>ENA-UOJV01000121-UOJV01000121.1-human-gut-metagenome-genome-assembly--contig:-C82-NODE-121-length-128377-cov-7.593826_pt1 | contig 128377 bp, 119 predicted proteins | sample MGYA00242356_ERZ723903 | MGnify/ENA metagenome assembly ERZ723903
GATACTCCATCTCCTCCGGATCACAGAACTGCTGCATGAACAGTACCAGACCCTGAGCGCCGCTCTCCTTAACCATGTTAGCTACGAACTCACCACGACGGTTCTTGTTGGATTCCGGATCGTACAGAAGTACTTCGTAATCGATGTTAGCGAACTGTTTAGCCAGTGCTCTAACCGGATCCAGCTCGTCTTCCGGAGCGTCTACACGGAAGGAACGTGTCTCGTGTGCTACATCATCTGCAGCGATAGCGATGTTGTTCTCTTCGAAGATAGAAAGCAGCTTCGGATTATCACAGATAATGCCGGAGGTAACAACCTTGGTTCCCTTCCAGTCACAGACAGGAAGTTTAGCCAGCTCTGCGTTCAGCTCGTTCAGCTTTGCAGTGTATTCCGGCTTCTCCATGAAGTAGAATGCCTTCAGAACTGCGGAACGCTTGGTTGGTGTGATAACATCACAGTGCTCGTTAGCCAGTTTTACGAACTCACGGCGAGCTGCACGGCTCTTGTTGTATACAACGATAGCATCCTGGATGTCAGAATCAGTAATCTTTCTTCCAGCGATCTCTTCCAGATCAGCTTTTACATGGTTGTACTGATCGATACAGAACTGAAGACCAAACTCTTCGAAACGGTTCTGCGGATGAGCTAAGAAGATAACTTTCATCTTGTCGCCCATAGCTACACGGAAGTTCTGGCTCATCGGACGAAGAGTATCACAGATAGTAGGTGTGATAATACCGTCTAACTGATCCATAGTTCCATCCAGCAGCATCTCCAGAGCTAACTGAGCGATGGTGCAGTAGAAAGTAGCGCAGTACTCTTTTGCACGGCTGATGGTCTTAGTGTTGGAACCCCACATACCCATCGGAACGATACCAGCGGCATATACAAGCTCTTCCGGAGCGTAGTAAGGAAGAACACCAACTACTTTTTTGCCCTGAGCTTTATATTCAGCAAGCTGCTGCTTCGGAGTTGCAGCTTTTACCTTAAATTCTTCTAATAATGCGTTAACACTCATGGTTATTTAGCCTCCTTTGCCTGCTTATTTGCTTCCATTGCCTCAACCAGACCCTCTACACGAGTCTCGTACTGAGCAGCATTGAAGTTACGCGGGTCAGCCTGATCGCCGTCGAAACCAGCACACGGGATACCCAGGTCAGCAGTAAAGCGACGCTGCATCTCAGCCATGTAACCACTCCACGGTTTACAGCTTCTGTTGTAGTGAACCAGAACGCCATCTACCTTGTTGTCACGGCAGATGCCTTCACGCCAGTCAACACCCTGCTCGATGCAGACAGAGTTCGGAGCTTTGTAGTAAGCACGAGCCATCTCATCGATGTTGTTGTAAACGAAACCGAATGCCGGAGCATATACAACGGCAGTAACGTTTACACCGTGGGTCTTCAGCGGTTTGAACAGAGCCGGCAGTTTCGGCCAGCACGGAATACCCTCGAACATAACACGGTATTTCTCCGGGAACGGAGTTGTGGTCTCACCCTTCTTAACTGTCTCTTCCAGGTCTTTTGCAAGTAATTCAAAAGCATCACCAGCAGCTACAGTAGCACGTGCAGTTACAACGTCTGCCATGTGGTTGAACAGGTCAAATCCACTATATGGAGCCGGTTTGTACTGCAGGAAATCACAGACTTTCAGCCAAGCCTTAGCGGTACGGTTAGCGTTTGCACAAGCCTGCTCGAACTTCTTCTCGTCGAACTTCTTGCCTGTCAGCTCTTCCAGCTGTTTGATAGCTTTGTCGAACTGAGCGCGAACGTATTTAACATTCTCATCATGAACATCTACTGTATTGTTGTACGGGATATCGATCATGATCAGCGGAATGTTACACATACGAGCTATGTTCTCATACCATTTTGTCATACAGTTACAGATGTTGTTGCAGCAAAGAACGAAATCCGGCTGCGGAATACGCATCTGACGAATCGGAGAAATAGCCTCAAGACGTTTCTCTTTTTCCGGACCATCCGGGAGTTTTTCAATCTCAAGCAGGTTGTCCAGCTGCAGATACGGAGTCTGAGTCTTCGGATCCTTCTTCGGTTTTCCGTCTTCACCCATCACTACGTTGCCGTCAGCATCTTTTAATGGTTTACCTGTGCTCGGATCGATGATGTATTCACCAGTCTCCGGATCATACTTACGGGATACACGTACACCAGCTGCATATGCAAGGCTGATACGAGCATAACCGCAGATATCGTTGTCATATCCAAGATCCTCAGCTGCCTGGCACATCAGCTCACCGTAACGGTTAGCTGCGATACCAGCTGCCTGGTTCTCCGGATACATAACATGTAAATCAAATGCTGCTGCAAGCTCACACGGGAATTTGGAAGAAGACCATCCAACTAACTCGCCTCTTGCTTTGGCCTCACGCGCCTCTTTATGTACGTCATCTACGACTTTACGAAGCGCAAGAACACCAGGACTAACTTGTTTTGCCATAATAATTATCCTCCATTCTTAAAAATTAACTTAGTTACTTCTGACGGCTGGCTACCTGATATGCCATCAGGGCTGCGCCAAGCGCGCCGTTATACTGTGTCAGCGGGGATGTATAAATCTTTACGCCAAGCTCAGCCTCAAGCGCATCTACTACGCCCTGGTTCTGAGCCACACCGCCTGTCATAACGACATCCGGCACTACACCGATTCGGTGGGCAAGACCCGTGACACGATGAGCCACTGAACGATGAATACCGGCAATGATATCACATTTATCCGTTCCCATCGACAACTGGCTTATAACCTCACTCTCTGCAAAAACCGTACAGGTGGAACTGATTCCTACCTGCTTCTTGGACATAGCGCCAAGACGGCCTAGATCACTTACCTCAACTTCGAGAACGCGAGCCATAACATCCAGGAATCTTCCGGTTCCGGCTGCACACTTATCGTTCATCTGGAAGTTTGTCATGACACCGTCCTCAACGCGAAGAACCTTCACGTCCTGACCGCCAATGTCAATTACGGTATGAACCTTCGGGAAAAGGAAATAAGCGCCCTTTGCATGACATGACAGCTCACTCATCTGCTTATCGGCAATTCCGTCCATCAGAGATGTACGTCCATAACCGGTAGCCAGTGTGAATGCCATATCTTCTTTCTTGAGGCCTGCATCTTCCAGAACTGCCTCGATGGCACGGTTTGGACCGCTGGTACCTGCTCCAACGTCAATCAGAGACTTACCTACGATCTCCTTGCCATCCTTCAGGATGATACATTTGGAAGCTGTAGAGCCTACATCGATACCTAAAGTGAAAATTTCGCTCATGATGTATCTTTTTCCTTTCAATACTGACTTTCTATGCCTGATTTTTGTTTCAACGATGTTTTGGCAGATCCGTGCTATCACATCGTCTCCACCCATCATAATACCACAAAATCAACTAAAAGTCGCTGTAAAATCTTGAAAATGTTATAAAATAATTCTTAACAAAACTATTACTTATTACTTATCTGCCTGAGTATACCAATAAATCGAGCAAAGGTTCCAGTTCCTTTGCCCGATTTATCTGCAAGCATCCGGCAAAACGGTGCATTTACAGTCATACAGACAAGCCGCTTCGCCAGAGCCTCACACTATTCACACTATCAATTTGTTACTTATCACTATTTACACTATCACTGTCAGCCGCGTACTTACGCGCCTTCTCTTTTTAAAATGTTATCTTAGCGGCACCTATCACAATGCCGTTTTAATTTGATAATTATTTACCGTAGTTGATGAACTCACGAGTAGATCTCGGAGCCAGCATCTGATGCATCGGGCAGATAGCCTGAGCATTCTGATAATAAGCCTCAGTAAATGCCTGGATGTACGGACGAAGATCGGTCAGATCTACGATCTCATCAACCATACCCTGTTTTGTACAGTATTTCGGACGAGATTTGTCTGTGTACATCTGGATCATAGCGTTCATCTTGTCGATGATCGGCTGAAGCGGCTCGCCAGCTTTTTTAGCTTTAACAAGCTTTCTGGAGTACATAGCGTTTGCAGCGGTCTCACCCGGCATTACGTAGTACTCGCAAGCACCTGTACCGATAGAGAATACGTTGGTGTTGTTGCCCTGCGGACCACCCAGAACGTAGTGAGCAGCAGCACTTGCCTTACGAAGAGTAACCTCCAGAGACGGAAGTTTAGAATTCTCGATGGAGTAAATCAGGGACTGACCTAAACCAAGCAGCTCTGCCTTCTCAGCGTCATCGCCTACATCGATACCTGTGGTATCCTGCAGCCAGATAATCGGTGTCTTATCACGAGCACACAGAGTAACGAACTCGTTCATCTTAATCAGACCCTGACGGTACAGCTTACCACCGATACCTACAGAACCCTGTTTGTACTCCGGATAGTTCATGAGTAAGCCCTGTACGTTAGCGATAACACCAACCAGAAGACCGTTAACTTTTGCAAGACCAGCAACGATCTCCGGACCGTAGCCTTTCTTGTACTCAAAGAACTCACTGTTATCGAACAGACGACCGATTACATCGTAGATGTCGTACGGACGTTTCTGGTTCATCGGGATGATGCTGTACAGATCCTCAGCCGGAAGCTGCGGAGCCTTCGGGCTATCAACACGGAAGAACTCCAGGTTGAAGCACGGAAGGTAGTTGATGTACTTCTTGATTCCCTCGATAACGCCTAAATCATCCTCGTAAACCTCACGGAAGAATCCGGTCTCATCATAGTGGATCGGTACGGAACCCGGAGCCGGAACGTGATGTTTGCTATTCTCGATCTGAGCGTTAACGATCTGCTCTGCTGCTTCCTCATCGATGTAACCCTTCGGGTTCATACCGGAAAGGATACCAGCGCCACCAACTGCCATGTTCGCATCTTTATGAGCGATCAGGATAGTCGGGGAAATGCTGTGGTAACCACCACCTGCCGGGTTGGTTCCGTAGATACCTACGATAACCGGAACACCAAGCTGGTTTAACTCAGCGTTGCGGAAGAACGGTGTACCACCACCACGACGGTTCGGGTATACTTTGTCCTGGTTCGGGAACTCAACGCCTGAGCAGTTTAACAGGTATACTAACGGCAGATGCAGCATCTTAGCGGTATCTGCAGCGCGGAGCAGGTTATCTGCCTGTCCCGGAACCCAAGCACCAGCCATCTTCTTGTTATCAGAAGCGATGATGTAAACCCATTTGCCATTTACACGGCCAAGACCATTCAGAACGTTAGTTGTCTGGAAACGGTTGTCTTCCGGATTGTAAAGGCTGTTTAACGGGCACCATGTACCTGGATCGATCAGGGCGTTGATACGCTGTGTAGCAGAAAGCTGTCCACGTGCGTTTAACTTCTCTTCGGTTGTGATACCAGCATCAAGAGCCTGCTTAATGGACTCATGGATGTCGTTCTCAACAGCCTTCAGTTCCTGCTCGTTTTCCGGATTCGGATTAACCAGAGCTTTACCAACGGTAGGCATATTCTGGAAATATCCTGGCATTGAATACATATTCATGTCTTCTTTTCTCCTTATAAAATAAAAAATAAAAATGGTTATAAATGAATTGCTTGCGGGACAGTTCGTCTCCTGTCCCGCCTGCAATCAGTAACTAATTAATCGACAGAAATGATATCTGTCTTGATTCCCGATGGAAGGCTAATTACTTAGTCTCCTTCGGAACTTTGATGAATGCCTGACCTGGGTCGATCTCTTCACGAATTACGCGGATGATCTCCGGATCCGGACCTTCCATAAGCTGAGCTCTTGTGGTATCGATCTCGAAACCTGTGTTCTCCTGAACCATTTCCGGAGAGGAGAATGGATAGTAGTAAGCAAGGTACATTCTCTTGGTCTCTTCGTCGAACTTCATGATACCAAGATCTGTAACTACCATCTGCGGTCCACGGTTGCCCGGAAGACCTGCTCTCTCACGTCCGCCAGGGCCGTCCATCCAACCACAGCTTGTGATGTAGTCAACATGATCCATGAATCTTCTCTTCTGATGCTGCATCATGATGATGGTGTTGCAGAAGGTAGCGATTCCGTTTGCACCGCCAGAACCGGTGAAACGTGTGGTAGGTTTAACATAATCACCCTTACCAAAGATACAGGTAGAGTTAACGTTTCCGTACGGGTCGATCTGAGCGCCACCGATGAATGCGATCATACGATCAGCATCATGTAACCACTCATTAGCCTCGAAACCTACGAAACGAATGTTCGGCCACTGTACTGCACAGTGAGCCATGAAACGGTTGTCACCTACAGAACGCGGAACCTCGATCGGAGAACAATCCATAAGACCACTCTCTACGATCGGATGGCAGCTCGGGCAAACAACACGTTTTGCCAGGGATGCACCGATTAACGGAAGACCGGTACCAACGATAACGATCTGATTTTCTTTAATATTTTTTGCGATGGCGTAAGCCTGCATTTCCTGCTTTGTATAATCAGCCATTTTAGATTTTCCCTCCCTCAATTAATGTCTGGTAGAATAGCCAAGATGCGGCTCATTCTTAAGGTTCATGAGGCGAGCGCCGCCCAGTACGTTGAGCAGATCATCCTGATCCTTGCATCCATATACATACTTCTGAAGGTAATCCTTGAAGGTCTCCGGAATCTTGGTGCCGTCAGCAGCATCTTTTGCAGCCTGTGCAGCAACTTCTGCAGCTTTTGCAAGCTTCTCATCTTCCGGCTTAGCAGCAGCAGCCTTAGCAGCTTTGTCTGCAGCCTTCTGAAGCTGTGCCTTAGCATCCTCAGCGTCAAGGTACTTGGAAGCCTTGTCGTACTCTTTCAAGCCCTTATCATCATCATCATAGTAGCCGTAGCACTGTGCCGGCCAAGCACCGTACGGTGCACGAACAACGGCGTCTACACACTCACCAAAGATTCTTGTCTTGGTTGGGTCACGACGGATATACTCATCACTTACGATCTCCTCGCAGGTAACGATACAACGTTTTGCAGCTACAGCGATATCTACGTCATGGAACTCATCACCATCGATGATACAGGTTCCATCCGGAGATGCCTGCTGAACATGGATGATAGCGCAGTCAAGCTTCGGAACCGGAACAGCCAGCAGCTTCTCGCCTGGCTCAAGCGGGTTCTCGATCTCTACGCATTTCAGGTTGTCAACACCCTCCATGGTTCTTCTCTTCTCTTCGCTGATACCCCAGAACTTAACAAGTCCGGAGCCCTGCATCATACGTACCGGCAGGTACGGAAGACCCAGAGATGCAGCATGAAGCTGAAGCATCAGAACGTCCTGAGAATAATCCTCATATGTAAGCTCACCCTTCTCGATAGCTGCACGGAAACGACGAGCTACGTTGGTGTAACCAGAGTTTGCAGTATAGCAGTTGATGTAGGCTCTCACACGGCCCTCACCGATTAACGCATCCCAGTCACCACCTGCCGGGCCAGACCAGCCTACAAAACCAGTTTTACCCTGACGAAGGATCTCGTAAACTGCTGCATACGGTTTACGGTTTGTTGTAAATCCGCCGAGACAAAGTACATCGTTGTCACATACATACTTTTCTACGGCATCGTGTAAAGACATTACTTTATTAGCCACAATAAAGCCTCCTTTAAAAAAATTTTCTATAACTACCTATATAAATAAGTAAAAACGGGATCCGGTACTTCCGGCGCTGCGGTCTTTCGCAGGCCAGATGCAGCCAGATCCCGGCTGCAACAGCCAAAAATCAATATTCGATTAACCGAAAATCAGCATGAAGAAACCTGCTGCTACGGCAGAACCGATAACACCTGCTACGTTTGGTCCCATAGCGTGCATCAGAAGGAAGTTGGTCGGATTCTCTTTCGCACCAACTGTCTGAGAAACGCGGGCAGCCATCGGTACAGCAGATACACCAGCGGAACCGATTAACGGGTTGATCTTGCCGCCGGTTACAGCGCACAGCACCTTACCAAGGAGAACACCTCCGATGGTAGCGAATGCGAATGCAAGAAGACCCATGCAAACGATAGCGATGGTCTGAACACGCAGGAAAATCTCGCCGTTTGCGGTCGCACCTACGGTAGTACCAAGCATGATAGTTACGATGTTGCACAGTGCGTTCTGAGCTGTGTCAGAAAGACGCTCTGTAACACCAGATTCACGAAGCAGGTTACCAAGCATCAGCATACCAAGCAGCGGAGCTACGGACGGAAGAAGCAGGGAGCAGAACAGTACTACGAATACCGGGAATACAATCTTCTCAACCTTGCTTACCTTACGGAGCTGCTTCATAACGATGGAACGCTCTTTCTTAGTGGTAAGAAGCTTCATGATCGGCGGCTGAATCAGCGGAATCAGCGCCATGTAGGAGTAAGCGGCAACGGCGATCGGAGCAACCAGATCCGGTGCCAGGTTGTTAGCTACATAGATAGCGGTCGGACCGTCTGCACCACCGATGATACCGATAGCAGCAGCCTCGCCTACTGTGAATAAGCCAGTTGCGTTAGCCAGCATGAATGCAATGTAGATACCGAACTGAGCAGCTGCACCAAGCAGAAGGCTCACCGGGTTTGCAATCAGCGGACCAAAGTCTGTCATGGCACCTACTGCCATGAAGATCAGACACGGGAACAAACTGGACTTAACACCGCCGTAGATGATACGCAGAACACCTGCGGTATACCACGGCTCGCTTTCCTTCATCAGGTCAGCTAACGGCAGGTTTGCCAGGAACATACCAAATGCAATCGGAAGCAGAAGAAGCGGCTCGAACTGCTTTTTAATTGCCAGGTATAATAATACAAAAGCAATGAGAATCATTACACAGCTTCTCCAGGTCAATGCTGCGAAACCTGACTGTGCAAGAAGCTCTTTTAATATTTCAAAAAAGTTCATTACCTAACCTCCTAGTTCAGAGCAACCAGAGCAGCTCCTGTATCAACAGAATCGCCAGCCTTAACAAGGATCTTGCTGACTGTACCGTCTGCCGGAGCAACGATCTCAGTCTCCATCTTCATGGCTTCCATAATAACTACTACTTCGCCAAATTTAACTGCCTGTCCTTCAGATACTTTGATGTTCAGGATTTTACCTGGCATCGGAGCTTCTACGGTAGTTGCGCCCGCCGGAGCTGCTGCCGCCGGTGCCGGAGCTGCTGCCGGTGCCGGTGCTGGAGCTGGTGCCGGTGCTGCTGCAACCGGAGCCGGTGCTGCCGGTCTCTGTACCGGTGCGGATGCCGGAAGAACCGGTGCTGCCGGAGCTGCTACACCATTACGATCCAGAGATTTGTATGCTTCTAATTTTTCTACTTCAACTTCGTATTTCTTTCCATTGATCGTAGCAACATATTTCATAATTCTTTACGTCCTTTCGAATAATTATCCCTGTATCGTTCTATTAGTTCAGGGTAACCAGTGCTGCACCTGTGTCAACGGCGTCGCCTGCCTTGACAAGAATCTGTGCTACTGTACCGTCTGCCGGAGCAACGATTTCAGTTTCCATCTTCATAGCTTCCATCACGATGACGGTCTCACCAAACTTAACTGCCTGTCCTGCAGATACTTTGATGTTCAGGATCTTACCTGGCATCGGAGCCTCTACGGTAGTTGCGCCTGCTGCCGGTGCCGGTGCTGCTGCTGGTGCAGGAGCCGATGCTGCTGGTGCAGGAGCCGGTGCCGGTGCTGCCGGTGCTGCTACTGGAGCCGGTGCTGCTGCCGGAGCCTCGCCGTAACGCGGCATTGGCTCGTATGCATCGATTCTTTCAAGTTCTACTTCGTACTGTTTTCCATTGAGGGTAGCCGTATACTTCATAACTGCTCTAACCTTCCTTTCGATTTCCTTTCATTCCTGTTTCTCATTACTTAACTTCTGTCACGCTCAAGATCTTAAACTTGTCTGTCGGCAATCCGAGGTCATCCCCGATCGTTGCCATCAGCACGGCAAGTAATTCCTTATCAGCTTCGTCCGACACAGCCGGTGCTGCTTTCTGTGCTGCGGCCGGGGCCTTAGCACCATCAGAAACAACGGAGCGGAGAATCTTGGAAATTACCATAATTGCCAGAGCCAGACAGATCAGAGCCAGAAAAACTACCGAAAGACCCAGCAGAGAAACGATAACTGACTGCCCGAAAGGCATAGTTGGTTCAGTCCACATTGTGCATTGCACCTCCTTATTTATTTTAGGTTCTGCTTTCTTTGTGAAAAATTATACTTATAAAATTCCACCAGTAAGATTCCGTATTGTGGAATGCATTCCATTTTTGAAAGCAATTTATAAGGGGCTTTTCCCCTTAACTGTAACAAGTGAAGCCACAGATTGACATGATCAGCTCACTTTACTTAAATTATAACAGTAACCCCCCTGATTGTCAACCAAGCCTTTCATAAATTATGCACAAAAAGCAGGGTGTTTTATTAGCAAAAACAACCTGCTTTTTATAGGTTATTACTACATTTTTCTACATTTTTCTTAACAACCCCCGGAAGAATCGCCAAGACCTCTCAAGCATTTTGCTCATATTCTAAAATGTATTCTGAAAGTCCCGTTTTCTCCTTTTTTCATCAGAACAAAGCCGCTTTTTTCTGTATTTTTTTATACATTTTCAAGATTTGTCCTTGATTTATTTCGGAAGCTTGAAAGAGCTCTTCAGCGAAACAATCCGGTTGAAAACCGGTTTGCCCGGCTCGCTGTCGCGGCAGTCCACGCAGAAGTATCCATTGCGGACGAACTGAAAGCTCTCAAATGCTTTTGCCTCTTTCAGACCCGGCTCTAAGTAACACTCTTTCAGAACGCGCAGAGAATTCGGATTTAAGTTCAGCGTTCCATCTGCATTGAGTTTGCCCTTTTCCTCGTCTACCAGATTCTCATAGAGACGTACTTCTGCTTTCAGTGCAGTCTGTGCTGCTACCCAGTGAATCGTACCTTTTACCTTTCTTGCATTGAAGCCGGAACCACTCTTCGTCTCCGGATCGTAGGTACAGTGAACAACCGTTACATTGCCGTCTGCATCTTTCTCGCATCCGGTGCAGGTAACAAAGTACGCGTTCATCAGGCGGACCTCATTGCCCGGGAAGAGACGGAAGTATTTCTTCGGCGGTTCTTCCATAAAGTCCTCGCGTTCGATGTAAAGTTCTCTGCCGAATGGAATCTTTCTGGAACCAAGTTCCTCGTTCTCCATATTGTTTGGTGCATCCAGCTCCTCGATCTGTCCTTCCGGATAGTTGTCAATGACAAGCTTGACCGGGTCAAGAATTGCCATCACACGGGACTTCTTTAATTTCAGATCCTCGCGCAGGCAGTACTCTAACATTGCACTGTCGATGGAATTATCTGCTTTGGAGACACCAGCCAGCTCTACAAAGCGGCGGATGGATTCCGGCGTGTAACCTCTGCGGCGCAGCGCTGCGATGGTTACCAGACGCGGGTCATCCCAGCCATCTACAATCTTATCTTCTACCAGTTTCTTGATATAACGTTTTCCGGTAATGACGTTGGTCAGATACATCTTCGCAAACTCAATCTGGCGCGGCGGGTTCTCAAACTCGCACTCTCTTACGACCCAGTCATAGAGCGGTCTGTGATCCTCAAATTCCAGCGTACAAATCGAATGCGTGATGTGCTCAATCGCATCCTCAATCGGATGAGCGAAATCGTACATCGGGTAAATGCACCATTTGTCCCCGGTGTTGTGATGATGCATATGGGCTACACGATAAATAACCGGATCACGCATATTGATGTTCGGGGATGCCATATCAATTTTCGCACGCAGTACCTTTTCGCCATCCGCATATTTGCCTTCTTTCATCTCCTCAAAGAGCTGTAAGTTCTCCTCGATGCTGCGGTTGCGGTACGGGCTTTCCTTACCAGGATTGTTAAAATCACCGCGGTACTCGCGGATCTGATCAGCTGTCAGATCGCAGACGAATGCTTTTCCCTTTTTAATAAGAAGAACTGCACACTCATACATCTGCTGGAAATAGTTGGATGCAAAAAACAGGCGGTCCTCAAAATCAGCGCCCAACCATTTTACATCCTCGATGATCGACTCGACAAACTCTGTCTTCTCTTTCGTCGGGTTGGTGTCATCAAAACGGAGATTGAATTTTCCGTTGTATTCTTTTGCCAGTCCAGAGTTCAGAATAATCGATTTAGCGTGTCCAATATGAAGATATCCGTTCGGTTCCGGAGGAAATCTCGTCTGGACATGATCGTAAACGCCTTCTGCCAGATCTTTGTCAATCTCGCGCTCGATAAAGTTCTTGGAGACAGTCTCTTCCTTCTCCTCTCCCTCTGCCAATGGTTTTTTATTTTCTTCCATATACATTCCCTCCGTTGTTTCTTTTCGTAAATTGATACTGTTGTTTGAGTCAAATCAAACAGTTTTATTTTTTATCATATCACATTTTGGAGTTTTCGAAAAGGGGATATTTGCCCACAAAAAAGGAAGCGCCGCGGGAGGACACTTCCTTTTCTGATTTTCAATTTTTAAGCATCTTTATTATGGCAATTTAAGATGTCCTGCGTTCGCAGGTAATTGTACTTCTTCTTATTATATATGTGTTTTTATGCGATTCTACTTATGCGTTTGCAAGAGCCTCGCCCAGTGCCTCGCACTCAGCACCTGCTGCCTCGTCCGGCGTTGCGTTGCAGATTACCGGCTCGCAAGCCATGGTTACGCCCAGAGTCATGCAGTCGCTCTCCCAGGTACGCATCCACTCGCCGTCGCCCCATCCGTAAGAACCGAATAATGCAATCTTTTTGCCAGAGAGAACCGGGCTAACCTCGTCGAACATCGGCTGGAACTCAGACTCCTCTAACTGTTCAGCTCCCATGGACGGGCAGCCAAATGCGATTCTGTCATACTCGCCAGCTTTGTCAGCGCCAAACTCTGCGGAAGTAAATAAATCAGCCTCGCCGCCCGCTTTCTTAACGCCCTCTGCTACGTAATTTGCCATAGCCTCTGTGTTTCCTGTTCCGCTCCAGTATACAATTGCTACCTTGCTCATTTTTATTTCCTCCTTGTGAATAATTTACTTACTTAGATTTATTATGCGGCTTTTACAAGCTGAATAATCGGTGTCCCCTGTCGGTATTTCTCCCGGCAAACGTCAGTGCATTCCCGGTATGAATCAAACCGCCGTTTTGCTTCCTGCGGGTCGCCATACGTCTTCCAGTAACCGCTGCAGGTATAATTTTTTCCCTGATTTTCAATGAATCCAACAACATCCTCAAGCGGATACCCCAGGAAAATGCCAATCTCATGTGGAAAATCATGTTCCAGACAAAGCCGGTTGGAAAGCTGCCTCAAAAAGCCATCGACCGTCTTCTTCATCTGGTAACCAGACTTTTTTAAAAAGTGCTGTACAGATATTTTACCCAGAATGAAGCGAAGCCATTCCTCGCGGTACACCAGAATCAGAAACGCGCCCGTCCGGCTGCACTCTTTAAGCGCCCGCACCTGAAGCCCCGACGGTTCCAGCTCCCGGTTCCAGAAATCAAGCGCTTCCAGAAGTTTATCACGGTTCTGCGGCTGATAGCGGAACAAGTTCGACGGTTTGATGCCACGAAGAGTCGGCGCACACACCTCTACGAATACTTCTTCAAACAACCGTTCCATCTTTCTGCCTCCTGACTGCTTCTCTTGGTTAGTCATATCTACCTTTAGTTAGATATAGCTAACTATCTTTTAAAAAATAAAAGGCTTTTTCTGCCTTCTATTTTCCTTTTCGCAGGTTAGTCTCATCTAACTTCAATGAGACTATATCATGAATCACTTACCACGTCAAGCAAATTTTGTTCATTTTTGCTTACTGAGTTTTTTTATCAGTAACATCATTTTCTATCTTTTGGGACGATAAATAATCTCATTCACCGCATACACCGTCACAAATGCCTTCGGATCTGTTTTTAGTATATACGGCATGAGCTGTGCATATTCGTTTTTATCTACGATCGTGATAATTTCCGTCTTCGGCTCATTGTCAAACGCGCCGAATCCCTGATAGATCGTCGCGCCGCTGTGAAGCGTATGCAGGATAAACTGGCGTATCTCTTCTTCTTTTTCCGAGATAATGCAAACTCTCTTTTTCAGATTCAGACCGAAAATAAAATGATCCAGCACAATTCCGTTTAAGTATGTGCCCAGAATGCCCAGCACCACCAGTTTTTTATCGCTGAAAAACACGGATGAGAGCGCCACACACATGCCTGGAAGCGCCATCGCTTTTCCCAGCTCCATATGGAAATATTTGTTTAAGAGCTTTGCCACGATGTCCAGACCGCCCGACGAGGCATTCATCCAGAACAAAAGAGCCAGACCAACGCTGACAACAAAGATATAGCAGACCGTATCCATCATCGCATCCTGGTTGAGCGACACAAAATCCGGGAAAACCTGCTCAAACACCCACAGAAAAACCGGCAGAATCAGTGACGTATACACCGTCTTGACGCCGAACTCGCGTCCAATAAAAAGAAAGCCCACCACCAGAAGCGCCGCATTTAAAATAAAGGTCAGCACTGAAATCGGCAGCGGTATCACATTTCCCAAAAGCATCGCCAGACCAGAAATACTTCCCACCGATACACCGCTCGGAATCAGAAAGAAATAGACGGCTGCCGCCACGACAAAGGTCGCCGCTGTGATCATTGTGTACTCCCTGATTACGCGCATGGACTTTTTTTCCATAACTTAAAACCTCCTCATATTACAATTTCGCGCGAGCGCGCATCTTTGGCACGTTAGTGCCTTTTTGTGTAATAGAGAATTCCAAGGGATTTCCCATTATACAAAAAGACACATCGCGTCTGCAATGTGTCTTCGTAATGAGGCATCGGGGATTCGAACCCCGGACAACTTGATTAAAAGTCAAGTGCTCTACCGACTGAGCTAATACCCCATATTTAACTGGGCTAGTTGGATTCGAACCAACGAATGCAGGAGTCAAAGTCCTGTGCCTTACCGCTTGGCGATAGCCCATCAGCAAAAGATCCTTTTAAAAGGAAGGTGGATATAGGGATTCGAACCCTAGGCCTCCAGAGCCACAATCTGGCGCGCTAACCAACTGCGCTATATCCACCATAGGAATCTGTCAAAACAGATTCGACGAGCCTGAAGGGATTCGAACCCCCGACCCACGGCTTAGAAGGCCGTTGCTCTATCCAGCTGAGCTACAGACTCATATTCATTTTGCGATTCTGACCGTTTTATCCGGCACTGTAACCATTCCCGCATCTGACCTCTCAGCCAACTGCTTGTCTGTCTCATCGACAGCAAAGATAGTATATAACATTTGAAAAAGAATGTCAACAGGAAATTTCATATTTTTTAAAATAATTTCAAAAATTCATTTCTTTTGACTTTCCCCCTATTTTTCCACCTCTTCCTGCTCGTATGACAGGAAGTCCGCCAGAAATCCCTTTTCCCGCAGCGCTGCCTCGATCTCGTCGAGAATCTCCTCCTGATCGGCAGCCACGTGATGGAAATGATAGCCCGATGTCACGTTTAAAAGCGGCGTGGAACGCCCAGCCCGGATATTTTCCACAAATGCCTCAACATCGCGGCGGCTGCGGATATTTAACGGCGCCGATACCTTTCCATAGATGCGGTGGTTGACCATGACATCCAGTACCTCGCCGCCCAGATCAACAATCGTATTCAGCTCTTCGCGCGTCTGCTCGGTCGTATGGCACATTTTAAAGAGGCGTTCCGTCTGGTGCGGCACCTCCAGCACATAACCGCGGGCAGTCGCAAGGACAGGGTGTCCCTCGGTACGCAGAAGCGCGATATCCTGCACCACCACCTGACGGCTCACGCCGACTGCCCGCCCCAGCGCCCCGCCGGAAAGCGGTGTGGATGACTGTCCCAGCATTTCCAGTATTTTCTTTCTCCGCTGTACTCCTGTCATCGTTGTTTCCATCCTGTTTTCCCTGTCCTTTCTTAGTTTTTAAATTTTTATAATGCCCGCAGATGTTTGAGGCTCAAATCCAGAATTGGTGCCGAGTGCGTCAGCGCGCCGCTGGACACATAATCTACACCTAATTTCGTGATCGTTGCGATATTTTCCTTCGTCATATTTCCGGAACACTCCGTCTCGGCGCGTCCGTCGATGATGCGGATCGCCTCCGCCATCTCGTCCGGGGTCATATTATCCAGCATGATAATATCAGCGCCCGCTTCCACTGCCTCGCGCACCATATCGAGATTTTCCGTCTCCACCTCGATCTTGCGGACAAATGGGGCATATTCCTTCGCCGCCTCAACCGCCGCCTTAACTCCGCCGGCTGCGTCGATATGGTTATCCTTGAGCATCACGCCGTCCGATAAGTTGTAACGGTGGTTGCTGCCGCCGCCAACCTTGACCGCATATTTTTCAAATATACGCATACACGGGGTCGTCTTGCGCGTATCTAAAAGCGTCGTCTTCGTTCCTTCTAAGAGCTTCGCCACCTGATTCGTATAGGTCGCAATGCCGCTCATCCGCTGTAAATAGTTAAGCGCCGTCCGCTCGCCGGAAAGAAGCACCCGGATGTCGCCGGTGATCACGCCTAAAAACTGCCCTTTTGTGACGGTATCCCCGTCTTTTACCTCAAATTTTGTCTCGGTCGCCTCGTCCAGAAGTTTAAACACGCGCTCAAACACCTGTAAACCGGCGATAATACCGTCTGCCTTGGCTAAGAGCTGTACCTCGCCCTTGCGGTATTCCGGCATGACCGCGTTCGTCGAAACGTCCTCACTGTTGATATCTTCCTTTAACGCCATGCGGATATACTCATCCGCAACAAGCTGCATCGTAATTGGATTCATACTCTTCGTCCTCCCGTCCGGCGATCTTGCCTGCCGCTCTCTCTGCAAATACAAGGCTTTCCAGCAGACTGTTGCTGGCAAGCCGGTTCTTTCCGTGTACGCCGTTGCAGCTCGTCTCACCAACCGCATACAGGTGGTCCATCGTCGTCTCGGAGAAATGATCAACATAGATACCGCCCATAAAATAATGCTGCGCCGGTACGACCGGAGCCGGTTCCTTCGTGATATCGTAGCCCTCTTTTAAGCACTCCTCATAAATGTGCGGAAAATGGTTCCGGATCGTCTCCTCCGGAACTGCCTTAAACGACAGCCATACATGATCGCTGCCCTCTTTTTCCATCTCCTTCTCGATCGCCTGCGTCACCACATCACGCGGCAGAAGCTCATCGACAAAGCGCTCGCCCTTTCCATTTAACAGAACTGCTCCCTCGCCGCGGGCCGATTCTGAAATCAGGAAGCTGCGTCCCGGCTTCTTGCTGTACAGGCTGGTCGGATGAATCTGGACATAATCGAGATGCTCCAGACGCACGCCGTGTTTCTTTGCCACATCCAGTCCATCGCCCGTCAGGCTCGGGAAGTTCGTCGAATGCTTGTAAAGCCCGCCGATGCCGCCGGTCGCCAGAACCGTGTCTTTCGCATGGAGCTTTAAAATATCGCCGGCTGCATTCTTTGCCAGAATGCCGGTGCAGATACCATTTTCAACCAAAATATCCGTCATAACGGTATATTCCCGGATTTCTACATTCGGAAGTTCTTTTACACGCGTCTGCAGGGTCGTCGTGATCTCTTTTCCCGTGATGTCCTCATGGAAACAGATACGCGGCTGCGAATGCGCGCCCTCCTTTGTATATTTTAAACTGCCATCTGGATTTTTGTCAAACCCTACGCCTAATTTCAGCAGATTATTTATCACATCCCGGCTGGAGCGGATCATGATATCCACACTCTCCTTGCGGTTCTCGTAGTGTCCCGCGCGCATCGTGTCCTCAAAATACGCATCATAATCCGTCTCATCCCGCAGCACGCAGATACCTCCCTGCGCCAGCATGGAATCACAGCTCTCTATATCTTCCTTGCAAATCATTAAGATCCGGTCTTCCGACGGCAGGTTTAAAGCGGTGTACAGACCGCCTACGCCACACCCGACGATGACCACATCATAATTTTCCTCCCGAACCATTTTGTTGCCTTCCTTTCTATACCATAAGTTTGCACTTATCTTTTTATCCCGCAGATAGTTCAGCCTTCAAATCGCAGAATACTATCTGCCACTCTATGCTCCTATCGCAAACAGAGTTCTCTTTCAATCCAAAACTTCATTTGTGCATCCGCACCAGTATAGCACATATTATTTCATGTGACAAGACATATGTAATGATATTTTGGGCGATTCTGTAAAAAACATATTACCATTCACGCATACGTGCCCAGTAACCAAAAAACTCCAGTTTCATTGACAGCCCACCATAAATCCATTAAAATACCTACTATAATAAGGTATTTTACCGAATTAAATTTAAGCATACGAAGAGAAGGTATTTTCATGAAAATCAATCACGTACACGCAGTCTATTTCAGCCCGACCGGCAACGCGAAAAAGGTTGTTACCACGCTGGCGCAGGCGATCGCTGACACACTCGGCGTCCCGATGGATTCCTATGATTTCACGCTGCCGGAAAGCCGCGAAAAAGTTCATACATACGGGGCAGACGATCTGCTCGTCATCGGCACCCCGGTCTACGCGGGACGCATCCCGAACAAGATGCTCCCATTTGTACAGACCCATTTTGAGGGAAATGGCGCGCTCGCCATTCCGGTGGCTGTCTTCGGAAACCGTAACTTCGACAATGGGCTCATCGAGCTTCGCAATGAATTAGAGGCGCACGGCTTCCACACCATCGCAGGTGCCGGTATCCCGACCGAGCACGTATTCAGCGACAAGCTGGCAACCGGACGTCCAGATGCGGATGATCTCGCACAGATCCACGCGTTCGGCATCAAGGCGGCTGAAAAGGTCGCTTCCCTGACCGAAATCCCGGCTCCGATTGCCGTGCGCGGCGATGATCCGGTCGGACCATATTACACCCCGCTCGGCACCGACGGAAAACCGGCTGTCTTCCTGAAAGCCAAACCAGTCACCGATCCGGAAAAATGTACTGGCTGCGGCATCTGTGCAACAGTCTGTCCGATGGGATCCATCCCGGCAGATGCACCGGACACCTGCATCGGTATCTGCATTAAATGTCAGGCGTGCATCAAGATCTGCCCGGCTGGCGCCAAATACTTCGACAATGAGGCCTTTCTGTCCCACGTCGCGATGCTGGAGCAGAACTATACGCGCAGAAGTGAGGAGGAGTATTTTATTTAAAAAATATATTTTGACAAACGGCAGCTGCCAAACAGGAAGAGATACTTACTGTATCCACCTGTTTAGCAGCTGCCGTTTGATTTATATCTGTTCGATTTATACCTGTTTACAACGTTTCTGCGTCTTTATCATCACCGTTTTCTTTTAGTTTTTACGGTTCTCTTCTTCCTCCCGTCTGCCGCTCATCCATACATAAGCAGATGCGATCAGTCCGAGTGTCAGCATCAGAGCCGATGTGTTTACTCCGTCCTCTCCTGTCTTCGGAAGTCCCTGTGCAGGAATGTTTTCAATCGTCACTTCCGCCGGCTGTTCCGAAAGCACCGGTTCTTCGGTGACTGTCCCCGGTCCCGCAGAGGTTGTCTTCTTTCCGCCAGAACTGGAACCGCCGCCTCCATGACCGCCGTGGCTTCCGCCACCCCCATGATCCGGGGTTGGATCTGGCTTCGGAGCTGTCTTTCCGTTGACAAAGTTTACTTTCAGAGTTTCGCCGCCTTTGATTGCGCCCATATAAACCACAGCGCTCTCCACGCCGGTGGCCGGGTTAATCACACTGCTCACCCCTTTTTCGGCTGTCATCTGCTGATACGATTCTTCATCGCAGATCACATAAATATTGGAATCCACCTTATATCCATCTGGCGCCGCCTTTTCCTGAAGGTAATAGACCACTCCCTCTAAAAGTGCATAATCAATATTCAGGGTTCCGTTGGTCGTCGAGACGGTATAATTTAACTCTTTGTTGTCCGGATCGTACTCAACCCAGCCATAATATCCATCTTTTACCAGTTTCTGGCTCTTCGTCCCATCTTCATTTTCTACCGTTTCGTAGACCGGATCCACATAAACACAGTATTTTGTCACATCCGTTGTCTTCTGATTTCCCTGTTCATCTGTCTCCGTCTTGCTGTCTATATACCAGAGATAGAACGAAGTCTGCCCCTCGCCCTCGTCATCTCCGAGCTGGCTGCCATCCGTATCAACCTTGGTCAGGTTGAAGGTGCCATCCTGCTGTTTGAGAACCATGGAACTGTACCAGTTCCAGGCGGTATTGTGATAATCATTATCCGCACGCGGACCATCAATATTGGTTGCCATCGTAAATGCCACCCAGGTGGCTTCTTCCGATGAGACGCCCGATTTTAAGAGTGCATTAAAATATGCATTTGCCTTATCCCATGCACCATCCGTTTCATTTAACTTATCCGCCATATAATCGCCGATCGTCATCTCACACCCATCCGTCGCCCAATTTCCATGACTATGACCGTGACCCAGATTTTCATTTTCCAGGAATTTTTTCATATCCTCCTGGCTGCCAACATTGAAGCTGAAAATATTCTGATAAAAATTATCATACTGACTGCTTGAATGAAGCAGCATCGGATCCAGCGATTTCAGGGATGCATTATCAGCCGCCCCCGATTTCGTCAGTTCATCCATAGCCGTCTCATTCTTCGAAAGCAGCTCCTCGATGGTAGCATAAGAAGTACCGTCTTTCTCGTTATAATATTTCAGGACCTCCTGTGCAAGCGTTGTATTATTTTTAGACAGATAATTTTTTACCGCCATCTGAATTCTCGAAGCAGATGGCTTGAGCGCATTTACCTCACTTCCGCGCACATAAGGCGCATAATAGTTACTTCCATCTGCCTTGATGGCATAATTATTCTTTCCAGATGACGGAACCAATTTTACTACGTATTTTCCAGATCCTTTCGGATTCTCCTCTACCTGCGCCTGATTAAACTCTCCATAATAGCAATCATATTTTTCTGAATATAAATAATATTTATTGCGAATCTTATAAACCGGCGTTCCGATTTTAATATCATTCTTTGTCAGTTTCTGTGAATGGGAGGTTGTCAAATTTCCATCTTTGTCGATTCCATACTGCCACTGGGACTGCGTATCCTAAAGTGCCTTATCGACTAAATCTTCAATTACTCCGGTTGTACTCGCATTCTCAATGTCATACTTCGGTGAAAGAAAGCCTTTTGTATAATCTTCCGGCAGCTCCTGACCGTCAAATCCAGTCACACCTGTGTGATCCGAATTGCTCATATCCGGAGTTGATACCGTAAAGCTGTTATTTTTATACACGTAGGTGTGTTTGGAGCCATTTGTAAGATAGACATCAAACACGGTCGTACAGCCCGGTTCTTCATAGAGACTCGCTGTACCATTTACCGGATTATAAATGTATTCAACGCCGCCGAATGACTGGCGAATCGTTGAACCATAATACTGTGCATCATCCAGTTCCTTCGCGCCTTCTTCTGTCTTAAACCACTCATCAAACTGCTTCTTGCCAGCCGCATTGATCTCTTCCATCACCTTGCTCAGTTCAACCGTCTGATCGCCCTTGGCATCTTCTTTGATGTGAAACGTGATCTTAAATTTTCCTGCTTCCTTGTCATATATATAATCATAATTTTTCTCTTCCGCCGGAAGCGGTTTTACCTCGGTTTCTTGACCTCCCTCCGGCTGATTTTCGGATTCACCCTCTTTTTCCTGTTCATTCTGGTCATTCGACTCTCCTGCTGCCCCTGACTCCGGATTTGAGCCTTCGGCAGTATCGGCCTTTGTATCCGTTTTTGTGTCAGTTCCGGCATCCGATTCCTTATCTTTCGAATCCGACGGTGCACCCGGAATCATTTCTATGGTATCCGACTGGGCCGGACGTTCGATGGAATCATACGGATTATCTGTCTGTCCATCGTCATTTCCGCCTTCATTGTCATTTCCAGTTTCTTTTCCCTCATTAGCTGCATTTGCAGAAGCATCCTTTGTAACCGAAACACCATCCGTCTGTTTTCCGCTGTCTAAAATCGTCTTTTCGGTCCATTTCTCTGACTCCACCTTCTCCGGCTGACTTTCCGTTTTCGAGCCCTCCGCGGCATCCGCATAAGCAGTCGCCGTACCGAAGGAACTAAACGACAGCATCAGCGCCAGCAATACTGCTATCGGACGGCGCATCTGATTTTTATACTTCCGTCTCCGGCTCCTTCCCCTGATTTTTCTCTCTTCCATTCCTTTACCTCCCTTGATAGATCTATTTCCAGATGCAGTAGCGTATAAACATTTCTTTCCGGTCCGTTTCCATGTTATGTCTTTCTGTCTATCCAGTTACTGCATCATGGTAACGCATTTTGTTTTTCCACATCTGGAACATTCCCCATCTTATTCTGTGGCACTTTCGGTTCCAAAAGTGCCTACCCGTGAACAGTTACTATTCTGCCGCCTCATACGCATATAGAATTGTCCGGGCATTGTTAAATTCATAGCTACATGTCACAAATGAATACAAACGCACGATCGTCCCCTCGATCGGCGCGGACGCGCTCGCGCCCGCTGTCATCTGCTGAATATATGACGCAAATTCTTCCCCCGATGCAAACTCTGTTTTCCGGCGGATCGCATCCGGCGATGTGCAGACAGCCGCCAGGGCTTTTAAATGAATCTCCCGCTCCGGCGTATAAAGAATGATTTCTGAATGCTGAGCGAAATAGCCCTGATCCTTGTATCTGGAAATGTCCTTAAACATACTTCCATTCTTCATGTGATGGCCGTACAGCACGTTATGCAGGGACGAAAAATCTGCCCGATCGGCATAGTCCAGAAAAATCGTGCCCGCCGTGCTCTTCTGTCCGTTCAGGTCACGGTGCAGGTAATAATCATTGTCCTTCCCCTGAACCACCGGATAATTGATCTGCGTTCCCGGAATCTGAATCCAGGCAACGACGTCCGGATTCTGGGAATCCAGCACTGCGAAATCAATTGCTGACACATATTCTGTCTCCTTTATTGCATTTGTCTCATCTATCTCATTGTCCACTTCTGGCACTTTTTTCTCCGGCATTGTTTCTCCTGTCGTCCCTGCTTCCGACATTCCCACAACCTGAGCGGTCAGCTCTTCATGCGCCTTCTCCTGACGCATTTCATCCCATTTATGCATTGCCACCCCCGCTGTACCGAACGCCAGACAGATGACAGCTATCACAGCCGCTGCTTTCCGTGTCCACTTTTGCATCGATCCCTCCATCTTTGCCCGTGAAACGTTCTGCACCTTTATTTATTAAGCAAATTATATATTTTTATAAATGATGTATTAATTTGCATACAAAACGAAACAGATAACAGCATAGTTTTAGGACAGCGCCATTATTTCTGGCGCCGCCCTACAAACCTGCTCTTATAACCGGGCAATTTTTATTTTTCTATGTCTTGTCTTACTCTTCCGTCTTTTTTCTGCCCGTCATTAATACATAAGCTGCTGCCATCATTCCAATTGCCAGCAGAGCCATCGGCACATCCATCCGATCCGTATCTCCGGTCTTCGGAAGTCCTTCTGCCGGTACAACCGGCTGAGGTTCTGGTACAACCGGTGTAACCGGTTCCGTCGGCTGTGCTGCCGGTCCCGACGCGGTTGTGGTCGAAGATTTTTTACTGCCAGAACTACTTCCACCGCCGTGACCGCCGTGGCTTCCGCCTCCGTTATTGTCTGGATTCGGGGTCGGAGTAGGATCAGGTCCCGGTTCCGGGGTTCCATGTTCTACCACATATGATACGGTCGGCTTCGCGAATTCCTCTGACCGATACTCATTTCCACGGCTGTCTACCGGATACAGAACCGCCTCCTGATTGGTATAAAGCCCTTCATAGTGCTGGCTGCCGTCCCGGTCATATTTTCCATACGTTCCATCCGCCGTCTTTGGGTTTATCAGTTTTACGGTATAGGTAAGCTGCACCGGTGCAAAGTTTGAAACTGGTTCTTCTATATACCAGGTAAACATCTCTGTCTCTGCCTTATTTCCTGCGTCATATACCACTTTAAAACGGTAATTCTGCGGTCCCGGTTCTCCGTCTCCAAAATACCAGGTGTTGCCCTCCTGATACATAGAAAGCGCTTTTCCCCCTACTGTCAGCTGGTCTAAGTGATCGAAATCAAAGTTATAATCCTCTTTCACATAGCCCATATAATCTTTCACAACAGAACCTTTATCAACAGCATACAAAATATCATTTTTTATACTGTCAAATGAAACCTGCTTTCCGTTCGCAAGGTACCGCATGAAACTCATTCCCCACTCATAGTTACTTGCCGTTCCGAGCGGCGTAATCGGCATCGCATAGCAGTGATATCCTTCCGAAGCTGCCTGTGCATACGCCTCGTATGAAAGATATAATGCCTTATCGATCGAATTCACATATTTTCCTGCTTCCTCCACCGGTGTAATAAGCGATACATCCGGTTCCGTTCCATATGGATAGTCGTGTGTATCCTTCTGCTCTGAAAGTCTGGCTTCTATGCCGGTCAGCCATGCATTCCAGTCCGCCGGTGCCTGATTATTTCCATACTTGGAATTCCAGTTATCCGGCCCTGCAAAATGTTTCGGAGAATCTGCCATAAATTCCCAGGCAACCACCGTCGGATTCTCATTAAACATATAGGTAATACCATCACTGACAACTACCAGTGTCTTGCGTTCATCTGCCACTCCTGTATCCTGGTCTAACATCGATTTACCCGCTAAAATACCTGCGTGAAGATTGGTTCCACTCTTAATCTCCCGACAAATGGCTGCTTCAATCGCCTCATATTGGGTCTCCAAATCCATAAATCCATCCGTATGGGCTTCCTTGTTAAAGAGCACTACTCCCACTTTGACCTTTGCTCCCTTTTCCTGCACTTCTTTCTTGAGGTTCTGAAGCATTTCCAACGCCTGCTCTTTCAGTCCCATGCTGGTTGATTTATCTAAGACAAGCACCACATCACTTACCAGCTGCTCCTCCGCTGACGGCAAGGACAAAGCCACTTGAGACTTAAAATTTTCATCCAGCTGTTCCGCTGTCTTCGATTTAGAAGTTCCTCCCTCCGGAATCGTCGGAAGTTCTCCTCCCGGAATCGTATATGATACAGTCGGTTTCGAAAATACTTCCGTTTTTCCTTTTTCCTGATCGCTTCCAACCGGATGCAGCACTGCTTTCTGGTTCGTATAAAGTCCATCATACTCTTCACTTCCGTCTTCATCGTACCGTCCATACGATTCTCCTGGATTGTTCTTCGGATTTACCAGTTTTACCATATAGGTCAGCTGCACCGGTTCATTATTTTTTACCGCCTCATTCATCGTCCAGACGAAATGTTCTCCGCCTTCTTTATCCGACGGATCGTATTCCACCTTAAAACGATACTGAGCTGCATTCACGTCTTCATTTCCAAAATAAACGGTATTTCCATCTTCCCATTTAGAAAGCTCCCTGCCGCCAACGGTCAGACGTTCGATGCTCTTTAAGTCAAAATTGTAATCATCCTTGACCCAACCCATATAATCTTCCACAGTCGAGTCCCGATCGACGGCATAAAGGATATCATTTTTGATATCTTCAAAACTTACCGTTTTTCCGTCTGCCAGATATTTCACAAAGCTCGGTCCCCATGGATATCTTTCACCAGCAGATGAACCAATCGGCATCGCATAGCAGTGATACTGTTCCTTCGCCGCTTCCAGATATGCCTCATAGGAAAGATAGAGTGCTTTATCAACGCTATTGGCATATTTTTTTCCTTCATCAGGTGGGGTACATGGCGTTAACTCTCCTTGCTCATATGAATGGTCAAATTTATCGCCCTGATTATCCATCTGCGCTTTGATTGTACCCAGGCGCTCGTTCCACTCATCCTTCGATAATGCTTCATTATTCCCATATTTAAGACTCCAGTGATCCGGTCCCGCCCAGGAATGTTCTGAACCATCATTCTCAAATCCCCAGGCAACCGCCATCGGTTTTTCCCCAAAAATATAGGTAATGCCATCGCTTAAAAGCACCAGACTCTTTCTTCCTGCTGCCACCTGCGTATCCTCATCCAGCATTTTCTTGCCTGCAAGGATTCCAGCCGAAAGATTCGTTCCGCTGCTAATATTCTCACGGATCGCTGCCTCAATCGCATCATACTGGGTTTCCAAATCCATAAAGTCAGACTTGTGCGCTTCTTTATTGAAAATAACGACTCCAACCTTTACTTTTACGCCATTTTCCTTTGCCTGCGCCTGCAGCTCCTTAAGCATCTCTAACGCCTCATTTTCCAGCTGCACGCTGGTAGATTTATCCAGCACAAACACAATGTCATTTTCCAGTTTTTCCTCCGCTGACGGAAGGGAAAGTGTTACCTGGGATTCAAAATTTTCGTCCAGATTGGTAGCTTTTTTAGACTTCGAAATCTGCCAGTGTGGAATTTCTTCCACTTCCACTGCCGACAAAACAGCTACGTCTGTCAGACCAAGCTCCATCGCGGAAGTTACAAATGCGGCTGCGGATGCATTCTTAATGCCTACCGTTTCATATGAATCCCCCAGAATGCGTTCGAAATTGTCTTCTTCTGCTTCGTCGCCTACAATCGCCTTATTTTTTTCGTTTTCATCGTTCTCGTTCTCTTCTTCTTTTGCATCAGACGGAGATGCCATTGCAGCTGAAGTCAAAAACATCGAAAAATGAGCCGAACGTGATACCTGAACTGAATCTTCGTCCTGGGCGCTGTCATTTTCTGAATCCGATGTATCTGCATCGGATGTATCTGCACCAGATGTATCTGCATCGGATGTATTTGCGTCGGATGTATCTGTTTCGGACGCATCCATGTCTGCTTTTTCATTCTCGTTCTCAGAATCCGGTTCCGATAAATCTTTCTTGCCATCCGCTGCTTCCGATTCTTCTTTTATTTGATTGTTACCTGCATCTGAAGCATTTTCCTGCTCTTTTACATCGTCCTCCAGAGCCGTATCCTCTTCTGTGATATCTTCACTTCCTGCCGGAACTGCACTTTCCGGTTCTTTTACCTCATTTTCTATCTCGACCGGAACCGCTTCCTCTGTCTCCAGCCCAACCTGCTTTTTTACTTCACCAAATGGCGCAACCGTCATCCATGCACTGGCTCTTCCATCCACCAGAATCCGTCCGGTGCGCTCTTTTGAAGAAGAATTGGTCATCAGGAAAATAATTTCTTCATTTCCGCTGATCGTATACTGATCCATGTCATCTTCATCCTCTAAGCGGGCATACATTTTCAAAGTAAGCCGGTCGTTTTTCTTCTCGAAATCTGGATGCAGTTCATATAGATTTCCTTCTTCAAACAGTCCCTCGTAGGTTTCTGCCTCATCGCCGGAAAACGTAAACGCATCCTCTTTTACTGTCTTCCCTTTTTTAGCAGTATCCCGGATTGCCTGCCTGAGGTCTTCTTTTTCCAATGAAAATTCCTGTCTTTCATCCCCTCCTTCGGATGTGGCAGCTGCAAATGCGGCTGTATTTGCCACGCTTGTGCTCAACATACTGCTGCACAAAAGCACTGACATGAAACGCCTTGACTGACGTTCAAACCAACCTTGACTGTAACTTTTCCCCTTTTTCTTCGCTTTTTTCATTCTTTTTGCCTCCTGTCTTATCTATCATCAACATAGGTCCCCCTTATGCGGATTTAAATACCTCCCTTCTGCACCTCTTTCACGCCATGCTCCCGCAAAAATGGCTCGTACAGTTCCTCTTCTGCTTTTTTCCGCGCTGCCACCGCGTCCTCAAGGTTTACGAAGGTTCCAAGGTTGTACACTTTTCCCTGAAAGCCGATCGCTGCCCGCCACCGGGAATTCTCCCGCTGGTAGACGCCTCTGTAGCCACTTGTATTGTTTGCCGTATTTTTCTGGTTGGCGATCCGTTCCAGGCAGGTTCCGCCTACAAAATGAATCGCTTTTTTCATGTTTTTCTTCCGTGTCTCCGCCTGCAGGCAGCCACAGCTCTTGGTTTTTCCCGCACACAGGCTTTCTTTGGACACCTCAATCAGGCGTCCGCAGCTACAGACACATTTCCAGTATTCGCCTGTCCGGTTGGAATTATCCGCCTCTTCAAGCACTTTCAAACGCCCGAACTGACGCCCTGTCAGATCGATCCGCCGACTGGACGGAAGCTCCTTCCGATAGCACCCGCAGCTTTTCGTATGCCCTGTTTTCAGATGGGACTCCTCCACGGTTTTTTCTTTCCCGCAGTCGCACCGGCACAGCCAGTAATGGCGGCGGCTTTTTTCTGCCTGTTTTATCTCCCGGCAGACGGTCAGGCGTCCATACCGGCGCCCCGTCAGATCTTCTCTCACATACTCCACCTCCCCGGTTGACATAATGGGAATTATGTCATATCCGCCTATTTCATTTTTTCTTTGATTTGCAAGGTTTTTGTCAGATTTTCCAATTTTTGGATACAATATCTGTTACTGTTCACGCATGTGCCCAGTAATACTGTGCTATTTCAGATATTGTTTTTAACACCTTTGTATGTTGAAATTTTTTCTCAGAAGTGATAAACTTGATAATAAAATCATATATTTAGATATGTATGCAGATTTTTTTCATTTCATGACTGTAGCGCGACAATTTTTTTGCGAAACTCGGACAGAATTTTTGAGAAAAAATAGCCCGGTTCTAAGAAGTAAATCCGAAACCCGCTCACTTGCATCGACGGCCCCCTAAACGGGGGGGGAGCCGCCCATGTAAAGGGGCGGGTTTTAGCTTGGGGAGGAGCGGACTTTGCCGCCCCTCCTTTAGCTTTTTGCCCCTGGGGTAGTAGTTACCCCTCCGTAGCCTCTCCGGCGTCCTCTGCGGCCTCCTGGGCCGCTACAGGCTCGGTATATTCAGACCATCCATAGACACCGGGCTCCCAGACGTTGGAGTCCACGTCGGAGACCCACTTCTTTTCGTTGTGAGTCACTTTGTCGCCATTTGCATAGGCGTCATGTGCTCCGAGCGGCTGAACCCACTCAGGGAACTCCTCGAGAGGGTTTCCGATGCGCGTCCACATGGAGGGGGTATCGGAAGGCTTAGTATTCTGTCCCGCGTTGGTGACGTCGTGGATGGAGCGGTAGAGCTGCCCTTCGTCCTGGACGATACTGCCCGCGCTGCCTCTCCAATTCTCGTCCCACTCGACAAACAGGTCGGGGTACTCGTTGATCGTCACCTCATCGAGCTGCTGCTCCTGGGCCATCTTGACGAACATGATCTCAGCGACGGCCTGGGCGGAGCTGCTGCGCCGCTCCTTCTGATTGAGCTCCTTGATGGAGGTCTTTGGGGTTAAATACTGCATTTCGCTCATTCGTAAGCACCTCCAAATCCAGAGATAGAAACTTCGCCTTCGTAGCCCTCATTCTTGACGATCGTGAAGCGCACATTCACGCCCCACTTGTCCGCCGTCTTGGTCTCGTTGGTGAAGTTGAAGACTCGGTTGAGCTGCACCATCGCCGTGATGTCTTCCCATGTAGGAACGGCGTCAAATGCGTTGTTGCAAGCCTCCACCTTCGCGACCGCGCCCTCGATCTTCCATGTCGGGGTGATGAGGATTTTGGTCGCCCGGGCGTCCGTCTCCTCCGGGACCGAGAACTGGAAGGCGATCGTGTTCTCTGCCTTGGAGAAATTCCAGACGCGGACAGAGGTCGCGAAGTTGCCGTCCACGGCCTCGACGCGGAGCTGGTGCGTTCCGTTGGTCAGCATGAGCCACTTTTCACGGGTGAGCTCAATCGTGGCCTCTTCTCCGAGCGTCGCTTGGTAGCTTCTGATCTCATCGTCATCCACGAACTCAGTGACGACCACATTGTCGCCCTCAACGTCCGTGATGGTGTAGTTTTCCGCGAAGCTGCCGGTCTTGAGACCGAGGTCTGTGTCGGTGCCAGAGATCGCCGGGGCGGAGTTGGTTCTCTTGAAGGTGAGGCGTCTGTACGCCGTTCCGCCCTTACCGTCCGTGACGGTGATCGTGATGGTATTGACAGAATTGAGGCTCAAGGAGTAGAGCTTCTCGCCCGTGATGGTTACATTCAGAGCCTCGCCTCTGGGGGCGTTGTTGATGGTTCTGAGTGTCTCGTCGTTGAGGGTTTCCACGACCGTCAGGGTATCTCCGTCCGCGTCATCGACCGTGTACTGATAGGTGAAGCCGAGGTTCTTATCCCCGAGGTTGGTGTCGGTGCCGGAGATCGTCGGGGCCGCGTTCGTTCTGGTGAACGTCCACGTCCGGGTCGCCGTTCCGCCCTGCCCATCGGTGACGACCACCTTGACTGTGTGCGAGCCGAGGCTCAATTCATCTACCGGGACGGTGATCGTATTTACAGAATTTCGCGTCGGGGCAAACGACTTCGTCGTTTGCCCATCAATCGACTCCGTCGCCGTCAAGACGTCGCCGGAGTCGGAGTCGTCGACGGTGTAGGTGATCGTGAAGTTGCTGTTCTTATCTCCCAAGTCTCTGTCACTGTCAGAGATCAGAGGGTCAGTGTTCAGGACTTCAAGGACGGGGCGGAAACCGACGCTCGCGGGCTGGAGCGCAGCACTGGAGTAAGACCAGCGGCGGGCCGAGTAGTACCCACGGCACGCGCGAGACGAAGAATTTCCAGAATATGTCTCCTGACACCAGGAATAGACGCCAGCCCAATGCCATAGGGCGTTATGGGTGCTGTTTTCGTCCGTGGTGTTCAAAGTGCTGTCCAGGTCAGACGAGACTGGGGCCGGGAGGCCGGTGATGACCTCCTCGCGGGTGATGAACCTGTCCCACTCGTTGTTAGTGGGCGTGCCTCCTGCATAGGCGTCCGAGCTGTTTCTGTAGTTGCTTCCGCCAGTCAGGACGCGGCACTTGTATTTTGCTCCGTCGATGGTGACTTCCTTGCCTGTGATGTAGCCCTGCCCGTTCAGGTCGTTCCAGGAACAGGAGACCAGAATGACGCGGTCGCAAATAAGGAGCGTCTTATCATCGTCCTGAATTTTAATCCATTGGAGCTGATTTGCCTCGGCAGCAGGAGTGTCGCCGAAGGTATAGTTTGCCATGCTGCCGGACATCCGTGGGATGTTACCGACGCCGCTCATGCTGCCCGGAGTCGAGTCAGGCCGCCAGGGCTTTGTGGGGCGTGCGAGCACGCTGCCGTTGTTGTAGAACCCGCCGAGCTTGACGGTTCCGAGAAATTGCGCCATAAGGTAGCTCTCCTTCCGTTTTTATGAAGCGGTAGGGAGCGAATATCTTCTTCGCCAGATTGTAGGCGCAAGCCCACCGGGCGAAGCCGAGCCACGAGTTGACCGCCTGGACGATCTCTTTCTTCGTGATCTTTCCCTCTTTGAGCTTCTTAATCATCGCCTTAATGCGCCGCTTCTCCTTGCGCTTGGACTCGGTTCGGAGAAGGAGGTGCGTCGCTTTGATTTTGAAGCCGTAGGCGTTCACGCCCTGCCGCACATAGAAAATCTTGGTCTTTTGGTTGGTCTCAAGGTGGAGCCTCTCCTGGAGGAATACCTTGATCTTTGCCAGCCACTCCCGGGCAATCTCCTTGTTCGGCGCGATGATGACGATGTCGTCCATGTACCGAGTGTAGAGTTTAGCACCGAGGAAGCGGATGCAATACTGGTCGAGCTCGTTGAGGTAGATGTTGGCGAAGTCCTGGGAGCTGACATTCCCGAGGGGTATGCCGGTCTCGCCTTCCGGGCTCGAGTCGATCACTTTGCAAAGAAGCCGGTAGAACCGAAGGAAGTCCTCGTACTTGTCGGGGCACTTCTTTTTGAGCTTCTTGAACCGCTTCGCGATGATCTTCTTTAACACTTGGCGGTCGATGCTATAGAAAAACTTCTTGACGTCGATCTTGATGACCGCCACCTCGTCGCCCCATTTCATGCGGGCGACCCTCATGTCGTGCTGCACGTTGAACGCCGCCCGGATGGGGCCCTTGCCGTACATACAGGCGAAGGAGCGGTCAACGAAGACGGGGCGGAAAAGGTTCTGGAGCTCCTCATGGATGACAAGCTGCACGACCTTATCCCGAAGGTGCGGTATGTGGAGGCTCCTGGTCTTCGGCTCCGTGATCGTCCTGTGACGGTACGGGCCGGGACTGTACTCGCGCCTCCCAGGCTGCGGTCTGCTCTCAATTTTCTTGAGATCAGACCAGAGCTCGACGTTGTTCACCTCAGAGAGAAGGTCATAGCATACGGCCTCACGGGAAAACTTCCTGTGACCTCTGAGGGCTTGTTTATAGCTCGCCTCGATCATGGGCCACCCCACCACATCCTCGTACTTGGAGGGCGGCATAGGCGGCGGGACGAGCTTACTTTTGGTGTTCTTAGTGTTGTAGTGCAAAATGGGGAATTTCGTCATTTGTGGCATCCTTTCCAGTTAGAACGGCTTGGCACCTATGACGCGGGTTTATACCCACATTGTAGACAGCCTCCCGCCGCCCAATACGACAGGGTGGGCGGGCCTCTATCACTGTTTTTACGCCGTCTCGAGACATGGCGAAGGATTACCTCTCCCTTGAAGTATAACAAGGACTCGCCAGCAAAGCCGTGACCGTGCCGGACGAAATAACCTACAAGGCGGGGCGGAAACCGACGTTCGCGTTCTGGTTCGTAGCATTGTTGTAATTCCAGTTGCGGGCCGAGTTGTACCCACGGTTCGCGCGATACGAAGACCATACAGAGATAACCCTAAGTAGGTGCTTTACTTTTTGGGCTGCTGCCCGTTATTGATGAAGAACTTTTGCAAGCCTCCAATGATGCGCCCGATCTCATTGAGCTTTCCTTGCAATTCAAAGAGCTTCTTCTGGGTGATGTACTTCTGCGTCTTTGCTATCCCAAACAAGACGAGGAGAAGGGTTTTCTCCGCGTCCGCTTCGTCCAGCCATTCCAGCCGCTTCTTGACGACCGTGAGGTTGTTCGCCATGACGGCGGCGCGGATGAGCTTGAAGCACGACTGCTTAATCTCTTGACTCAAGGAGAACTTCTCCGAGACGGGGAAGTTTTTTAGCAAGGGGTAGACATCCCTTTCCAGGAATATCTCAGCCTTCTTTTGCAGAACTGACGGCTCAGCCAATATAGACACACCTCGCTTCCTTGACGCGGGTGATCTCGGTGATGTCCCCGTAGAACTCCAGGCCGTAGTCGGTCAGTCTGATTTTGATAGGCTTACCGCTGAGAGAGCTCTTTCCCTCGAGCGTCAGGTTCTCCCCGATCTCCAGGGCGAGGCCGCTCTCGGTTTCAAGGACGATGTCGTCTTCTTTGAGCTGCCTGCATTTTTTGCATATCGGGACGAGCTCTCCAAACAGGCTCCCGATGATGCAGCTTGCCTCCTTTCGGGTGCAAGCGACCTTATACATAGATTTTCCGCGCCACGGGGTCATAAATCCCGGACGTGATCGCGACGGCGGTAACGGAGTCAAAATTTTTGAGAAAGACGTTGTTGACCATGTTGTTCAGCGTGGCGTCTTTCAAGACCTTGATCTCCTGCTGCGCGGCTGCGATCTGAGCCTCATGGAGAATAGCGGCTTCCCGGTTGGCGAAAATGCCGTCGTCCATGTGGTTCATGTTCGTCTGACTCACGGGCGTCCCTTCTTGGATGACTTCCCCCGTCACGACATCGGTGACGTGGTCAAGCCACCCGATTTTTTCATACTGCTTCATCGCTGCTTTCGACCTCCATTTCCTTGATGTTGTATTTGAAGGCTACATAGAGCCCCTTGCCCTGCGTCTTGGTGAAGACCCGATCGCCAGCACCCGCCACGACGTCGCCGTCAGTGTCGACGAGCTCCACGTTGGAAACGTCACCGATGACCGTGTCATCGAAGTAAACATACACCCTCGCGTCGGAGCCGCTGACGATTTTTCGGAAGGGTTGCACTACCTTCGGCTGTCCGTTCAAGGTAAAGGCTGCGTGATCGACGGAGTCGACGAACCGCTGCCCGATCTTCTGGATGCCGATGTCTGTGAGCGTTTTTGCCATTTAGTCGCTTCCTCCTCTCATTTGAGTTGTGCTGGAGCATCGGGCCGTATCGGAACACCTCAAGTATTCCTTGACGCCGCTCTCAGCCCCGGAGATCGCCGCGATGTCAGAGGCGAGCCCCTCGTAGATGGTATAGTTGCCGAAGTGATAGAACTCCTCAGACGCCGCGAATGTGCCGGGCTTCGGGAACTGGACGTCGCCGGAGTCTTTTCCGCCCTGTGCCGTGACCTTCGAGGCGAGCAAGTAACCCTCGCTTACCACATGGGGCCAAACGCCACAAACGAGCTGACCGCACCGTGGATAGTCTGAAAAGCCGCGCTCGAGTCTGGAATGTAGAACAACGGCAGCCCCGGTCTCCATACCATAAGCTGGCTTGCTGCTGCCCTGTTTGACCTTGCGAACCTCTGCGTCAATGACGTCGAGGTTGTAGACGCCGCTCTGCTTCGAGCCCTTTAGGAAGATAATGAACTCGGCCCACCGTTCCGGGTCTTGTACGGAGAACGGTTCGATGTAGCTCTTATCGTAGCCGAGAGAGGTGAGGGCGTATAGTACGCCTTGCCGCGTGCCTCCCCACTCAGAGATTAGTCCCTTCATGGAGAGCCTCGTCCTATAGGCTTCTATGTCCTCGCCTTCAAGCCTCGGCATATCCCTGTCTTGACCGTGTACCGGGAGCATGACCGGCGACGCGCTCACTACGTTCGCCTCGTCTCTTGCTCGGAAGAACGCTTTCTTGACGTCGTCAAAGTCCTTCCCGATGACCCGGAAGAAGATGCGGAACTGGTTGGCAGCTTCCTTTCCCTTCTTCAATGGAGCGAACAGGAGGTCAAACATATAGTCGCCGAAGTTGTCGTATCTCTTCATCCGATCACTCCCTTTCGACTGTTACATTGACAGCCCCGAGGGTGATGACCTTGTCCTTGTCCAGCTTCACGTCCTGGGCCGGTACGGTGATCTCGGCATTTGTGGCCGAGCTGTAGCCGTTTCGGACTGCGAAGTTAATGTCGGAACGAGTCAGCTCGTTTAGCTTTCGGCCTCTGCGAACTGCAAGCAGCTCCGTCAGGATGGCCTTGACCCGGTTCTCGATGTCTTCATCGGAGTCCGCCGAGCCGGTCGTGATGATGAGCTCGATATCCTGGTCGACTGTGACAGAGGACTTCACGAGTATATTATCGTATGGCCCCGCGATCTTGTCAACGGCTTCCTGGACTGACTTGAGCAAGCCTTCCGTCGCTTCTCCAGCCGTGCCGGTTACGATGATGTCGACTGTGCCTTGCCCTCTCGGGTGGTCACAATCTGCCTGGGCAAACAGGACGCCGGTGACGGACTCAGCCGCGTTGACAAAGGCGTCTTCGGTCGCAAGCTGCGCCAGCTCAGACCACGATCGGAGGGTGCGTGCTCTCGCGCTCTCATCATCTTCTGTATCGCTGCCCTCGCGCACAATCCAGTCGGCGGCGTTTGTGATCTTGACGTCTCCGATGTAGGTGAGCGTGCGGGTGATCTGCCCCTCCGGGACATTGTAGCGGCTTCCTTCGGCCTCGGCCTCCACGAGTACGTCGACCGACATCGCCCCTTTCTGGAGCACTGCCGCCTCGATTGTGAAGTATCGGAGCTCTTCTCCGTTGATGTCCAGGATGCTCTTGAAGACGTGGCCCTTCGCGATCTTGATAGCCTCTCCGCTCGCACCCACGCGTGACACGGTAACGAGCCCCTGGGCCTTCTGCGCCTTCTTCCTCTTCTTGGAGTAGTCAGGCATTTTGAGGTCAAGCCACACGCCCTCGGCATGGGTGACGAACATATTGTTGAGAATACGGCGGGCGAGCTGGAGCAATTCAATCTTGATACGGAGCTCGACCATGAGCAGCGTATAGAAAACACCGCCCGAATGGAAATTTGTGACGACGAACCCCTCTTCCTTCAGCTCTGCGACCTTCTCGTCTTTTGCCTCTTCGAGCGTGGGGACAGGGATGACGGCGTCAAGTATCTCTTTGTCGATCATGCTGCTATCACCTCCACACTGACCGCTCCAATGACGACGTTTAGCTTGCGGGCTTCGCTCTCTTCTCCGAAGCGGAAAGAGCAGCGGAGCAGGATGACGTCGTCGTTAAAATCTATGCTGATCTCGATGCTGTCCGGGAGAATGACCTCCCGCTTTTGTAGTTTTGACCTCGCCCGTTGCGTGATCTCTAAACGGGTGAGCTCAGAGTCTTCGGACTGGATGAAGTCGTAAAGGCCCCACCCGAACTCCGGGTCATAGAACAAGTCTCCCGGCTGCGTGATCGCCTCGAGGACAATGTTCTGATATAGGCAGTCAAGCCCGGAGCAGAGGGGGGCGTCTCCGTCCGCCGCCTGTGTGAGCTGCCACTCATCGTCGAGCCGGATGTCGGTATCGTACAATCCCGTCACAAGCTCACCTCCCCGATGATCGAAGGAGTGAGGTCTCCGTATGGGAGAGCGACTGCTACCACGGCCCCCGCCTTGAACTGACTCTTAGACTTAATTCCGGGAATGGTCGGAAAGTCATCGTCCGGGTTCCCGAAGCGGTCGAGGATGGTCAGGGTGTACTCGTACCAGTTGGCGGTGATGTGCCCGTTAAAGCTGCTGCCAGTATCGTCATTGTGGATGACGAGCTCCTCGATCTCATAGGTGTCGAGCTTGGTCGCCGACTTGATGCTCGCGAACACGACGGCGGGGAGCTTCAAATGCGGGTAGTCGGCAGCGATTGACTTCTTGATGATCGCCTTGACCATTTCTTCGAGCATGATGTGCCCCTCCTTTCGCTGTTTAGAAGTAGATGTAGGTGCGGATGAAGCCGGAGTCGTTTGTGGTCGACACCACTTTTTGAACCTCGACCTCGCCGCTCACCTGTGGATGGATGACGTTGATCTTGTGGGAGTGCTTCACAAATGGGGCGGAGACCGTTTCAAGCTCCCATACGCCTCCGGCCCGGTTCAGGCTGAGAATATTGACGCCGTGCTCGAAGGTGTAGACCTTCTCCTGCTCCGGCTTCTCATCCCAGTAAAAGACCCCGCCTGAGAAGAAGAACGGAACCTTTAGGCCCCACGCCGCGTTGACGGTGTTGATCGCCTGGACGGCGTTCTGCTGTCGGATGGGGAGCATCTTGCGCCGTGGGTATGTCTTGGACGATAGCTTCATCTTGGAGAGCCCCGCTTTCGCCAGAAAGAAGGCGAGCATCTCCTGCGGGGTGGTATCAAGAAACGTGTCGTTGATGATGGTTTCTTCGAGCACCAGCATCTCATCCTTGAGATTGACTTCGTTCGCAAAGGCCCCGCCGTCGTATGGTTTGGCGACGTAGCCCGTGAAAACGTCGTCAAGGGCTCCGTCATATCCGAGCTGTATCGCTGCGGGGTCTTTCTTGTTCAGTGTGATTTCCGGGCGAAACTGCCCCGTGAAGCGTATCTTCGCCCAGTCAAAGTAGGACGACTTCGCGGAGTAGACCTCAATCTCGATGCCCTCGTTGAAGGTATAGGGGCCCGCCCGGGCCGCGATTTGTGGGTAGTATAACTCGGTTGTTTCCATAGTCGCCTCCTCAATATGGCATTTGTGCGACTCGGTTCATCGCTGCCGCTGTCTCGGCGTCATCAACTGCCGGAGACTTTCCCCGGCTCGTTGACAAGTAGGTCTCATACTCTTCGGTGAGGCTGCTGCTTGCGGCGGAGCTTCCGCTCCCAGAATTGCCGGAGCTATTGGAGCTGCTGCTTGCCGTGGTCGCGGTGATGGTCTGAGGGATATACTCCCAGAGCTCAAGGGAGGCGGTAAGCTGCCCGCTCTTGCTCTCGCCCTTGTGGGTGAGCTTCTTGAAGATGACCTTCTCGACGCCGTGGGCTGCTGTGTCCTCGCTGACAATGGGGATAGGCTGCGGAACGCTCTGCCCGGGCTTTCGGAAGATTGAGCGGAGGGTGGCGTACCTCTGGTACTTCGTGGCTGACTGGGTGTCGTCAATGATGAGCTCGATGTTCACCTTTGCATCCTCGTAGCCCGTCGCCTGTTTCGGCTTGGTCGCGCTGCCCTCCACTTCCTGCTCGTCCACCTTCGCCGACTCCGTGACCTCGATGCTTTTGACGAGGCCAGGGAGGACGACCCCGTTGAGCTTGATGGTTTGGTCTTCGACGTATATCATGGTCGTCCTCCCTCCTTTATGCCGGTGTAGGAACGGCGTCCGAGTCTCCGCTCGGGTCTTCGTCGCCGTTTCCGTTGGTGAAGTCCTCGACTTCCTTGAGAAGTGCGAGTAGTGTCTGCAAGTCCTTGATTTTCTTGAGATCGACTTGCATGAGAAGTTTCTGGATGACGACGGTCTTGCCTCCGCTGGAGCTTCGAGCTCCACTCTCGTCGGCTCCGTCTCCTTGGTCGCCGCCGCCCGTGAGGTTCACCTTCTTGGTGGGCTCCCTTTCGAGGGTGGCCTTGGTCTGCTCCAGGCCCTTCTCCATCGCCTCTGCGGGCGCGTTCTGCGCCATCGTGAGGCCATGTGCGTATGTGGTCATGGTTCGTTGTCCTGACAGTGTCAGGGTGGACAGAGGCCCTTCCTTCGCGTCAGAGAACGGGAGTAGGTTTCGGATGCGCTGCAATCCTCCCTTGACCGCTTCGACCGCTGTGGAGAACGCCGACTTGATGCCATTCGCGAACGTGGTGACAATGCGCTGCCCAGACTGGAAGAACCACGTCACCGCGCCGGAGACTGCGTTTTTGATGGTGTTGAGTCCATTCGAGAACGCCGCGCGGGCCTCGGTGAATTTCTGGAAAACGCCCTGTACGATGCCGCTCATCGCCGTCGAGAACTTCTCTTTGATTGCGGTGAGCTTCCCGCCCGTGAGGTTGTCGAGGAAGGTGAAGCCTGCCGTGTAGTAGCCCTTCACGCCCTCGACCGCTGCGGCTGCTATGCCTCGGATGCCGCCGCCGTGTTCTTGATATGCTGCCTTCATATTGCTCAGTTTTTCCGAGACGGCGGTCTTCGCCGCCTCCATGACCGAGCCGATGACGTTGCCGATCGCCCCGAAGACGCTCTTCGCTACCTCCAGCGCAGCCCCGAGTTTTTCTTTGAAGAAGTCGATGACTGCATTGACCGCGTTGCGGAACCACTCGCACTTGTTGTAGAGCAACACCAGGGCCGCGATGAGGGCCACGATGCCTATAACTACCCATGTGACGGGGTTTGCAAGCAAGGCGGCTGTGAAGCTCCAGACCGACGATATAAGCGGCGTCAACGCTCCCTTCACTAAGACGAAGCCAGCCTTGAGCATTTTGAAGGCCGAGATCGCCTTTGTTATGACAAGGCCGACACCGCTGACGACCGCGATGACCGTGCCGCCCACCGTGAGGAAGCCGCCCAGAGCCAGCACGACGATCATGATGACGCGGACGAGCTCCTGGTTCTGTTCAATCCACGAGCCGACCTTTGTGAGAACCTGTTCTCCCTTGCCCATGAGGTCGTTGATAGTGGGGAGGAGCGTGCTCCCTATGGTCTCCGTGACGTTGTGGATGCGCTGCTGCAATCGCTCGAACTTCTCCGGCTCAGTCTCATTGATCGCCGAGGCCATCTCCAGCGCGACGCCCGTGCCGGAGCCGAGTGCGTCGTACATACCGACGATGTTGTCCTGAAGGTCTCCGACCTTGTTATACATGAGGTCGATAAGGGCGACGGCCTCTGTGTCGCCGAAGGCTTTTTGCAGCTCCATCTTCTCGGCGGCGTCCATCGTTTCGCCGAACTTCCCGCGCAGCTTGTCCAGGATTTCCGGCATACTGAGGAGCTGATTGTTGGCGTCCGTGAAGCTGAGGCCCAGGGCTTCGCCGCCCTTCGCCGCCGATCTCAGGAACGCCTTGTACTTGGTGCCCGCCTCGCTGCCGCTCATTGTGGCTTGCAGCATACCCAGAATAGAGAGCTGCTCTTCGAGGGGGACGTTTGCGGTCGTTGCCGACGCGCCCAGTGTTTGGATACTTTGAGCCATGCCGGAGCCGGTTGTCTTGAACTGCTTGACGCTCTGCGAGATACCAGCCGAGAACATCTCACCGAACTCAAGGTCTGAGAGGTCTCCGTAGAACTCCTTGTAGATACCGTAGCCCGTCGCAAAGAGCGACGTCATCTCTCCGATCGTGGACTTCGTTGCTTTCGCGGTTACACCCGCGAGCTCTGTGTATTGAGCGACGCCTTCGTCCGTCAGGGAGGCGATGCCGCTCTTGATGTCGTAGGCTGCGGAAATGAAGTCCGACTTCGTTGTACCGGCCCACTGGTCGGAGAAGTCGCGGGCAGCATCCTCCACCACGCCCAGGTCTTGCACGCCCAGAGAGGCAAGCTCGCCCAGGGCTCGGCGCGTCTCGAAGGTCGCCTCTACAGGTGCCAGGACGGCCCCGGTGATCTGGCTTCCCATCTCCTGCATGACAGCCCCGGTCTTCGCCATGTTCCCGAGGCCCTCGCTGACCGCGTCCAGCTTGGACACGTCCGCGCCCACCTTTGACGCGACACCAGCCATCGGCCCCGAGAGATTGTCGATCATGTTCATAATGAGCGACAGTTTGAAAACGGACTCTAAACTCATGCCTTTCGTTCACCTCCTATTTTTTCTGGAGGCGAGCTGTGTTCAAAAGCGACCGGCGACAGGGCCGTCACTCGGGGAACGCTTTCACGATTGCCCGGGTGACTATGCCCTCCTCAAGCTCCTGGATGTAGCGAGCCTTCGCCACCCAGTCAAGGAACTCGTCGATGTCGTCGATCGCTTCGGGGTCAAATGCCTCTAAGAGAGGCGGGGGGACGTAGCGGTAGATTTCCAGCAGTCCGGCCTCTACGATGCTTTCCCGAACCCCCGCGACCTTCTCTCTTAGAGTTTCTTCAAATTTGCCGTGTTGGTCAGGCCGAGGATCTCCGTGAGCTTGTTGCCGATGGTGATAGCGATGCCCGGGTTCTCCTCCATGTCCTTCGTGAGCTTATCCCTGTCCTCATCAATCACGGCGTCCAGCATGAACACCTTGCTCGCCTTCGTGATGCCGGACTGGGACGCGCTCTTGATGTAGCGGTCGTAGCTGGGCACACTGGGACGCTTGAAGCGGTAGACGTACTCCACCTCGTTCTCGTCGTCCACGGGGACGGTCATGCCGACGCGGTAGAGCTTGCCGCCGTACTTCTCCTTGAGCTGCTCGTCGGAGCTTGCCTGGGTCACGATGTTTTCCTTGCTTTCCATAGTGTGACTTCCTCCTATCAATTATTTTGAGATAACGCTTAGACCGGCTTGACGCCGTCCTGGATGATGCCGCCGACGATCATGAGGTCAATGTCGACGGTCAGGCTCTTGTCCCCCTGGGACGCCTTGTTGCTGCGCTTCGAGAAATGGACTTTCTTGAGCTCGTCAATTTTCGTCCGCCCGCCATCGTTGGCGTAGGAAACAACGATCGACGGGATTTCCAGCTTGTAGAACGCGATTCCCTTGGACTTGCAGTAGTCCAGAAGATCGTCATAGTCGTCTCGGAGCATGGAGATTTTGCCGGACGCCTTATAGTTGCCGGTGCCGTAGCCGCGCGGCATAGAGCCCTTGCCGTAGGTCTCCTCCTTCTCCTGCTCGTCATCATAGCTGATTTCCTGGAGCTGGAGCACAAGACCCGGGAACTTGACGTCAACGTCAGCCCAGTCGTAGGCTTTCCCGTTTACTTTGAGCATGGTCTTTTCCTCCTTCCATTAACTTTCCGCCAGAGCCGCGCGTCCCAGGTCGATCTCGACCTCGCGGATATAGCCACGGGACAGATAGCGGATTTTGATACGCATGGTTTCATCTTCGAGGAAGGTCTCCTCCTGTCCCTCGACAACGGTCGTCTCATAGGAGCTGATCTCCTCATCGTCGACCATGCGGTCAAGGGGCACGCTGATGAACTTCGCCCGGGTTTCGAGCTCGCCCTGGATGTCCTCCAGGTCGATGTCATCGTTCTTGAGCAGCAGGGCCTCCTTGCGGGTCTCGCGGATGATCTTGTTCTTCACGCGGACATCTTCCATGTAGCGGAAGTCGCTGCCGTCCGGGCTCATCATCTTCGTGTGGTAGACGAAGAAGTCATCCAGGCCGTCATATTCGCGGAAGGTCATATAGCCCGCCACGTCCAGCAGCTCGATGATGCTGTTGTCATACCCTGACGGGAGCAGCTCAAGCAGCTTCGTCTTCGGGATGCCCATGCCAGCCTCGGGACGGGTCTGGCCGATGGACTTCTGCACGGATGTCATCGCATAACGACCGAGGGCCACGCCCGCGAGATTGACGTTCTGCGTGGTGCCATCCAGTTTCACAAGGCAGCCCCATGCCGCGCACACCTGGATGTCCGTGTCCTTGATCTTCTTGCGGTCGGCTTCCATCTGGAAGGCCCAGTCGTGGAGGTCTCCGTTCTCGCCCTCCTCGGGGAACTCAGGCTCCAGCACGAAGAACATGGGCTTGTGATAGACCTCGAAAAGCTCTTTCCTGAACTCGCTGACCGCCTGCCAGAGAGCCAGCGTACTCGCGCCGACAATATGGACGCCCTCGACCTCCTGGTTGAACTTGGTGATCTTCTGGAGGGCTTCCAGGATGTCGCCGTTGGTAGCGACAGGGGCAGCGGTCTGGAAGGAGTAGGTATCGTTCACCAGGAAGGAACTCGGCTTCTGGTCAGCCTGTGTGGCCTCGACGAACTTGAGCGTCATCCCAGTCCCAGAGAGCTCATAAGAGCCGGTCATGGGCACGGTGATCTCGTCGCTGTAGGAGAAGCCGCCGTCGATGGAAACGATGAAGGCAGCGGTGTTGAGTCCGCCCTGTGCGGTGATCTTCACGATCACCGAGAAGGCGTTCGTCGGGGAGCCGGTTGCGGTCATGCTACCGCCGCCATCTCCCACTCTTGTGACCTCTCCGATGGTTCCCGCCGTCGTGGCAGTAACGGGGAGGCAGTAGACACGGCTCGCGCCGAACTGGACGGAGTCCATGACGGCGTCGGCCAGGGGAGACAGGCCGAGGCGTTTCTTAATCATCGCCGCGTCCATATCCCCGGTCACGATGATCGGGGTGTCAGAAACGACGGGGGAGACGCCGACTTTGATGTGGAGGCCGTCGCCTGTGGGCGTCGCGAAGCCCAGAAGGCCGTCGCTGACGTTGTGTTTAACATCTCTGAGCATTTACTCGTTCGCCTCACTTTCCTTGCTCCTGGGGCCGCTCGCGGGCCCCCTGGTGAACCTCTCGATGCCAGCAAGGAACTCCTCGTCAGACATCACTCTTCCGGGCTTCCATCCGCTCGCGACACACGCGCCAGCGAAGACGGCCCGCTTGATATTGTGCTTCTTGCAGAGCTCTCCGATCGTCAAGAGCTCCGGCTGTTTGGTTTTGGTTGCCATTATCAAGGCTCCTTTCCGTTGTTCTTTTCAACGGACACGACCTCGACGCCAGTGAGCGGCGCGAAGCCCGTGTCCCTATAAAGGCCACCGTCAAACGAGATCGTCGCCTGGACGGCAACCTGGGCTTTGAGAATGGAGTCGTCTTTGTCGACCCAGTCCGCTCCCTCGACCTCGATCTGGACGAAGTTGCCGTCGACATAGATGCCCCGGTCAAGGCTCGCGAGAAACTTCTCGAAGATGGTCTCGACCGCGTCGTCGGTATAGTCCCCAATGACCACCGTGAACGTGAGCTTCCGTTCAAAGACCTTTCTCCTCTTCTTCCGCGCTCCCTCTTGGTCAATGTAGTAGGTTTTGGAGCCGTTTCTGGATAGGGCCTCTGACTCGAAAAGCACCGCTCCTATGTGGGACTCCTGACTCTTTTCGAGAGATTTCTGGGTTGTGTACGGCTTGGACTTTAACCCTGCCGCCACGAGCTTATCAAGAAGGTATTGTTTGCTTTGTCCGTAGAGCACGGGTTAATCCTCCTTTCCGATGAAGTCCTCGACCGTTGCTTTGATCTCCTGCATATCGTCGTCGGAGAGGCCGAGGAAGGGACGGGCGGGGATGCGGATGCGGACTTGCTTCTTAGAAACCCACTTGCCTCCCACCTGGAAGCGGAGGGCTTTCTTTCTGCGAGCCCGGATTGTGCGGCCCGGTTCGCCGAACTGGTGCGTCGCCGCGTGCTTGACGTTGGTGCCGACCGCAAAGCCTGTAGCGTCCGACTTCGATTTGATGGAGTTGCGGAGCTGCGCGGACTGGATGAGCGTTTTCCCGCCCTCGGTCTCCGCCCTTATGGATGTCTTCCACCGCTTGCCGCTCGGGTCTCTGCTCTTTTTGAAGCGTTCCAGGGTGGACTCCCGGACACCTTCTGCGAGAGCTGCGTTGATGCTCTTCTTGTCGATCTCCGAGAAACTCCTTATTTTTCGGAGCATCGCCTGGGTGTCCCCTTCGAGTCGGATGCTATACATGGCTCACATCCCCCTCATTTTGTCCCGGCTGAAAATCCGGGGGTTCGATTTCACCGAGAACCCGGTCGCCGCTGCGGTGGTCGGGTCATCGGTCTCGGCCCCGAGTGAGACCTTTCCCTCCGCGACAAGCGTGAGGAACTTGATCGCCTGATTGTAGCGGTTGAGATAGGTCTTCTGATCTGTGCTCTCGTCGATGCCGATGCGAGAGAACAGGTTATAGACTGCGATGTCCTTCGAGCATTTGTTGATGATCTTGGGGGCCGGTGAGATCGGCACGGCGTACCTCTTGGCAAGGTAGCCGTCGATCTCACCGTCAGCGTCCGCGATCGCCTCGTCAATGATCGGGGCGACCAGCTCCTCACGTTCTGCGGGGTCTTCGATGAAGGTGTCCCCGATGATCGCGTTGAGGGCGTCATCCTTTACCATGCTACGGACTTCGGCTCTCGTGCTGTAGCTCACGCCGTCCCCTCCCTTCTGTCAAAAGCGGGAGGTTTAGACCTCGGAGCCGTCAGAGCCGACCGCCATCTGCCAGAAGCCGAAGCCAGCGTTGCCACGGCTGTCCGCGCCATAGATGAACTTCTTGCTCATGAAGACGTTGTCATCGGTCTCAGCAGTCTTGGAGACGAACTTCGCCTTCTTGCGCTGCTGGTAGATGAGGGGCTTGATGGGGCGGCTGGTGTCCAGAAGGAACCACGCCGCGTCGCTGGTGAGTCGGGGCTCGACGTGGAGCTCTGCGGTGCCCTGCATGGTGTTCTTGGTGCCGTTGATGAACTCGGCGACCAGGATTTCCCGGGCCTTGGCCTCCAGAGCGGGCGGAACGACCAGCAGATTGGGAACCAGAGCCAGGGAGCGGCCCTTGCTGTTCTTGTAGCCTCTCATCATCGCGCGGGCGGTGACGTAGGACTCCAGGGAGAGCTTGCTGGTGATCTTGTTGCTCACCGCGTTCTTGCCGACCTCATGGTCGGTAGCGAAGAACGCCTTGCCGTCGTAGCACTTCGCCTCGAAGCCGGAGGCCAGCAGCGCGTAGACCAGCTCGTCGGGATGGGAAGCAGCGGACGCGCCGAGCATCTGGATAGAGGGCTTATACAGGCCGATCTTGTCGTCCTCGATCGCATTGCGGTCGACGCCGACGGTCAGCTCGAAGTCCTTGTTCTTGATGGTGTAGTCAGAGCCGGTGAGGTTCTGGATTTCGCGGTCGCCGATCCACTCCCTCATCCCGGGGATGTCGCCGAGCCACGCATAGGTTTCGCTGTCACTGGTGGAAGGGACAACGGTCGCGACCTTCTCATAGGTCGGCTTCTGCTCAGAGAACGCCTGATTGAACAGAGTGTTGAAAGAGACGTAGATGCCTCTGAGGTTCTGGGGATTGATAATCATGATGTGTTATCCTCCTTTTGTTTGTTGGTGTTAGGACGCGCTGGTCACGGTGACGCCGCGACCGATTTCAACGGCGACGCCGTCCTCGTCTACGCGAACGACCAGACCAGCGGCGGAAGCCCCGGTCGCAAGAGCGGTGACGGTCTGATCGTCCTCGATGTAGCAAGGCTTGAGGACGTGGGCCGCGCCGATCTTGTTCGAGGTGGTGGCGGTATTGTTAAAGACGAACACGCCGCGAGCGACGCGGATGAACGCCTCGCCATCTGCCCCCTTATTCTCGACGGTCTCCTCCGCGCGGCCCGCTGCGGTCAGGCCAGTCGCTTTCTTGCCAGGGATTGCGTAGCCGTTGGCGTCCAGGGCGACGAGAGCCCCCTGGTAGATGGTGGTGCCGCCCTTGACGGGCAGATACAGGAACTTCGCGTCCTGCATGATCTCGGTGGTGTCCCTTTCTTTGGTCAGAGCTGCCATGATGTTAGTCCTCCTTCATTCCGTACTTCTTGACGTCTTCGGCACTGATGCCGAGCTGCTTGCAGACGAGCATCGTCGCGTCGTCGATCTGGTCGCCCTTGAGAGGGAGATTGTCGCCACCGGCGATCTCGCTCATGGGAACGACCTGGGGAGCCTTCTCCACGAAGGAGCCGAAGCCCTTCGGGTCGCTCAGAGCGTAGCTCTTGGCCCACTCCTTCTGTGCCGGAGTGATCTTTCCGGCCTTGAGAGCCAGGGTGACAGCCTCGTCGGCGTCGCGCTGCGCGTTCTGCTGCTTGAGAGCCTTGAGCTCCTCCAGCACATTGACGCCGTCGATGGTGCCGCCTTTGAGCTCCATGATCTTCGCCGTGACGTCATCCGTGGCTGCTCCAGCCTTGAGTCCCAGCAGCTCACACACAGCCTTGTTTGCGACGACGTTTTCGTCGGCAGCGGGGGGCTGCTGCCCCTCCTTGAGAGCTTTGTTCTCGGCGACGCACGCCTTGAGAGCCTCCATGACCTGCTCCTCGTTGGCGTCTTCGCCCAGGCCCAGCAGCTCAGCGAGCTTTTTGATAATTTCCATGTTGTTTTGTCCTCCTTCAAAAGTTTCAGAATTAACGATTGCGGTCATTCCTTCGATCGCGGGGGTATTTGTCAGAGCCAGAGAGTGAAGCCCCGTCGCCTTGTTGTCTGATTTGCGGACATTGACCACGGGGGAGAGGTAGCGGTACTCCTTGTTCTGGAGGTACTGCGCCCCTCTGGGCGTCCACTCGACGACGGCCTTGATCTGTCCGTCCTCCAGTTTGAGCTCCTTGACCCATCCGGCAGCGGGGGCTTCGACCCCCTTGAGCGTCTGGTGTTCGTAGTCGACAACGAGATCGACGCCACGTTTGGCGATCTGCGCCTTCATCGCTTTGTAGCTCTCCTCGTCAACATCGAACTCCCCCTTCGAGCTGACGACGTGTCCCAGGGGGAGGACGGAGATTGTCTCCGGGGCCCCCTCAAGCTCCACGTTGCTGCCCTTGAGGATGAAAAACTCATTCATTTTTGCTGTGTCCTCCTTCGGTTTCTTCCCGAGCCTTGCTCTAAGGCCGTTAGCACGCGTGCAAACGCCCCTATTTCGCTTCTTCCGGGCTCCCGCCCCCCTGCGGTCGCCCGCCGCTCTGCGGCCCTCTGCGGGCCTCTCAGCGGCTTACACGCCCGTCCGCTCCTTTTCCCTATTCTGGTACGCCTTCACCAGCGGCTCGGGATAGTCTTTCATGTCGGGCTCGAAGCGTACCTTTGCGGGGTTGGAGGAGAAGTGGGGGTCGGGAGCAACTGCCGGGAAGGACGTCTCAACCTTCAAGCCCCGCTGCTCCACCTGACGCTTTGAGAGCGTCCTCACGGTGCAGCGGCAGCGGAAGCCGTTCGGAGGAAACCATGTGTCCCATATAGGGCTGTCTGCCGGGAATACCTTCCCGTCCATCGCAAGGTGACTCGGGCGCGTGTGGGAGTCGTTGACGGCGTCGTACATCCAGTACGGGCGGAGCTGCATGACGTCCGGGTCTGTCATTTGCTCGTAGTGCCCTACGTTATATGCCGTTTGGATGTTGGTGCGGAAGATGTTGTCGGCTTGCAGCGGGTCGAGCCCTTCATAGCCTTCGGCTTCGAGGAACTCGTTCATGTTCGCCCGGAACTCCGAGAGGGTGTTTCCTTCCTCCAGGGCTGCGAGAAGATCATCATAGAACCGCTTGAGCATCTGGGCCTTGGTGTAGCCGCTGACCGTGAAGGCGAGCCCCCGGTACTCCTCGGCGATTGCGTAGAACTTCGCAGCTGTTACCGGGACGCGCTCCTTGAAGTAGCTGACGGCCTCCTCGAAGGTCATGTCTTTCCGCGTGAAAATCTCGTCGATGTCAGCCATTCTCCAGCACCCGCCCCTCGAGGTCTGCGTAGAGCATGACCTTTTGCAGCAGCTCTTCCACCTCGGAGACATCCATCGCGGCATAAAGCTCGGCAACGGCCTTGTTGTCCTCCATCATGTCGCGGAGCTCCTCAAGGCTTTCCGCTTTCTCAATTATCTTGAGAACAGGGCCGAAGGCACGCTTGAAGCTACCGGCCCCGTGCCGCACGGCTGCGGATGCGAGCTTGTCGATGTGCTGCTGCGTTCCGACGCCGCCATCACCTTCGGCCTTGAGCGCGATTTGCGCCGGGTTTGGCTCCTTTTTGAATGGGAGCCCGGTCAATCCCGCACTTGTCGACCTGGGTGCAGCGACTTCCTCGTCAGCTTCCGGCTCCGGGATGGAGAACTTCTTGTAGATGAAGCTCGTCGGAACCCGGAGGCCGACCTCGTTGACGAGTGTGCCGATGATGGTCGCCGTCTGGGTAAGGTCTTCCGACTCCTCGCAGTCAAAGCGGATATGCGGCACGCGCTTGTCTTCTCCGAAGTTGAAGATGCACAAGGGACGGATGAGATCGCGTCGGAGCGTGGATGCAAGGGACTTGCAGTCAGCGACGGTCAAGTCGTGCCGGACGTCGTTGTGCGTCTTGCTCTGGGCGTAGCTTCCGCCGCCAGAGTCAGAGGTGAGCGTCTGCCCGAGGATTGCCTTGGAGATTTGCTCGTCGCAATATCGGGCGAGGCGTTCGTACAGGTCAGAGCTTGACGTCTTCTCCGTGGTGATGAAGTCGATCGATGTGCCGTCCGGGATAATGCCCGCCGCGTCCGCGCCGATCTGGATGAGGGCTTGCATGAGGGCGACCTTGTCCGCCTCGCTCGCCCCGGGCGCATACTTGCCCAGGCGAAGCGGTAGGCCGTAGACCTCGGCAAAGCTGACCCAGTCCTTGAGATCGTAGTTTTTGAATAGGTACATCCAGGCAACGACCCGGAGGATGCCCGCCCGGGATGTGTGTCCACTGCGGGCCTTGTACCTGTGGACGATGAATTTGTTCGTGGGGAGCAGGATGCCCTCGGGTGCGTCCTTGGTGCGTACCTTGAAGGAGTCATCCAGGCTATCCCAGAAGAACCGCTTTTGATGCCTGGACTTGATCTCCCTGACAACGACGTGTCCCTCGTCGTAGCCCCACATGATTTCGGAGACGGCGAAGCCCTTTCCGATCGCGTCCAGGAGGTCGGTCTCGACGTCCTCAAGGCTCTCGATGCCGTTGATCTGCTCTTCGATGAAGTCGGCGATCTCCTTGTCTCTCGGGTCATCGCTGAACGGGATGATCTCGAAGTCGAGACCCGTGACGGCGTTCTTTCTGGTCTGGAGCTGGCTGAACAGGTGGGGGTCTTTCTCCTCTATCTCCTCGAAGAGCTCCATCTGCCGGAGAACGTCTCCTGCGTCGGCCTCCTTGAAAATTTCCGCCAGCTTGACCGGCGTGAGCCCGTTGCTCGGGTACTCGCTGTACTTGTCCGTCACCTGGGCGACGGCGATCTCGTTTGTATCGGGGCGGCGGAGCGGCGCGGGGTTCTGCTGCGGCTGCTTCTGCCGCTTTTGCTTCTTACTCATTCAACCGCCTCCTCGATGCGCCGGTGCGCTTTCTCAAAATACTCGTCATCCAGCTCGACGCCGATGAACCTCCGCCCGGTCTTCTTTGCCGCGACCAGAGTGGAGCCGCTCCCGGCGAATGGGTCAAGAATGAGGTCTCCCGGCTTCGTGACGGACGTGATGAGGTTCGCGATGAGTCCCACCGGCTTCTCTGTTGGGTGTATCATCTGGGCACTCCCGAGCTTGCTGAAGGTAACGAGGTCTTTCGGCCTGTGTCCAGGGAAGCTATACTTCCCCTTGATTGCGAAGACGATGTTCTCGTGGGATGGTGCAAACGCCGCCTTCGTGTCTCCCATTCCGTGATGAACCTTGTCCCAGATAACTTCACTTTTCACCTGGAAGCCCGCCAGCTTGATCGCGTCGATGAAGGTCTGCTCAACGTCCCATCTGGTAAAGCAGAGAATGGCTCCTCCGGGTTTCAGAACCCTGTAGGCGTCATACAGGAACCAGATGAAGGGCGACTTGTCGTTCTTAATCCGGGCCCCGGTCTGGGAGACGTAGTTGATGCCATAGGGCGGGTCTGTGATGATCGCGTCGATGCTCTCCGCCTCCATCTGTCGGAGCACGGTGAGGCTGTCGTCGTGGATGATGGTGTTCTCTTTGATGGTGATATGCCCCACCTCCTTAATAGGCTCCGCGCTTGAAGTCCAGGGCGCGGGCGATGACGCTCTTGTATTCGACCTTCCGCCCGACTTTGACATCGAGGGCCAGCTTGACCGCCATCTGGAGGCCGTCCGGGCCGTCGTCGTTCTTGCCCATCGGGTACTCGGTCATCTGCTTCAAGAGGGTCTTGTGCTTCCGGCTGAACTTGACGTAGCCGTTCTTGATGAATGGCTGCAAGGACTGGATGCGAGCGTCTTTGTTCTGTGTGCTGTTGATCTCCACAATGGGGAGGTATTCGCCGACTGCTGCGGACTTCTGACGCATGATCTCGGCGAAGTAGTATTGAAACTGAACCGTCTCGACGCCGAACTGGTAGTAGGGCCGCTTGTACTCTCGCTTGAGGCGGCGGCTTGCCTCCAGGGCGTCCTCGATGATCTGGTCGGGCTTTCGCTTCGCGATGTCCGCGATGATGACGTAGATGTAGCCGGTGGACGTATCCTTCGCCAGAGCGAAGATGGAGCTGGTGTCCGACTTCTTGTTCTTGCCCAGTGAGGGGTCGTTCGCCCCGATGAACAGGAACTTCGGGTCGGAGAAGTCCGGGGGCTGCTTCCCGTCGTCATCCCAGAAGTCAAACCACTCCTCCTGGAAGGTGCAGTTTTCCGGGTCGATTGGGTCGTTCTGGATTTCGCTGTTGAACGACGCCTCGCCTTCTGAGACGCGGATGACCATGAGGTCGTAGTACGAGAGCTTCTCCTCCCACAAGACGGAGGTGCCTTCCAGCATCTCGTCCTTGTTGGCCTCGTAGAACTCCAGGGCCTCCTCCTGCCGGTTCTCGTTGGTGAGATCGGTGAAGATCGCTTCCCAGGCGTCCCAGAGCTCGCCGTTGGTGGCGAAGCTAATGACGCCCTGATACCTGACCGACTTGTAGCTTGGGTTCTTCGCCACATTGGCAAGCAGCGCGTCGAAGTGCAGCAGCGTCCCGATGTAGACGATGTCGGTGTAGGTGTCGCCCGCCTTCGAGACCGCCTTATAGAACCAGTCGCGGAGCTTCTTTCTCTGCTCCGGGGTGTTAACGTTCTCGTCGTTTTCCAGGTCGTCGCAGACGATGAGGTCGGGTCTCCATTGTTTGTGACGCCGACCACGGATTTTCTTGCCGGAGCCGATTGCCTCGATCTTGACACCGTTGGAGAGCAGGATGACCGAGGACTTCCAGACCTTTCCCTCCAGCTCTCCGAAGTCTTCCTTGAGGACGGTGTTCTCTTCGAGCTCCGTCTTGATGTCCGCGAGGAACCCTTCCGCCTGTTCGGAACTGTCCGACAGGATGAGGATGTAATGCTTGTAGGCGTAGACAGAGGCGTGGATGGAGTCCTTAAAGGTGAAGGTCGTGCTCTTTGCGTGACCACGGGGTGCCTCGATTGCCCGGTGACATCCATCGGCCCGGGAGATCTCTTTTGCAGACTCCCCGGGGTCGAGACCCTTCATGACGCCCTCGCGCCATATCTTGTCGAGCTCCCCGTGGAACGCCGGGGAAGGCCGGACGAAGTAGTGCGCGAGATAGGCCCGCCCGAAGTATTCAAGATCAAATGCCCCGAGCTTCTGGCGCAGCCCCTTCGGCCCGGTCAGCTCTTTCCCGTCCTTGAAGTCCCGGAGGAGCTGCGCCCGACGTTCGGGGAAGTTGTCACTTCGGACAACATAATCGAGAAAAAGTTGCCGTTGGTAGTCACGGTTTGCGACCACTTCGCGGTCTTCCGGCTCCTCGAGCCGTTCGAGGTATTCATTGATGTCAATCTTCGCCATCGGTCAGCACCTTCTCTCTCGCCCGCGCAAGTACGTCATGCAGCTCTCCCGCGAGCTCCGGGTGCTGCTTGATCGCCGCCATGAGCTCGGCCTCCATCTGATCGAAGGCGAGCTCCGCCTTTTTCTTGAGGTCTGCTCGGACACGCTTCTCATAAGTCGCGTTCCGGGCCAGGGAGGCGATGAGCCGCCCCGCTTTGTCGAGGGGCATTTCCTGGAAGTCGTCCTCAGCGGTGCTGACCCGCTGCATGAGACCGTCCATGAGCACCATTGACGCCGCCTTCGTGTAGTCGAGGTCGGGGTGCGCTTCAACGGCCTGGGCGATTGCCTGAGTCCTCTGGATGGTCTCGGCGACGCGCTGCGCGGCTTGGGTGGTTCGGATAGCATACCGGCCGATCGCCGACTTGCTGATCTCGTACCCTTCGCTTTTGAGCCATGCAGAGAGCTCCTCGTAGGTGTTGGTGGTGTCGGATAGCTTGACGTCGAGTTGCCCCTTAATGTCATCCGGGAGCTTGTCGATCGTCGAGCTCACCCGTGTCCGGCGTCGCTCGTTCTTAGACATCGACGCCGGGGTCGTCAATCGTGCTCTCCAGAAGGTCGACACCCTTCCGCGTGAGCTTGATGACGGCGTCCTTTCGGTAGGCGTTGTATGCGTTCGCCGTCCGGCTGGTGAAAACGATGTAGCCCGCCTCCTCCAGATACTCAATGTGCTTCGAGATGTTGGGGGAGTAGATCAAGCCATCGGCGACGAGGGCGTTCGTGATCTGCCGGACGAGGAGCGTGTTCTGGTTGCCTTTCGCCAGGGCCCGGATGATGTAGCCCCGGATAGCTTTATTCTTGCTGACTTCCTGTTCCGTCAGCTCGTCCATGATTGCCATGAGCTGTTATTCCTCCTTTCCTTTTCCTTTGCCGTAGAGAATTTGGTCGAGCTTATCCTCGACCCGGTTCATGACCCGGATGTAGTCCTCCCGGGTGACGTACACCAGCGGGAGGTCTGCTTTGAGGTCGTTGAGCTTCTCTTCTACCTTCGCGATCTTCTCAGCGGCCTCTTTCTTTGCCTCCGCGATCTGGGCGGCGTTCCTCTTGTCTGCCTCCTCCAGCGTCGCGAGCGTCTTCTTGATGAAGAACGTCAGAGCACCGACGACGAGGGTGCAAAGGAGAGAAGCCGCTGCGCCGATGACGGTGGTGATCTGTGCGACGTCCATGTGCGCCCCTCCTTACTCTTTGGAAGAAGGAGCAGCCTCCTCGGTGACGGTGTTGCCCTCAAGCAGCACGCCCTCGGGGAGCGTGATGAACGGGTCGCTCTGCTTCACCTTCAGGACGGCGTCCTCGATGCACTTCGTCAGGTAGTCGTCGAAGCTGCCCAGGTTGTCGGTGATGACCTTCTGGGCCTCCGGCGCGATCGCTGCCTTGACCTCGTTGAAGACCTGTTTGCCCAGGGCAAGCAAGTCCTCGCGGTTCGCGGCCCCGCTCTTGACCGCGTCGCGGAGGGCTTTTGCCGTGGTCTGCTCCATCGCGCCGACCGACTTGGTCGCAAGGTTCTCGACGTCCGCAAGGGCGTTGTCGAGCACTTTGCGGGCCGACTCGTCCTCGATCTGGGCCGTCTGCGCTTTCAGCTTCGAGGCCCCGAGGCGGATGTAGTAGACCGCGTAGGCTCCCGCGAGGGAGATGACGGCGAGGGAGAGGTTCACCAGAACCTCGGTCGCCGCGCTCTGGATGATGTTCATGTCCATGTGTTGCGTCCTCCTTTTGGGTAAAAAATAAGAGTACAAGCTACGCTTGTACTCTTAGGGTAAACCATCCTCTCGGAAGCCTCTATATGTAGCACTTCTAAGAGATAGCTTTTATTAAGTTGTGTCTCCCAGCCCGTCCGTGCCGGTTAGGATGTCGAAGAGCTCAAGCTGCCCTTCGAGCTTTCCATCTCCGCAAAGCTGCCGTACCCAACGCTCGGTGACGTTGTATTTTCGGGCGAGCTCCGGGTGATTATAGCCGTTGAACTCGGCCTTGATGTGGGCGTCGCGGACGGGTCTGAGGACGCTCTCCGGCTTCGGGAGGTAGATGGTGGCACCGCCTACGACCTCGCAGAGCTTGTAGAAGTTTTCGACTCCGATTGCCTCCGCGATCGTCCTGTTGTCTCCATCTGTTATCATGTCGATCGTCAGCTCTTTCGAGAGATTGTCCATGTCCCGCCCTCCTTTCTTTTACTCGGTCGGCTGCTCCATCATCTTGCCCAGGATGCCGATGATCTCTCCGACCTTGATTGCCTCGCCGAACTTGTTGGCCCAGTAGTCCGGGGAATTGATGACTCCGGCTTTCACAAGGGCCGTCAGGCCGTTCCGCTGCCAGTCCGGGTAATTTGCCAGGGGGTCGGGCTCCGGGGCCGGAGAGGGGCTCTCAGGGGCTTCCTGGGCCATGATCTGACCGAGGAGATTGACCACGTTCGCGCCGTACCCGCTGCCAGGGACGGCCCACCCCTTTCCGTTGGGGTTGTCCGCCGCGCCGAGCCACTCCACATAGGGAGCAGAGCCGCGAGTCACAAGAGAGAAGCGGGGGTCGACGCAAGTGTTGACCAGGGGCTCGGTGGATGCGTATGCTTTGAGGTGCTGGATTTGAGCGCGGACGCCGGTGCGGGGGTCAGGGAAGGTAGCGGCCTGTCCCGTGGCGTTCCCGTTCAGAGCTCCGATGCCCGCGTAGTTGTTTTGACTCGGGAGGACGATGCCGCCGAACTTGAAGTAGCCGGTCTCGTGGAGGCTCTGGGCGAAGGCGACGTCTCCGCGAACGCCCTCGGCCTTGCCTTCCTCCAGGAAGATTTCCGCGAGCTGCTCCAGGGTGCAGCTCGTCAGCTTGGGCTCCGCGTTCTTGCTCCTGCAAAAGAGGGCCATCTGCTGTGCCGTGGCATGGGCCTCGCCCATGATCTCGGTCTTGGGTGTGTCATTGACGCCGAAGTAGTCCGCCAGCAGCTCTGCCTCGGCGACCGCCAGCTTGTCCAGGTTGGCGTCCACCGAGAGCCACTTCGTCGCGGCGGTGTTGGTGTGGAAGCTGTGCTCAATGAGCATATAGAACGGGGTGCCAACGGCCCGGGCTCCACGGAGGACGCCGTAGTATTCGCCGCCCGCGCTGTTCTTCCGGGTCGCCGTTCGCCCCGCTTGATTGGTTCCCATGAGCTCGCCGATCTTCTTTGCAATCTGGAGCGCGAGGACGTCGACGTCGTTCAAATTGTCGTAGGCCCGGTAGACTACAGGGTAGTCCACGCTCTCGGTGCTGCAAGCGTTGGAGTGGAGGGAGATGAAGACGTTGCACCCCTTCGATGCTGCGCCGCGCTCATAGACGCCGAGGTCGGTGTCGATGTCCGCCCGGGTGGTAATGACCTCGAAGTCCCGGGTCTCCAGCTCGGCCTTGAGCTTGAGGTGCAGCTTCCAGACCATTGCGCTCTCGTAGTAGGTCTTCACGACCGGGCTCTGATTGTACTTGCTGCCGACGTGTCCGGCGTCGAGGCAAATCTTGATCTTACTCATCACCGTCGCCCTCCTCCTCGTCAGCGTGGAAGATAGGCTCCCCGTCGACTTCGTTGATCTCCGGCTCCTGGGCCGGTGTGGTGTTGACCGCCTGGGCGGTATTGGTTTTCTTGTTGGCTGCTGCCATGATGTGAACCTCCTGTTATAAATTCATGACCGGGGCGTAGACCTTCTCGTGGTATTCCCCGATTGTGTACTTGTCCCGGCCCTCTGCCTCGAGGGCCTTCATAAACTTCTCCGTCTCCACCGCGAGCTTGAGGAGCTTGAGGACGCCGACCTGTTCCGGCGTTACCTTGTGCATATCCGGCCCCACGGTGGCCGCGATCGCTCTGCGAAGATAGAAGTCGCCCGTGAATGTGTCCATCGCATTGAACTCATCCCAGACCTCCCGGGCGAACTTCTTGCGGTTCAACCTGGGCTTGTTCGGAGGAAGGAAGCCTTCTTCCTGGAGCTGCTTCTTGATTGCCGCTCTCCTGTCCTTCTCGCGCTGTGTGAGCCGTTTTTTCTTCTGGGGCATTATTCTTCACCTCCCCGGTCTTCCGGCCAGCCATCGGGCCCGAGTGGGCCGTAGCCGGTCTTCTCCCGGTACACGTTCGCCGCCCGGATAGCCTGGGCAAAGGCGGCGTCGCTCGCCAGTTTGGCGGCGAGTGCCCGCTGCTTTTCCCGGCTCCCGCCCTTATCCGTCGCGGCTGGGATTTCCTCCACGGCGCGGGGGTCGATTTCGGTGAGGCGGCGGGCGATGTTACCCGGGAGGCTCTGGTAGTTGATGCGAAGGAAGACGAGCCCGGTCTCGATGCACACGTCGATGTCGCTGCTCCGTATGCCGCGCTGCATCCGAACGATGCCTTCGAGAGCCCCCAGGACGGCCTCGTCGCTCGCTGCGGTCGGCCTATTCATTCCGGGCCTCCTTCTGCTTCTGCCGCGCGAGGATTGCCTTGAGCCCCTCGATGACCTTCTCGCACTTGGCGTTGTCGAGCCATTCGATGCGGTCAACGTGGGCGACGCGCTTGATGAAACCCTGGATGCGCCTGGGGTCATCGTTCCACCCGAGCTCTTCGCAGAGGGCGTAGATTTTGCGCCGCTGCGAGACGGTGCGGGGGTCGCCCCCTTCGTCGGTGCGCTTGCTGCGAATGTCCCGCTTCGTCCCGTCCTTCATGTTCTGGAGGACACGGGCGACGGTGTTGATCTCTCCCTGGGAGAGTTTCTTCATGGACTCCTTCCCGGTTTCCCGGTACACGACGGCGTGAAGGTCTTCGTCCGTGAGCATGAGCTCCGGCGACTTCGCGATCGCCCAGAGCGTTCGGATGGAGGGCTGCTTTCGCCCTGTTCTTGCTGCTGCCATTCCTGGGCCCCCCTTTCTTAGTTGCCCGCCTTGATCTGCTCCAGCTTGGCGATGTTGACCTCGTAGCCGAAGACGTCGCCCTGCTTCCAGGTGGCCCCGACAGCGTTGACCGTGTCCTCCCCGTACTTCTTGAGGGCCTCCTTGCTGATCTTCTCCTCGACCACGATGCAGTCGGTCATCTGCCGGGACTTGAGACGGCGGATGATCTCCTCCAGCTTCTCCTTCGCGCGGGGGAGGGAGACGGAGGTGGAGAGCCGGAAGCCGACCTCTCCGAAGGTGAGGGTCATCGACTTCGCCTTGCCCATCTCGTCGCGGTGATCGGTGACGAAGGTCTTGATCTCGCGCTCCAGGCGGGCGATGCTGTCCTTGTAGGGCTTGCACTGTTCCTCGGCGACCTTCTGGGCTCCGATGATCTGCTTCTGCATATCGCTCTCGATGTCGCCGACCGCGATCTGCGCCTCGGCGATCTGGCGGAGGGCGTCGTTCACGTCCTCCCAGGACTTGAGGCTCGGGGCCTCGATCACTCTTTTTCTTGCCATTGGTTAAGCTCCTTTCGTGCGTTTGTTATGGTGGACTCTGCCCCTGCGGGGGACATAGGAGTCTGCGAAAATCATGTAAAGCCCCAGAGGGAGGGTCAGCAGGAGAGCGGTCACGTCCCGGTCTTCCGGGGTGGTTCCGCCGCAAGCCATTGCGAACAGGATGCCGGACATAATCACCAGCGCGGCACCGATGAGCCGCTGTTCTCTCATTTTCATTGTCCGCGCCTCCCCTCAGAGCATCATCATCGAGGACGCTTGCTCGATGATCTTCAAGGTAACGACCTCCTCGCCACGGTCGGCGAGGATGCGCTTAACGTTGGAGAGCGTGCGGTCGAGGAGGCGGAAGCAGCCGGTCTGCATATTGCACGCCCGGGCCTTGAGCTCCAGCAGGGCGTCCGGCTCGATCTCGAAGCCCTCCAGGTAGCCCTCAACCTCGGACGGGGTCAGCCCCCGGAGCGAGGCGTAGAAGTCCACGCGGTTCGCCATGCGGACGAGGTAGGTCTTGATCTGGGCCTCCAGCTTCGGCTCGCCAGCGATCACAAGGCCGACGTCGCTCTGGTCGAAGATTGCTCGGAGTATCTCCATCTTCTTCTGGGTGTACTTGGAAACCAGCTTGTCCGCCTCGTCGATGATGAGGAGGTAGCCCCGGTTCGTGTTGAAGAACTCCCGGATGCCGTTGACCCTGCGCCAGATGGTGCCGTAGCCGCTGGGGAGGCCCAGGCTCCGCTCGATCGCTTCCACGAGGTCGCGGCTGCTCATGGTATCGTCGCACTCGATGTAGGCGACGCGGGGGAGCTTCGCGTACTGCCGGAGGGCGTAGGTCTTTCCGTAGCCGCTTCGGGCGACCACGATGCCGAGCCCGATGTACTCCTGACAGCTCTGGCACACGCCGAGGACTGCCTTCGCGTCCCGGCTCTCATAGAAGACCGGCGTCTGCCCGGTCTTTGCTCCCGGCTCCTGCGCCGGTGCGGAGACCTCGACGGCCTCGCCCGTCTCATGGGCCAGGAACTCGGCCAGCTTGTTCTCCAGGTCGGTCGGGTCGCTGTCGTACTTGCCCGCGAGGTAGCGAGAGACCGTCGTGCGGCTGTAGCCGATCGACTTCGCCACGTTGGCGATGCTGCTGCGGTTGGTTAGGATGTAGTTGTTGATCTTCTGGGCGAGGCTCTGGGCCTCGGTGTAGGTGATGTTGCGCTCTGCTGCTGTGACTTCCATGTTGTACCTCCTGTTATTCGTTCATGGCCCTCAGACGTGCGAGGGCGTCTCCTGCCTTCGATGCGAGGAACTCGTCCCCGGCATTGGTTTTCTTCTTCTTGGTTGCCGCTGCGGCCTCCGCCCGGAACTCCTTGTCGTTCGGGAGGAAGACCAGCTTCGGGCTTCTCTCGGCCTTGATGGTCAGGTCAATCATGCCGACCGCCTCGGAAGCTCTTCCGCCCTCGCCGGTGCGGAGCTCGTAGGGCCTGGTCATGTCCTCCAGGAACTCGCGCACCTCGCGCTCCTGCCGCTTCTGATCGCGGAGATGCTTTTCGAGTGCCGCCTGGGAACAATGCGGGCCGAAGGCCAGCAGCTCCGGCGAGACTGCCTCGCAGATTTTCCGGCCCTGCTGGTCGAAAACATAGAGCTTGGTGACGTCGTCGATGTCCCACTTGATGCCGACCTTCTGACCGATGTACTTGCCGAGCTCGCTGTCGGAGTAGACCGTTCCGAACTTGTTGATGCCGTAGTTGTAGACCCGGGCCGTGTCCGCCTTCATGAGCAGCATCGCCGCGTATTCCCTGGGCGGTGCGGCCTTCTCGTAGCGTGGGCCGTTCTCGAACATCTCGATCGGAGTGACCCACTTCTCGCCCGCGTCCTTGAGGCCACGGTGTACCCGCGTGTGATACTTGGTTTCCTTCCAGGTCGTCCAGACCTCGAAGAACTCCTCCATCGTCAGCAGCTCGCCGCGCTCCAGCATCTTGTCGACGTCCTTCTGCCGTTTGGCGTAGGTCTTGGAGCCCGTCAGGGTGCCGGTGTAGGACTCGAACCAGCGGGAGAACTTGTCGCACACGGTTTTGAAGAACCGCTCGATCGGTTTGTCCCATGGCTGGTAGGGAAGCGACCGGCCCACGTCCTCGATGCCGATGCTCTGGTAGAAGCCCACCGTCTCGGCGTCGAAGGAGAAGTCGATCTTCCGCTCCTTGCGGTTCTGCCCCGTCATCGTCTTCGCGGTGTAGTCCTTGCCGTTGTCGACGTGCAGGATATGGGGGACGCCGCCCGGGTTGCTGTAGATCATCTTGACCAGAGACTCCTTCAAGGTCTGGGAGTTGGCGTCCACGCACGCCACGTCGCCGATGATGCAGCGGCTCTTCATGTCCATCCAGGCGACCAGCTTCGGGCGGACGGCCTTGACCTTGCCGTTCGGTGCCGTCCACTGTACCCAGAAGTCGAAGGTGTGCTCGTCGCCCACGACGTACTCCATGACCTCGAGGCTCGTTGCGTCGCGGCGGGCCTTGACCATCTTCTTGTTCTTCCACTCCCTCGTCCCGTTGGCGGCGAGGTAGCGGGCCGACTCCGCGCCCGGGGTGTCCATGAGGTACTTGATGTAGCGGGCGACGGTCTTAATGGAGGGGTAGCTCTCCCATCCGCGCCGCTCTGCCTCTTCCTCGAACCGCTCGTAGAGCATCTCGATCGTGCCCAGGTTGGCGGCGAAGCGGCGGTCGAACCAGATGTTCTCGATGAGGGCCTTCTGCTCCGGCGTCAGGCTCGGGAAGGTTCCCGTCTCCTTTGGCTTCCGGCACAAGGCCAGGGCTCGGAAGTAGTCCCGGTTCTGTCCGTCCTCCTTCTCCAGCTTGAGGGCCCAGGCGTTCGCCTCGAGGACGTTCTGGGTGTAGCGGTAAAGGGTCTGCGGGCTCACGCCCAGGCCCAGGGCGAACCGCTCGGCGTAGGCCGTGCGGTCGGGGCCGTCGTAGTCGATGAAGTCCTGAACCCGTGCGGCCAGCTCGACCGCCTCGTAGAACCTCTTCTTGTTGCTCTCGATGTAGTGGTTGAGGTCGGCGTCCACATACCAGGGCGTCGCCTCTGCTGCTCTGCGGTCTATGATGACATCCCTCCCGTCTACCTTCTGCGCGGCCCGGTATGCTTTCCGCGCCTTCGTGGTCAGGGAGGCGACGGAGATCAAGACTTGATCTTTGCCTCCGCCCTCCCGGGCCTGGGTCTGCGTTTTGTATTGCTTGGGGTTGCGCTTCATCCTCTGGATGAGTGTGTTGTACTTGATGCCCTCGAAGGCTGCTGCCTCTTCGATGGTGATGAATACGTCCGGCACCTCTGTCCCTCCCTTCTGTTGGGGTTATGCCGCGATCGCCTTTTCGACCTTCCTCGGGTCGAGCTCGAGGGCCGCGACGATCGCCGGGAGGTACTTCCCGCCCGAGCGGGTGCCGTTAAGGATATAGCTCAAATACTGGGGTGCTACGCCCACTTCGGCGGCGAGCTCCGCCTTTGTCATGTCCTGGTCTGCGAGAGCCTTGACGACCAGCTTGCCGAAGGGCGTGAGCTTCTTGTTTGGGCCTCTCATCGCTGTCCTCCTTTCTCTGCTTTCGTTCTTAGATTTACTTCCGGGCCACCGCGTAGGCCAGGGCCAGCGCGACGCCGATGAACGCCGCCGCCTGTACGGCGGGGAGCGGGAGCCGGAGCAGTACGAACGCCGCCGCGAACCCGAGGGTCGCCAGGGCGATCAATCCGGCTCCGACGTAGATGTCCACCATCCTGTCGACCGCCTTGGTGATCTTGACCCGCGCGGGTCTCATGCGTTTCAGAGCCTCGCGCTTGGTTTCGTTCTCAAGTAATTTGAGAATGAGGTCGTAAGTCCGCACGCTCTGGGAGGCTTCGTAGAACTCCCTCTCCAGCCCGATCTTTGCCTGGAAGGGGTTGCGGGGGTCGCCCGCGTCCCGTTTCCTGTAGGCCGCGCTCCGGCGTGCTACCAGCATCTCGCCGATCGCGGTCTGTAATTCCTGTACGTTTGCCATGCTGCTCTCCTTCCATTTCCCTCCCCGGGCCGGTATAATTGGGGTGAGGCTACCAGCCCAGGAAGGGGGTGTTTTTCGTGAATGATGCTGTCAAAATTGATACTGGGAACCCATACGCCGATCTCTCAATAGAGCATCGCATATCCCAGCTCCCGGAGTTTTGGGCGTTGGTGTCCTACCTGGAAGCGAAGGGCGTCCTCGATCGTGAGGAGTTTTACGACTGCCTGAATGAAAAATGCAAACAGGCCGTCGCGACCGCTACGCTTTTGAGTAGGGAGTCGCAAGACTCTTGAGCATCTCCCTCGTAAACCGTCGCTCTCTCCGAAAATGCTCGATGAGGTTGGGATGCAGCCCTTCCTCGTCAGGGGCCGTCTGTTCATCGGACGGCCCTTTCTCTTTGGGCGGCTCGCCCGTGACCAGCCACGCCAGCCAGCACTCCCGGCAGGAGAGCCGGTCGCACGTTTCGGGGATGACCGGCGGGCACGGTTTGGAGATGATGTCCGCGATCTCGCCCGCCGTGGTGGTGCTTGCCTTGATGATCTCGAGCCCGGTCACGGCTGCATCCCCTCCTTGAACTTCTGGACGGCGTAGTTGTTCTCGTACATCTCCGCGAGCTCCCGGATGTGGTCGTGGAGGGCTTTCCGCATGACCATGGCCGGATATTCACCGACCTTCTCGATCGCGTCATCCAGCTCGCGGGCCATGTTGAAGATGTTGAGATAGACCTTGCAGTCGTTCGGCGGACAATCCTGGGCGAGCATAAGGCCCAGGCCGTAGACCTTCCGCACCGTCCACTCGCTTCGTATGCCCTTGTTCGCATGGATGAAGGTGTCGGGCTCCGTCTCGGTTGGACTGGGCGGCTCCGGCTCCTCCAGCTTGTTCGGCTCGAAGTGGTCGGGGTCGACCTCGGTCTCGCTCTTGCCGATCATCCCCAGGCGGTACAGGGCCACCTTGAAGCCGTGGAGCTCGTGCGCCGCCGCTTTGGCGTCGATGTCGGGGTGGTGCTTGCTCTCGACCTGGGTCTCAAGCTGCTGCTCCCACCCTGCGATCATGAGCTGCGGCTCGACTTCCTCTTCGGAGCACTCGGCGTCGCTCTCCACGATCACGGTGCAGACGGGAGGCTCTTCGGAGAAGTCCGACTCGGACTCCAGGCCCCGGGCCTGCTCCACGGCGACCTCGATGCAGTCGGCGTCGGTGTACTCCATCGCGTCGCGGTCGAAGTCGATGTCCCCGGTGTACTGCTCGGCGTCGATGACGCCGAAGCTCCCGAGGTCTGGGTAGTTTCGCTTCTCGCGGTCGTTGAAACGGACGACCAGGAAGCCGTTGATCTTCTTAATCTTTCTCATGCTGCTGTCTTCCTTTCTGCCCTGCCATCGTCAGGCCGGGTAGGGCGGCTCCCGGCGACGCCCCGGAGGGCGTTTCGGCTTAGATTGCCTCGCGGGGCCAGTGGCCCCCGGTGGAGTAGTTCCATTCGATGCTCTTGTCGGTGTACTGCTGAACACCGTGGGCGACGAGCGTCCACTTGTCCTTGACCCTCTCCATGATCGCGCTGTGGTCTGACATGGAGCTGATGCACTTGTAGTCGACTCCGTTTCGGTTGTGGTAGATCACGCCGGGGATGGGGTCGATATATTCCCGCTGCCACACTCTGTCGACGGAGCCGTCCGGCTTGACGGTAATCTTGCGGGTGCTCCCGTCTTCCATCGTGGCGATGACGTCGACTTCGACGCCGTGGCGGTTCGCGTGGGCCTTCGCCGCGTTTACGGCCTGTTCCCGGATGGGGGTAGAGCCGATGTGCTCTCCGTTGCTGACAAGTTCGAGGTGTGTAATTCTCATATGCTGCTGCTCCTTCCTGTTGAGGTCATCCGGCCAGCGGCGGGATGACGCGGATTGTGTTCGTGTTCTTGTGGAGAACAATGAGCTCTCCGTTCGGCTTCTGTCTGACGACCAGCCAGTTTTCCGGGGCGAGCCCCGCTTGTCCGAGCCTGATCTTCTGCTTTCTGGTCGGCTTCTTGCCGCGTCTCAATGAGATCGCCTCCCTTTCCCCTTTCCTTTTTTCTAGGGGTGTGATATGATTTAACTTGCTTTAGAATTAAATCTATCTATACTATACTCTCCGAACGGAGAGATGTCAATACCTTTCATCTCTTTTTGGAGAGAAAATGCTCTTTCATCTCTCGTTTTGGAGTGATTTGGAGGTTGTTTTATGTCTGAACTCGTCGATAGAATTGGGGCCACGATCAAAGAGAAGGGACTCACTTTTAACCGTGTCGAACATGATTGCGGTCTTGGAAATGGAACAATAAAGCGGTGGGGAGACCAGAGCCCGCGCCTGGACAAGCTGGTGCGCGTGTCTGAGTATCTCGATGTGTCGCTCGACTATCTCGTCTTCGGGGCTCTCCATTCAGAGAGCTCTCCGAGCGGAGAAACTCCAGACCTTGAGGCAGTAAAGCGGGAGCAGGGCCTATCGTGTGACGGGAGCCCACTCGACGAAGTTGAGGCAGACCTTGTCGCCATGTTTCGGCTCCTTCCGTCCAGTGAGAAAGAAGATCTATTTGACCTTGTTTACTTCAAATACAAAAAGCACGTTGAGAAAAAGATGGAGTCTATCTACTGGACGTATGCCGAAGGGAGCGGCGACGAAAAAAGCGGTCCTTCCCAGGGCCTTGATGCCCGGGATGGAACCGCCTGATTTTTTGCGCCGTTTTGATTTAGTTATAAATCGTTTTTCTGTCACTTTGGAATGTAGGGCGTGTTTGGGGCTCTAACCCCAGAAAAACCCGGAAAAACGGCAAAGTGACACGGTTTTGAGGTTTTGCCAGGAATGTCACTTTGAACGCGCCCCGGTTTGCCCCTGTTTTGAGCAGATGCCACGCACGCCTCGCACGGGCCACGCACGCCCACGTCCTCGCCGATCGGAGCCGAAAAGCCCAGTTTGCGGGCAAAATTCGCACGCTCTAACGCCTCGTTAGCACGCCTGACCCCCTTGCCATTCGCTGCCCCGTCTGCTATACTATCCTCAAGGGCTGCGAAGCTCGTCCTCTTGGGTCTGCTGCTGTGACTTCCGGGACGTCGCCGAGCGGCCCCTTCTTTGCGAATAACCCCCGGAATGGCCGTTTTTACGCGGTTTTCCGGGGGTTTCCGGGGGTTTCTGCATCCTGCGGGTGTGTGTCGCGCCCGCCACGCTGCCGCCGTTGTGGGCCGTTCCTGGGCCTCCTGTGTATGAAAAAAGGACGCCGACCGCCGCCGACGCCCATGATCTCAAGATTGTTGTTAAACTGCGGGCCGTTCCCACCTCAAAAGTGCCGTTTCCCGTTGAAATAGCGGGGTTTCCCGACTTCTCCCGCCCCGTCCCGGTTTATCCCGCATTTCTCAAATACGTTGTCCCCGTACAATGACATAATTCCCATTATGTTTTTCGTCAATTTTCCCTATCAATCAACAAACCTAATTCCAGCTGTCTGCGGCACGCTTCACGGCTGCTGATGATCGTATAACGTCTTGTCGTTTCCACGCTGCTGTGACCCAGATAGTCTGCCAGACGGACCAGATCGTGATCGCGCTCGTAAAATATCTTGGCAAACAGATGGCGCAGATTGTGCGGATATACCTTGCTCGGAAGAACACCGGCTTCGGCGCAGACGGATTTCATGTCCGCCCACACATTCTGTCTGCGGACTGCCTGCCCGCTTCTTGTGACAAAGATACTGCCTCTCACAATCCGCTGCTTCTGGCAGTACTGCGTCAGATACAGCATCAGCGACTGCGGCAGCAGGATCACCCGCTGTTTTCCCTTACAGTCGATCACTACTTCCCCCTGTGCCAGCGATTCCGCTGTAATATATGAAAGCTCGCTGATTCGTATGCCCGTGCTCGCGATTGTCTGCAAAATCGCACAGAGACGTTCATCGCCGCGTCCCCGTGCCGCCTTAACTAACTTCTGGTAATCGCTGCGCGTCATTTCCCGTCTCTCATCGCAGAAAATCCGCTTCTGCACCCGGAACGTGCGGACACAGTATTCCTGTCTTCCGATAAAATGAAAGTAGCTGTTCAGAGATGCCAGCATCGAATTGGCGCTGGATGTTTTATAATGGGCTTGCAGATATTCCTTAAACGATATAATTGTGTTTTTATCCCATTCTTCACCCGCAAACATCAAAAACTTTCTCACATCCCGGCAGTATTTCTCGATCGTATGGCTGCTTTTTTCCTGTTCTCTCAAATAATCCCTAAATCGTTCCAATTCATTTTGTGTTTCCTGTTTCAATGCGTTTCCTCTCTTTCTCACGAAACTTTCTCGCGTATTTGTTTTTTTCGCAGCTGTTTTTTCTTTCACAACTGTGGCCACTTTTCTATTTTCTGAAAAGTAATCTTATAGTATACGCACCGGAAACAGAAATCTCGCAAAAAAAACATTTTTGCTCTTTTAATCGGATTTTTGCAGAACCGGACATCACTGCGCCCGAAATTTTTTCACATGGACTCTCTTTGATCTTCACAATAAAAACAGGACAGCCGCTCCCATATTGCTCGGAACAGCTGCCCTGTTTTTTCATATATTTTCTTTTATATTCTTTTTACTCGTCCGCCCGGATCGCCCAGCGCATCTTCGTCGAGCGGGCACGCGGGTTCTGTACGCACTCCTGCGCAGACGGGCGCACCACATCTTTGGAATATTCTTTATAGATACCGGCGCGATATCCCTCTTTGAGCGCCGCTTTCACCAGTTTATCCTCTCCGGAATGGAAGGTCAGGATCGCTGCCCGTCCGCCCGGTCGAAGCGCATTTGGAAGCTTCTCCATAAACTCATAGAGTACTTCAAATTCCTGGTTTACATCAATCCGGAGCGCCTGGAAAACACGCTGACAGGTCTTCTTGACTGTCTCCTTTTTCTCCTTTCCCGGAAGGAAATCCAATGTTTTTTCAATAATTTCACGGAGTTTCGTGGTCGTATCGATCCGGTTTCCACGGCGGATCTCATCCGTGATCGCTTTTGCCAGCTCCTCGCAGTACGGTTCGTCTGAATTTTCGTACAGCATACCCGCCAGCTCCTCACGCTCGATCGTGTCAAGGCGCTCGGCGGCGCTGATGCCTTTTTCCTGATTCAGGCGCAGGTCCAGCGGTCCATCTACCTTGAACGAAAAGCCTCGCTTCGGATTGTCAATCTGCATCGAAGACACGCCCAGATCGGCTAAAATAAAATCAAAACCACCCGCTTCTTTGGCAATCTCATCGATTGTACAGAAGTTCTGGAGACGGATTGAAAGCATGTCCTCGCCATAGCCCGCTTCTTCCAGGCGTTTCCGCGTCTTGGCGGATTCCTCCGGATCAACATCGGTCGCATACATATGTCCCTGCCCTTTCAGGCAGGCCAGCATCGCCTTCGTATGTCCGCCGTATCCTAGCGTCGCATCAAATCCGACCTGCCCCGGCTGGATCTGTAAAAAGTCCAGAATCTCCTGCACCATAATGGAAATATGCATGCCCGCTGGTGTATTTCCCTTCTGAATCACGTGCTGGATCGTATCCTGATACTTCTCCGGCTGCAGTTCTTTATATTTTTCTTCAAATTTTTTTGGATATTTTCCTTTATATCTGACACGCCGTTTGTGTGGTGTCTGATTTTCCTGATCCATAAAAGCCTCCCATATCTGCTTAGATTCTCCATTGATTTTCCCATCTGTCAAATTGAAAATCATATTGGTTCAAGCATATATGGAAGGCGTTCAAATGTCAATTCTTTCTTGAGTTTTCCAGATAAAACGCAGCATCATAGGTATACAATAAAGGCGTTTTGGTTGAAATGTTTCTCCGGGCAGATGTTTGCAGATAAGCCATCAAATCTTTCTGTATATAAAATACTCATTCTCCCCAATGTCTGATGCTCCTGCCTGCCCGGATACTCCTTTTCAACGTGCATAGTATGACAAATTGTGTGGTGTTTTGCATCGGCGGAATACTTGACACGGCATCCCGCTTTCAATAAAATGATTATATACCGTACATTGATGTACGATACAATCCCTTTTTAGCTAATTTATATAATTTTTACTTATTTTCATGTAATTATACACAACTATGAGTGTAAAAAATTGCACCAGAATCCTACATGACAAATATACATGATTGCGCATCTTATGGATATCTAACAGGAGGTTTTATGACGCACGATAAAAAACGGCTGCTCTCGATCGGCGAGGCAGCCAAAGCGTTGGAAGTGACCCGGCGCATGATTTTAAATTATGAAGACAAGGGTCTTATTCTGCCGGATCAGAGAGACGGTATCAATGGAAACCGTTACTATACAGCAGACACCGTCTCGCGCATCCGGAGCATCCGCATTCTGCAGAATCTCGGTCTGTCGCTGGATGATATCTATGCCTATTATCACGGCACGACGGATCTGGAGCCGCTGATCACTCGTCTGGAAGATCTGCGTGACGAGATCAGCCGGAATATTGAGAAATTAAAAGAACATTCAAAAGGGCACAATGACTTTGAAATCCGACAGATAGAACTTCCCGCCCAGACCGTTTACTGCCAGGATCTGCATTCAACAGAACTTGAAGACAAGAAAGAGCAATTACGTGGCGTCTTCATCAAGGCGATCCGCCAATATGGTTCTGACACCACCCAGCATATGTTTTTCACCGAATACAACCTTTCGAATCCGGGCGATTTTACCTGCTGCATCGCCGTCCCGCCGGAAAGCCGGGGTGAACATCTCGTCACCCTGCCCCGCCAGAAAGCGCTCTGTATCTTTTATCACGGTGCCTATGAAGGTCTTCCGGTAATTGTGAAGCATCTTTGTGCGTATGCAAACAAATATCAGATTCCATTAAAGGGCACCGCCCGCCACCTCTATCTGGAGGGACCGCCCCAGCACAAAAATCCTGAGAATTTTCTGACGCAGGTAGCGGTTCTGGTGGCGGATGATACCCTTTAAACAAAGCCCTGATCCGTATAATCCGTAAAACTCCGGTACTCCGTCAGAGCCTCCTGCGCCGCATATCCCGGCGTATTAACTGGAAATACGATCGGCTCCGAAAGTGCCTATCTGTACCCAGAATCACTGCCTTACACTTCAATCGCCCCAAACCGGAACGAATACAGGTAGCGCTCCGCCACCCTTTTTCCTGTCATCTGTTCTAGTGCGCGGGTATAGTAGCGCACCTGTGCCTCATAGCGGCGGATCAGAATGTCTGAATTTTCCACATAATCTGTCTTATAATCCACCAGAACCACCTTGCCGTCCTCCTCAAAAAAGGCGTCGATGATACCCTGTATCAGAATCCGCTCATCCGAATCCCAGTCGCCCATTTCGCGCGCCGGAATACCGATGACGAACTGTTTTTCCCGGTACAGTTTCCCGGCTGCTGCCGCTCTCTGCATGCGTTTTCCCAATGAACTGGCTGTCAGTTTTGCCAGATCTGAGCCGCGCACCAACGCCGCCTCGGCATCCATCCGCCCCTCAGCCGCCAGCTTCGCCGGAAATGCATTTAACTCCTGTCTCGACATTGCCCGCTCAAACGGCAACAACTGCAACACACGGTGGTACGCCGTACCGCGCGTCGCGCCGCCTTTTTCTTCCTGCTCCTTCTCCATAAACACTGGCAGCGTCGGCAGAAATACCATCTCCTCCTCTTCTTCCTCCATGCCCTTTTTCTTGAGTTCAGAAACGGACATCTTGGTGTTGAGACTCAGATCGTCCAGGTATGGGTACTGGAAATGGTAGTTGCTGCTGATGATCGATTCTATTTGCCTGATATTTTCGAACCGATTTTGCGTGTTTGGATGATTCTCGTCATTCGACAAATGGCTGTCCTCCCCCGCCAGCCACCGCAGCCACTCTCTCGATAACGTCTGGCGTATCTGCGTGCCGATCTCACGGTCGATCTGGTCGGAAAGCATTTCCATCTGATATGAAATCCACGGATTTTTTTCCGGAATACTCATCAAAATCCAATCCAGATACGAGGAAGCCAGCGTCAGAATCGTATACGGAATCGCCCCGTGTTCGGCTGCCACTGCGCTCCACTTCGCAATCCGATCCTCCAATTTCCGGGAGGACGCCGTCAGAATCAGTTTTTCCTTCGCACGCGTCAGCGCCACGTAAAGAACACGCAGTTCCTCGCCCAGTGCCTCCAGTTCCATCCGGCGTTTCATCACATTTTTCTTGAGCGTCGGTCCCTTGATGCGCTTCTCGCTGTCCAGATAGTCGGTTCCGATTCCCAGATCCGCGTCGATCAGAAGTTTCCCCCGCGTATCCTGCTTGTTAAAATTTTTTCCCATTCCAGCTACAAACACGATCGGAAATTCCAGTCCCTTGCTCTTATGGATGCTCATGATCCGCACCACCGTTCCCTCGGAATCCGCCACCGGCGCCTCGCCAAAATCTGTGTTATATTTTTTCAATTTTTCAATATACCGGATAAAATGGAACACGCCCCGGTAGCTCGTCGCCTCGTAAGCAGCCGCTTTCTCCACCAGCATATCCAGGTTGCCGCGCCGTCCCGCCCCGCCCGGAAGCGCCGACACATAGCGGTAATAGCCCGTTTTGTCGTAAATCCGGTAGAGGAGTTCGTGCATCGGCAGGTAAACAGATTCCTGGCGGAATGTATCCAGGAGAGTAAAGAGTTTTTGGAGTTTTCGGCGCAGGTTATTCTTTTGAATTAATTTATTTTTTTGAAAACGAAACGCATCCGCGATCGACGACTCGTCACTTTCGTCATTCGACTTCACCGGTCCATCCTCGTTCATATACTCCACAACCGCCCGGTAAAGCCCTGCATCCCGTGACCGGTCAACGCCCGCCTTATGTTCCGCCACAATCCACGCCATCTCCTCATCAGAAATGCCGCCAAACGGCGATTTGAGCACCGACGCCAGGGGAATGTCCTGCATCGGATTGTCGATGACTGCCAAAAGATTCAGCACCGTCTCGACTTCCAGCGTATTAAAATATCCCGTCCGAGACTCTGCGACCGCCGGAATCCCCTGCGTCGCCAGCACCTCGATAAATTCTTCCGCCCATCCGCTGACGCTTCGAAGCAGAATCACAATATCCCCGTACTGCGCCCGACGGTAAGCGCCAAGCTCCTTATCCCAGATCGTGATCCCCCGTTCTTTATCCGTCATCTCACGGATCTTTCCGGCGATCATGCGCGCTTCCAGCTCTCTGGCAGTGTAATCGGCTGCCTCATCATCTAACTCGGGGGATTCCGTCTCTTTCTGCGGCTGCACCGACAAATCCACCAGCAAAAGCTCCGTCTTTAACTCATCCAGGCCATCCCGCTCTTCAAAGGCTGCGCCCGGATGCAGTGCCGCATCTTCCGTATAGGATATATTTCCCAGCTTTTCCGTCATGATACGGTAAAAAATCGCATTGATCGATTCCAGTATGTGATCCCGGCTTCGAAAGTTCTGGTGAAGCTCGATCTTCTGGTGCGCGCTCTCCTCCGACGTGTATGTGCTGTATTTTTCCAGAAATAATTCCGGTCTCGCCAGGCGGAATTTATAGATACTCTGCTTGACATCGCCCACCATAAACACATTCGGGCGGTCAAAGCGTTCACCGCTGATGCACTGGATCAGCGTCTCCTGAACCAGGTTGCTGTCCTGGTACTCGTCCACCAGAATTTCGTCGTACTGCACGGCGAGCTCATCCGCGACTGTGCCTGGTACGCGCACTGTCCAGGCATTTTTCCCCTGCATCTGATCGGTTTCTTCTGCACTTGAAGTTTCCTCCGCCTCGGAACATTCCGCTTCTGGTTCTGTCAGAATCTCCAACGCAAAATGTTCCAGATCATGAAAATCCACCACATTTTTCTCTTTCTTCTTCGTCCTAAACCGCCGTCCAAATTCCTGCGCCAGCTCCAAAAGTTCCAAAATCCGCTCTTTTCCAGCTTCCATATCCGTAAGCATCTGCTCCGGGGAGGCAAACAGGTACTCTCCTTTTAACTTTTCAACTGCTTTTTTGACCCGGCTGCGGCAGTCGGAAACAAGCGCCTTTTTCTCCGGATCGACCTCCCCGTTTTTGCCGCGGATCGCCGCCAGACGCGAAAACGTAAATTGTTCCAATGCCTCCGAGATCGTTTCAAACGAACCGGCTGCCCCGCAGACTGCCTCCGCATGGCGCAGATCTTCCTCGATCATCGGCAGGTACGGCATCGGTCCCCCCGTCTCCTGGCAGAGCTCCCACGCCTCCCGAAGCTGTATTTTCCACTCCTGCGCCTGCAATGCAATATCACGCAAAAGGAACTGCATCCACTCCGTCTGCTCCAGCTCTCCCTGTTCGGTCAAGAGCAGTTCCTCACGGCATTTTTCATACCACGCATCCGGCCACGGGTTACTCTGGGCGAAATTGTAGACCTGCATCACATACTCGGCAATTCCACCGTCCGCCTTGCCCGTCGCATACGCGTCCACAAACTCCTCATACCGTTTCCCGCCATCGCGGTAATAATCTTCCAGCAGCCCATCCATCACATCCGCGCGCATCAGAAGCATTTCGCCCTCATCGCCGACCCGGAATGCCGGATCGATGTCCAGCCGGTCAAAATGTTCCCGCATGATATGCAGGCAGAAGCTGTCGATCGTCGTGATCTGGGCAAACTGAACCAGGACTGCCTGCTGCTGGAGATGTTCATTTTCCGGCTCCGATTCCAGTTTTTTCTCAATCGCCGCCTGGATCCGCTCCCGCATCTCCGCCGCTGCCGCCCGGGTAAAAGTCATGACAAGCAGGCGGTCTATGTCCTTCGGGTTCTCCCCCTCCGTGATCATCTGGATGATCCGCTCAACCAGCACCGCGGTCTTGCCGCTTCCGGCCGCTGCCGACACCAGGAGGCTTTTCTCCCGCCCCTCAATTACCTGCTTCTGTTCCCTGGTCCAATTTACTGCCATTTCTCGCCCTTTCCTTTTTCATGACTGGTTCATTCTTTCATTCCCACAGTCACAGCCAAACACAAACTTACCCTTCCGTTTCCTTATCCTTTTCTTCCATCTTTCCCCAGATCTCCTCCGGGCTCAGCTTATCAAAACGCCGGAACTGGTAGCCGTCCGTTTTCAAATCAAATCCGCACACACTGTGGTACGGGCAATAATCGCACGCCGTTTTCTGGCCGTTTTTGTACGGCGACGCCGCAATGTTTCCATCCAGAATCTCCCGCCCCATATGCTTCATTTTCCGGTTCACATACGCGCCCAGCACACGGAATTTTTCTTCCCCTGCCGCCTGCGAACGCCGCTCAACGATCGCCTCATTTTTAATCGAAACCGGCACAACATCCGAATCCACCGTCGCCTCCTCGCCCAGCCGGTTATCCAGATGTGCCAGTGCCTCCCGATCGCCGTTTACCAGCCCGTTCATCCGCAGTGCCTTCAAAATATCGGCATTCGTCTCCTCCTCCGACTCCACCGGCTTGCGCTCCACCATCGGATCCTCGATATGATAATAGAACAGCCCCGCTGGAACCACCGTTTTATCCGGGTATTCCCGCCCGATCTTCTCCATCGCCGCATCCATGTAGACAACCAGCTGCAGCTGCAAACCATAATAAATATCCGTCAGGTCAAATTTCGTTTTTCCCGTCTTGTAATCAATGATCTTAAGGTACAGCCGGTCACCATCCTCGCAGAGATCGATTCGGTCAATCCGCCCGCGCAGATGGATCGCCTCCTCGCTTGAAAGCGGAATCCGCATCGCTCTCAGGTGATCCATCGGTGAAAAACTGACCTCAAACCCGGCTGGCTCAAAATCACCTTTTTTTAGCTGTTCCGTCAGTGCCCAGATCGTCCGATCCGTGATCCGGTATACCTTCCGTTCCAGATACTGGTTCCGGTACGAGCTTCCCAGAATCGCATTGCCGTATTCCTCCGTGACCGACGCCACACACTCCGCCACCATTTTCTGGCGGTCTTCCTCCGAAATGCCGGAAAACAGGCGATTTTCCTCTTTCATCCGCGTGAAATACATGTCGATCGCCGCATGGAACAGATTTCCGATATCCGACGGGGCAATCTCGTACATCTGCCGTTCCGACAATTCCAGCCCATACGAAAGAAAATGTGCATACGCACACGACGCATACAGCTCCATACGCGTCACACTGCCCCGCAGAATCGGACTATAGAGCGCCCGCGCCGCCGCCTTCCCGATGCCCGTATCCTGATAGGTATAAAATGCAGCATCCGAGAGCGCCTGCATTTCATCCCGGTACGATTCTGCCTGAATAAAGTATCGGTACAGCGATATAAACTGGTCATTTTCCCCGCTTTTTTCATCCTGCAGTCCCCGAAGCACCCAGCTCATGCCAAGCTCCGGCGACCAGAGCGCTTCCTTCTCTTCCTCCGGCTGTTCCAGACGTTTCTCCGGAAATAATTTAAGCAGTTGCAGCATCAGACTCGAAGGACGCATCGCTTTTCCCTCGGCAGAGGACGCCGCACACGACAGATAGAGATAGTCCGACGGCTTTGTCAGCGCCAGATAGAGATAAAATCGCTGCAAAAAGCTTTCCTCCCGCGCGGTCGGCGCCAATTCTACCTGCATTTCCCGCAGCGCCCGGCGATCCGCCTCCGAAAGGATCCCGCCGCGTCCCGAAACAGACGGCACTATCCCGTCATTGACTCCGGCAAAAAACAACACTTTTATATTGGAAAGACGAGTTCGCGTGATATCGCCGACCACTATCCGGTCCACGACCGCGGGGATCAGTCCTACCTTGATCTCCGCAAAACCGGCGTCCAGAATCTCTGCATACTCCCGCTGTCCCATGACCTCCTCGCCGAGAAGCGCCACGATCCGGTCAAACAGATCCATCACCAGCCCATACACCTGCCCGTACTCCTTGGCAAGACTCATATCGCCCATTTCTTCAAACTGCTGCGCCATCGCCGCCAGCTTCTGCTCCATCTCAAGTGCTTCGAGAAAATGGACCAGCGCCTCCGTCCGCTCGCGCACCGTTGCTTTGCGGTTGGAAAACACCTCCCGAAGCGGCAGAAATGGTGTGACAACCGCCTCGCGGAACTGATTTAACTCATCCAGATTGATAAGCTCAGCCCCCCGGTACACGCGCTCCCATGTGCTGTTCCACCGCTTAAACCCGCGGATTCCAAGCGCAATCACATAATTTTCCGCCTGATAGATCACTTCCGGTGAAAGCCCCGCAAGCGGCATCACCAGCCCTGTTTTCAGAAATCGAAACACCGATTCATAGGAAAAGCCCGATTGCAGCACCTCCAGCGCCGCCCGGATTAGTTCCACCATCGGGTTACTTAAAATATTTTTCTTATAATCAATAAAACACGGGATCTGATTCTTCTCAAACTGCCTCAGAATCTCCCGCGAATATGTCTCCAAGTCGCCGGTAATCACCGCGATCTCCCGGTAACGGATGCCCTCCGATGCCACCAGACGCCGGATTTCTCCGCATAAGAAAGAGATTTCCGCCTGCGGGGTTGCTGCTTCAATTAGACGCAGGCTTTCCCGGCCGTGTTCAGCCGCAGCCCCGCTTTCGTTCCCGCTCCCAGAATGATACACCTTTCCTCTATATCGGAACAATTCATTTTCAATAAATCCCAGTTCCGGGCTGTCCTTAAATCTCCACATTGGTTTTTCTTTCAACAAAATATCCTCATCCCGGCTGCATCCGGCAGCTGCAGCACGGTCAATCAGACGGCAGACGGTATGACGGCTCATGTAAAAGAGCTTCTGCTGCACGCTCTCGCGGTACGGATTGTCCTCCGGATCCATCGTGACCGTCACGATCACCTTCCGGCAGCACCGGAATAAGAGTTCCAGAAGCTCATACTGGATCGGCGTAAAGCCCGTATAGCCATCCAGCGTCACAACGCTGTCGCGGATGAGCTGTGACTGCGGCAGCACCCGGCAGAGAAGGCTTAAAATTTCTTCTTTTACGATCACTTTTTCCTCGGTATACGCCTGGAATGCCCGGTATAAAACCTGCATATCCAGAAGCTTCTGGCGCAGCAGCGGGCTTTTCGTCTCCCCGATCAGCGTCTCCAGCTTTTCCTCCGTGATGCCGTACTGGAAAAACTCAGACAGCATCGATTTGATCTCGCTGATAAAGCCCGCCTTGTCCAGATGCCCTCCAAACAGGTGCAGATTTCCCCGGACGCCCGACGAAACGCGCCGCAGAACCATCGATTTTCCCATATCATCCAGCACCGCCAGATTTTCAATCGCTAGTTCCTCAAACACCCGGTATGCCAGACGCTCAAAACTTACAATATCGATATTCATCACGCCATGATTCGGATGCAGCATCACGATCTCTTTCTGCGTCTGCATCGTAAACTGTTCCGGCACCAGAGCAAAAAAACGTCCGTCCGGCTCTTCCATCGACTGACGGATCAGATTTTCATACAATGTCCGTGTCTTTCCCGAACCGGAACCACCGATTATAAATTGCAATGACATAGTTTTCCCTCTGTCTTTCTGTCTATGTTTTCTGTCAGATACCAAAGCATTTCCGCCCGGATGCATCCCGGATTCCCATTTCTTCCCGGTATTTCGCCACGGTCCGCCGCGACAGCGTGATCCCCGCTTCCGCCAGTTTTTCTGACAACACGCGGTCACTGAACGGCTTTCTCGGATTTTCCGTTTTGATCAGATGGCGGATTGCCTCCCGCGGATCTTTGCCTGTTTCCATCCGATTCACCACTTCTGCCTGAACCGCCGTTTCTTCCTGATTCGCCGCCTCTTCCCGATCTGCCATTCTTCCCTTATCCGTCATCCCAAATTCCCCCGCAGCCATGTGCCTTGAAAAGAAATATGACAGCGGAAAGATCCCCCAGCGGCATTGCAGATATTTTTCACGCACTGTCCGGCTCAGCGTCGGCTCGCTGACCCCCAGCGATTTAGCCGCCTGTTTCTGCGTCCACGGAGCCAGTTTTCCACATCCTTTTGCAAAAAACTCCCCCTGTACGCACAAAATCTCTTCTGCCAGCCGCGACAATGTCTGATTGCGCTGCCCAATGCACTGGCAGACCCATTCAGCCTGTCGGATTTTCCCCTCGATGTAGTCCTTCGCCTCCGTCTCGGTATCTTTCTGCTTCATCAATGACAGATAATACGGATTGATGGCAATCTGCGGCAGTGTCTCATCGGAAAGCTGCATTTCAAATCCGTGTTCCGTCTGTGAGATAATTATATCTGGTACGATATATTTATCATAGCTCTCATCCCCATATCCGCTTCCCGGTTTGGGATTCAGCTCCCGGATCCGCGCTGCTGCCAGAAGCACTTCCTCCAGCTTGCAGGAGCATGCACGGGCAAGCTGCTTCATCTGGTTTTTTCCCAGCAGATCCAGATGGTTGGAAATGATGCGTGCCGCCAGAATTTCGGTTCGCATCGTTCCATTCTGAACCATATCAATCACCGCGCCGCCGTCCTCTGCCAGGTAAGACAGCTGCATCAACAGACACTCCTTCAGCGACCGTGCCCCGATCCCACACGGTTCCAGCCTGCCAAAATTTTTCCAGATCCGTTCTCCTTCTGTCTCCTCAATTCCCAGCCCAGCGCAGAGTTCCCCAAAATTCACGCTGAGATATCCGCTTGCATCCAGATTTTTGATCATATAGCGGAATATTTTTTCTTCTCTTTTCGTCAGATGCAGCATACACGCCTGTTCCAGAAGTGATTCCAAAAGCCCCTCCTGGCTTCGTCCCGGCTCTAATCGCCCCGCCTCTTCTTCCTCATCCTGATAATAGGTCTGGTTCTGGCGGTCAAGGCTGGCAAGTTCTTCAAGTCTGTGGATTTTCTCGTTCAGCTCTCCATTTTCTTCCAGCCGTCCGTTCTCCGGCTCCCGCTCTTCCAGATCCACTACCGGATTTTCCAGCGCCATCTCTTCTATGTACTCTTTCAGTTCTATCTGCCCCATCTGAAGAATATTTGCGGATTGTATCATTTTCTGGGACAAGGTCTGTTTGAGCTTTAACTCCTGTTTCAGTTCCATCGTACCACCCCTGAAAAGATGTAAAACGCCCAGATGCCTCGCCGTTTCTGCCTGCGAAGTACCTGGGCGTCCTGTCTTTTGCCTGCCTAATTACTGATCCAGCTCGTCCTCGCCGACCAGCTCATCATATTCCTGCTCGTCCAGAAGCTCGTCAAACGCATCTGCCACGATCTCATACTCATCATCGTCCTCGATGTTTTCCAGGTTCGGCTGTCCGTTCTCATCCTCGCTGTAACGGTACAGATATACCTCTCCGTCCTCTGCCTCGATGTCATCCATCGGAAGAAGGGCAATATAATCCTTACCGCCTGCCGGGAAAATCGTCAGAACAACACACTCAATCTCTCTGCCGTCATCCAATGTCAGGGTCACGGTCATCTCCTCGCCGTTGTCGATCTCTTCCTGCGTCATATTCTTATTATCTGCCATATTTTACCTCTTTCTTTTCTATGCCTTTTCTACGTCCCACAAGATCCGTTGGCGGAATCCTGTCTTGACTCCACTGTATCAGAGTATTCTGTAAAAATCAAGACTTGACTTCCTCATTGTCCTCTTCATCTGCCGCCTCGTTACTGTTCACGCATACGTGTACAGTATCGCCGCTTCATTCCGATACGCCGCCATCTATTCCCGCACCTCATCCGGCACCTGTACGCGCATTCCACGTGCAAATGCCCGGTTTAAGCGGATTGTGTGCCGTGCCAGCGGGTTAAACAGCATATAGATGCAGAATACCGCCTCGATAAATTCGATTGCCGCCGCCATCACCAGCATAAAAACCAGCGGAAATGGCAGCCACCAGCTCATCTGAAGCAGCGATACGCCGCCCCACACGATACTCGCCCCACGCCCGATCAGCATCAACACCGTAAGCACCGGGCTCTCCCGCAGCATAAGCATATACCAGCCATAAAAAATAAACGGTCCCAAAAGCGTCATGACCGCATTTGTTTTCTCCATTCCATAGACAAATGTCATAATCAGATAAAACAGGCAGTACAGAACCCGCACCCCCGTCAGAATCCGTACCATCCAGTGCAATGCCTCATTCTGCTCCCCGTAACCCGGAAGTGTTTTTTCCATCTGTTTTCCCCACATTGCCCATTCCCGCTGCACTGCAGCATACTCCGGACGATGCTTTCTCTTTATAAATCCCATTCAGAGTCCCCTCTCTAATATTCAATTCCCCGCCGCGCCAGGATTTTCCGGTCAAACGGATGCTTGATTTTTTCCATCTCTGTCACGTAATCAGCCCGCAAAAGCAGCTCCTCCGGCGGTTTCCGCCCCGTCATCACAACTTCCAGATTCGCCGGTCTGTGATCCAGAAAATCCACTATATCCGCCAGCTCCAAAAGTCCCGAAGAAAGAGAAGCGCAGACCTCGTCCAACACCAGCAGAACATCGCAGATTTCACAGAAGTTATTCTCCTCCGGTGCTTTCGAACCGTTCTCTTCTGCTTCCCCACACCGCTTCACTGCCTCACGGCACGCTGTCTCAAACATACTTTTATAATAATCCGCTGCCTCCTGCTTCACCTCATCGGTCATTTTCCACGTGAATCCAAATGTTTTTTCACAGGGAATCAACGTCACCTCCGGGAGCCGCTTTAAAATCTCCACCTCCCCAGACTGGTCCGTTTTTAAAAAGCGGGCAGCAACTACCTGTTTTCCCGTTCCTGCCGCCCGGACCGCCAAACCGATCGCCGCCGTCGTCTTTCCTTTTCCGTCGCCGCAGTACAGATGTACACATCCCATATATTTTTCCTTTTCTTCCTTTTTATCTCGCTTTTCAGCGCACCAATACTAACTATCTTATCATATCAAACTGCCAACCACAATATTTGCCCGATTGAAAATTTACACTGAAATATTTGGCATCTTACTGTTCACGCATACGTGCCCAGTAACGGAAATTCCCCCATATACGCAATCTGGCGGTCTGATCCCAAGGACCAGAACCGCCAGAAAACCAAACTCAATGATTCAATTTTACCAAACTTCTAACTTCAAACTTCTAATTTTCCTATTTGAATGCAGCAATCAGCTCTTCCGCATCCTTATAACCCTGTTTTTTCAGTTCCCCGATATACCACTCGGTTACTGGTTCTACAACCGCCTTGAAGGAATCGATATCCAGATCCTCATACGGGATGACCTCGACGCCATTCTTGGACTGCCATCTGGAGAGGATCTCGTCGTCGCCTGCGCGGTTGATCTCGCGCTCGTACTGAACAGCAAGTTTGCCGCACTCATCGACTACTTCCTGCTGCTCCGGTGTCAGGCTGTCGTAAATATCCTGGTTGATGCAGAAGAACAGGCAGTCATAGTTTGCATTCCACATGGAAACGTATTTCTGTACTTCCTGTACGCTTGCCGCATCAATCGCCGGAAGCGGGTTCTCCTGACCGTCTACCGTACCCTGCTGCAATGCCGTGTAAGTCTCGGACCAGTTCATGTTGGTCGCATCTGCGCCCCACAGCTCGTAGCACTTCATCAGAAGGTTTGAACCAGCTACACGCACTTTCAGGTTCTTCATATCTTCCACGGAATGAACCGGGCGCACGCCGTTAGTGAGCTGACGGAAACCATTCTCCGCCATACCCATGCAGTGCAGACCATAGGAAGAAAGGATCTCATCCATCTTCTGGCCAGCCTCGCCGTCCAGCTTCGCGTCGGCGTCCTCCACGGAATCAAACAGATACGGCAGCGATACCACGTTGAAACGCGGGTCAAATGCCGAATAAATCAGGTTGCTGTGCATCGAAATCTGCACCGGATCTCCGTTCATCAGCGCCTGGATGCCCTCGGACTGGTTTCCACCGGTCAGCTGATCCGCTGCGTAAACATCTACTTTGACCTTGCCGCCCGTTGCCTGATCCATAAGCTCGCCAAACTTGCGGCCTGCCTGTGCCCAAGTACTGGTTTCTGTCGTGGAACACGTAAAGTTCCAGGTCATTTCCGGCCAGTTCAGGTCACTATGATCTTCTACTTGATAAGCAGAAGAATTTTCAATGCCCGCCGTCTTAACTGCACTAGCCGCATTTTCAGTAAAGGTGTTTACCAGATCCTCTGCATCATCAAAGCCCTGGTTTTTCAGTTCTCCGATAAACCATTCCGTTACCGGCTCAGCTGCTTTCTTAAAGGATTCGATGTCGAGATCCTCATATTTCAGCACTTCAACACCGTTCTTAGTCTGCCAGCGGTCCAGAATCTCCTCATCGCCTGCACGGTTGATCTCACGCTCGTAAGCAACCGCCTTACGGCCTGCCTCATCAACAACCGCCTGCTGCTCCGGCGTCAGGCTGTCATACAGCTTCTGGTTGATGCAGAAGAACAGACAGTCATAGTTTGCGTTCCACAGGGAAACATATTTCTGTACTTCCTGTACACTCGCCGCATCAATCGCCGGAAGCGGGTTCTCCTGCCCGTCTACCGTGCCCTGCTGCAGCGCCGTATACGTCTCGGACCAGTTCATATTGGTCGCATCGGCGCCCCACAGCTCATAGCACTTCATCAGAAGGTTCGAACCAGCTACACGCAGTTTCAGGTTCTTCATATCTTCCACGGAATGAACCGGATGTTCGCTGTTGGTCAGCTGACGGAAACCATTCTCCGCCATACCCATACAATGCAGGCCATAGCTTTCCAGGATCTCAACCAGCTTGTCGCCCGCCGGACCATCTAAGACTGTATCCGCTGTCTCAACTGAATCAAACAGATACGGCAGTGATACAACATTGAACCGCGGGTCAAATGCCGAATAAATCAGGTTGCTGTGCATCGAAATCTGCACCGGATCTCCGTTCATCAGTGCCTGGATGCCCTCAGACTGGTTTCCACCGGTCAGCTGATCGGCTGCGTAAACATCTACTTTGACCTTGCCGCCGGTCGCCTGCTCCATGAGCTCGCCAAACTTACGTCCCGCCTGTGCCCAGGTGCTTGTCTCGGTTGTGGAACACGTAAAGTTCCAGGTCATATCCGCCCAATCCAGATCGCTGTAATCGCCGATCGTGTTGAAATCGTCATTGTTTGTCTGGGTGGTTCCGCTGTCGCCTCCGACTGTCTCGTCATTTTCAATGGCTGCCGCACTTCCCAGTGCCGCCGGCAGACAGGTCGAAATCTGCGGAATATATGTAATTATCAGTAAAACAGCAATGGAAGCGGCTACCATCGGAACGACTGCCCTGGAAATTTCCTGCAGCGTTACGCGAATACCATCTCTTAATTTGATGCCGATCGCGACAAACAGGTTGACACCGACCGGAGGTGTTACCTGACCAATTGCCAGGTTGACCGTTGCCATGATACCAAATGCGATCACGTTGTAGCCCAGTGCCTTGCAGACCGGCAGCATGATCGGGATGAAAATGTACATCGCAGAGTTTGCATCAATAAAGCAGCCCGCGATCAGGAAAATAATGTTACAAATCAGCAAGAAAGTAAACTGGTTGCCTGCTACTCTTGCTAACAGTTCGGAAGCAGCCGTCGAAATACCGAAACGGGTGCAGACAAAGGAGAACAGCGACGCACACGCTACGATCAGCATGATGCCGCCGGTGGTCTTTGCCGAATCAATCAGAATTTCCCACAGGTCTTTAAATTTTACTTCCTTATAAATAACCATGCCGACAAACAGACCGTACACAACGGATACGGCTGCCGCCTCGGTCGGTGTAAAAAAGCCTCCGTAGATACCACCCAGAATGATGATCGGCATCAAAAATCCCCAGAATGCATCCTTAAATGCGTTCCAGCGCTCTTTTGCGGATGCCTTCTCTACGTTGGACGGCATGACATGATTGCGGCGTACCTCCAGCATAACGACAACTACCAGAGCCAGACCCATCAGGATACCCGGGATGATACCTGCCATAAACATATCTCCGATGGAAACACCCGTGATCGACGCGTATACAACAAACGCGATACTCGGCGGGATGACAATCGCGATGGAACTGGAAGTTGCCATCAATGCCGTCGAGAACGCTGCAGAGAAACCGCCCCGCTCTACCATCGCCGGAATCAGGACCGCCCCCAGGGCCGCTACCGTCGCCGGACCGGAACCGGAGATCGCGCCGAAAAAGCAGGCTACGATGATACACACATTCGCAATGCCGCCTTTTCTGTGACCGACACAGGTGTCAACGAAACGGATCAGGCGCGTGGAAATCCCCGCCTTCGCCATGATATTTCCAGATAATACGAAAAACGGAATCGCCAGCAGCAGGAATTTACTGATGCCGGAGTAAATATTCGTCGCTACAATCGTTAAAGAAGTACCGGAATACAGGATCGCCGCCGCGGAAGAAAGTCCCAGACAGACGGCGATCGGCACATTCAGCACTAATAATACGAAAAAGGTAATAAAAAGAACTGCGCTAACCATTTATTTGTCCTCCTTTTTCGTACACACATCGAGACAGAACTCGATAAAATGAAGAATCATGCACACCGAACCGATCGGTACAAAGGACCAGAAGATCCACTCCGGCCAGTTCAATACAAAGGTACGTTTCTGGTTCGCAAGCTGCGCCAGTACCTTGTCCATGCCATAGTAAAATAAGATTCCCATAAAGAGAACCGAAAAGATTGTAATCAGAATCATGACCGGCTTCTTTGCCGATTTCGGCAGACGCTCTGTTACCAGATTTAAGCCTACCAGTCCGCCCTCACGCGCAGACAGCGCCGCGCCAAGCAACGTAATTAATACGAAAATGGCAACAACCAGCTCCTCTGTAAAGGACCAGGACTGGTGAATTACCTTACGGGAAAATACATTTCCCACCGTCAGTACAAGGATCAGGATCATCGTGACTACCAGCACGGTTTTCTCAACCATCGCCACAATATCCATCAGCTTTTTATATCCTTTCATACTGCGCTCTCCTCCTAAAATAAGTATCTTATTTTTCCACATTTTTGTCGGCTGTAAGCATTCATCTGAACGTTTTTGTGTCATAGGAAATTTCAAGGAATTTCCTATGACACAAAAAAACGTCCCCAGATAATAGGGACGAATGAAATGCCAGATTTCTGCCAAATGCTCTGTTTTTCTCGGAAAACACGCAAACATATGCAGCACCAAACAAACAAACGCTGCTCCCGCTTGTGCGGGATTTGTACAAAAACATTGACCGCCGTGCCCTTGCTCTCCGTCAATCGAGGCATGAACGGTTCCGTTTTCATATGGAACTATATCAAACTAAAATTAAATATTGCTAATATGGAATATATTCTACACTTTTTTAATAAATACGTCAACCATTTTTATAGACTACGGTCTATTTAATAAAAGCTGCGTAAAAATAGCATAAAAGAAATAAAATTCTTTTCCTTCAACCTATTGATGATTTGATTTTTCTATACTATAATAAACATCATACGCTTTAAAGTGTGAAAATCTTTTAGACAATACAGGAGGATGAAACTCATGGGATTTGAATATGTCAGCAAGCTGCCGACCCCGGACGAGATTCGTGCACAGTTTCCACTGGCACCGGAGCTGGCCGCAGAAAAAGCTCGAAAGGACGCTGCTATCCGTGACGTCTTTACAGGCGACAGCGACAAGTTTCTTGTCATCATTGGTCCGTGCTCTGCTGACCGGGAAGATGCGGTTATTGATTATGTAAACCGTCTTGCCAAGGTACAGGAGAAAGTGAAGGACAAACTGATTCTGGTTCCTAGAATCTACACCAACAAACCTAGAACAACCGGTGACGGCTATAAGGGACTTTTACACCAGCCAAATCCGGAAGGTAAGCCAAACTTATACCAGGGTCTGATCGCGATTCGCAAACTTCACATGCGTGTGATCGAAGAAACCGGCTTCTCGACCGCAGACGAGATGCTATACCCGGAGAACCTGACCTACCTTTCCGACGTTATGTCCTATGTTGCAGTCGGCGCACGTTCCGTTGAGAACCAGCAGCACCGCCTCGTTGCCAGCGGCATCGACGTACCGGTCGGCATGAAGAACCCGACCAGCGGCGCACTCTCCGTCATGCTGAACGCCGTACACGCAGCACAGCACGGTCATGAGTTCATCTACCGCAGCTGGGAAGTAAAAACACAGGGCAACCCGCTGACCCACACCATCCTGCGTGGTGCTGTCAACAAGCATGACCAGTGCCTGCCGAACTACCACTACGAAGACCTGAAGCTGCTCTTAGACCTCTACAACGAGCGTGATCTGAAGAATCCGGCCTGTATCATCGATGCAAACCACTCCAACTCCAACAAAAAATACATGGAGCAGATCCGTATCGTCAAGGAAGTACTCCACAGCCGTCGTCACTCCGATGATATCCGTAACTTCGTCAAAGGCGTCATGATCGAGAGCTACATCGAACCAGGCAGCCAGAAAGTCGGCGAACACATCTACGGAAAATCCATCACCGACCCGTGTCTGGGCTGGGAGGATTCCGAGCGTCTGCTGTATGAAATTGCTGAAGGATTGTAAAATATAGAAATATGCAGAAAAAAGTCCGGTGGAAAAGCTCCGCCGGACTTTTTTTCGTTAGGAATTCGGATTTCAAAAAGGTTAAAGGATTAAATCTTTTGTATCATGCATTTATTATGGTTATAGTATATCATGCCTATCTCCAAAATGTTTGTATTCTCTTTAAATAAATTATGAAGAAATTCTTAAGATTCACCATTTCGATGCAATAAAAATCCGATTTTCTGCATTAATGAATATTAGGTTTATTGTTCAATTGATTCACATACATAAAAAGAACAGGTTTCGCCATTAAAAAGCTGTACTCCTGCATACAGAGGCTCTCTATCATATGTATATGTCACACTCTTAATATAAAGAAGCGGAGTTCCCTTCTTAACTTTCATCAGTTTTGCTTCTTCAGCCGTGGCCCGGCATAATTCAATCCGCTTCTCTGAGGAAGCAACTCTTACCTTGGCTTCTTCCTGCAAGCACTCAAACAGAGAATTATCATTAAACTGCTTTTCCAAAAGGAAGGAATATTTTACCGGGAAATAGTTCTTCTCAATGGCTACCGGTTCCCCATCCGCTGTACGCAGACGCGAAATATAAACTACATAGGATCCAGGTTCCAGATTTAACTGTTTTTGAATCTTGTCATCTGCCAGAACCAGCTTATTTTCAAGCATCTGTCCCCCAGGCTTCATATTCATATGACGGCACATTTCTGAAAAGCTCTGGAGATTTTTTATATCCTTCGCGAATTTCTGGCGGCAGATGAAGGTTCCTTTTCCCTGCTTCTTTTCCACAAGGCCCTGGCTCACCAGATCATCCACTGCACGCCGAACTGTGATCCGGCTCACATTGTACTGTTTTGCTAACTCCGCCTCTGCCGGAATTCGTTCTGTTGCATTATAAACCCCATTCTCAATATCTCGTTTCAAACTCTCCACAATCTGTGCATATAATGGAACTATGCTGTTTGGATTTGTATTTATCTCCATACCCTTCTCCTTTTCATTCTTTATAATAATTGAGCCCTACATCCATATAGTCAAAATGATATATAATGTTATATACACTATCATACTATTTGTATTGTTCCATTACAAGCTTTTTTCGTTATTTTAACAAAGAAATTGTATTTTTTTTACTCGGTATAAAAAAGAAAAAAGCAGGCCCACAATAACTACACGATTGCAGGCCTGCTTTCATATTATGTTTTTGTTTTTACATCAACTATTAATAATCAAATTTCCACATATACCGGCGATATGTCATCGGATGCATTCTCACATCTGCCATTGCTGAAATAAACTGCTTGGAAATCGGATGGAACAGAAGTGAATTGAAGTATTCTGCGACTCTCTCATCCAGTTCACCTAAGCCAAGCTTCTCTGCATCGATAATCCAATGATGGCCGCCAAACTGATTTAAGAAGCGCTCTGCTCTCTCATCCACCGGTCTTGTACGTCCAATGCTCTTGAACAGGAGAATGGCAAGATCCTTGTCACAGGTTTCAAAAGCACCATGGAAATATTCACCGGAATGAATCGGAACACAGTGTACGGTCTGCATCTCCTGGAAGAAGCAGAATGCATCTGAGTAGGATACCTCCCAGGCTGCACCACTTGACATTACATTCCATACAGTATCATCTTTGTAGGTCATGGCAAATTTAGCTGCCTCCGCACGTACATCTGTATATGCTTTTCCGTAAATTGTTTCCAGCTTCTCGAATCCTTCCAGAGCCTTGTCATATGCCTCATAATTGTCATATTCTTTTAAGAGCCAGAACGCAATCTTTAACGCCGTGCCCTGGCTGTTGTAATGAACCAAGGTTGGATCCTTATACCACTCATCTGCATGATAGTAGGTAATATAATAATCAGCCGTCTGCGCTGTCAGAGAATCTGCATATCCGGATAAACCAACCGTAACGGCGCCTTTTTCTTTTGCCACCTTTAATGCTTCCACGGTTTCTGCCGTTGCCTTAGTGGAGGTTCCAATCACAAGTGTATTCTTATCTACATTCTTCGGAGTTGCATTCACGAACTCACTGCTGTTATATCCCTGAACACGCAGAGAGCTCTCCTGATTTAACAGAAACCGTGCCGGATAGGAGGATGCAAAGGATCCTCCGCAAGCCACGAAAATAACCTGTTTTAATCCGCCATTTTTATCCAGATCTGCTTTGGCTTTTGTCATCACATCGATGACTTCCTGCATACCTTTAATCATAGAATTAATCCTCTCTTTCTTACGTTTTGCCGTATCTTATCCTCTGAGGGCTTTGGTTGCCTGTTCGTCTACCTGATAATGAACGCCATCTGATACAACAACCACACCATAATCTTTTTTCGCTGCCTCTACAGACACCTTTTTCTCAATGACATCCTTTAATACTTTTTCCGGCTCACGCTTCATCGGATCACCATATCCGCCTGCACCAGGAGTTTCAACCCGGATGATATCGCCCTTCTTTAACGGAAAACTGGTTGTCTTGTGTCCCATTTTTGTGATAGTTCCATCCGGAGTTACACGGTAGAATGCACCGGCAGCACCTTCTTTACCGCCATCTAATCCCCATGGATGGAATTTATGACGATCACCTAATCCGGTATATGCCACATCATCCTGCATCATCTCTAACTCACGCTCAATACCAAGGCCGCCTCTAAACTGGCCGGCACCGCCTGTATCTTCCTTCAGTTCATATTTTCTGGCAAGAATCTTTGTGAACTCCATCTCGGTTGCCTCAATCGGCATATTAGAGGTATTGGTCATGTTTACCTGAACACCAGATAAACCATCTAATCCCTTCGAAGCACCGCCGCCTCCGGCAATAACCTCGTGGAAAATAAACACACTGTCTGTTCCGATTGCACCTTCACCTGCTAAGATGGTGGTGGTACAAGCACCATTACCAGCCGTTACGACGGTATCCGGGAAGATTGGTGCCAATGCTCCGAAAATGGCATCCGGGATTCGCTGCTGGCAGTCAATCTGTGCACCAATCGGACTTGGTTCTGTTGGATTAACGATACAGCCCTTCGGTGCAATGATCTTAATCGCACGGTTAATACCCTCATTGGCCGGAATATCATCTCCCATCAATGCCTTAATGGCGAAGAATACAGCTGCTTTCGTACAAGGATATGGCACGTTGATCGGTGCCTTAATCTGCTCAGCGGTTCCTGTAAAATCAATTGTCAGGTCATCCCCCTTAATGTTGATTTTCACTTTAATCGGCAGCGGATCCGGATATTTGTCACCACAGCCATCCACATAATCGGTATAACTGTATTCTCCATCCGGAAGCTCTGCAACAACTGCACGGACACGGCGCTCTGAATAGCCTACCAGCTCTTTCATGCACTCAATCAAATCATCCTGATAACGGGCATATGCTTCCTGAATTCTCTGTACACCAATCAGGTTTGCTGACATCTGTGCAGTCAGATCACCCTCTCTCTCCTGCGGAACTCTGGTATTATCAAGAAGAAGGTCCATAACACTCGGAATCAGTTTTCCATTCTGGCGGATACGGATTACCGGAATTCGAATACCTTCCTGGAATAAGCTATCTGCATCTCCGGAGGTAGAACCAGGTACCTTACCACCGATATCTGAATGATGCGCAATATTGGCAATCCAGCCAACCAGTTTATCTCCCACAAAGGCCGGTGCTGCGATTACGATATCCGGCAGATGATTGCCGCCGCCATGATACGGGTCATTGGCAATATACATATCGCCTGGCTGAACATTTTCCTTTCCAAATTTTTCATAAATATTCGGAACTACACTCAGCATTGAGCCTAAAAGTGCAGCTAAACTTTCCACCTGGGCAACACTATTTCCATCTGGATCGATTACTGCAGTACACACGTCGCGACGTTCCTTCATATTAGTAGAATATGCACTGCGGACAATGATTCCATAAGTCTCCTCAGCAATGGACATCAGAAGATTGCGGACAACCTCAACTGTTACGGTATCAATCTGTTTTGCCATCTTACTTCGCCTCCTCATCATGAATCTTTAAGTTGTGATATCCATCAACGTGGATTACCCATCCTTTCGGAACCACTAACGTAGTATCCATCTGTTCGCAGATGCACGGACCCGGAATCGACTGACCCGGAACAAATTTATCTCTTAAGTAGACCGGTGTTTCAACATACTCATCACTGTTCTGGAACAGAACCTGACGAACTTCGATCGGTTCCGGAATCGGTGCCTCCGGATGAAGCTCTGCTGCTTTCAGATCCGGTTTATCGATAACGCCGATAGCGGATACACGATAACTTACAAACTGTACAATCGCATCTTCTTTGCAATAGCCGTAGCTTCTCTTATGCTCTGCATGGAAATCAGCCAGTGCTTTCTTCAAAGTCTCTTCCGTCATCTTTCCTGCCGGAACCGGAATGCTGATCTCAAAGTTCTGACGCTGATAACGCATATCAACGGCAAATTCAAAATAACGTCTGTCTGACGGAACACCTTCTTTATCCAGAAGACCGGTTCCCTGCTCTACCATGTTATCAAACTGCTCATTGATGTCATCTAAGTTGCCGGCTTCACCATTCATGATCTTGGTTCTGGATAAGTCAAATTTTGTATCTGCCAGAAGAAGTCCGAGACTACAAAGAGTACCTGGATGCGGCGGAATCAATACTTCCTTCATTCCCAGTTCTTTTGCCACCTCGCATGCATGAAGCGGACCGGCGCCTCCGAATGCCATCAGGCTGAATTCGCGGACATCATATCCCTTTTCTACGGATACGCTTCGAATCGCACGAACCATGTTGGAGTTTACGACTGTGATAATACCATTGGCTGCTCGTTTCATATCCAGGTTGGATTTATCACAGATTTTTGTCTTGACAGCGTTTTTAGCCAGTTCAATATCTACATCCATTCTGCCGCCAAGAATCTTCTTCTGATTCAGCTTGCCAAGAACAATATTGGCATCTGTTACGCAAGGATTCTCACCGCCGCGCATATAGCAGGCCGGTCCAGGTGTTGCACCCGCACTCTTAGGTCCTACCTTTAAGGCACCGCCTTCATCAATCTTTGCAATGGAACCGCCGCCGGCACCGATGGTAATGATATTAATCATCGGGATTCTGGCCGGATATCCTTCGACATAACGCTCATTGGATACCTGCGGTGTATAATTTTCAATTAAGGAAATATCTGCGCTGGTACCACCCATATCAAAGGTAATAATCTTGTCTGCTTCGCACTGTTTGCCAATATATGCAGCTGCGATAACACCGGCACTCGGTCCGGACAATGCTGTCTTAATCGGGCAGTCGATGGTTTCTTTTATTGAAATGATGGAACCATTGGACTGGGTTACATAGGGCTCTACCTGAATACCAAGCTTCGCAATGGAATCACGGAAATTATTTACATATTTTTCCATAACCGGTCCCAGATAACTATTCATAACCGTTGTACTCATACGGCTGAACTCACGGAACTCCGGTGCCAGTTTACTGGAAATCGTAACGTATGCTTCCGGGAACTCTTCATGAATGATCTCTTCAATTCTTTCTTCATGAACCGGATTAATGAATGAGAACAAAGTACAAACTGCAATTGCTGTCACACCCTGTGCTTTTAAGTATCGAACGACCTCTCTTGTTTCGTTCTCATCCAGCGGAGTCTCAACACTTCCGTCGTAACGGATTCTCTCTGTTACCGTACAGTTTAAACCGGACGGAACCAGTGGATACGGTTTCTGTGCCTGAAGATTGTAAAGAGAAGGACGTCTCTGGGTTCCGATTTCCATCAGATCCTTAAATCCTTTGGTAGTGATAAGACCAAGGCGGCAACCTTTCTTCTCGATTAATGCGTTCGTTCCTACGGTTGTACCGTGTGCCAGATAACTAACTTCTTCCGGAGCTGCTTTCTTAATCTCTAATACATCCTGCACGCCCTTTACAATTGCTCTGGACGGATCCGCCGGTGTGGAACTATCCTTGTAATTGAACAACTCACCTGTTTCCTGATTAAAAACAGAAAAATCTGTAAACGTTCCTCCAACGTCTACGCCAATCATATATGACATAGTATTTCCTCCTATGTAGTGTATTTTTCAAGCTGCACCTTCCGGGTATGGTCGTTTACCCATCCGGACTTTTTAGGATGTTGACATCATACAGTTTATATTGTTATATAACGTCATATCTCCTTTACTGATAACATACTACCATTCTCATCATTTGTCAATACTTTTTTCAATCAAAAATTCCATGCTTTTTGAGCCACCTTATGCTCTGTATATCTGCCTGCCTTGGATTAGAACGATACCTCGGATCGTTCTGCTCCAGAGCATACATTCCCTTATATCCAGCTGATTCAAGAATATCCAGATATTCGCAGATGGGAAGATCCCCATCCCCAAGGGCCATGTGAACCGCCGGGTGGGAATCATGGAGATGAATATGTGATAATTCTGTTCCATGAGCTAAGTAACGTTCTATCTTCTGGTCCATATAAACCATTTGTCCTATATCCAGCATAGGCTTCATGCTTCCTGAAGGCATAAGGGAAATCATCTCTTTCTGCTGCTCCGGCGTGTTCAGTACGTTCGAAGACAGAGGTGTCAATGTCTCCAGCACAAGTAAAATACCCATTTTCTGAGCCTTTTCAGACAAACGATACAGGCTCTCTTCGCTCCGCTTCCACGCATCCTCCACTGGTTTGTTGAAATAACCGCATCCAGCTGAAACCAACACCTTCGGGCAGTTCAATATTTCTGCTGCATAAAATGCACGTTCAAAATTGCGTATGCTATATTCACGTATTTTTTCATCTTCTGCTGCCAGATTGACCGGATACTGGCATTGCTCCGGCGTGATACAGCATACTGAAAGCTCACGGCTCCGAATCTGAGCAGCTTTTTCTATCAGCTGCGCTTCGTCCATCGTATCCAGACAGAAGGACGGACCTGCTGCCCAGAGTTCCACATTTTGCATTCCCAGTAAAACAGCCGTATCCAGAAAGTACTCGAACGGATACCGCAGATACTGATAGCTCCCCAGTGCAAATCGTTCCTTTGATATCTGCACCATGACCCTCACTTCCTTTTTTATTTTTGTTTTTATAATTCTCTGTAAATCCGGTCATGCTCAGACTTCGGTACCGGCACACCGTCTCCAAAGGCACCATTCTTCAAGCAGGTTCCTGCTGAAAATACAGCTGCCGCTTTCAATGCCTCCGGAAGTATCTCTGCCCTTATCTCACTGTTTTTCCAGCTTCCCTCCGGTTGTGTTTCCAGCTTTTTCAAGATGGTAATCAGCATAGCAGTGGCAAAGCTGTCTCCGGCTCCCATGGTATCCACCGGGGTGACATAATCCGGCAGCTGGCGATAAAACCGCTCCCCATCAAAAACCGTTGCTCCCTTACTTCCACGGGTAGCTGTCACCACACTGCATCCCTTTTCATGCAGCTTCCGGCACAGTTTTTCTGTCTCCTCATCATTCAGATCACTACAGGATAAAAATGCAAAATCAATATATGGGCATACACGTTCCACCCTGTCTTCCTCATTCCAGCGATACGAAAAATCATAGCTTACCAAGGGAGAAAGTCCATGCAGGGCTGGAAGCAGCCCATCGGTAAAGCCATTGTTGGTTGTATGAATCAAATTAAAACCATCTGCATATTCCAGATCCTCTTTTTCCAGATAAATTGGATGCTGCTGCAGAACACCACCTTTATTGCTTCCTTTAAATACACGATCTCCATCTACAAGGGTTACTCTGGCAAAGCCATTTTCTCCTTCATAGATGCGGCAATGACTGTGTCCGACTCCGTGTGCATCTAAAGATGCCTGCACGTGATCCGCTACTGCATCCTTTCCAAATACTCCCATAAAATCCGATTCTGCTCCCAGCATTCTTGCATATACCGCAAAATTTACTGCCTGACCACCCGGATACATGGTTCCGGTATGCAGATATACATCACACACATTATCTCCAAGACCTAATACTTTCAGCATTTTCTGTTTCCTCCTGTATTTTTATCGATTGAATTTGTTTTGAAACGAAAAGCGGCCGCCTGGAAGAGGCCGCCATTTCCTGGCAGTTCTGTCCCAAGCGGCAGCATTATTCTTAATTTAAATTTTACTTATTTATTAAACTGACGAGTCTGATCATAAAGATCCTTGGTTGTAAAGAAGCCTTCATCCTGAAGCTCTTTTCCTAACGGTTCTGCTGCATCAATAAATGCCTGACGATCAATGTCACAGAATGTTACGCCGCCTTCGTTAATTAACCACTCTTTATCTTCCTCCCACTTGTCGAGAGTTCTTTCAGAATGATGAGAAGCTACCTGTGCTGCTGCATCAGAAATCACTTTCTGATCTTCTTCCGATAAGCTGTTCCAGAACTGAGTGGAGAAGCAGATCTGCTCAACCGGATATGCGTAATCCACATCTGCTACATATTTTGCAGACTCATAGAGGCCTGCAGAACGATAGGAGTCTTTCGAACACTCACCACCGTCAACTACGCCCTGCATTAAAGCAAATGGATATTCGGACCAGGCAACTACAACCGGTGTTGCTCCCATCGCTCTCGCATTTTTCTCAAAGATCGGAAGGTTCGGAATACGATATTTCATGCCAACCATATCTTTCGGGCTCTTGATCTCTTTGTTTGCAAAGAAGATACGCGGATTCTTCTGGAATTCGAAGTTTACTACGTGAATTCCCTGATTATCCAGGCTCTCCCAGATTGGATCTGCTACATCACTCTTTAAGTAATTAATCATGGAATCATAATTGTTAAATGCAAATGCCATGGAAAGAATGTTTAAATCAGATTCATAGGTTGCCAGGGTATCTAAGGCACACATCATGCCCTCCTGCAGTCCTACCTGAAGGTTCTCCAGCATCGTGGTCTCATTGCCAAGCTGCTCTGCGGGATAAAACTCAAAGTAATATCTGTCACCGATCTTATCATTTACCAGATCACAGAACTCTTCACAGGACTGCGGTGCCGGCTCTCCGATGGCTCCGGAGTTACCGAATTTGACAACCTTAGCTCCAGCCGGAGCCGGTTTTGTTTCTACTGTATCAGCTCCGCCTTCCGTCTTATCGGTGGCCTGTGCGGAGGCCTGCTCCGATGTGGTTGTCTGTGCAGTGGACGATCCACAGCCTGCTAATGTGCCTACTGCCATGGCTGCCGTCAGGACAAGTGCAATTTTTTTCTTCATAAACTTTCCTCCTTAAATTGTGTACTTTATACTATCTTAATCTCTTACTCTTACATGGATCCTAACAGTCTCGGAAGGAACATGGTCAGCGGCTCCCAGAATGTTGTAATCATCAGTGTAATAAACATCGGGATCAGGAACTGTACCGTATATTTCAGTGCAGTTTCAAATTTATTACCGGTCGCCTTCGCTGTTACAAACAACGCTGGTGCCATCGGCGGAGTGATTAATCCAAGTGTTACATTCAGTACAGCCATAACACCCATCTGAACATAGCTCATACCAAGAGCCGTTGCCAGATTCATAAGAAGCGGTGCCACCATAATCAGAATCTGCATGGAACCAATAAAGCAGCCCAGGAATAATAACATTGCATTTAATATTAAAAGAATGATGATTTTATTTCCTAAGGACATCAGAAGAGTTGTCATAAAACCAATCAGACCACTGGTTACAATTACCCAGTTAAATACAAGACCGGTTGCACACAGACACATGGACATACCCGCGCTGGCTAATGTATCCTTTAAGGCCTTTGTCAGCATCTTAAAGCTAAAACGTTTTAAGCAGATAGCCAGGATGACGCAATACATAGCCGCTACAACGGAGCACTCTGTAGGGGTAAAGATACCGGTCATAATACCAAGAACCAGGATAGCAGGTCCTCCCAGTGCCGGAAGTGATGTATACAAAGAATGGAAGCGCTCACTCCAGGATGCCTTCGGTGCCCGCGGGCAGGCAATGTGCTGGGTTTTCACTGCAATCGGAATCCAGATCATCATGGCCACGCCCATCAGGACACCCGGTCCCATACCAGCCTGGAACATAGCCAGTGTGGAGGTCTGGCTTAAGAATGCCCAGACAACGAAGTTGATGGACGGCGGAATAATCGGTCCGATACCTGCGGATGCTGCCGTTACTGCTACTGAGAAGTCTGGATCGTATCCGGCTTTTGACATCGCACTTACCTCAATGGTTCCAAGTCCTCCGGCATCTGCCAGAGCTGAACCGGACATTCCGGCAAATACCATGGAAGATAATACATTGGCATGTGCAAGTCCTCCCGGGAGATGACCGATCCATTTTTCAAACATTCCAAATAGTCGGTCCGTTAGTCCCACTTCATTCATAAAGCATCCTACAAAGAGGAATGCCGGTAATGCCAGCATGTTGAAATCAGCCAGGGAGTTTGCTGTTTTCTGTGCAAACATAACAAATGATTGATGGTTAAATACAATGAATTCAAACGCTGAAGCCAGCATTGCGTATGCAATCGGTACTTCCAGAAGAATTAATACCACAAAGGTGATAAAATAGACGGCTAAATAGGGATCCAGATTAGTCAAGAAGACCGCCTCCTTCCTTTTCTACCGGTACACAGATGGATTCATCTCCGGTAATTACAAATGCGATTGCCTTATATGCAGACATTACCAGCATAATCACTCCCATCACCAGAACCGGCAATGCATAGTAATAACCCTTGCTGATAGGAAGTCCTCCAACGGGAGGCATCTTCTTCTGCATCTGAAACAGCTGCCAGGATGCCGGAATATAAACCCAGCTTATCACAACAATCAAAAAGTTCGTAAATGTAAACATTCCTCTGCGAAATGCCTTTGGCATACGGTTCATGATAAACTCCAGAACTGCATGACCATTGTCCCAATAAACGGTACACCATCCAAGACACATGGACCATATCATCAGTGCGGTTACACATTCATCAATTCCGTATATAGGGTGCTTAAATATAAAACGCATCAATACCTGAAAGAACAATAGTGCCATAAAAGCGAATATCATGTATCCGGTAAATACTTCCACCACACTATTCGCTTTATCCATAGCCTTACCAATTGAATAGATACTTTTCTTCATACTCTAATTGCCGCGCTTCGCTGCTGCGAATACGTACTCTCCTTCCTTTAAAATTAATTTCTATCATATAATGTCATGTGCTATAAGGGGTTTCTGGTTTTCTCTGCTCTGGCCGACCTATCCATTCAAATACTCGTCCAGATTCCCTTATATTATAATACCTTCAGAGACATCATATATCGTTATGTTATTTTTACCATACTTTGATTCATTTTGCAAGTATAAATTTATTTTTCATCGTCGCTTTTTATATTATCATAGGTTTTCTCCTTTCTTTTTTGTGAATTTTGTCAACTTTTGATTCATTTGCGTTATTATACGCAAAAAGCGGAACCCTCTCCTTCGTTGGAGAGCAGTTCCGCTTTCATCTTATGATGCCAAAGTCAAAAGAAATTTCGTCCTTTTAGGTCATCATATAACATCATATAATCTTCTAGCATTTGTTATGCTATCACTATATATTTTCATTGTCAAATTTCTCTTTAAAAAATGCAAAAAAAAGCAAATTTATACTTCCTAATATTAAGCTAAGGAGAATCAGGCTTCCCGGATGAAACAGGTCACACAGTTTTCCTCCTGCCAGATTCGCACATACGGTTCCGATCACACTGCTGATGGTCAGACCAATGGAAATACTAAAGCTTTTCAGACGTTCATCCGATGTTTCCGCAAAACACTCTACGCTGGCACTCATATAAAGGGCAAAACTGACGGACTGAAGAATCTGTCCCATATAAAGAGACCACTCGCCCCAAAAGAGCTGAAAACAAATCGGACGAAGCAGGTTTGTGCCCAAAGCTGCTGCCATCCCCCAGAGGGCCGGATAGGTTTTCTTTTTTCCAATATAGGCCAACAAAAGCAGACTCAAAAACTCTACGGCTGCTCCTATTCCACAAACATTTCCAAATAATTCCGCATCTCCTCCACGCTCCGCAATAATCAATGACAGGAAGCTGCCAACTGGCCGATGACTGAACCAATAAAGAGTGCTTATTGTTAAACAAAACAAAAAACGACGGCTTTTTACCAATTGCTGAAACGCCTGAACAAATGAAAGACTTTTCTCTGCCTCCCCTTTCTTTCGATGATTGCCAAGCCTGGTATCCGGAAGCAGGATGAGAAATGGAATCATCATAAGAAATAAAAGAATCTGCATCTGAAAATAACGATTCCATCCCCAGTGTTTGAAATAAAATCCTCCAATCACTGACATCACTGCAAATCCAATGGAACCACCGGCACGAATCCGGCTGTATATCAATCCCGGATAACTTTCCTTACTTAAATTAACCCAGGCATCCATCAGCTGACTAAAGGGATAGGCCAATCCGGCTGCCAGAACCAGCCCCGGCAGAAGCAGCCATGACTGGTCCATGAATTTTGTGCAAAAGGCACACACCATTGATACGATACCGATACAAACTAAAAGGTATCTTCTGGTGGGCAGAAATGTATCTGTTATATAGCCTCCCACCGGTTCCATCAAAAGATTGGCCAAAAATGTCAAACTGGTAATAATTCCGCAGACTGTGGCGCTATAGCCCTGCTCTGTTAAAAACAAAACGATGAAACTCGAAAAGACACAGTAGACCGCATAATAAATAAAATATGCCGAAAAAAACAGAACGGTACAGCTCCTTTTCCCTTTCACTAATGTATCTTTTCCCGCCCCAGTCATAACAAAACCAAAGGAATAACCGCCAGCGATAATCTCTGATTAAAAATACAGTTTCCATCCTGCCAGCCTTCCTCGTAAAAGCAAGCAATCGCATCCTTTCCTGCAAGATCCGATGCTCCCCCTTCTTCTGCTATCATAAGTCCATCGTTCCATGTAACACCATCATCTTTACTAAGCCGAATCGTGAGCTTCTGACGAGCGTCAAGACTCCAGCGAACAGATTCTCCCTGTTTCTGCCGTTCCAGCGCCGGTTCATCTCCATAGGCACAATTAACAAAAGCCATCTTCCCATCTGACAGTGACAAAAGAGCGCCTCCACAGATTGGATCCGGAAGTTCTTGATTTAACCAGGGTTCTCCCCAGCGTATAGTATCTTCCCCATCTATCTCTTTTTTGCTTTCACAAAAAGCTCTTCTTCTGACTCCCGGAATTTCATGGCGCATGGTTGCAAGCAGTGTTCCATCACTCCGTTCTGCCACGGAGCTTTCTGTGGGATCGCCAACCCCGTTTCCCGCCGGAACCACACTGCTGCATCTCCATGTTTTTCCTTGATCCTGACTGGATAGACATGCAAAACAAGCTGGGAGATGGGCATTTTCCCCACGGCTCAGCCACAATGGAAGTATCAGTGTCCCATCTTTTTTGCTTATTCCATGACCAGGTGCAATCGCCCACAATGTAACCGGCCATTCTTTCCGGAATCCGTCAATCAGGGATGTCAACTCCCTTTCCGTTCCAAATGAAACACCATTATCATCGCTTTCTTTCAAAAATAATCTCTTATAATCCTGACACCAGAAAAAATAGAGCTTTCCCTCCGCTGCTGCTATTAACAAGGGATTATGAATCAGCTCATCGTCTTTGGGAGAAACCATCGTAACCCGCTCGCCGATTGGCTCTATCGTTTCACCTGTCATGCGATATCTTCTTAAAAACAGAGTTCGGCTGTTTCCTCCATCTTTTCTTCCTTCATAGGTCAGGAGCAAATCCCCATTGGAGGCTGTCACGATTCCCGGTACGCGATAGGAATCAAAACCATGCTCATTATTTTCTTCTACCACAATCCGGGTATATTTTTTTTCTGCCATATGGTCCTCCTATCTTACTTCTCCAGTGAAAAAGAACAGTCATATTGTTTTACATATTTATCCATTCCGGAGGCTGAATATAATACCATCGTACAGCAGCTGCCAAAATCACCGGTACGCACTACGACTTTGGCCTTCTGCATCGTTTCCGTTAAGCGATCCTGGCTGATGGTTCCGCCAGGCAACTGCGGCAGCAGCGACTGAATCTTTTGATACATAGCATCATTATACTGGGGCATTAACTCAAACACTTCGTAACGCTCTGCCACCAGGTCGTTCAGGATTGCGCACATTGTCTGTTCAAGGGTTGGAACTCCTCTTATCAGTGACACATCAATTACATTGCAGCCATCCGGAATCGGCATATTAGCATCACAAATCACAATTGCATCCTTATGGCGGGCCGTGGCTAATGCATATCCAAGTTCCGCGTTAATCACCGTGTTCTTAATCATCTGTCTTCCTCCTTTTTAATATGTTATATGATGTCATTATGTTATATGATAAGTATAGAGGAAAGAACAAAAAAGTCAATGCTTTCGATAAAATATGGCATAAAAAGAACGGACTCTGTCACATCTTGTACAGAATCCGTTCTTTTTCAATTTTTTATGGACTAAATATTCTTAAACAGATCACAGAAATCAAAGGTCGCAAAATAATCCTTCGGTGTCTCTGCCCGGCGGATCATCTCCACGGAACCATCCTCTTTCAGGAGCAGTTCAGCCGAGCGCAGCTTTCCGTTGTAGTTGTAACCCATCGAAAAACCATGTGCGCCGGTATCATGGATGACAAGGATATCGCCCATATCGATCTTCGGAAGCATCCGGTCAATCGCAAATTTATCATTGTTCTCGCACAGGGAACCGGTTACATCGTATTTGTGGTCGCACGGCTCGTTCTCTTTTCCCATGACCGTGATGTGATGGTATGCGCCGTACATCGCCGGGCGCATCAGGTTGACTGCACACGCGTCCACACCAATATACTCTTTATAGGTGTGTTTCTCATGGATTGCCGTTGTCACAAGGCAGCCATACGGCGCCAGCATGAAACGTCCCATCTCTGTATAAAGCGCTACATCGCCCATGCCAGCCGGAACCAGAACTTCCTCATAAACCTTGCGGACGCCCTCGCCGATTGCAAAGATATCGTTCGGCTCCTGATCCGGGCGGTAAGGAATGCCAACGCCGCCAGACAGGTTGATAAATTTAATATCTGCGCCGGTCTCTTCTTTCAGCTTGACCGCCACCTCAAACAATACCTTCGCAAGCATCGGATAATACTCATTTGTAACCGTATTGCTTGCAAGGAAGGCATGGATACCGAAATGTTTCGCACCTTTTGCTTTCAACACCTTGAATGCCTCAAATAGCTGCTCGGTTGTCATACCGTATTTCGCATCGCCTGGGTTGTCCATGATATCATTGCTGATCTTGAACAGTCCGCCCGGATTGTAACGGCAGCTGATCGTCTCCGGAATATAACCGATCGTCTTCTCCAGGAAATCAATGTGCGTAAAATCATCAAGGTTGATGATCGCGCCCAGCTCGGCAGCCATCTTGAACTCCTCCGGCGGTGTATCGTTGGAGGAGAACATGATCTTCTCGCCATCGTACTTCATCGCCTTTGCCATCATAAGCTCTGTCAGCGAAGAGCAGTCCACGCCGCATCCAAGTTTCTTTAAAATATCAATTACAAATGGATTCGGTGTTGCCTTTACAGCAAAATACTCTCTGAATCCCTTGTTCCAGGAAAATGCACGCATCAGGCGCTCGCCATTCTCGCGGATTCCCTTTTCATCATACAGGTGGAACGGTGTCGGGTATGTTTTCTTGATCTCCTCCAGCTGCTCCCGTGTTACAAATGGTTTCTTCTCCACTTTTACATCCTCCGAACTAAAATCTACATATAAAACCTAAAAGTCTGGACTACCGGGAACATACACTACTCCCGGCACGCCCAGACTTCTTTGTCCTGCTACTATTTATACACCAAAACCCGTGTTTTATCAACTGATTTCCCGAAAAACGCCCACAAATGGGCGGTATTTTTTCTCGTTTTCTCCGCCAGGACACAACCTCCGGACAAATTGTATCATTTTCCAGATACATCTATGAACCGGGCACAGATTCAGGCGCAGAATCCAGTTTCTACTCTACCACAATTACACGCATAATATTCGTATCGGCTACCGGTTCATGGCGGTTGGCACGTGTCACCACACCCGCGGTTGCAACCACAATTTCACCCTCTTTGACGATACCTTTCTCTTTCAGCAGTTCCACCGATGCAAATAAGAGTGCATCTGTCGATTCAGCGCGTTTTGCATGGAACGGCTTAACACCCCAGTAGAGTTGCATCTGGCGGACAACCGTCATGCTCGGGGAAAGTCCCGCGATCAATGCTTTCGGACGCCATTTCGAAAGCATTCTCGTCGTAAATCCGCTGACACTCGGAGCCACAATGACCGGCGCTTCCAGATCGGAGGCGGTCGCTACGGACGAATAACATACCGTATTAGATATATTTCGAAGATTTTCTGCCGATACCTTTCTTCTCTGATAGAACATATAATCCAGATATTTCTCCGACTCCTCGGCGATCTGGCTCATCATGCGGACTGCCTCGATCGGGTAACTTCCCATCGCCGTTTCTCCGGACAGCATGACCGCATCGGTTCCCTCGTACACTGCATTCGCCACATCCGATACCTCGGCACGCGTCGGACGCGGGTTGCGGATCATTGAATCGAGCATCTGAGTCGCCGTGATAACGACCTTGCACGCCAGGTTACATTTGCGGATGATCATCTTCTGGATGTGCGGAACTTTCTCTGCCGGAATCTCCACGCCCATATCGCCGCGGGCTACCATGATACCGTCGCTCGCCTCAATGATGGAATCAATATTTTCAATTCCTTCTTCATTCTCGATTTTCGCAATAATCTGCATGGCAGAACCTTTTTCATCCAGAATCTCCCGGATCTCGCGGATCGCATCGGCATTGCGGACAAACGAAGCCGCCACAAAATCAAAGCCTGCATCCACGCCGAAACGAATGTCTTCCTTATCTTTATCGGTCAGTGCCGGAAGCTTGACACGTACCCCTGGTACATTGACACCCTTCTTCTCGCCCAGCTCGCCGCCATTTTCAATCCGGCAGACGATATCTGTTCCATTGACCTCCCGCACGTGCAGCTCGATCAGACCATCGTCAATCAGAATGCGGTCACCCGGCTTTACATCCTCCGCCAGCCCCGCATAGTTGATGTAGCCGCGTGTCTCATCACCCACGATCTCCTCGGTTGTCAGCGTATACAGATCGCCCTCTTTCAGCGTCACTTTCTTTCCATCTTTTAATTTGCCGGTACGGATTTCCGGTCCCTTGGTATCCAGAAGCGATGCGATCGGAATCCCCAGCTCCTCGCGCACACTCTCCAGAATCTCCAGACGATGTTTATGCTCCGCATGGTCGCCATGCGAAAAGTTAAAACGTGCGACATCCATGCCATTTAACGCCAACTCCTTCATAATCTCCCGGTTATCGGTGTTTGGTCCCATTGTGCAGACAATCTTTGTCTTTTTCATTCTGTCATTCCTCCTCATATTCTGTCATTTATCGAGATTTTTCCCATCAGTGAATCATTTATAACCTCTTTTATATGCTTCATCCAACCTATTTAAATCCCCTGCTTAAAAAACAATCCACCGCTTGATTCTATTTAGAATCTTTCAATTCTTCTTCCGTCACATGTTTATGCGTATACAGGTGATCCATGCAATATTCCATATTTCCCGCACATTTCGAACAATAGCGGAACTCCAGGTTCGGATCGTCCTTCTCGGTACGTCCGCAGACCGCGCATTTGTGGCGGGTCAGGGAAATTTTCTGGATCTGTGCTTTCTGCATCTCGTTTTTGAACTTCTGCTTGCGGACCGCCTCTTTCGGGCTGATCTTCCGGTAGTTACGCGTCATCAGGAAGAAAATGATAAAATTGAGCATCGAAACAACAATCTCAATTTTCGCGATAATGCCACCCGTTAAGAAACTGTAGACCAGAAGCGCTCCGTACATCATTCCAAGGTATTTCGCCCGGATCGGAATGAAAATCAGAAGGAACTGCATCTCCGGGAAGGTGCAGGCAAACGCCAGAAACAGCGATTCATTTAAGTAATACGGGGACATCGGCACCGAAAAGCCGGTCACACCGTACACCAGGAATGCCGCAATGATGTGTCCCAGCACGCCCATAAAGAAAAACATATTAAATCGGAAGGTTCCCCACACGCGTTCCAGCGTCGATCCAATCGAATAATAGAGATACATCGCGAGCAGCGCAAAGAGGACGCCCGACTGAGGCGGGCATACGAGAAAGGTCACAATTCTCCATACCTGTCCCCGCAGGATCGCCGCTGCATCAAGCGCCAGATACTGCACGTAAAAATACGGATTAAACAGGCTCATCACAAATCCAGCCGCATACATCATGATGATATAGTACATCAGATTCGGGATCGCAAACCGACCGAATTTGCGCTCTAATTTTCTAAAAAAATTCATAATTCACATCCTTTGCCGTTTTCCTTTCATTATAGAGAGCGGCGGATTCTTTGTCAAATTATATTCTCACTTCCACCACGTTATCTTACGGCACATTCGGTTTCAAAAGTGCCTGCCTGCGATCTGTAACGGCTGTATTCCAACTCAGAAAAAGCGGTATTTTCCACTCAGAAAATGCCTTTCCTTGTACAGAGCACATTCTCCCATTATGCGCAATATTAACAAATTTTAGTCATTTTTAGCATCTTTTTAACGCACCCTACTAATTGTTTTCTTCCTTATTCTATGTTAAAGTATAGCCGAATACATGTGTAGTACAAAGGAGGGAAGGGGCACTGCCCCGATTGTACATGAATTCCTGTAAAAAATTAGGAATCGACATCGGTTCCACAACGGTTAAAGTATCTATTATTGAAGATGGCGGTAAGCTTCTTTTCGCCGATTATAAACGTCATTTTGCAAACATACAGGAGACGCTCGCGGACCTGCTCCGTGAGGGTGAAGAGAAACTTGGCGCACTGACCGTCGAGCCGGTCATCACTGGTTCCGGCGGTTTAACACTTTCTAAACATCTGGGCATTCCATTTGTCCAGGAGGTTGTAGCGGTTGCCACATCCCTGAAGGATTATGCCCCGCAGACCGACGTTGCCATCGAGCTTGGCGGCGAGGATGCGAAAATTATTTATTTTACCGGCGGCATCGACCAGCGTATGAACGGAATCTGCGCCGGAGGCACCGGCTCTTTTATTGATCAGATGGCTTCGCTGCTTCAGACAGACGCATCCGGTCTTAATGAGTACGCGAAAAATTACAAGGCAATCTATCCGATCGCGGCACGCTGCGGCGTTTTCGCCAAGACGGATATCCAGCCTCTCATCAACGAAGGCGCAACCAAAGAGGATCTGTCCGCCTCCATTTTCCAGGCGGTTGTCAACCAGACCATCAGCGGTCTGGCATGCGGCAAGCCGATCCGCGGCAATGTTGCATTCCTCGGCGGTCCGCTTCATTTTCTCCCGGAGCTGCGCGCGGCATTTATCCGCACCCTGAATCTGGGACCGGACCAGGTCATTGCCCCGGATCACTCGCATCTGTTTGCGGCGATCGGCGCGGCGATGAACTCTGATCCGAAGACGACTGCCAGCCTGCACGATCTGATCGAACGGCTGTCCCATGGCATCAAGATGGATTTCGAGGTAAAGCGGATGGAACCCCTCTTTACGGATGAAGCCGACTATGAAGATTTTAAGACACGCCATGCAAGCCATGATGTCAAAAAAGGTGATTTAGCGACCTACGAAGGCAACTGCTACCTCGGCATCGACGCCGGTTCCACCACAACCAAGGTGGCGCTCGTCGGCGAGGATGGCTCTCTTCTATACCGCTTCTACAGCAACAACAACGGCAGCCCGCTGGCGACGGCGATCCGTGCGATGCAGGAGATCCATGACCAGCTTCCGGAGAAAGCACAGATCGCTTATTCCTGCTCCACCGGTTACGGCGAGGCGCTCTTAAAGTCAGCCCTGATGCTGGATGAGGGCGAGGTTGAGACGATCTCCCACTACTACGCAGCGGCGGCATTTGAGCCGGATGTAGACTGCATCCTCGATATCGGCGGTCAGGATATGAAATGCATCAAGATCAAGGACGGCACCGTAGACAGCGTACAGCTCAACGAAGCTTGTTCGTCCGGCTGCGGATCCTTTATCGAGACATTTGCTAAATCATTAAATTACAGCGTACAGGATTTTGCCAGAGAGGCGCTCTTTGCCAAAAATCCGACCGACCTCGGTACCCGCTGTACTGTTTTCATGAACTCTAACGTCAAACAGGCACAGAAAGAGGGAGCTTCCGTCGCAGATATTTCTGCCGGACTGGCTTACTCCGTCATCAAAAATGCCCTGTTTAAGGTTATCAAGATTACCAATGCCTCCGACCTCGGAAAACACGTGGTCGTGCAGGGCGGTACCTTCTACAACGATGCGGTTCTCCGCAGTTTTGAGAAGATCTCCGGCTGTGAGGCAGTCCGCCCGGACATCGCCGGTATCATGGGTGCCTACGGTGCAGCTCTGATTGCCCGTGAGCGCTACGATGCTTCCAAGACAACCACGATGCTGCCGATCGACAAGATCTTAAGCCTGACCTACAAGACGACGATGGCGCGCTGCCAGGGTTGTACAAACCACTGTGTCCTGACGATCAACCGTTTCGACGGCGGACGTCAGTTCGTTACCGGCAACCGCTGTGAGCGCGGTCTGGGCGGCAACAAACAGAAAAAAGACATTCCGAACTTATTTGACTATAAATACCACCGTATGTTCGATTATGAACCGCTAACCGCCGATCTGGCGCCGCGCGGTACCGTCGGCATCCCGCGTGTCCTGAATATGTATGAAAACTACCCGTTCTGGGCGGTCTTTTTCAGGGAACTAGGTTACCGCACCGTTCTGTCCCCAAAATCGACGAGACAGATCTACGAACTTGGTATTGAATCGATCCCGAGCGAATCCGAATGCTACCCGGCAAAACTCGCGCACGGTCATATCGAATGGCTGATCCGCCAGGGACTGACCTACATTTTCTATCCGTGCGTTCCTTACGAGCGCAACGAAACCCCGGAAGCGGGAAATCACTACAACTGCCCGATGGTCACATCCTACGCGGAAAACATCAAAAACAACGTAGAATCCCTGACGGATCACAAGGTACATTTCCGAAATCCGTTTATAGCATTTACAAATGAGGAAATCCTGACAAAACGTCTGGTCGAAGAATTTACCAAGGATCAGTCGATCCCGGAGAAGGAGATCCGCGCCGCCGCTCACAAGGCATGGCAGGAACTCATCGCCTCCCGTCAGGATATGGAAAAGAAGGGCGAGGAAGTCATCGCCTGGTTAAAAGAAACCGGACACCACGGCATCGTGCTGGCAGGCAGACCGTACCATGTAGATCCGGAGATCAACCATGGCATTCCGGAACTCATCACTTCCTACGGTTTTGCCGTGCTGACCGAGGACTCCGTCTCCCATTTAGGACGCGTTGACCGTCCGCTGATCGTCACCGACCAGTGGATGTACCACTCCCGCCTCTACGAGGCAGCTTCCTATGTGAAGACACAGCCAAACCTGGATCTGATCCAGCTCAACTCCTTCGGATGCGGTCTGGATGCAGTTACTACGGATCAGGTCAATGATATTCTGACCCGCTCTGGCAAAATTTATACGCTGCTCAAGATCGACGAGGTCAACAACCTCGGCGCCGCACGTATCCGTGTGCGCTCCTTAATCGCCGCGATCCGCGTGCGCGAGATGCGCCACTACCATAAACCGATCGTTTCCAGCGCATACAGCCGTGTTTATTTCACGAAGGAAATGAAGAAAAACTACACGATCCTCTGCCCGCAGATGTCGCCGATCCATTTCGACCTCATCGAACCGGCGGTCCGAAGCTGTGGTTACAACCTGGAGGTGCTGCAGAACTCCGACCGTACCGCTATCGACACAGGACTTAAGTACGTCAACAACGACGCCTGTTACCCGTCCCTGATCGTAGTTGGTCAGATCATAGATGCGCTGCTCTCCGGCAAATACGACTTAGAGCATACAGCCGTTATTATGAGCCAGACCGGCGGCGGCTGCCGTGCCTCCAACTACATTGGCTTTATCCGCCGTGCCTTAGAGCGCGCCGGTATGCCGCAGATTCCGGTTATCTCGTTAAATGCCAACGGCATGGAGACGAATCCGGGCTTCAAGATTACCCTGCCGCTTCTCACCAAGGCAATGCAGGCGGTTGTCTACGGTGACCTCTTCATGCGGGTTCTCTATGCGACCCGCCCATACGAGGCAAAAGCCGGTTCCGCCAATGCCCTGCATGAGAAATGGAAAGCAATCTGCATCAAATCGCTGCAGAAACACTCTTTATCCATGGCAGAGTTTAACCGCAACATCCGCGGTATTATCCATGACTTCGACGAACTTCCGAGACGCGATGTCCAGAAACCGAGGGTTGGCATTGTCGGCGAGATCCTGGTAAAATTCTCCCCGTTAGCAAACAACCACGTGGTAGAGCTTCTGGAAGCCGAGGGTGCCGAGGCTGTAATGCCGGATCTGCTTGATTTCCTGCTTTACTGCTTCTACAACAGCAACTTCAAAGCCGACAATCTGGGCGGCAAACGTTCCACTGCACACCTGTGCAACATGGGAATCTCCCTGCTGGAGTATTTCCGCCGCACCTGCCGCCGCGAACTGGAACGCAGCACACATTTCCTTCCGCCTGCACGGATTCAGGATCTGGCGTCGATGGCGAAGCATTACGTTTCCCTCGGCAATCAGACCGGCGAGGGATGGTTCCTGACTGGTGAGATGCTGGAATTGATTCACAGCGGCACAACGAACATCATCTGCACCCAGCCGTTTGGCTGCCTGCCGAACCACATCGTCGGAAAAGGCGTCATCAAGGAACTGCGCGCCAGCCATCCGGAGGCGAATATCATCGCCGTAGACTACGATCCGGGTGCCAGCGAAGTCAATCAGCTGAACCGTATCAAACTGATGCTTTCCACCGCACAGAAGAACCTGCCAGAAAGGAAAAAGGAGTCAAGAATTGGATGATTTTGGATTGATTTTGGATAAAATTTCCAGCTGACTTTTAAAGACGTCTGTGCTATAATAAATTTATATGGAGTTTAAGATAGGCTGTGGATTCCATAGCCTATCTTCTATATAGGGGAACAAAAAGACAGACTAAAAGGAGATCTCAGGATGAAATCAAAATTATTCCTCTGCGCGGCTCTGGCTGCGGCTCTCTACGTGACGCCGTCTTATGCAGCTGATTATTCCGCACAGGTTGTGAGTTTTTCTCAGGAGGACCCGGACAACCTCTCCATCGAGCTGACCGGCTCCAAAGTAATTACCGACGATTTTTCATTCAAACTTCCATCCCAGGAATTTTCGAGACTCATCATGGTTCCGAGCGGGGATTCCTACGAGGTATATGAAAAAACAGCCTATGAAGCCAACGGAGGCGGACTTCTCTTCCGCATTCTCGCATTTGAGGACACGCATTACCGCGATTTAAACGGTTGCACCATCTTAGGCTTCTGCGGCAACAAGCTCTTCATTCTGGATCCGCACTACGACGAGCAGTATGCCAGCGACAGCGAAGAATATACACAATGCAAAGAAATCGTGACCTCGATCAAGAAGAGTTTCATTTCCTATATCAAAGACGCCGGGACGGTTGAGTAGCATCGAATCGAATATAAATATGCAAAAAGAACGTCAAATTCTAAGTTTTCCGCTTGGATTTGACGTTCTGTTTTACTTTAAACTCTTGTAACTGTTCAGTACCTTCACAGTCACGCGCAAAAATCCATTAAAAATTGCCTACGGCAATGGGATTTTTGCCTGCTGACCCATGTTTTCGTACGGTCAGCGCAGTAAATGCGCAGACCTACTGAACAGTTACAAACTCTTCTATTTTTTTTGGCTCTTCTATTTAAATTAAACGCCTCTTACTGTTTAACCTTCTCCGGATCCACCAGACTAATCAGAATAAACACAGCCCCGCAGACTGCCAGCATAAAGAATCCAACATTCTTAAATACCGGAACCATCAGGATCGCGCCAACGATGAATCCAACTGTTGCCGAACGGTCGCTCTTGCCGGTCAGACCGATCTGGACAACGCCCTGAACGGAGTTTGTATTACCCAGCATAACGACGATCCAACTCAAAATCCCCATCCAGCCCATACCAGCTGTCAGGCTCAGGTACGGTGTGTCCGGGTCAGCTTTCGTCAGTACGTCAATCGCCTCCCAGCCGCCGTGGTTCCAGAGAACCAGCGCCGCCGCCAGGATAACGCCGACATAGATCAGTACCAGATTCAGTACATTTGTCAAAGAAACACTTCCCATACCGCCGATCACTGCTACCAGCATGAAGATCAGGAAAGAGAAGAACGTACCGCTCTGAACCGTGAAAATATCCGGCAGAAGCGATGCCAGAATCGAGCCGCCCGCCTTGTACTGCAGGGCGATGATGCCTGACTGGATGATACACATGGCAATGACCATGATAAAGCTTGTCTTTGTGCCGTAGAGGTCCCTTACAAGACCGCTGATGGTCGTGTACTGGCTTCTACGCAGGTAACGGACTGCCAGCATAGAAGAAACAACCGCGCCGATCGCCCATGCTGTATCATACCAGCCTGCCGACAGCCCCACGGTAAACGCGTTCTCCGCGATACCGATCGTCGAAGCACCACCGATCGCCAGACCCGCGATACTAGCTGCCACGACAAACGCATTATTTTTTCCTTTATATAAAAGGAAGTTCTCTGAATCCTTTTTCTGGCTGTAAGACACATAGATGCTGATGCAAAACAGCAGAAGCACATATAAAATAACTATTAGCAGAGGAATATTCATTACTTCGCGCCTCCATTTTCCTCTGCTTCGCGGCAAATACGCTCGTAGGCTTCCTTTGTCTGCGGGAGCACGCTTCCGCCGTACGGAATTACATATACATCTTTTCCGTTAAAGTCTACCTCTGCCAGCAGATCCTTCATATCTTTAAACGATCTTACGCCCATATCCCGAACCAGCTCCGGCTCCATGGAAGACAGAAGCAGCGTCTTCGAACGACGGATGGACTCGCAGGCTGCGTAGAAAATATAGCCGCCGATGGTGAAAGACGCACGCAGTGCCTCATCCAGGCATCCCTTAGAGAGAGGCTTAATCCAGTCGAAGAAATCCTTGGAACCGCTTCCCTCCGGGCATTCCGCCAGCATAATGAGTGTACCGCCCTCTTTGACCGCTCTCGATGCGTTAAACAGCGTCTTGGTGGACTGATAAAAATTCAGATCCTTCGGGAAACCGCCGCAGCTTGCAATTACGACATCTGCCTGATAGTCGATCGGCAGTCCGTATCCCTTCTGTACATAACTGCAGCTTGCCTGCCATGCCTTGTCAAACTCACCACAGAATAAACCGCTGTGGCGGGAAGACGTATCTACCACGATATTGATACCGAATGTAACATGTACCATGGCACCTGCCTCGCGCATATCCAGGTTGATCGGGTTGTTCTCCACCAGACCGCTGCCGACACGCACATCCGTCATCGGTTTCTCCGGATCCAGCGCACGCTCATGGTTCATGCGGATCGTCTCACGGGAAGCAATACCTGGAACGATGCTCTTTCTTCCGCCGCCGTAGCCTGCCATCAGATGGTGTACCGTACCGCCGATGCAGATGACCTTTCTGCCGACTGCCAGCGGATTGACCGATACACGCGTTCCGAAGGACGTCGTACCGATATATACCAGATCCGGCGCATCGCAGTCATGGTCAGTCACGCTCGCTACATGGTCGTAGACAAACTCGCTTGCAAGTTTTCTGCGATCCTCCGCCGTATTCTTGCGGTGTGTTCCCAGTGCAACCACAACCGCAATCTGGTCATATCCCACGCCCATCTCATCGTGCAGATATTTTACCAGAAGCTCGCAAATCACGTCCTGACGCATCCAGAAACGCGTCATATCACTGATCACGATCGTAACCGGATCGGTCGGTGCAATCAATTCCTTTAACGGCTTCATGCCAATCACACCATCCGTCACACAATGCAAAAATTCTGCTTTTATATCTTCAATGACCCGCATCTTATTTTCATACAGGTATTTTACACTCTTCGCACCGTCAATCTCAAAATCGACCGCCGACGTTCCGTACTTTAAATGTACTTGCTCCATTGTCTTTCTCCTTCACATTTCCTCATCTGCGTTAAACGTTTGCGCTTTAAACCACTAAAGTATATAATAAAGCACCTGTTTTGTCAAGTCTTTCACAAAACAGGTGCTTTATTTTTATAATTTATATGATATTTTTCAATCTCCCCGGTATGCCGCATACATCTGCGTCGTCGCCATATCCGAATGTCCGAGAATCGTCTGAACCGCCCGCATGTCTGCACCTCTCGCAATCAGGTGCGCCGCAAAGGAATGGCGCAGCGTATGCGGCGTGATATCTTCCTCAATCCCGGCTTTCTCGCCGTAATATTTGATAATCTTCCAGAATCCCTGCCGGCTCATCGCGCCGCCTGTACAGTTGACAAAGAAATAGTCCGATCCCTTTCCACGCAGCAGCTCGTTTCTCGCATGTTCCAAATACTCCTCCAGCGCTGCTTTCGCCGAACGTCCAAATGGGATCGTCCGCTCCCTCTCCCCGTCGCGACAGACCAGAAATCCAATGTTCATATTGATATCTTCCATCTGGATCCCTATAAGCTCTGACACCCGGATTCCGGTCGCATATAAAAGAGCCAGCATCGCCTTGTCCCGGATCTCCTTCGGCGTCTGCCCGGATGGCTGTGCCAGAAGCGCCGATACCTGATCGACACTCAGGATCACCGGCGCCTTTTTCTCTACTTTCGGCGCATGCAGACTCTCCGCCGGGTTCCGCCGGATGCGCGCCTGCATACATTCATAATTAAAAAAAGCTTTTATCGCCGCCATCATCCGCGAAATGGTGGTAGCCGCCTTTCCCTGCTCTTCCATATGAAGAATATATCCATGCAGGCTGGTCTTTGTCACCTTCGCCGCCTCCCGGATCTCTTTCTCCTCCAGATAAGTAATCATCTGCATCAGATCTCTCCGATATGACTGTACGGTATTTTCCGATGCCTGTTTTACCTCCCGCAGGTACTGTTCAAATCTGTCTACTTCCCCTCTCATACTTCCCCAATCTGTTCTCGTAACCATTTCCGCCATTCTTTTATTCACGGCATTTTCTGCCAAAGCCCCAGCCTGCGGGGCAGATATCGTTTCGCGGCAATCCTATCGATTCCTCCATCTGAACCATCCATTCTCCTGAGGTTTTCTCACCCTATCTGCAACTTACCTTCTTCTCCACAAACAGGGCTTTTATCGTCCGCAGGTATCATTATATCTACATTTTCCTATAAAATCAAACATAATTTTCCCCACTTTTCCTACATTTTTCGACTGATTTACATAAAAATACAACATATGGTGCGTCCACTTTTTTCACCCCCATATGTTGTAAATTTTGAATTATATTTTTATTCGGACAGCCCCATTAAAATGGGCAGTGTGAGACCAGTAATGATACAAAACCAGGATTCAGCCACACTTCCAGCGCAGTTCCCATCCCCAGCACCAATAAAAGGATTAAAAATCCAGCCGTCCGTATCCGCCTCTCCTTTGCAAGCGCCCAGGAAAGAAGCAGCCAGAACACAGGAATATAAAACACCGCCTGTGGAAATAACGTCGCCACAAATACAGGCAGTCCCCAAAAACCGCCCCAGCCAGTAAATCCTGCCAGCAGCCATGCCTGCTCCAGACCTAAGACGAGACAAGCACCCCACGCAGCCAGGCATGCGACCGGCGTCATACCTGCCAGCCACAGCATCAGCGCCATCCCTGACCGCTGCAGCCAGACCTGAAAAAACAAAGTTCCCCGGCTGGCTGCCTTCATTCCGGCGTTTAGATGCCACCCGGCACCCGATGGATCTCCAATTTCTTGTCCAAGCCTCGCTGCCAGCACACTTTCCAACCCGGCATGTCCGCTCCCGGACGAAATTTGAAAACAAACGGCTGCTATCGTCCCCAATACAATCCCAAGGATCCAAAAAAACACTGATACATCCCAGGTACTTAAAGCCGGAAGCCGGAATCTCCTTTTCACATGCAATCCCTGCCTATTCCTTTGTTACCTTATCTGTATTCAGTGTTTTTTATAATATGCCTTTATATCTGCCTCTATATGCTGTTAGCTTCATGCGTCTTTCAGCGTCTAATCCATATATTTATTTCATCACAGATGCTCACAGTGCTTCGCTGATCCTTATTTTTACTTCTGTCCTGCTTTGCAGGCATACGCCAGAATCGCGGACACAGTCTTTCCATCCGTCAGTTCTCCTGCGTAGATCCGTTTCAAAAGGTCGGAAAGTTCCCACGCCTCTACCTCAATCTCCTCGTCCGGGTCAAGATGCTGATGGGTTTTCTTGAGATCGCGTGCCAGAAAAATATCCAGCGCCTCATCACAGAACGCGATCGTTGTGTTGACGCTCATCAGATATTCCAGATGGTCACAACGGTAGCCCGTCTCCTCCTCCAGCTCGCGGTACGCGCAGTCAATCTTCGCCTCATCCGGCGAATCCAGCTTACCAGCCGGAATCTCCAGTGTATAGCGGTCCAGCGCATTGCGGTACTGACGCACCATGAGAATCTTTCCATCCTCCGTAACCGGAAGCACCGCTGCCGCGCCGTCATGATGGATAAAATCCCATTTTGCCTGATGTCCGTTTACCTCGACGGTATCTTCGTACATTTTCAAGATGGTTCCCTGATATTTTAACTCTCGTTTCAGACGTTTGACCGGCACGGACTCCAGCGATGCCTGCTTTTCTACTTTCTGTTCCATATTCCCTCACCCTTATGTCCAGGTTCCTTCTGGGTTCTTTTTCAACATTTTTTCACTATTTCAGGTCGATGCACTTCTCATAGCATGCGTCACATGCCTTGATAACCGCATTCCGCAAACCATACTCCTCCAGGACGCTGACCGCGTAGATCGTCGTGCCGCCCGGCGAGCAGACATCATCTTTGAGTGCGCCCGGATGCTTGCCGGTCTCGAGTACCATCTTCGCACTGCCGACAACGCCCTGCGCCGCCATCCGGTAAGCCACATCTCGCGGCATGCCGTACTTAACGCCCGCATCTGCCAGCGCCTCGATGAACATATAGATGTATGCCGGTGCACTGGAACTGATACATACAACCGCATTCATCATATATTCCGGAACGATCTCCATCATACCAAAAGATTCAAAGAAATTGCTGATCATCTGCTTTTCTGTCTCTTCAAACAGCTTCTTGTCGTAGCAGACACCTGTCATACCCTCGCCGATCAGCGCCGGCGTGTTCGGCATCGCACGCACGATACGGCGGTCACCGCCCAGCTTCTCGTTGACACTGTCAATCGTGATACCCGGTGCAATCGAAATAATAATATTTTCTTTCGTTACATGATCCTTGATATCTGCCAGTACATTGTCATAAAACTGCGGTTTTATAGCTAATACGATATATTTTGCATTTTCCGCACAATCCTGGTTTGTGTCAACCGCCTTGACACCTGTCTCTTTCTCTATCTGTGCCACTCTCCGGCGGTTCAAATCCGTAAAAGTGATGTCTTCCGTTTTATATTTGTTCAGCAGGCTTCGCATGATCGCATAGCCGATATTTCCCATTCCGATAAAACCAATTTTCGCCATAATCTTTGTCTCCCTCCATCTGCCATCCGGCACTTCCCTGCCGGATGATCCTCCATTTGTTGTCTGACTGCAGCTACTCTTTCCAACAGCCACATCTGGCTTTTTATTCAGCATCTTGATAACGGTTCAATCTTCTTACCATTACGCCACAATAAATGCATGAAGCTGCTAAATAATCACTATTTTTCAACTCTATCATGCTATAATACTCGTCTTTTAGACAGTTTGCAAGCAAAATTTCTCCGCCTGCCTTCACGCTCACGACCCTTTATTTTACCCTGCTCATGCAAATTTTCAGCCTGTCCGAAAAACAGAGTTTCCGTTTTCCGCTTCATGAAAAAAACTTGTATTTTTCTGTATTTCTTTCTCTCTCAAAAAAGATGTAAAGAATGTGCCTTGGCACATTCGGGCATCTCGCGCGGTCGCTTGCGACATGTTTCTGCTTTGCGCGAGCGCGCATCCTCGCGGAGCGTTTTTTTGTTTCATAGGACGTAATTTCCCATGAAACAAAAAAGTCTTATGAATGTAATGTATCTTCATCCATAAGACTTTTATTTTCATGCTCAAGTTTACTCCATGCAGCCCTGCTGCCGGGTTTTATTTGGCGTACTCGGTAACTCTCGATTCACGGATTACATTGACCTTGATCTGTCCCGGATACTGTAACTCTTCCTGAATCCGCTTTGAAATCTCTCTCGCCATCAGAACCATGTCATCGTCGCTTACCTGTTCCGGTACAACCATGATACGCACCTCGCGACCTGCCTGAATTGCGTAGGATTTATCAACACCCTTATAGGAGTTCGTGATATCCTCCAGCTGTTTCAGACGGTTGGTATATGTTTCCAGAGTCTCTCGTCTCGCACCTGGACGTGCCGCTGAAATCGTATCAGCTGCCTGTACCAGACATGCAATCAAGCTCTGTGGCTCTACATCGCCGTGATGGGCTTCCACTGCATTGATAACGGTTGCGGACTCTTTGTACTTCTTACAGAGCGCCACACCCAGTTCTACGTGGGTTCCCTCCTGCTCGTGATCGACTGCCTTTCCAATATCATGTAATAAACCTGCACGTTTGGCGGTCCGTACATCGACGCCCACCTCAGCCGCCAGAAGTCCGGCTAACTGTGCAACCTCAATCGAATGCTTCAATGCATTCTGACCGTAGCTTGTCCGGAATTTCATCTTACCAAGCAGCTTGACAAGTTCCGGATGGATACCATGAATGCCAACTTCCAGAAGAGCCGCTTCGCCCTCCTCGCGCATCATGTTTTCCACTTCTTTCTGTGCCTTCTCTACCATCTCTTCGATTCTGGCCGGATGAATCCGTCCATCCACAATCAGACGTTCCAGTGCAATACGCGCTACCTCTCTCCGGATTGGATCGAAGCCAGACAGGACAACTGCCTCCGGCGTATCGTCGATGATCAGTTCCACGCCCGTCAGAGTCTCCAGTGTACGAATATTTCTTCCCTCACGTCCGATAATTCGTCCCTTCATCTCATCATTCGGAAGCTGCACGACTGATACGGTTGTCTCAGCCACATGATCCGCAGCACAGCGCTGAATCGCTGTCACCACATAATCCTTGGCTTTCTTCTCTGCTTCCTCTTTCGCTTTCGCCTCGAGATCTTTGATCAACCTCGCCGTATCATGCTTTACATCTTCTTCCACGGAACGCAGCAGATATTCCTTTGCCTGTTCAGAGGTTAAACCGGAGATCTTCTCCAGTTCCAGCATACCTTTCTCATAGAGAGCCTCTGCCTCCGCAGTCTTTCTCTTGAGTGCCTCCTCCTTGACATTCATACCCGCTTCACGCTTTTCCATCGCTTCTGCTTTTTTGTCCAGGTTTTCTTCTTTGCTCAGTACACGTCTTTCATAGCGCTGAAGCTCAGCTCTTCTTTCCTTTGTTTCTTTCTCAAGCTCATTCTTTGTCTTTAACGACTCTTCCTTCGCTTCAAGGAGAGCTTCTCGCTTCTTTGTCTCAGCAATTTTCAATGCTTCATCTATTATTTCCCTGGATCGTTCTTCTGCGCTTCCAATCTTCGCCTCATATGTCTTCTGGCGATGCTGGTTCGCAACGATCCAAGTAATAGCTGCTACAATAACACCTGTAACTATAACCGCAATTATTACTTGTGACACAGGAGCACCTCCTTATTTAGTTTTCATTGTACAATAATACAACACAATAATTTTAAACGGTTATATACAGTATGTCAAGCTGAATAATCGCTTCATACCAGCTTCCTGAGACACCTTCAGACAGCGTTCTGTTCTGTTTCATAATACATTTGCACGTTCACAGTCATGAAACAAAATCCATTCAAAATTATCTTTGGTAAATGACTCTGCGCCTGAAAGTCAACTAAGTGCATCCTCCTGCTCCTTCATCTCTCTCCGGATATCTTCCCATGAAAATCCCCGCCTCATCAGATAGGCAATGATCTTTTTTTCCTCCTCCGGCGCTGTCTCTCCCGCCCTGTAATGCTTCTTCTCAAGCAAGACGCGGATTGCCTCGCCCGAATCATGTTCTGTCTCTTCCAGCTGCTCCCGGATGATCTCGCGCGATATGCCTTTTCGCTGCAGGTAAAGCTTCAATTCCGCCTGGCTTTTCCGCTTTCCATGAACCTGCAGGTAATTCGCCGCATATCTGGCATCGTCCACAAAATGATATTCCTGCAAAAATCCAATCGTCTCCTGCACGATCGAATCCGGATACCCGTCCTGGAAAAGGCGGCGGCACATTTCTCCTTCCGTCCGGTCCTGCACCTTCAAAAGATTCAGCGCCCTCTCATGTGCCCGGCGGCTTAAAAGATCCAAAAGCTCTCTCTCCGTTCTTTCTTCCAAAACCGCGCCCTCACAGACACCATATTTTTCTAATTCCCCATTATATAAAAGAAAGGCAAAGTCCTCATCCGTGAAAACTTTGCACTTTCTCTTATCCAGGGATTCTACGCGTTCAATCCGCATATACAGCCCCTTTTCATAGCTACAGTTCACACGCTGCCAGCTGTAACTTTTCCTGTTACTGTTCACACATATGTGCCCTGTAACAGGATTTTGCTCTATTTTTCGTCCTCTGCGTCCACTCCTACCGGCGGAAGCTCCGTCGGTGCTTCCTTGGACGCCTCCGGCATCATCGTGTCTTCGGAAAGTCCGTATTTGACACGTACCTTGTTCTCAATCTCAAGGCAGATTTCCGGATTTGCTGCCAGGAAATTCTTCGCATTCTCGCGTCCCTGACCGATCTTGCTGCCCTCATAAGCATACCAGGCGCCGCTCTTCTCCACGATGTTCTCCTTCGCCGCCAGATCCAAGATATCGCCCTCACGGGAAATACCTTTTCCGAACATGATATCAAACTCTGCCTCACGGAATGGCGGAGCAATCTTGTTCTTCACAACCTTGATGCGGACACGGTTTCCAATCACTTCGCCGCCCTGCTTCAGAGACTCAATTCGGCGGACATCCATGCGGACAGAAGAATAGAACTTGAGTGCCCGTCCACCGGTCGTAACCTCCGGATTTCCGAACATGATACCAACCTTCTCACGCAACTGGTTGATAAAGATAACGATACAATTTGAACGGCTGATTGCTGCGGTCAGCTTTCTGAGTGCCTGCGACATCAGACGTGCCTGCAGACCTACGTGGGAATCACCCATCTCGCCGTCAATCTCTGCCTTCGGAACCAGTGCGGCAACCGAGTCCACAATCACGATATCGATCGCACCGGAGCGCACCATCGTCTCGGTAATCTCAAGCGCCTGCTCGCCGTTGTCCGGCTGGGAGATATACAGATTATCGATATCAACACCGATCTTCTTCGCATATGCCGGATCGAGTGCGTGCTCTGCATCGATAAATCCAGCGATACCGCCTCTCTTCTGTACTTCTGCCACCATATGCAGGGCAACCGTCGTCTTACCACTGGACTCAGGTCCGTATACCTCGATGATTCGTCCCTTCGGAACACCACCCAGTCCCAGTGCAATATCCAGGCTCAGGGAGCCGGTCGGAATCGTCTCTATATTCATATTCGCACCAGAATCACCCAGCTTCATCACTGAGCCTTTTCCGTATGCTTTCTCAATCTGTGTCAACGCAGCATCCAATGCTTTCAGCTTGTCTTCTTTATTCATCTTTCCCTCCAAAGCGCCGCTCCGCGGCCAATCACGAACAAATGTTCTAAACTTAGCTCTATCATAGCGGATCCGGCTGTAAATGTCAACTGTTTTCTTTTGGTTTTCCCCCGGACGCACTGCAGGATGCTGCCGGATCTATAACCTGATTCTGCGATTCAAAGTATCTACAATTATATCATTTTCCGGCTGGTTCTGTCTATTATTTTGACGAGAAAAGCTGCTGGCACCGCCCCGCTTCTACTCTAACAGCCGCCCGATATCCAGCGCCCCCCAGCCCTGCTGGTTGCGCGGCAGCCCCAGATCCACTGCCCGCTCTTTAAAGCGAAGCTTCACATCCCGGTTCGTCATGTCCGGGTTCTGCTCCAGCAGAAGCGCCGCCGCCCCCGCGACAAGCGGCGTAGACATGGACGTCCCGCTTTTAAAACGGTACCCGTTCCGCCGCAGGTTACAGCTCACAATCCGTGATCCAGGCGCCACAATGTCCGGCTTGCAGATGCAGGCGTCCGTCGGACCCCGCCCCGAATAGTCCACCATCCGGCTGCCTGCCACCTCTACCTCCCGGTCATCATCCGCACATCCCACCGTAATGACCTTCCGGCTGATCCCCGGCGTTGTGATCGTGTGCGCGGCTGGACCATTATTTCCCGCTGCCACCACGACCACATACCCGGCATCCCACGCCGCATCGACACCGCGCACCAGCGCCGAATCTTCGCTCATTCCCTTCGGTGTAAAGGAGCCAACCGATATATTGATAATCCGGATCCCGTACTGGCTGCCATTCTGGCGCACCCAGCGAAGCCCTGCCAGCACATCCGATACATACCCATTTCCCCTCTGATCCAGCACTTTCAGGCAGACCAGCTGCGCCCCCGGCGCCACACCCTGATAGCGTCCCGCCGACGCCGTGCCGCTGCCGGCAATCATCCCTGCCACATGCGTTCCATGCCCATTGTCATCATACGGCTGCTGTTTTTTCTTAAGGAAATCCCGAAATCCGTAAACGCAATTTTCCAAATCCGGATGCAGAAATACCCCTGTGTCCAGGATCGCCACCCCGACGCCTTTTCCTGTCAGTCCTCGTCTGTACGCCTCATTGCAATGAATCCATTCTCTCGCCCGGTTCACAGGAAAAAGCCCCCATATTCTTCCCTTACTGTTAGAATATGGGGGCTTTCGCCGTATGTGAATGCAGCCTCTTATTTGTGGAAGCTGTAATAGACGGTTCCGCCTGCCAGTCCACCGCGGAACTGCGCCAGCTCACTGACCGTCACCAGCTGATAGCCGCGCTCCACAAGCGCCGGAATGATCGTGACTGCCGCGTCACCGGAAGCATTGTAAAGCTCATGCATCAGAACCACCGAGCCATCTTTTACCTGGTTTAACACGGTCTGCACCGATGAAGCCGCATTGCGCGTCTTCCAGTCCAGCGTATCCACATTCCAGAGTACGATCGGCTGGCTGATATTGGCAAGCACAGTGCTGTTTTTTCCACCGCCCGGAAGACGGACTGTTTTCGGTGCCTCGCCTGTGATCGCGGCAACCGCCTGATTGCAGGCCTCCACCTGCTGACGAATCTCCTGTGCGCCTAACTTCTGGAGATACTTGTGATCCTGCGTGTGATTTCCAATCTCATGCCCATTGGCATACATCCGCTGAATCTCACTCTTATAGGAATTCACACGGTTTCCGACCACATAAAAGGTCACACGGCCGCCGTACTGTTCCGCGCAGTCCATGATGCGGTTTCCAACCGGGGCATACGGACCATCATCAAAGGTCAGTGCCACCATCGGTGCATTCGGATCGATATAACGACCGCCGCTGGCTACCATTCCATCCGGAACCTGGCTGTCCCCCTGCTCCGTTCCCTGTGTCTCAGAAGCAGTCTGTCCGTTATTTCCTGTCTCCTGGTTCTCTGTTGTCTGCTGTCCTTCCGCTGCGCCAGCATGATTCTCGCTGCCAGCAGCCGTCTGTGCATCCCCCGCCTCATTCTGAGAACCGGACGCCTGCTCCCGCCTCTGAATCAGCTCCATATCCGATGCCGGTCCGGACGGCACATCATCCGCATACGCCGCAAACGACGCCCCTACCGTACAGACCGCCATAAGTAACAGTGCTGCTGCTCTCATTTTCCATGTTTTTCTCATACCGCTCCAAACCCTCCAAATTGTTTTCTTTTTCTTCTGCCATTCCGATGCAATCCGGAACAGCCGACCATGTGACATACTCACGTACAATGGTTTTATTATATCACACTCTTCCTTTATTAAGAACACTTCGTCCCATTTTACTTCTTACATTTTTCTGACAAGGTTAGTGTTCACGCATACGTGCCCAGTAACGGAATTTGCCGTGGCTTCGCATTTAAATACGGCAAATTCCTGCTGCCACCACGTTTTCTTACGGCACTTTCGATCCCAAATGTGCCTGCCTGTAAACAGTTCCAAAGAATATTCATAAGTATTTTTAATAAATATTTCATATTGTGTAATACACCTAATATATGCTATGATAAAAATGATGTCGTTACGCATCACAACGCGTGCAACGTAACACATGGAGTTTATTGACAAAAGAGTTGAAAGGAAGTAACAAATGGGCGGATTTTTTGGTGTCACATCAAAAACAAACTGTACACTGGATCTTTTTTTTGGTACGGACTATCATTCCCATCTGGGAACACGACGCGGTGGTATGGCGGTTTATGGAGAAAACGGTTTCAGCCGTTCTATCCACAATATCGAGAATTCCCCGTTCCGTACAAAATTTGAGCACGATGTCGATGAAATGCAGGGTAACATGGGCATCGGCTGTATCTCAGATATGGAACCGCAGCCTCTGTTAATTCAGTCGCACTTAGGAAGCTATGCCATCACCACAGTCGGCAAGATCAATAATGAAAAAGAGCTGATTCAGGAAGCATTTAAGAAAGGGCATATTCATTTCATGGAAATGAGCGGCGGTAAGATCAATGCAACCGAGCTGGTCGGCGCCATCATCAGTCAGGCAGATTCCCTTGTTGAAGGTCTGAAACTGGCACAGGAAAAAATCAAGGGTTCCATGACCATTCTCCTGCTGACCCCGGAGGGCATCTATATCTCCCGCGACCGCCTCGGACGTACCCCGGCGATCATCGGACACAAGGACGGTGCGTTCTGTGTTTCCTTTGAAAGCTTTGCATACATCAACCTTGGATACACGGACTACAAAGAACTGGGACCGGGCGAGATCGTCCGCATGAACGCCGACGGCGTAGAGGTACTCAGCCCGGCACGCAAGGAAATGAAAATCTGTTCTTTCTTGTGGGTTTACTACGGTTATCCGACCTCCTGCTACGAGGGAATCAACGTCGAGGAAATGCGGTACCACTGCGGTCGTATGCTTGCCAAACGCGATCATTCCGACGCCGATCTGGTAGCCGGCATCCCGGATTCCGGTATCGCGCATGCAGTCGGCTACGCCAATGAATCCGGCATTCCATTTGCCCGTCCATTCATCAAATATACCCCGACCTGGCCGCGTTCCTTCATGCCGACCACCCAGAGCCAGAGAAACCTGATCGCACGTATGAAGCTGATCCCGGTAGACGCCCTGATCCGCGACAAGAGCCTGCTCTTAATCGACGATTCCATCGTCCGCGGCACCCAGCTCGGCGAAACGACCGAATTCCTGTATCAGAGCGGTGCCAAGGCAGTACATATCCGTCCGGCTTGTCCTCCGCTGCTGTTTGGATGTAAATATCTGAACTTCTCCCGCTCCAATTCCGAGCTGGACCTCATCACACGCCGCATCATCCGCGACCGGGAGGGCGACAATATTTCCCAGGAGCTTCTGGATGATTACGCAAACCCAGACAGCCAGAATTATAAGGAAATGGTCGAAGAAATCCGTAAACGCTTAAACTTTACCTCCCTGCAGTTCCACCGCCTCGACGATTTAATCGAGTCGATTGGTCTGGAACCGTGCAAGCTGTGTACATATTGCTGGAACGGAAAAGAATAATGTTGTAGAATACGTTTCTATGATAACCAAAATGGCAGCCCATCAACTTCTGCTGATGAGCTGCCATCTTTATTCTGTTAATTCTCTGCCAATCGTTTTATCAGCACCGTGCCTTTATAGTTTATACAAGCACACCGCCAATACCCACATCACTTCTGCCCTGTCACCATCATATAACGGTTATGTGCGTCCTTCAGACAGGCAATGAGCGGCTTCTGAGTCAGTGCAAAATACCTTTCCCGGATACTCTGCTGCATCTCGTCCAAATCCGTTTTCAAACTCTTTCCAAGCAGCATCGACACAACAAAATTGCGCGTCACCGACAAAATCGTATTGCACTCCAGATCAAGAATCTTTCCCGTCGCCCGTTCTACTACAAAACTCACATAAAACTCGCCGTGCAGGCTGTAAATCGCGTCCTCCTTGCTCGGTTTCGCCTGACCGACAACCAGAATCGTATCATCCTTATACATTATATCGTTTCCCCTTTTCTTCGAAACTGCCCTGATAAAAGCAGTTTCATCCATATACTGGTTTTATGATACCATGTTCTTAGGAAAGGTACAAGCTACGCTTCCTCGAAACCATATAAAATATGTAGAATTACAATACATCGTAAAAGGAACCAAACGCTCTCACGAGAAAAGGGATCGAAATCGATCCCTTTTCTCACTCTTCTTAGGTTAACAAGTATGGTTAACAAATAGTTAACAAGTAATTAACAAATGATGTACTTTTTACTGCTTTTCACCACATCTAACCACCCTTAAAACCCTTGAAAAATCAATAATTTTTAGAATTTCCCAGCCTTCGCAGCTTCCTCAATAGAAACAGAGAATGCCCTAAAATCAAGGTTCTTAGATTGTTTTTACACAATTACTCAACAAGTAAACTGCTATTACTCACATTTTATCAAAGTTTATTATGAGAATCTACCTATTTATAATAAAGTAGAAAAAAATTAATTTTTTTGAAAAAAGCAGTTATAAAATCAGCAGTAATACGCTTTATATTATGGAGGGACTTGATGTACCCCTCCTATATGTCAAGTTATCGGATGGTGTTACATTCTGCCATCCGATACGGTTTCTTCAAGCCGCCAGGATATCCCTTGTCCCGGCGGCTCTCTCTTTTTATCGTATATGTCCGTCCTCTGCTATCCGGTCTGCGGTAATCATCCAGCCGTCAGAATCGAACGCATACGCCTGTCCGTCAATCTGGCAGACCGTATCATGGCGGTAGGTGTAACCGCTCAGCAGATACCACCAGCGTCCATCCTGTAAAAGCCATCCCTCAAGGTATTTGCCGGATACCCAACCATCTGCGGTCCGGATCCACGGTGCACCGCTGACAAAACACTTCCTGATCGGCTGCACCTGTTGATCCTTTGTGTAGCGTTTGCCAGAGTCCGCACCTGCCGGAGCTGTCCGGATAATGAGCGAGGATGCAGTGACTCTCAAACCGTGTGTGCCGCTCTTAATCTCTTTGAGATCTGTCATACTGGTATCACCGTCGGCCTTGGCTGGCTCCGCATCCATTTTAGGCCAGGTCTTTTTAAACGCCTCAAAGGTGCCATAGCGCTGCTTGAGGATATTGGTACCGCTGCCCCAGTCCGGCAGATAAAGATGCGGCTTGTCCTCCAGACTCTTCCAGTTTCCGCCCCAAGCTAGCCCTAAACCTTTTGCCAGTTCTGCTGCCTTTTTAAACATCCCCGTACTGTCGTTGTAGGCATCGTCTGATATGCTGCCGTCACCATCAATGTCCATTTTTAAATAAAAGTCAAATGCGATGCCCCACTGATGCTGTGATCGGTAACTGCTCCCTGGCGCGTTGGTTACTTTTTTACCTGGCTTAGTACGCCCTTGTGCATATAAAGCATCCTGCTCCGCTACTGTCCGGAACGTTTCTCCAATGGCTACCGTAATGCCCTCGGTCGCGCAGGCTTTGATCCAGGCGGACGCAATGCGCTGCAGGAGCGGGTGACATAATGTAATATCTCTCATCGATTTGCCCTCTTTTCTTTAATAATATGCAAAGGCGGAGCAATCCGCCCTGTTGCGATATCGCAATGACAGCCATGACCCAGACTGCCGCGGGAGATATCCGGATCACCTCCTTCTATTTCTTCTCGCTGTATTTCGTCCGACGCCAAATCTCTGCCACGCGCTCCCAGCCGTCCATAGATACCAGTGCCACGACAAAAGCGGCAATCATGCAGGCAAAAATCATATACCAGGTAATCGCTTGACCCTGCCATGTTAAGAGTGCCACCAGCGCCACCGGACAAAGCACCAGGCTAAGTACCACCACCACCGTTGCGGTTGGGATGTTTTTAAGTCCCGGCATCTCCTTAATTACCTGTGTGATTACTGACACCACAAACGCCATCACTCCGATGGCTGCCACCAAATACGTGACATACTGCATTAACTCATTCATGTTCATTTTGGACCCCTCTTTCTTTATGCTTCTGCTTCTATATGTTCCACATATGATTCTGTCTCGATTCCGTATTCCCGCCGCTTGATCTTACGATCCAATGCCGCAGCCTCATCATCACTCAGCGTCGGTAATTTCTCGCACGCCTCATATCCGATCTGGCAGTCCCCATTTCCTCCCGCCGCCCGATATGGTTTATAAATATAGTCCAGATTCCGGCGCTCCTTTAAGGTAACACCACCGCGCTGGACAAACTTATCGGTAAGGTAGAGCAGTTTGTCATGCCCCAAGCCGATAATCATATCATTTTGAGCCTGCTCATGCTTAGATAACGTATTCTTTTTCTGATCATGCCGCGTAATTAAAAACTGGATAAAAGCAAAAAGCGCATTTGAGCCAATCACCGCAGCAATAACCTGTGACGTATCCACACCCATCATCTCCTCTCTTATTCCGGCATCCAAACTATACGCTTGCTATACCGTGTCACGCCTATGTTGTACCGTGGCCGCTCCTCACCAAACGCCCGATATCGAATCCAGTCATCCAGAATGATCCCGGCCAAACTGATCGGCGGCCACAGTGCCATATACTGCGGGCAAATCTGCCCCCAAACATTTCCCGGCAGTCCGCTGTAGTCCCAGACACCCCAGCCGAGCCGCAGATTAACCACGCAACCTGTGACAAACTCCAAGGCAGTGATCCCGATTGCTCCGATTAGCACCTGCTGCCATAACGGTGTGTCCCATCTCAGCACCTCGTTAATGAGTCCCAAATAGATAAAACAGAGCCCTCCCAGGGCAAACATTGTCCAATGGCTCCAGCTGCGCCACAGAAGCTCAATGAAGACATACAGGATGCCTCCCATGCCAAATAAAAACAGGTATTTATTAATTAGTTTTTGTCTGTGACTCACTCGCATCGCCTCCCGTTGCCAAATATGCTTTAAGGACCTCTGACTGATACTGTTCCGGCACAGACGCGCCATATGTAATCTGGTTCAGCTCATCCTTATCGCTCACTCCGGCAATCCATATATTAAGCGCATTGCAGTACGTAGTATGATATGACACGTATGTCATAGCTGCCGTGATGATCGTCTGCATATCGGCGGCGCTGTAATATTTGCATGACTGGCCGTCCGAGTGGTATTCCAACTTATCAGTCCCCGCCGCAAGCTGAACCTGCTTACCAAACAGGTTCAGCTGATCATGCTCAGTCAATGCAAAGTGCTCGCTTGAGCCATCCGACAAAGTAACATCAACGCCAGAGTAGATAACCTGCTCACACGCCGCGCTGATCTCCTGCTTTTTTGACGCCTGCAGCTCCGCAAGGGTCGGCTCATATGGCTCTGATGGAGCGACCGGCTCCGGATCTGTCGGAGGGGTATATACGCTGCCGTCATCTGACAGATAGAGCGTCTGCCCCTCATCCCGGTAAACTGTGTGCCAACCACTCAGAGTAGTTGCCAGGACACCGCCCGCCGTGTACAGCTGGATGTCCCCCTCCCAGGATTCCGGCGCTGCCCCTGCAAATGCGATCTGCAGCACATGCTCCGCAGTCTGGCGGATGCTCTCGATCTCATAGAGCTGATCGGAGTCATTGATCTTGATTTTTTCCATGTTTTTTCCTCTCTTTCTGTTTTTTGTGTATAATAAAAGGCCTTTCGGCCCATTATTTTCAATTTCAATTTTTTACAGCCTCACCATTTCCGTATTCTCACGAAAATGGTGACCTGCAATTCGCTCACCTGACAAAAGACCTTGATTTGAACGCTGCGATTGAACAAAGAGTGTATTGCGAAACAAGTTCTATAATTGTAAGCAGTTTAAAAAACAAACCTCTATCTATTTCAGACGGAGAAGCAATTGTTATCTGGCTCCCCTCTTCGGTAAGTAATAAATATGGATGCCAATTATTTTTACACACATCGGAAAGTGCCCAGAATGTATATTTGCGCCACAGGTACGATACTAAATGGTCCGGTTGGGGAAAAATCACACTTTCTTAAATGGTGAGCTGCATGGCAGCTTTTCTTTTTCAGACCTAAAATGTGTGCGTTTCGGCCGGAATGGCACAGATCACTTTTGGATCACTTTTGAATATCCGGACAAATCCTGTGATAGTTTGGAAGTAAGAAAAGATACCAATTCTATTCGATACAACACAGCAGATTCTTCCGGAGTCTGGACCACTGTTTTCGAAAAGTGATATGTGCATTTTCGTATTCTCACGAAAATGGTGACCTGTCCATCGAAGCCTACGAAGTCTCGAACTGGGGTTGCGAAATTATTAAAGCAAACTATGTTCGTAAATATGGAAAAGTAGTTCATGTGTATTTCAACTTTACAGTCAAAGCCGACCATGTTGCGCCCTATACTTCACTGTTTTCTCTGCCATGCAAACCAATATCTATGGCAGAGGTACTTCCTCCTTTTTTCAGACATATCGATGGCACTCAAATTCCAACAAGATACCTTTCTGATTATGGAGTAATACAAAGCACCTATACTTTAGATGTTTCTTCGGACTACGTTTTTGAGTGGGTATTTATCTGTGAGTAACACCGCAAAATGGTGACCTGGCAAATGCCATTGCCAGCAAACCCTGCAACTTATCTGGCGGTACGGTAGAGTTTATAATCGATATATCTAATCTGCAAATCAAAAGGTTTGCATTACACGTGACGTGTTCTGGTAGCATATGGGCTGAATTTGTGTTACTAATAATCTCATATAGCGACCTCAGCGCCTCTTTGGAAGAGGCTGGAATAACCAAAGTAAAACTTTATTCGACATACGATTCGAAGATGATATTTAAAGCATGTACCGTCCAAGGAAGCAATGGAAAAATTCGCATACAGGCACAAAACAATTACGGCGAGGCTTGTATGGTTTCGATAATTTCGCCTTATAAATAACGCCGCAAAATGGTGACTCGCATAGTTTGCTCAAAATAAAAAGCACAAGCGGAACTATAAATTTGGGAGCTTGGAAGTCTATGGATTTAAGGGTTCCCGTTACCGCTCCAGACGGATATACACCAATAGGACTAATGAGCTTCGATACAGCAGGGGCTATCCCTATATGCATTAATGCTATGATGATAAGTACTGTGGAGGTTACTGTTGGATTGACCAACGCTTCTGCCGATGTGGCAAATAATACCATTTTCACTCTTAGCGCCTTATATATAAAGAGCACATTCGTGTGCTAAATGGTGAGCTGTCCGGAAA
>ENA-UOJV01000127-UOJV01000127.1-human-gut-metagenome-genome-assembly--contig:-C82-NODE-127-length-127048-cov-8.851606_pt1 | contig 127048 bp, 121 predicted proteins | sample MGYA00242356_ERZ723903 | MGnify/ENA metagenome assembly ERZ723903
CCGGGCGGCCTAGGGACTTTCACCCATTAGAGTGCGCCCATGCCGGGCGCACTAACAACGGAGCTGTCACCGGTAACAGCTCCGTTATTAGTATACATTAAACTGGCATCACAGCTCGTCGTATCGTATCTTTATGCCATTATCTTAATTCGCAATTTAATTTTTCTTTTAAGTCACTCAGAATCGCATCGATAGGAGCCTGGATATCCTGATCCGTCAGAGTCCCCTGTTCAGAACGGAATACCAGATTATAGGCCAGACTCTTGTATCCTCTGGGAACCTGTTTGCCCTGATACAAATCAAAAAGATGAACCGCTTCCAGATATTCTCCGCCTTTTTCCCGGATGATATCGAGAACAGACTGATTGCTTGTACCAACCGGTGCAAGGAAGGCCAGGTCCCGGCTGGAAGCAGGGAATTTGGCGACTTTATGATAATCCGGCATGAGATTGATGAACGGCATAATTGCATCCATGTACATTTCAAAGATATATACAGGTCCTGTTACATCATAATTATCAATAGCTTTCGGATGCACTTCGCCGAAGTTGCAGAGAACCTTTCCGTCTTTTACATAGCGGGCCGCCTTGCCGGGATGAAGCGGTGCATAATCGGACACTTCGATGTCTGCATGAATGCCGAGTCCGGAAAGGACCGCTTCTACAAGGCCTTTGACGTCGTAGAAATCATAGTTTGATGCCTGTACAGGCCATTCCCCGGCGGTGCGCTGGCCATACAACAGGCCACTGACACATAATTTCTGTTCCGGGAGTTCTTTTACCGGAAGTTCCTTTGGGATATAGACAGGCGCTATTTCATAAATGCCGACAGACGGATTCTTGACTGCCTGGTTGCGGACCAGAACATCCATAAGAGAAGGAATCAACGTCGTACGCATGAGAGGAAAATCTTCTGTAATCGGATTGATAATAGGTACTGCCTGATAAACAGGATCTCCTTCTTTGTACAACAGTTTTTTCAATTGATCAGGATGCATGAAACTGAACGTAACCGTTTCATTTAAGCCGCTGCTGCAAAGAATGCGGGAAATTTTTTCCGTCACATCATATTCCAATCCCGGTTCGCCTACGGTGATATCAGACCATGGACGGGTAGATGGTATATTTTCATACCCATAAATACGGGCCACTTCTTCAGCAATATCCGGCATTTCCGTGCAATCCCCACGATAGCTGGGCACGGTGGCCGTAATTGTATCGCCATCTTTCTGCAGGGTAAATTGAAGCGTTTCCAGAATATGCATCATCTGTTCTTCCGGAATATTGGTTCCAAGGAAGGCATTGACCTGATCAGCAGTGAACGAAATATATGTCGTCTTTTGCGGTTCGGGATATACGTCAACGATTCCCTTTGCTACGTCACATGCTCCCATTTCCTGCAGAAGCTGGGCGCAACGGTTGATCGAATTGATGCAGCTGTCAGCATCCAGACCCCGTTCAAACCGGCCCGAAGCTTCCGAACGAAGTCCCAGCATACGGCCGGTATGACGGATATTGGATCCCTTGAAAGAAGCACATTCTAGAATAACCGTCTGCGTATGTTCTGTTACTTCTGAATCAAAACCACCCATGATACCGGCGATGCAGCACGGTTTTTCTTCATCGGCAATGACCAGCATGTTGTCATTCAGAGTACGATCGATTTCATCCAGCGTTTTCATTGCTTCGCCATCTTTTGCCCGGCGTGCAATGAGATGATGACCGGCTACTTTATCGTAATCATAAGCATGGAGAGGAATTCCCAGTTCAATCATCGTATAGTTCGTGGCATCGACGATATTGTTGATGGGACGGACTCCCGACTTGCGCAGCCGCTGCTGCATCCAGAGCGGAGACGGTCCGATTTTGATATGAGTCAGCAGACGGGCTGTATAGCGGTTGCATAATTCTTCATCGTCAATGGAAATCTGTACTTTACCATCAATGGTTTCGTCACTTTCTTTGACCGTGATTTCCGGATAGCGTGCTTCTTTGCCACTTAATACAGCAAATTCACGGGACAGGCCGACCATCGAAAAACAATCGGCACGGTTAGCTGTCAGTTCATATTCATAGACAACATCTTTAAGTTTCAGATAATCGACGGCATCTACACCGACCGGAGTATCAGCCGGAAGAATCCAGATACCTTCTCTTTCCTTCGGGAGGAGGACGCTGTCATCAAAGCCGAGTTCGTGAGCAGAGCAGAGCATGCCATTGGACGGTACACCACGCAGCTTGGATCTCTTGATTTTAACACCACCCGGCAAATGTGCCCCATGGACAGCCACGGGAACAATCTGACCTTCACGGACATTCGCAGCGCCCGTAACAATCTGGAGCTGCTCCGTTCCTACGTCGATCTGGCAAATGACGAGATGGTCTGCATCAGGGTGCTTTTCTATTTTTAAAATCTTACCTGTAACGACATTTTTTATTTCATTTCCCCAGTACTCTACCTGTTCTACAGGAATACCGGCAATAGTCAGCGTATCGGCAAAGGCCTGCATATCCTGATTCATGTCTACATCGACATAATCCTGCATCCAAAGAAGTGAACTTTTCATTGTATATACCCTCCTAGAACTGGTTTAAGAACCGCATATCATTTTCGTAGAACAGCCGCAAGTCATCAATACCGTATTTCAGCATAGCAATCCGTTCGACCCCCATGCCAAAAGCAAAGGCATTGACCTGTTTGGGATCGTACCCGTTCAACCGCAGCTCTTCCCAATTCGTCACGCCGCAGCCCAGGATTTCCAGCCAGCCTGTATGAGAGCAGACCCGGCATCCTTTTCCGCCGCACATGACACAGGAAATATCCACTTCCGCGCTCGGTTCTGTGAACGGGAAATAGCTGGCACGGAAACGGACACGCGTGTCAGCACCGAACATATCATGAAGAAAATCTTCCAGGATGCCCTTCAAATCAGAAAAACGGATGTTCTTATCAACGATCATACCTTCCATCTGATGGAAAATCGGAGAATGAGTGGCATCGTAATCGCAGCGGTATACTTTACCGGGGGCAATCATCTTGAACGGTTCATTCGGCTTATGAGCCTGCAGTGTGCGGGCTTCCATTCCCGATGTATGGGTCCGCAGAAGTATATCATCCGTAACGTACATAGAGTCCTGCATATCACGGGCCGGATGGTCATCAGGCAGATTCAGGCATTTGAAATTGAAATAATCCGATTCGATATCGGGGCCCGTGACAATGGAAAATCCCATGCGCAGGAATGATTCTTCCATTTCGCGCAATGTCTGGTGCAGGATGTGTTCATGTCCCATGACCGGTCTGCGTCCAGGGAGTGTAATATCTATCTTTTCAGACTGGATTTTATCAGCCAGTGCCTGTTCTTTGACTTCCTCCATTTTTGCTTTCAGATGTTCTTCAATTTCTGAGCGGGCAGAATTGACGAGCTGACCGATTTTCGGCCGTTCTTCTTTGGACAAATTTTTCATTTCTTTCATGATGGCTGTCAGTTCGCCTTTTTTGCCCAAATATCTGACACGGATATCCTGAACATCCTGGAGTTCCTTACTCTTGGCAATCTGTTCGCTGACCGCAGCCTTGATTGCTTCAATTTTTTCATTAATCATGGATTTCTCCTCCTCCAAAAAAAATAGACTTCCGCCCCCAAGGGGCGAAAGTCTGATTCGCGGTACCACCCTAATTTGTACTCCTGTGTCCTGTAACGGGAACACCCGTCCTGCCTACTGCTCTTCAACAAGAAGCTCCAAAGTGAACGCGCAGCGCAACTGGTACGGTGCTCTCAACCGGTGGCAGCCGCTCTCTGTAACCAGATCATTGTACTACTCTCTTTTTCATAGCCACATTTTCTTATCCGCTCTCACGAGCATGGATATATTGTATCAGTAAAGTGTCTTATTTGCAATAACCAATCGCTGAATTTGGTTCGTACCTTCATAAATCTGCATGATTTTCGCATCACGCATGTATTTTTCAACAGGGTATTCTTTGATATAGCCATATCCGCCCATGACCTGCACAGCATCAGTTGTTACCTGCATGGCAACATCCGAGGCATTACATTTGGCGATAGCTGCTTCCCGGGAAAATTCCATACCCTGGTCTTTCATCCAGCAGGCGCGCTGAACGAGAAGGCGTGCTCCTTCGACTTTCATAGCCATATCAGCTATCATGGCCTGTACCATTTCAAAGGAAGCAATGGGCTTTCCAAACTGTACACGTACTTTTGCATATTCACTGCAGGCACGGAATGCCGCTTCGGCAATACCGACAGATATAGATCCGACAAACGGGCGGGCCGCATCCAGCGTTTCCATAGCGATACGGAAGCCATGACCTTCCCGTCCCAGACGGTTTTCTACCGGTACGAAGCAGTCCTGGAAAATCAGTTCGGTCGTATTGGAAGCACGGATACCCATTTTATTTTCTGCTTTCCCGACGGTAAAGCCCGGCGTTCCCCTGCGTACGATAAACGCCGTCAGTCCGCGGATACTCGGGGTTTTACGCGTATTGGCAAATACGACAAATACTTCAGCAAGAGCACCATTTGTAATGAAGCATTTTGTCCCGTTCAGTACATACCCGCTGCCATCTTCTGTTTTGACCGCTCTGGTGGAAACAGAACCGGCATCGGAACCAGTTCCGGGTTCTGTGAGGGCAAATGCAGCCAGATGGTCCTCATTGATAATATCAAAATAGCGCTTTTTCTGATCGTCATTGCCGGCTATGATGACAGGATAGGAAGCCAGTGCATTGGCGGCAACAGATGTTGCCACGCCGGCACAGCCTTTAGCCAGTTCTTCATAAATAGCAGCAATCGTAATAGCGTCAAGACCAGCACCGCCAAATTCTTCCGGAATGGCTACGCCAAGAAGTCCCTGTGCCGCCAGTTTTTCGAGCAGGCCTTCATGCATCTTCCCCTGTTCGTCCATTTCTCCTGCATACGGTACGATTTCTTTCTGCACCAGATCACGGACAACTTTGATGATTTCCTGCTGTTCCTCATTAAAAGCAAAATCCATATTGATACCAACCTTCCATTTTTTTAATACGTTCACGCACAAAAGACGCTCTAATCATCATATTTGCGCAGAATATAAAAAGAAGAACGCCCTTTGACCACTACTTTTCCATTTTCATCCATGAGCTCACATTCCGCGACAATGGTCCGGCCGCCGTGATGAACCACCTGGCCAACGCCAATAAGCTGCTGCCCTGGATGAACAGGACGGATGTAATTCATGTTAATTTCCAATGTCGTTACCTGATATCCTAATGAACGACTGGCCATTCCCATCAGCGTATCACAAAAAGCTGCCAGAACACCACCTGCAGCTATGCCCCGATAATTACAAAGATTCGGTGTGATATCGAAGGCCACACGGACCCATCCTTCATCCACATCTTTGATTTTGCAGGGAAGGTTCTTGAAATACGGAATCTGCGTGACACCCTGGTGAATATTGAACACCCGTCTTTTCAAGATATCCGACATTGCTGTGTTTTCATCCTTCATCTGCCGTTTCTCCTTTATCAGCCTGGAGCTGATAGGCACCTGTAACAAAGTACGTTCCCTTGCCGTGCGCCAGATACCGGTCACTGTCATCATAAAAATCACAGATTACCACCATAGTTGTCCGGCCATTATGCAAAATATGCGTTTTGGCACAAATGACCGTATCCGCCAGTGCCGGACGCAGATAGTTCATGGCAAGGTCCAATGTCAGGACAGCCTTTCCCACAACGGCACACGCCGTTTCCATCGCCGAGTCAGCCATAGAATACAACACGCCGCCATACAGCGTTCCATTAGAATTTCCCCATTTTGTTCCCACATTGTGAAATACCAGTTCCGTATCATCTTCATCAGCTTTTAAAACGTGGAATTGCATGAATCTATCATAAGGATTGCATTGTAATTCCCTTTCCATTTCTGCAATGCGTGCCTTATTCACAAGCCTCTCCTCCTAAAAACTGTTGAAAATAAATACCTTTATATTGTACAATATGACATTCTAAACGTCAAACGGATTTTCCGTACTGAAATAAATGTAATGAAATTGTAACAGCTTTTGCCGTACACCTGCAATAGACGCATCTCTGTTACTATACAAAAAAAAGGCTGCCGCACCGCGGCAGCCCCTGACATGCCTGACCTGGTCTTTACCCCCACACTCGCCTGCTGGGACGTTCGCTCATAGATGCATATCATCCCCCACTACTAGCCCTCTCGCATTTTGCGGCAGGTCTTACTTCTAGGCCGCACTATGATCAGAATCACTTTGGATTCCTTACGTGGATCGCTTCGTCTGCGACTGACATCGACTTTCAACCACAGCACATGTCATGTGTTATTATACGTGTCACAAAAGTCACTGTCAATGAAAAAAGAGACTGCGCGATGACAGTCTCTCTCTCAAACGAACATGAATTATGTACAGACGCGATGCCTAGAATTTATAGCCCATGCCAATCTGCCAGCCTTTCACCGTATCATCATAATTATCGACGTCTATATCGGCACGGCGGTACATAATATGGGCATCCCAGTCTTTTGTAATGTCATACCCTACCCCGACAGAGTAAGAATTGACATCATCACCTACGCCTACAGACGCAAATCCCTGCCAACGTTCACCAATTGGAATCTGCCCCTTCAGTCCGACCTGATAGCCATAAAAATGCTGATCCCTGTAGGTATCGGCTTTCACATAGCTCATGCCGCCATAGGCAGAAACATAGGGATTAAAACGGTACACTCCCTGCAAATAGTGTTCGTTCAGTTTGTCTCCGTCATCACCTTTAGTATAATTATTGACGTACTGCAAATCCACTTTATCATTGATCGTGTAGGTAATGTCACCGCCACTGAAACGACTGTGGGCGCCACGGCTTCCTTCTTTCTGATCAAAGCCATAATTGACATTGGCTTTCAAATCTCCCGCCTGCGGATTTTTATTGGGGGCGGCACAGGCAATGGAACCTATGGAAACAGCCGCAATAAGGGCGCTTATTAATACTATTTTCTTCATATATCACACCTCCGATTAGTCCGTAGATTTACTTTATGGTTTACATTATACGCTAGTTGCACAGCATTTTCAAATACTCTGCACATTCTGTGTTACTGATACCGCTGCAGCAGTTCTTCCGCCGCTTCAATAACCTGTGCAGCTGAAATAACAGAAATCCCCTGATATTTTCCTTCTTTAATGATTTTTTTCATGCTTTTTCCAATTTCATAGTGATCTGTCGATTCGAGGACAATGGCCTTATCCGTGTAAGGACCATAAAACATGGGGTTGCTCGGTCCGTATAGTGCAACGACTGGCACCTTCTGACTTACGGCAACGTGCATGGGTCCACTATCATTGGTAATAAAAAGCGAACAACGGCGGACAGCTGCCGCCAGCTCTCCCAGAGAAAACCGGCCCGTCGCAATGACTGGAGGATATTTCATCAGGTCCGTCGCTTCCTTTACCATATCGAGATCCATAGAACCGCCAAAAAAGACACACCGATAGCCGTTTTCACTGAAATAATCGGCAACAGAAGCAAACCGTCGTGGCGGCCATCGTTTTTGTGGGACAGCGCTGCCGATATTAAAACCGATGAGTTTATCCTCTGTTCCAACTCCCTGGGCAGTATAAAACTCATCGGCAGCCTGTTCCCATGCCGGGCAGGTAATGAATTGCAGTCCATCATTGCGTCTGTCCTCTATCCCCATTTGTTCCAACACGTTGATGTACATATCCGCTGCATGTAAATGGGTCCTGTCGAGCCGCGTATACCGGTTCATAAATGGGCGGAACAGGAAATGACTCATGCCGTCAAATTCTCTGGCATGTATGGCAAAAGCCAGAAAGCTGGTCCGTTCGTTCGGATGCAGGTTGATAAGAATATCATAATGATTCCGGTGCAACGTCCGTCCGATATGCCAGAGTGCACCGACAGAATTGTCTTTTCCTTTTTTATCTACCGTCACAAGGTGATCAATATTGGGATTATAGCGGACCACATCAGCCAGTTTTTCATCAACGACCAGAGTAATGTCAGAACCAGTGGCATGACGGCGTAAAACCTGCAAAAAAGGTGTGATTAAAATCAGATCACCGAGATGCATGAGAAATGTTACTATGATTTTTTTATGACGAAGATTGATCATCTATTCACCTTCCTTATCACCTGTTCATACACACGCCAGACTCTGTCCACCGTGATCTGGGACATACATTCCGGATCATTGACGAGTGGGTGATTCTGGGTCGCTTTTGACGTCGGCGAAATAATCATATGTATATATGAACTATCAGGTCCTCCATAAGGGCCGGTCCGATCCGGGCAGGTGGGACCAAATAAAGCTATCAATTCTTTTTTCAGAGCATTGGCTATATGGAGCGGGCCCGTATCAGCACTGATATACACACGGGACAATGAAATAGACGCCATCAATTCTCTGAGACTCGTCTTCCCCGTAAAGTCATATATTCCCGCTCCGGTATCACGGGAAATGAGTTGTCCTTTCGGCACATCATCCGTACTTCCGAGAATAACCGCTGCCATGCCAGAAGCGGTGACACGACGCAAAAATTCCGTCCAATATGGCAACGGCCACTCCTTGACAGACCAGCGGGCACCTGGAACAACGGCTATATACGGACCGGTAAGGCCGGAAGACGCAAACCTCTCCCTCATAATACGTTGTTCTTTTTCGATTGACGGAAGAGGGAATTCAATCGAATCCACTCTTCCTCCCAGGGCCCGGACCGTATCCAGATACCGTTCAATGACATGATCATACTGATGAGTGCCGGTCAGTCCCTTACTGACCAGGAAACTGCCTTCCCGCATTTCCCAATAGCCATATTTTTCTCTGGCTCCGCTGCACCAGGCCACAATGGCACTTTTTGCCAATCCCTGCAGGTCCAGGCATAAGTCAAAATGATACGCATGCAGCGTTTTCCGTAATGATCGCAGATAAGAGAAGCTTTTCAGCTTCTTTTTGTCAATATAAATAACTTCATCAATATAAGGCTTCCCCGGAAGAACAGCCGAAAAATTCTCATGAACCGCCCAAACAATGCGGGCCTGCGGACAGTTTTCGCGCAGTGCATACAGTGTCGGCAGAGCATGGAGCACATCACCGAGAGAACTCATTTTGATAATCAGGATATTTTTATAGTTCTTCATGACGTGTCCTCACTTCTAAAATCTTTCTGACAAAATCGTCAAGCCGTCCCCCCTGGAAGAGATAGCCATCTATTCCTGCGGCATGGGCACATTCTATATCGCGCACCCCGTCGCCAATCATAAAGGAACGGGATAAATCAACAGGATAATCTCTGGCAGCCTGCAATATCATCCCGGGAGCCGGCTTACGCCAGCTGCTCTTTTTATTATATTTCTCGACAGGCGCACCTTCCAGAAATGGACAATAGTAGACTGCTGTAATCTTTCCACCGGCCCCGGCCAGCTGCTGACACATCCATTCGTGCAATAGCTGGACATCCTCTTCTGTATAATATCCACGGGCAACACCGCTTTGATTCGTGACAATAAACAGATCATATTCAAGACGGGTCAGCAATGCCACCGCTTCTTTTGCGCCTGGTACCCAGATGACATCGGCAATACGGTGCAGATAATGGGTATCTACATTCAGGACGCCATCGCGGTCCAGAAAAACAGCTCGTCTCATTCGTAATAGCCGTCGCTTTTTTCCAATATGCTGCAATATTCTTTTACCGCTTCATGGAGCAGTGTGAATCCCCGGTCATAACCGGCAGCCATCAGTTTTGTCGTATCTGCCTGGGTATAGCTCTGATATTTTCCCTTGAGTATTTCCGGGAAAGGAACATATTCAATCGTCCCTTTGCCACAATATTCGATGATGCCGTGAACGAAATCATTGAATGTATGTCCTGTTCCGGTACCGCAGTTATAGATACCGGAAAGTTCCGGATGTTCCCAGAAATAAAAGATGACATTGACTACATCATTGACATAGATGAAATCGCGTACCTGTTCTCCATTGCCAAAACCGCCTGTACCTTCAAAAAGCGTGATCTTTCCTGTTTTCTGCAGTTCATGATACTTTTGATAGATAAGAGATGCCATACGGTCCTTATGGTTCTCCTGAGGGCCAAATACGTTAAAATAACGAAATCCTACAATCTGTCCCTTCGATAATGGCAGCATGCGGCGTACAAACCGGTCGAACTGGAGTTTAGAGTAGGCATACGGATTCAGAGCCTGTTCACATTCCGGAACTTCACGGAAGCCATGTTTGCCACTGCCATAGGTAGATGCAGACGATGCATACAAAAAGGGTATCTTACGCTGCATGCAGTACCGGAGCAGATTTTTGCTGCCTTCATAATTATTTTTCATCATGTAGCGGCCATCATAATTCATCGTATCGGAGCAGGCCCCTTCATGGAATACGACATCGATGTATCCGCAATCAAAGGTATCATCAGCCATTTCCTGGGCAAAATCTTCATAATCCATATAATCATAAAAGGCCAGCCCCTGAAGATTGCGGCATTTACGGCCATCTGTCAGGTCATCAACGATAAGAATGTCATCAATTCCACGATTATTCAGTTGTTTTACAATATTGCTGCCGATAAAGCCGGCGCCGCCTGTTACAATTTTCATAAAATCCCCTTCTTTACTAAATCAGCAATTTTATTAACCAGTCCGGTCGTCGAGTACCCTTCTTCGAAAGAAATGATTTCTACCCGTTTGACAAATTCCCGGCCGACTACGTCTTCTGCCTTATAATCGCCGCCTTTGACAAGGATATCCGGTCTCAGGACAGAAAGCAGGTCATGCGGAGTATCTTCATTGAAAATGACTACATCATCGACGCAGCTGAGTGCATTCAGCAAAATGGCCCTGTCTTCCTGCCGTACCAGGGGCCGTGCCGGCCCTTTCAGCCGTCGTACCGAATCATCAGAATTTAACCCTACAATCAAATGCTGTCCCAGCATTGCCGCCTGCTGCAGATACAGAATATGGCCGCGATGCAGGATATCGAAGCAGCCGTTTGTAAAAACGACAGTCTCTCCTTTTTCCTGCCAGTTCCTGATTTTCTGGGCAGTCTGGTCCCAATCCAGTGCCGTGTAGGGAGACCAGCGCACAGGCTGCCATTGTGTCCATAGCTGGATTAATTCACTGCGATGGACCGGATATGTACCAACTTTTCTCACAACGATGCCTGCAGCGGCGTTTGCCAGCTGAAGGCCGGTACGGATAGAAAGATGTCCGGCAACAGCCGCCAGGAATGCTGCCGCAACCGTATCTCCGGCACCGGATACATCAAATACTTCCTGCGCCGTAGCCGGATTGTTCCAGACGCGTCCGTCATGACTGATGACAGTTATCCCTTTTTCTGAGCGGGTAACCATAAGATTGGCAAAATTATATTTTTTATGCAGTTCCATAGCTGCTTTTACGACTTCGCTGCCTTCATTGGCCACTTCATATCCGGCACATTCAGACAATTCCTTCATATTGGGCGTAACAAAGTCAGCACCGTCATATTTGGACCAGTCTTTTCCCTTGGGATCGACAAGGATGGGGATACCCGCAGCTTTTACGGTATGAATGATTTGTCTGGCTACTTTATCCGTCAGAACGCCTTTATGATAATCCGACAAAATGACACCATCCAGACCGGAACGGATGCAGATATCAAGCCAGGTGGCAAGCTCTGCCGCTTCCAGGTCATCGAGAGGTGCTATTTCTTCAAAATCGAGACGCACCATCTGCTGACGTGCTCCAAGGATACGCATTTTTGTTGTCGTTGCATGATGGCTGCGGGCCACCATGCCGGATCCGTCAATTCCCGCTTCATCAAGAAGGCCTCTCAGAAGGCGTGCATTGTCATCATCACCAATCAGGCCGGCAAGATACACATTGCAATCCAGATTAGCCAGATTCGATGCCACATTGGCAGCCCCGCCCAGAACCGATTTAATATGGTCAACACGGTTCACTGGTACCGGAGCTTCTGGTGATATACGTTCCACCTTGCCAAATACATAACGGTCTACCATAATATCTCCAATTACAGCAATCCGTAAATGAGGCAGTACATCATTTAAAAAAGTATCGATATAGTGATCTGTCATAATGTCTCCTTTTATGGCTACGCTTTCTTCTTATCGGAACCCATCAGCCGTTTTAATTCTGCCATAAAACTGTCCAGATCAGCAAACTGGCGGTATACGGAAGCGAACCGGATATATGCGACTTCATCAACATTCTTCAATTCATTGAGTACGAGTTCACCAATCCGTACACTCGAAACTTCCTGAACGAGAGAATTACGTATTTTCCGTTCCACACGGTTGACGATATCTTCCAGCTGCTGCCGCGTAACCATTCGTTTATTGCAGGCCCGGAGCAGACCATTCAATATTTTGCTGCGGTCAAATAATTCACGGCTGCCATTTTTCTTTATCACAATCAACGGTACTTCTTCTACCATTTCATACGTCGTAAAACGACGGCCGCATTTCAGACACTCCCGTCGGCGGCGGATAGCATTTCCATCATCAGTAGCCCGCGAATCCGTTACTTTAGTATCATCACCTTTGCAGAATGGACATCTCATAATTCGTTTCTCCCCGGAATATATAACGACTGATTGAAAAAAAAGCGGGTCCACCAGGATCCGCTTTTTGATTTGCTCTATTATTTCATCCACGACGGGATTTCTACGCCGCCGAGATCAGCTTTATCGGCTTTACCACCATCCTGGCCAAAAGACGGAATCGTGGACGGTTCTTTGCCAAAGCCTGTCGCAACAACAGTAATGCGGATAGAATCTTCTTCCATATCCGGATCGATAACCTGGCCAAAAATGATATTGGCATCCGGGTCAACTGCTTCTGCAATTTTTTCTGCCGCTTCATTGATTTCATACAAGCTGACATCGGGACCGCCTGTAACGTTGAGGAGGATACTCTGTGCCCCGTCAATCCCTGTTTCAAGCAGCGGACTGTGGATAGCAGCATCTACGGCATCGAGGGCGCGGTTTTCGCCAGTCCCCAGGCCAATCCCCATGATAGCTTCGCCCTGATCGGACATGACCGTCTTTACATCAGCGAAATCGAGATTGATAAGGCCTGTCGTCGTAATCAGGTCAGAAATCCCCTGTACGCCCTGGCGCAACACATCGTCGGCTTTCAGAAATGCGTCTTTAAGAGGCGTTTTTTTGTCAATCATCTGTAACAGTTTATCATTCGGAATGGTGATGATGGTATCGACCTTTTCCTTCAGATACGCCGTTCCTTTTTCCGCCTGTTCACGGCGGCGTTTTCCTTCAAACGTAAACGGCTTCGTAACAACAGCTACCGTAAGGGCACCCAGGTCCTTGGCACATTCTGCTACAATAGGAGCAGCTCCGGTCCCCGTACCGCCGCCCATACCGGCCGTAACGAATACCATATCGGCTCCCTGCAGGGCTTTGATGATTTCTTCCTTGCTTTCCAGAGCAGCCTGTTCGCCAATCTGAGGATTGGCACCAGCGCCAAGGCCACGGGTCAGTTTTTCACCAATCTGGATTTTGACATCCGCCTTGGAGATTTCCAGCACCTGATCTTCTGTATTGACAGAAATAAACTGTACACCCTGCAAGCCTGCTTCTATCATACGGTTGACAGCATTATTTCCGCCGCCACCGACACCTATTACTTTTATGTTTGCATTATCTGCCATCTTACTAGTTCCTCCTTCAAAAAAGTATACACTCTTGTACTGATAGGATTTCTTTATTATTTTACACTATATTCAGGAATTAATCTACAGCTATTTGAAAATTCTTTCCCATCAATTGCTTTTAACGAGCGGAGCCCTGGGATCTGTATCAATGTATTGGACGGAGAGCTGATTCCGTTTTACCTCCTGTAAAAGCTCTTTTGTCATTTCCGCCCGTCCTGCCGGATCATCGGCACTGCCCAGATGGACCGGAAGGGATTCGCTTGTATAGGCAATAATATTATCCGGATTTCCTACGTTGATTTCTGTAATATCTTTCCGCAGTTCAGGTGCCAGACTTTTCAAATACGAAAGGGAGGAGCGGATAGGCTGATCATGGATTGTATCCCCCAGAAGCAGTGTATCTACTTTTTTACCAGTAATCAAAGGGGCCGATACTCCTTTGATTTGCGGAGCTGTCTCAATGACCATTCCCGTATCATCTACATAAGCAAAGCCGTACATAGTCGTAATGACCGCAACGGTCTGCCGCTCCTGCATCCGGATATGGATGGTTGCCGGAAATTCACGGCTGATATCCGCACTGGCTACCCGTAAATCCTTTTCCATCCGTTCACGCATCCGGTCTGGTGATAATTGTATCACATTGATGATTCCGTTCTGTATACCACAGGACTGGTACACATCATCAAAAGACATGCGGTCATTTCCGTCGATGATAATCGTTCCGAAAGGAATAGGAAAAAAACGGAGAATCAGCCACACCAGAAAGATAAAAACAACGCCTGCTGCTGCCGCCAGTCTGCGGTTCCGCCGCCGCAGTTGTCTCTGCCTGGCAAGTTTCTTCCGCTTACTTCTGGTCCGGCGGCGGGCAATGCGCTTCTGTGTTTCGCCCTGTGCTTCCTTCACATCCTGATGAGGAACATACGACGTATCTTCCAGCTGTGGCGGCACAAACACATCATGGGTGCGGCGTTCAATGCCATATGGATCATTTTCGCTTTGATATGAAGTTGTATCAGAGGCTGGGGAATAGGTCCCCTTTTTATCCATTGTCATAATCTAACCTTGTATATCATGTATCAACTATCAACTGTGCATAACTTAAAATTTTCCAACAGCCGCTTCCTTCAGAATGCGTTCGCATAAGTCAGGGAATTCAATCCCTGCTGCGCGGGCTGCATCGGGAACCAGGCTGGTGGCCGTCATGCCAGGAACCGTATTGATTTCCAGTACAAAAGGATTTCCCTGCTTGTCCGTCATAATATCGACGCGGGAAATGCCACTACAATGGCAAAGATGGAATACGTCCAGAGCCAGATCCTGCATTTTCTTTGTGAGCTCCGGCGAAATAGGCGCCGGGCACAGATGCTTAGCTACTCCGGGAGCATATTTAGAGTAATAATCATATTTACCTGTACTGGAAACAATCTGAATGACCGGAAAAGCCATGTCATCCATGACAGCTACTGTAAACTCATCTCCGTCAATAAACGCTTCGGCCACGATGGAATTGCTATATTTAAAAGCTTCTTTCAATGCGCTTTTTATTTCATCTTCCGAATGGACAATCACAGTACCAATACTGGATCCCTGCCCTGCTGACTTGATGACGACAGGTAGTGAGAACCGTCGGGTAATATCCTCTGCAATAGCCTTTTCATCCTGTGTATCAAAGTAATAGGCAAACGGTGCCGTTGCAATGCCGGCACCCTGGAACGCACACTTGCTCATGACCTTGTTCATGCCAACGGCACTGGCCATGACGCCCGGCCCTGTGTAAGGAATACCCATCATTTCACACAGTCCCTGCAAAACGCCGTCTTCCCCATAATGACCATGGAGAGCATTAAAAACGATATCAATATTTTTTTCCTTCAATTGGCTGGCAAGCTTGTCCGGCACCAATTCCAGAAGTTCTGCGTGATACCCCTTTTCCTGCAGCGCTCCGGCAATAGCGGCTCCTGTACGGCGCGATACTTCGGCTTCCGTCGATGGCCCGCCTACGATAACGGCAATGTGTTTATCCTGCAGTGTGTTCATGGTTACTTTCCCCTCCTGGATTCTTCAATGTAGCGTTCCCCTATGGTATAAATATCGCCGGCCCCCATTGTAATGACCAGATCCTTCGGCCGGGCATTTTTGAGCAGATACGGAACGAGTTCATTCTTATCCGCAATATAAGTCACATCCTGACCTGTCGTTTCCCGGACCTTATCCGCAATCAGTTTGCCACTGACACCGGGAATCGGATCTTCACCGGCACTATATACATCAGTCACAATCAATTTATCAGCGCCCGTAAATGCACCTCCGAATTTATCGAGTAAAAGTTTCGTCCGCGTATAACGATGCGGCTGAAACAGGCAGACTACACGATGAGTCCCCATATCACGGGCAGCCGTCAGTGTAGCATTGATTTCCGTCGGGTGATGGGCGTAATCATCGACGACCCACACGTCACCGACAAACCCTTTCGTCTGAAACCGCCGCTTGGCTCCATGAAAATGAGACAGAGCCTGGGCGATTTTCCCGAAGGGAATGCCACACCGCAGGGCAACGGCCGTAGTTGCCAGTGAATTCAACACATTGTGGCGGCCGGGAACAGAAAGGTTGATGGTTCCCAGTTCCTTCCCGTCATGCCATACCTCATAATGAAGCCGCCCTTCAATATACCGTATATTGCGGGCATTATAATCAGCCGGTGTTTCTATGCCATACGAAAGATATGCTCTGTCCAGTGTTTCTGCCAATGACCGGATCTTGTCATTTTCAAAGCAGAGGACGGCAAATCCTTCCGGATGAACCTGCCCGATGAATTGTCTGAAGGCACGGATGATATTTTCCAGTGACCCGTAGTGATCCATATGATCTGCATCAATATTAGTGATGACCGCAATATAAGGATGTTCTTTCAGGAATGATCCGTCACTTTCATCCGCTTCGGCAATGACATACTCTCCTTTACCGAGAATAGAATTACAATGAAGATAATCTACTTCACCACCGATGACCAGTGTCGGATCCGTACCGCTTTCATAAAAGACCTGACCAAGCATGGAAGACGTCGTCGTTTTTCCATGAGCACCTGCAACGGCAATGCTCTTTCCCCAGGACATAATATGTACAAGCGCATCAGAGCGATGAATCACAGGTATACCACGGCGTCGCGCCTCCTGCAATTCCGGATTGGTTTCTCTGATAGCTGATGAAATTACGACCACCTGGGCATCCTGCAGATTTCCCGGACGCTGCCCGATGCAGATGCGGGCACCCATTTTTTCAAACCGGTCCGTAGTCGGAGATGTGCGCAGGTCCGATCCGGAAACAGTATAGCCTTTTTCAATAAAGATATTTGCAATCGCACGCATTCCCGCACCGGCAATTCCAATGAAGTGAACGCGCTGTATATTATTTAGATTGATCATTATCAGTCACATCCTTCTGTTTGCGGGGACGGTATTTCGTGCCTTTGGCAATGGATAAAGCCAGTTCGGCAATATCGTGGGCGGCCTGGGGACGCCCCTTGGATTTGCTTGCCCGGGCCATGCGTTTCAGTGCTTCCGGGTCGTTTTTCAAATGAACGATTTCTTCCAGAAGCTCACGGCCTGTCAACATTTTATCGAGAATCATTTTTGCGGCGCCGCACATGACCAGAGCCTGCGCATTATACCGCTGATGATCTTCTGCTGCATACGGATAGGGAATCAATATGGCAGGAAGTCCACGTACAGTCAGTTCGGCCAGCCCTACGGCACCAGCACGGTACACCGCCAGGTCCGCTGCAGCCAATGCTTCCGGCATGTGATGGAGATACGGGATAATATGGCTTCCTTCACCATACCGTCCTTTGCCGTCGATACCTTCCAGCTGCCCTACGACGCGGTCATATTCATGATCGCCAGTGACGTGGAGGATCTGGATATCCCTGCTGTCCCGGAAATACCGGTGAACTTCAATCATAGCATTATTGATAGAACGGGCACCCCGGCTTCCTCCTGCTACGAGCAGGGTAAACTTATCCGGATCCAGTCCCAGCAAAGCACGCCCGTGGTCTCTCGTTCCAGTCAGGATATCCTTGCGTACAGGATTGCCTGTATAAACCAGGATATCTTTTCTCTTAAACCGGTCCGCTGCTTCTTCATATCCCAGAGCGACGCATTTGACAAACCGGCTTAATATCGTATTCGTTACGCCTGGAATGACATTCTGCTCCTGTACCAGCGTCGGAATCCCGCTCAGACTGGCAGCCAGGAGAACAGGTCCGCAGACGAATCCGCCCGTACCAATCACGACGTCCGGTTTGAATTTATGAATAATCTGTTCCGCCCTGAGCAGGCTGCCCGCTGTCTTTCCCAACGTCACCAGATTGCGGAATGAAATCTTGCGTTCCAGCCCCCGCACATCAATAGTGACAAAGGGAATACCTTCATTGGGAATCAAGGTATTTTCCAATCCGATTTTAGAACCTACATATAAAAACTCTGTCGGTTCAATATCAGCAATGGCCCGGGCTATGGTAATGGCCGGATAAATATGTCCCCCTGTGCCACCACCCGATATAATCACTCGGCGCATGTTCTGTTTCCTCCCCTGCGTTTAAATTCATCAATTAAATTGCGTTTACTATGCCTTTGAACACACGTCCGCGCTGTTCATAATTATCATACATATCATAGCTGGAGCAGGCCGGAGATAAAAGTACGACCTGCGGCGGTGCTGCAATCTTACGAGCCATCATAATGGCCCGTTCCATACTGTACCCGGCTTTTCGGATGTCTTTTACGCCGGCTTTTTCCGCCGCCTTTTCAAAACGGTCTGCCGCATCACCAATAAGAATCATCGTATCTACTTTTTTTGCAGCCAGATTCATGAAATCGTCGAGCGGTGTCATCTTATCATGGCCGCCGGCAATAAGTATCAGATGACCGGAAAAAGCTTCCAGCGCTTTAATGGAAGCGTCTGTATTGGTACCTTTGGAATCATTATAATAGGGCACGCCGTTAATGGTCCGTACCGGTTCAATGCGGTGTTCTACCCCTTTGAACGTTTTGAGAACATGCTGGATAACGGGAAGAGGAGCACCTGCCACATATGCCATAAGTGCCGCGGCCAGGCAGTTTTGTACATTATGTTTACCGAACAATTTCAACTCGTTTTCCTGGCAGATTTCTGTATCACAGCCATCCATGCGCAAAATCAGCCGCCCGTCTTTGGCAAAGGCACCTGCAGGAACTTCCTGTTCTGTAGAAAACCACAATACAGTCCCGGTCATATCCGGTTCCATCGCCTTTATGCGGGCATCATCGTAGTTCAGCAGTGCATAGTCGGATGTATCCTGATTATGGAAAATCCGTTCTTTTGCAGCCGCATAGGCTTCCATTGTATGATGCCGGTCCAGATGGTCCGGAGTGATATTCAGGATGACCGCAGCCTTTGCCTTCATCGTCTGCGTAAATTCCAGCTGAAAACTGGAAAGTTCAGCTACGACTACATCTTCTTTCGGCAGATCTTCCGCCTGTTCCGAAAGACCGTACCCGATATTGCCGCCTATGACCGTTTCGCGGCCTGCAGCTTTCATGATATCACCCAGAAGAGTCGTCGTCGTCGTTTTGCCATTCGTGCCCGTAACAGCCAGTATTTCGGCATCGGTCAGCCTGTATGCGACTTCTACTTCACTCCAGATTGGAATATGACGGGCAGCCGCTTCCTTCATAATGGGGATTTCCGGGGAAATGACCGGTGACGGAACGACAAGATCCATCCCGTCCAGCAGAGCTGCTTCCTGGTGACCAAACACGAGGCGGATTCCATCGGCTTTCAATTCCGGCCATGGCTCGTGATGTGTATCAATTGTTTTTACATCGTTCAGAATAACAGAAGCGCCATGGCTGGCCAGTGCTTCAGAAGCAGCACGGCCACTGATACCCGCACCGATAACCAAAATGTGTTTCCCTGAAAAATCCATTATGCTCATGCTCTACACCCGCTTTTATCAGATTTATGTATGGCAGCCTATTTGCATGCCAGAACTACAAAAATGGAAAGGATGGCCATGATAGCCGAAAAACTCCAGAAAACAGTAACAACTTTGACTTCGCTCCAGCCCGAAAGTTCAAAATGATGATGAATGGGGCTCATTTTAAATACCCGTACCCCGCGGGTCTTAAACGATACGACCTGAATGATGACGGATAACGCTTCAATCACGTACAGGCCGCCTGCAATGATAAGCAGCAATTCCGTTTTAGTCAGAATCGCCATAGCTGCCAGAGCACCACCTAAAGCCAGCGAACCTGTATCGCCCATAAACATTTTAGCCGGATGCTGGTTATAAAAGAGGAATCCCAGGCAGGCACCGGTAAGAGCGGCACTGAATACGGCAAAATTGACATATCCAAGGGCGACAGAAATGACGACATAGGCAACGGACGTAATGGCACAGGAGCCTGCTGCCAGACCGTCCAGTCCATCGGTCAGATTGACAGCATTACTCGTGCCGACAATCATGATAAAGACAAATGCATAATACGCCATGCCGAAATCAATATTCCAAGTCGTAAAGGGAATCCAGACCGTCGTCGGGAAATTCAGGTATTCTTTCAAAATGAAGCAGAATACAGCAGCCATAACGAACTGGCCAGCCAGCTTCTGCCTGGCTGTAAGGCCCAGATTGCGGTGTTTGACCGCCTTGATGGAATCATCAAGAAAGCCAATGACGCCGTGTCCCAGTGTCAGGAACAATGCCAGTCCTTTACGCAAATCCATGGGATTAAAAATCAGGCAGGAAACGACGAGAGCTGTCAGGATCAGGATACCGCCCATGGTAGGCGTGCCAGCCTTGTATTTATGACTCTCTGGCCCTTCTTCCCGTTCGGACTGACGGGCATGAAATTTCTTCAGTTCCCGGATGACCAGAGGCCCCAGAGCCAGGGCAATGATCAGACTGACAGCAAAACCAAAGAGCAGTGTATTTAACATTCACATTACTTCCTTTCAAAATATGGCAGTATCTTTTCCATGGCAAATCCTCTGGAGCCTTTAAGCAGAACCGTATCTCCGGGACGGAGAATACGCCGCAGGCAATCAGCCGCTCCGGCATGGTCCTCTGTTGTATATACAGCATCGAGGCCGTTTTTTCTGGCAGCATCTGCAATATAGGACGCCGGTTCACCCATGGTAATGAGTGCATCCAGTCCCAGGTCCGCTGCCTCGGCGCCTATTTTTTCATGTTCCCGTACAGTCCAGTCTCCCAATTCCAGCATACCGCCGAGGACAGCTATCTTCCGTCCCTTTGTCAGTAAAGACAAGGATTTCAGTGCTTCACTCATTGAAGCCGGATTGGCATTGTATGCATCATTGATAAAGGTATATTCGCCGAGATGGATCAATTCCTGACGCATCGGCATCCCGCGGTATTCCGACAATCCTCTTTGCAACTGATGTTCCGTTAATCCCAGGACCCGTCCGGCTGCAATAGCAGCCAGGGCATTATAAACATTGTGGCTGCCAATGAGCGGCATGTGGATATCCATGACCTGATCGAAGCACCGGCAGGCGAACCGCAGCCCTTTTTCACTGCAGACGACACGGCTGGCCCGGATAGCAGCATTACTGGTAATACCGTATCCGACGACCTTGCCCCGGCATAAATCTGCCATGGACGCTACGTACGAATCATCCTGGTTCAGTATGGCAATACCGTCTGCCGATAAGGCCTGTACGAGTTCGCTTTTCGCGCGGGCAATATTTTCCTGGGAACCAAGCAGCTCAATGTGGCTCTTGCCGACGTTCGTAACCACGCCTATGTCCGGTTCTGCAATAGCCGCCAGTTCGGCTATCTGGCCAAGGCCGCGCATCCCCATTTCTACAAGGCAGGCTTCATGTTCCGGCGTGAGCTGCAATAGTGTCTTTGGCAGACCGATTTCATTATTAAAATTTTTTTCTGTCTGGAGGACACGATATTTCTGTGACAATACAGCGGCAATCATACTGCGCGTAGATGTCTTTCCTACAGAGCCGGTAACAGCGATGACCGGAATCGAAAAACGGCGGCGGTGAAAACGTGCCAGGTCCTGATACGCTTTGCGTGTATCGGGAACGATAATGACAGCAAATCCACCTTTCCTGTATTCCGGACGGTCTTCGGCTACTATAGCACCGGACGCGCCCTGCTTTTCTGCCTGCAGTACATAGTCGTGACCATCAAAGGTTTCTCCTCTGAGGGCAACAAAGAGCGCACCTGCTGTAATAGCCCGCGTATCCGTCTCTACCTGAGAAAATACAGCATCGTCCACAACGGGATACAGCAGCCTGCCGCCAGTAGCTTTTTCTACTTCCTGTAACGTGAACGCCGCCATGTTTATCTCCCCTTTGCAGCCAGCACGGCATCTCTTGCAACCTCACGGTCGTCGAAATGGATGGTACCGGTCTTTAATATCTGATAGTCTTCATGTCCCTTACCAGCAATCAGTACAATATCTCCGCTTTGCGCCAGTTCTACAGCACGGAAAATTGCATCACGGCGGTTGACGATTACTTCATGATGCTGGCCGGGCTTCAATCCTTCTTTTACGCCGGCTTCCACTTCCTGAACAATAGCTTCCGGGTCTTCAGACCGCGGGTTATCAGAAGTGACAATAGGAATATCGGCATGTTCTGCCGCAATGCGTCCCATAATCGGGCGTTTCGTACGATCGCGGTCGCCACCGCAGCCGAATACGCAGAGTATGCGTGCCGGATTCATGGCACGGGCTGTCGTCAAAGCCTTTTCCAGGCTGTCCGGCGTATGGGAATAATCGACGACAATGGCAAAATCCTGTCCGGCTTCTACGAGTTCAAAGCGGCCCGGTACAGAATGGAAAGACTGGATAGCCTTGTCAATCGTCTGTTCATCCACGCCTTCGGCATGAGCAGCTCCAATTGCTGCCAGCGTATTATAGACGTTGAACAAGCCTGTAATATGCATATTCAGATGGACATTTACAAAAGGTCCTGTAACATCAAAAGCGGAGCTTTTCAGCTGAACAGATAAATTAGCAGCTTTTAAATCGGCTTCTTTTTCTACACCATAAGTCAGTACCTTGCAATGGCAGGCTTTGAGGATTCCTTCTGCATAAGGATCATCGATATTGACAACGGCGGTCTTATTATCCTTTACGTGTTCATCGAGACTGATATTCTGGAACAATTTGCATTTGGCCGCCAGATAATTTTCCATCGTCTTGTGGAAATCGAGGTGATCCTGTGTCAGGTTCGTAAATACCGCCGTATCGTATTCAATACCGGCTACGCGGTTTAACGCCAGCGCATGACTCGATACTTCCATGACGACATGTGTGACGCCGCGGTCATACATAAGCGCCAGGAAACGCTGCAGATCGACAACATCAGGCGTCGTATTGTGAATGGGAAGTTCTTCATCATCAATGAGAGCATGGATGGTTCCCAGAAGTCCCACACGATGTCCGGCAGCCCGCAGGATGTGATAAATGATATGGCTCGTCGTCGTTTTGCCGTTGGTTCCTGTAACGCCGATCATCCGCATTTTCTTTCCCGGATAATCGTAAAAATACGGTACCATATCCTCTACGGCATGATGTACATCCGGTACCATGATTTGGACGGCGCTACCGGGAAGATCCAGATGTTTGGTCGTGAGTACGGCAACAGCGCCTTTTTCCACAGCCTGGGATGCGTAAACAGACCCATCGGTATGAACACCACTGAAGCAGACAAACAGGTCCCCCTTTTCAATGGTCCGGGAATCTGACGAAATACCTGTAATCATCGTATTGGCATTGCCATCCACATTATATATTCCTTTAATTTGTTTACAAAGTTCATTGACTGATTTCATTTCATTTCCTCCTATATGGGTAAATATCTATGACAACAGAACAGGAAACAACAATAGCAGCCTTAAATTAAGGCTGCTCATACTCGCTTTACCGGCTGCTGTCCTCTGTTCCGGTCTTATCATGAGACTGGCCATACAGCACGGTCACAGGGACCGTCATACCGAGTTTCTGCGCCGACGTATAGATTCGTTCCGGCGTTTCCAGCTTGGCTATGTCAACGCGGAGCATTTCATTTTCTCTCTGCAGCTGCTGTGCATGGAGCTTCTTCTGCATCAGTGCATAGCTGAAATTAGTCTTTACTGCAGAAAGAGCAATGTACGCCAGCAGAAAAAAGCATACCAGCAGTAAAACAGATATAGTCTGTGCGAGCAGCCTGGCGAATTTCTTTTCATCCGCACCGGCCCGATGTCCCACAGAACGTGACGCTTCATAGTGAATGTATCCAGCTTTTCTGGCCAGCATATTATAACACATCCAATCAAATATTAAAAACAAAAATTCCCCGCATAACAGTTACTTATGAGTCCCAACACGTAATTTAGCACTTCTGGCACGGGGATTTTGTTCCAGTTCTTCTTTTCCCGGCGTAATAGCGTGGCGCTGTATCGTCAGGATAGCATGATGGTGACAAGTACAGACCGGCATATCGGGCGGACAGATGCAGTCCGTTGCCAGCCGTTTCAGCGTCTGCTTGACAATACGGTCTTCCAGAGAGTGAAAGGTAATAACGCAGATATGGCCGCCTGGTTTTAACCGCTGTGCAGCCGTTTCAATCGCGTCATGGAGAATTCCCAGTTCATCATTGACTTCAATCCGGATTGCCTGGAACGTCCGCTTTGCCGGATGAGGCCCATCCTTACGGGCTCCTGCAGGTATGGCCTTTTTGATGACCGATACCAGTTCAGCCGTGTGGCTGATGGGCTTCTGCTGCCGTTCCCTGACGATAAATTCAGCAATACGGCTGGCCCACCGCTCTTCCCCATAGTCTTTGATGACACGGTACAATTCAGCTTCACTATACGTATTGATCACATCGTAAGCACTTTTCCCGGCAGACTGATCCATCCGCATATCGAGCGGTCCGTCCTGCATATACGAAAACCCCCGTTCAGGCGTATCCAGCTGATAACTCGACACCCCCAGGTCAAACATAACGCCGTCAACCGCGTCTATATGCAGCTCGTCCAGAACCTGTCCCAAATTCCGGAAATTCTGCTGTACCGGGGTAAAATGGCAGGCTGTCCCTTTCATATGAGCTGTAGCCGCTGCAATCGCATCCTGATCCTGATCAAGTCCGATCAGTGTTGCATCATCGGCCAGACGCTCTGCCAATACACGGGAATGGCCGCCGCCTCCCAGTGTGCAATCCACATATATACCATGAGGGTCGCCTATAAGATGATCAATTGTTTCATTTCGTAATACACTAACGTGATGAAATTCCATGAGTGCTCCTATATATCCAGATCCAGATCTTCCAGATCTTCAGCAATTTCTTCCATAGCCGGCACGGTTTTTGCCGCATATTCATCATAGGCCTGTTTATCCCAGATTTCTATGCTGTCGCCCGTACCGAGGACCGTGACTTCCTTTTTAAGGCCGGCATATTCGCGAAGCGTTCCGGGAATAAGGATACGGCCTGTACGGTCAAATTCGACTTCAGCGGCGCTGCCGAAAAGGAATCGTTTGAAAGCCCGGACTTTTTCTTTGCTGGTCTTAAGCTTTTTCATTTTATCAGCCAGATTTCCCCAGGCATCCTGTGTATATACAGAAAGGCAGCCTTCCAGTCCGCGGGTAACGATGCAATGGGTTCCCAATTCTTCGCGAAATTTTGCCGGCATAATAACACGGCCTTTCGTGTCAATAGAATGCGAATATTCTCCCATGAACATAGCAGCGCCCCCTTTCTGTACGAACTATCACTTTTCACCACATTTTACCACATTTTCACACCTGATGACAATAACATTGCCAAATCTGATGGAAATCTATAAAAAAAAGATAAAAAAATACCGTAAAAAGAAACAAGACGTATTGATGTTTCTTTTTACGGTATGTGTGATGCTATATAACGAGTTATGTCGTATTCTGACTACGCGTGTATCAGCTCATCCAGCCAGGTATCTCCGAGAACAATATCATGGGTCGTCATCGTTTGAAAATTGCACAGACGAAGTAATTCTCCTTTGTGGTACAGGCGCCTTTCTGAAACCAGTCCGCCGGCAAGGGCCAGAGCTGATAAAATGGCATCTGCCTGGACACCGCGGTCACGCAGGCTGCGTACAGTGATTCCCTGCTGCCTCTTGGACAGGCGGTTGCCCGACGCATCTATCAGCATGGGAACATGGGTATAGGAAGGAGGCGTATATCCCATTACTTCCATCAGCCATATCTGCTGGGCCGTCGAGGATAACAAATCCCGGCCTCGTAAAACATGGGTGATGCCCATGGAGCCATCATCGACGGCAACGGCCAGCTGATAGGCATATAAGCCATCGGCACGCCGGACGACAAAGTCTCCGCAGACACGGGGAAGATAATCAGAAAAAGGCCCATAGCTGCCATCGGTAAAGGAAACGGAAACATGCGGGACATGAACGCGCCACGATGGTTTCCGGTCCATCTGCCGCCGTTGTTCTTCCGGCATACCATAACAATGGCCATCATACAGACGGTGCTCCCCTTCATGGGGCGCACCTATAGCCTGCAGTCTGGCACGGCTGCAATAACAGGGGTAAAGAAGATGTTTTGCCTGCAGTTCCTGCAATGCTTTTTCATATAAAGAATACCGTTCCTGCTGGATATAGGGGCCATACGGGCCGCCTTTTCCGGGACCTTCATCCCAGTCAAGCCCCAGCCAGGCCAGATCTTCCAGCAGCGCCTGTGTATATTCAGGTTTAGACCGCTGTTCATCAATATCTTCTATGCGCAGGATCAGGGTCCCTTTCTGCTGCCGGACCTGAAGCCAGGCCAGGAACGCTGTCCATACATTTCCCAGATGGATATAGCCAGTCGGACTGGGTGCAAAACGTCCCCGCATATAATTCACATCCTAATCCGGTAAGGAAACGAGGTTGTCAAACAAGGCAGCCGCTTCCTTGATTTTTCCTTCTCCACCCATCACGCACAGACAATTATCATTCATGACAGCACGCACCAGCGGTGCCAGAGCCCGGATATCAGCAGCCGATGTCTGCAGGAGCTGATCCCGGCGCTGCTGGACCAATGCCTGCGTTGTGTGGGAAAAATAGCGGTTCATTGCTTTATCCCCCCGGAGAGACGGTGTCAGGGGAATATCAATACGGCTCAGCGTTCCGATGACATACTTCGTCATTTCCCGGTCCGGAACATCGAACTGTTCCAGATAATCTGCCAGATCATCATACGCTTTGACACTGCTTTCCAGATTGGGGTCACGATACGAGCAGAACACCATATCGCCATTCCCATAAAAACGGGTAAAGGCTCCATAAGCGCCGCCCTGGACACGAATCTTCGTCCAGAGATATCCATACTGTAAAATAGTATCCAGAACCATCATAGAACCAGTATACGCAAAGCCATGACGGCGGAAATTCCCACCTTTGGCTACATACTGTACTTTTCCGCTTGTCATGATACCTTCATTTTTGCGCTGTCCGCCCAGGCTGCAGAGGTCCGTCCGTTTTTCTCCCTGGGGCAGTTCCTGTGTCCAGTCGGGCAACAATCGCACGACATGCTGATAATCTTCCGTATTACCGGTTATTTCAAGAGTCATGGCTGCACGGGTAAAGACCTTTTTCATGACATGCTGAAGCTTAGCAGCCGTATCAGCCGTTTCCGTTCTGATCCGGGCGGCAATCCGGCTGATAAATTCATAATAAGAAAATTCACCGGCATCGCAGAATCCTTCTACAGGGGATACATAAGACAAAACGCGGTGCATGACCAGCGTATGTCCCCGGCGGAAAGCATCCATATCCCATCCCGCTTTGGCTTCTTCCACCAGTTCAATGAGACGGTCGCCATTGGTAAACTGTGTATCTGTCGTAATTTCCCGCAACAGACGGATCAGTTCAGGCAGATTCTGACTCAGTACTTTTGCCGTCACTTTAAAGACAGGCATGTAGCTTGTATTATCTTCACAATCGGAAAAAGCGGATACGGCGTAATCGATGCCACCAGTATATAAATCGATAAGAGAAGCCAGTTCACCATACGTATGTTTTTTCGTATCCATGTCTCCCAGAAGATCACTGAGAAGATATACATAGGAAATTTCTTCCTGTGTCAAACCATGAAGATCAAAATACGCATTGACATAGGTAATGCCATTCGTATGATCTGGTACATGGCATACGGTAATGCCATCTTCCTGTGCAATGTGCATTTCTACTTCTTCTGCCTTATGTTCCAGATCATCCCGGGAAAGCGTAGGAATGGTCAGTAACGCTTCGGGAGAATCGGGCGTCGCCTGTCTTTTTTTCAATGCTCTGGAAGCCTCAACGATATGCTGTATCTCTTCGGCAGATAAGGTCTTTTTATAGGCTGCCAGCCTGTCTGCCACAGCCTGGTCATGTTTTTCCGTCAGGCCCGGTTCAGGGACCAGCGTGATAAGCGCATAATAGGGATTATCCAGTATATACTTCTGGATAAGAGCTTCATAATACCCATTGTCAATACCTTTCCGGAGGACCTGCAATGCGTCTTCATATTGCAGGGAAGCCAGCGGGTCCTTGTCATACAGCCAGGTATCCATGCAGCGGATGCCATAAATCAATCCTTTGGGGCGGCCGGAAAAATCGGCTTCCCGCAGTGTGAACTCAATGCGGTTCAGCGCACCGGTCAGGAGCGTTTTGTCTATCCCATTATGGACCATTTCCGTAAGGACCTTGCGGACTACCGGCAGGATTTTATCCTGCTTATCCGGGTCTGAACCATTGATAGAAATCCCCCATAACGGCTGCAGGATGCCATCCTGGAAATCACCGGATACATCGCGGCCGGTACCAGCATCAACGAGAGCCTTTTTCAGGGGGGCTGCCGGAGACTGGAGCAGAACATATGTCAGCACCTTGAAAGCCAGTGCCAGCGTCGTATCTAATGCATCATCAATGACATAGGTCAGGCTGTGCAGGGTCTTCTGCTGTGTCTTTTCTTCTGAAGCAATGCCATACGGATAGGTCCGGACGCAGCTGCCCGGGCAGGGTTGTCTTTTTATTGCCGAATCGATATGTGCCGCATGAAATTTGCTGAGGTACTCACCATCAATAAAATCCAGCGTACTGTCGATATCCATGTCCCCATAAAGAAAAATGTAGCTGTTGGACGGATGATAGTAAGCCTTATGAAAGGCAGTAAACGCCGCCTGTGTCAGATTCGGGATATCGTCGGGATCTCCGCCAGATTCGACGCCATACGTCGTATCAGGAAACAGGTTTTCCATGACATGCCGTTCCAGAAGCGAGTCAGGAGAAGAAAACACACCTTTCATTTCATTGTACACGACGCCGCTATAGGTCAGAGGAGCTTCCGGACTGTCCATTTCATAATGCCATCCTTCCTGCATCAGTACCTGGTCATCGTTCAGCATATTCGGGAAAAAGACGGCATCCAGATATACGTCCATGAGATTATGGAAATCTTTGGCATTGCGGCTGGCCACAGGATACATAGTCTTATCAGGGAATGTCATGGCATTGAGAAATGTGTTGAGTGATCCCTTGACCAGTTCTACAAACGGTTCCTTTAAAGGAAATTTCCGGGAGCCGCACAACGTGGAATGTTCGCAGATATGGGGCACACCCGTACTGTCTGAAGGCGTTGTACGAAACGAAATGGAAAATACCTTATTGTCATCTGTATTCTTGATGTACAGGACGCGCGCCCCGGACTGGACATGAGTCATTTCATAAGCCTGACTGTCCAGCTCCTTGACGTAAACGGACCGGTCTATACGGAACCCGTGGATCATATCTTGTATTTGCAGCGTCATAAAAAGACCTCCTATTACGAATGTGTATGAAGAATAATATTGCCCAGTGCTGCCACATCAGGAGCAAAGTAATCAGGCGGATAGGCTTCCTGTTCAGCCTTGCTTCCATACCCGAACCCGACCAGAATAACCGGCAGATGTTTTTCTCTGGCACCGATGACATCATACTTCCGGTCACCTACCATGACCGCTTGTCCTTCTGCCTGTGGCCCTATCGTATCGAGAACCTGTTGGATGACATCGGCTTTGGTTTCACTGCCACCCAGCGTACTGCCGGCAACGAGCTCCACCCGCTGGCTGATGCCGAATTTTTCACATATAGCCCTGGCATGTACGGTCGGTTTGGACGTAGCGACATACGACTTGATACCGGCTTCCTTCAATTGATCCAGCAGAGTCAGGATTCCCGGAAACGGATGATTTTCAAAACGGCCTTTGGTGCCATACCGTTCCTGGAATGTATTATACAGATGCCTTGCCTTTTCTTCAGAAAACCCATACACCTGGGTGAATGTCGTCATCATGGGCGGACCGACGACAATATGCTGGTCCAGCCGTCCTTCTGTGGATTCCCCCAGTTTCAGCAGAGCGTACTCTACAGACTTTATGATTCCTTCTTTTGAATCAGTCAGTGTCCCATCTAAATCAAACAATACATGTCTGAACATGTCTCTCCTCCTGCTATGACGTATTACTTTTCACATATCTTATATATAATATCATATTTGAGAATGGTTATCCAGTATAAGGGACATGAAAAAGAGGGCTGCGGCCCAATGAGTATATTACCCATTTTGTCACAACCCTCTTGCACCTATGTAGTTTCAGAAACGTCTTATTTTACGACAACTAATTCATACTGACGCGTACCGAGACCAATTTCTTCTGCGTGTACCAGCGTTTCATTCCAATTGACACGGGGATTGCTGTCAAGGAAATGATCGTGATGATGATGCCAGTCTGGTTTAGCCAGATTATCCGATAACTGGCTATTGGGAAGAGGCTGTTGCTTCTGGCAGGCATCGACACAGGCCTGATCCAGTGCTACCGGATCAAAGGAAGCAAACATGCCGATGTCCGGCAGGATAGGAGCATCATTTTCAGCATGGCAGTCGCAGTTCGGTGAAATATCCATGACAAGATTGATATGGAAACATGGCCGGTCCTGGCAGACAGCCTGGGCATATTCTGCCATCTTACGGTCCAATTTATCATTGGCATCCCACTGTACTGCCTGGATGGCATCAAAAGCACAGGCCCCGATGCAGCGTCCACAACCTTTGCAGAGTTCTTCATTGATATGGGCTACATCATTTTCGTATGTAATGGCATCGGATCCGCATTCTTTTGCACAGCGGTGACAGTTGCGGCAATTTTCTTCAATAACCTTCGGTTTGCCCGACGAATGCTGTTCCATCTTACCGGCCCGGCTGCCACAGCCCATGCCGATATTTTTTATAGCACCGCCAAACCCGGTCGATTCATGTCCCTTGAAATGAGCCAGGCTGATAAAGACATCGGCATCCATGACGGCCCGTCCGATTTTGGCATTCTGTACGTATTGTCCGTTTTTCACGGGAACTTCTACTTCATCGGTACCACGCAGCCCATCCGCGATGATAATCTGACAGCCCGTCGTCACCGTATTATACCCGTTGAGATTGGCACAGTCCATATGTTCCAGAGCGTGTTTACGGCTGCCCGGATAGAGCGTGTTACAGTCCGTAAGAAATGGCTTACCTCCCAATTCTTTCACCAGATCTGCTACAGCCTTGACATACTGGGGACGGATAGATGCCAGACAGCCCAGTTCGCCGAAATGCATCTTGATAGCAACGAATTTTCCATCCATGTCAATATTGCCAATGCCGGCACGACGGCAGAGTTTCTGCAGCTTCATCAGATTATTGGTACCTACTTTACAGCGGAAATCTGTAAAATATACTTTTGCTTTTTCCATATTGCCCTCCTGTCATACAATACACATCATAACTATATTACAACATCATTATCATATCACATGGAGCCTGCTCAAAGTCAAGTAAAACAAAACCAGCTGTCCGTCATCTTAAAAAGAGACAGGACAGCCGGCTGGTCATATTCACTTTTTATCCAGGGAACGATTTATTTCTTCCAGAACTGTTCCGCTTTGGCAATATTGCCACGGATAGCATCGCAACAACGTTTGAATTCTATTTTTTCATCATCTGTCAGCGTATATTCCATGACCTGTTCTACCCCATTAGCACCGACGACAGCAGGAATACCGCAATAGATACCTGTTTCACCATATTCGCCATCGAGATAGGCACTGACAGGCATAATCTTCTTTTCATCATGCAAAATGGAACGGACTACAGTAGCACCCGTAGCGGCTACACCATATTCCGTACATTTTTTCCCTTTGAATGTAGTCCAGGCCCCATTGATGACGCGTTTCGTCATTTCTTCGTGATCAAAATCAAAACGTGGGTCACCTTTCAATTCGGAAAGCGGTTTGCCATGGAAGGAAATCAGCGACCAGGGAACCATCTGGGCATTACCATGTTCGCCCATCATGAAAGCAGTGAAAGAATGATGTTCCAAATTCGTCTGCTGGGAAATAGCACTGATAAGGCGGGACGAATCAAGGCCGGTGCCGGTACCAAATACGCGGTTGCGAGGCAATCCGCTCAGTTTCTGTACCAGGTCGGTAATGACGTCACAGGGATTCGTAATATTGACAAAAATGCCATCGAACCCGCCAGCCATGATTTTATCCACAAAGCTGGCTACTTCTTTGACAGAATTTTCCATTTCGCTGTCGCGATTCAACGTTGCCAGTAATTCAATTTTGCCAACGGCATTGACGATGACATCACAATCTGCCAGACCGGCATAATCCACTACTTTATATACGACACGGTGAGGCATGAAATAAGCCGCATCCATCAGGTCATTGCATTCACTGGCTACTTTATCTGCATTTTTATCGCACAGTTTGACTTCATCAGCAACACCCATCATACCCAGATTATACGCAACATGAGCGCCGACATGGCCTAATCCGACAACACCAACGATTCTTTTTTTGATACTCATGACAAATTCCTCTTTTCTCACAGAAAATATGTTACAGAGTTCACAAATCTCTATACGTATATGATAGGCCTGTCCTTTTGATTTGTAAATGAGTAATCATTCCCAATTCAAAATAAGAATGAATTTTAATGCGTATAGGTCGTAAGTTAATCGTATAATTACGAATATTTATTTCGTTAGCTGCATTTTATACCGGTTCCTATGATTTTTTATCATGCTTCTTATTTTCTGTATCGTCCATAGGGGTCACGTCAATCGTATAAGAATTCCTGTTATTTTTATCACGCATAGCCGCCTCATAACCGCGGCGGTAGGACGCATCGGCTGAACTATTTGTCCCGCGTATCTTACGCCACAACCAGCGCACAGCGGCAATCAATGCCATAAACAGGAGGAGATTCATAAACAGGCCCAGGATGGTAGATAAAATTCCCATGCTGCCCCAGCCTAAGAGACCTGCCAGCATGCTGCCCAGGAACATGCCTCCTGCCAGAAAACCTATATTGCGCAGAGTATTTCCCCACCGGGAAGTCTGTGATGTTGCTGCCGCGCCAGCTCCGTTTGTATTCGTCCTGGCCTGCTGCCTGGTATTGGTGGTGCCTGCTTCCGGTTTCGGTGTCTGCCGTGATGCATTCCCTGTATTACCTGCCGGTTTCGTCATTGCCGGTGCCGTACGGGGAGCTGACCTGACAGAAATTCCGCCCTTAGCAGCCCAAACTGTATCCGTATGGGTAAATACGGGCGCTGCCGTCAGACAAAATACGCTGATGACGATAGGAATAGCAATATTTTTAATTTTCATATATGGAAACTCCTTTTCATATAAATATACGATTCTGTCATGGAACTACTAAATAGAGCTTGTATATATTATATCATAGGCAGTCAAAGCCATTACAAGCCGTCCATTTACTCATCAAATTTTAATTTTTAACATTCTTGTTATTAATATTTTTAATTTTATAACGTTGATTTTTTTCTTCTTTGTGGTATACTTAGGCCATAAAAAGTAAATTTTATGGCCAGATTAAAATTTACAACAGCGGAAAATAAATTACGTACCATGTATTGTTTTACATCTGCCGGAGAAATATCTGCAGAAAATACACATATATAGTTTGGGCCTATATGTGTGCCGTTCATTTCACTCATGTGTGATTCCGACAATACAGGATACCCGTCACAGGGAACGTATTTTCATTCTTCGCATCCGATGGGAGGTATGATGTATGAGTAAAGGTAACAGTCAGAGTTCGAGAGTCATTGCAATTGGTCTTATGCTATTTGCATTATTCTTTGGTGCCGGCAACCTGATTTTCCCCTCATCCATGGGGCAAAATGCAGGGTATAATGTCTGGTGGTCCGTCCTGGGCTTTATCATCAGCGGCGTAGGCCTGCCGCTGGCCGGGGTATTGGCCATGGGATATTCAGGCTGTGAAGACCTGCGCCAGCTGGCAAGCCGCGTAGGACTCAAATATGACCTTGTGTTCTCCGTTGTAGTCTATCTGACTATCGGCCCCTGGTTCTGTATTCCCCGTACGGGCAGCGTATCATACGAAATCGCCGTACGGCCTTTCCTGAACAGTGGCGGATCCGATATGGAAATGATGGCCTTCCTGGTATTGTTCTTTATCATTTCCTACTGGCTTTCTGCCAATCCGTCCAAGCTGGTAGACCGTATCGGCAAAATTCTGACGCCATGCCTGCTTCTGACCATCGTCATGCTGATTTTAAAATCCTATCTCACCCCGATGGGCGTTCCTCAGGCTCCAACGGCACATTATGCTACAGCCAGCATGGCCGCTGTCCAGGGGTTTATTGACGGGTATGGTACGATGGATGCCATGGGCTCTTTTGTATTCGCCATTCTGGTTATAAAATTTGTCAAAGAAAACGGTGCCGATACACCACAGAAAGTAACCCGGGATGTTTTCAAAGCCGGTCTCCTTGCAGCAGCATGTCTGGGATTTGTCTACGTATTCATTGCTGACCTGGGTGCTACCAGTGTGCAGGCACTGGGAATCTTGGAAACAGGGGCTCCTGTCCTTGCAAACAGCGCACAAATCCTCTTTGGCAGTGCCGGTGCCCTCCTTCTGGCCGTCATCGTATTGCTCGCCTGCTTATCGACCAGTATCGGCCTTCTCACATCATGTGCTACCTTTTTCAATGAAATTTACGACCGCATCAGTTACACTGCCTATCTGCGGGGATTTACCATTGTATCGTTCCTGATTGGTACTTTCGGTCTGCTGACAATCATCAAAACCGCAATCCCGGTCCTGATGTTCCTCTATCCTCTTACGGTCGCAACCATATTCCTGACATTCATGCACAACGTATTTAATGGAAATCGTATCGTCTATATTTCTACCATAGGTTTCACCTGTTTCTCCGCACTCATCAGCGGACTGGAAACAGCTGGCGTCCCCCTTGGTGCCTTATCCGATGTGATGAACACATATGTTCCTTTCCAGGCCATCGGCCTTGGCTGGATCATCTTCGCCCTCACGGGATTCATCGCAGGCCTGATAGCAGCTGCCATCCTCAAGAAGCCTGAAACCGTACCAGATGAAGTCTGATCATAGCTGAGTTACATACAAACGGGAGCCACCCATGAAAACCGGGGTTTTCATGGGTGGCTCCCGTCGTATCTCATACGTTACACGCCCAGTGCATACACGATGACCGGTATGACGGCTGCAAACAACACCGTGCTGGCCGTTACAATTCCCGTAGCATACCGCACATCACCATGGGCTTCGTTGGCAAGAATTGGCAGGACTGCCATAATAGGCAATGACGACTGGACGATATAGGTATCAAATTCCAATGCCGGCATGGGGCCTAAAACAGTCTGGCCGGCTATGAGCACAACGGCCATAACAGCTGGAGCCAGAATCAGGCGGCCAGTAAACCCGGCAATCGTATCCCTGTCAAAAGAAATGTTGCCCACCCCGGCTTTAGCCAAGGCAAGTCCGATATAAAGCAAGGACAAGGGCGTAACCAGACTGCCAATATACCCGGCCGCCGTCATGACGGGTACAGGAACGGATAAATCCATAAGCAGAAAAACAAATGCCAGAAGGCAACTTGTAAGAGGCGGCGGACAGAGCTTTTTCAGATTGAAATGCCGTTTTCCCGTCGCAACCGGATTGGACGGGTCATCGGCCACGAGGAATGCACCGATGGTCCAGCATGAAGTATTGCAAAAGAGGAAATAAGCCAGAAAGTACGGCATCGCTTCTTCACCAAAGAGGGCCATGTTGAGAGGCCAGCCGATAAACAGCGTATTCGTATTCGCTACAGCTGCAACAAAACTGCCATGCCGGCCAGCCGGAACATGAGTCAGGCGGGCCCAGACCCAGCCCATGACATACCAGGCAATCACACCGACAGCAACCAGTGTAAACCCTTCTGACAATTGGCGCACCATATCAAGGGACATATATTTCATCATCGATACAAAGACAGCGACAGGCAATGCAATATTCATGATAATTTTAGAAATATCATTGCCAAAGGAATCAGACAGATAGTGTCTCTTTTCTAGTGCATACCCGGTCAGAATAATAAGCAGTATAGGAATAATACTTTCTAAAGATGCTGTAAAAGCCATACGATTTGCGCCCTCCCCTGGAATCGATTGAAATCACATCTGCTATTATAATATATTCAGCCCGTTTGTCCAGAAAGAATCAGTATCTTAGTATACTAATATATCAACCATACATGCTGCCGCACGTATACTCTGTCTGGCCATATGCAACCAGACGTACCACTGCTCTTACAGTAAAAAGCTGCCACATCAGGAATATCCTGGTGTGACAGCCCCGTGTTTCATTGTTTCTTACTATCTCCTGTTTTATAATCAATCGTAATTCCCGGCTGGTTATTATAGACAAAGACATTAAACTGAATACCAGCGCCTTTATCTTCTACAGACCAGGCCTCCATCTGTACGCCGCGGGCAACGAGATCATTGCCTGAAAAAATCGGGGTTACACGGTACAGTACATGATGATTTGTTTCCTTAACATAATCGGCTACCATATTTTCAAAGGGAAGCATGCCCTCGACGTTGAGATACCGCGTACCGGTAATCAGATTTTTAGGATTGGCATTTTCAGCCGTCAGCTGATATCCGATGAGGTGACACCGGTTGTACAGATATTTTCCATCAACATTGTCATACTTGGCCAGATGCCATCCACTCGGCTTGACACTGCCTATGGCTCCTCTTTTTTTGGTAGGCATGAGATCTTTTCCTATATTGGCATAGGCCGGGCCGCAGCGGCCCAGTGAATCCAGATCACTGTACCTTTCAAAGGATTTCTTCGTCTTGTCCTTGTCAGGAAAATCCGGTACATTATCATGAATGACGACATAAGGCTTTCCTGAAAATGCAGGAATATTGGAAAGGTCGAACGATTCTCCCTTATTCCCCTTTGTTTGTGCAGCCTGGTTTTGTACCGTTTTCTGGCCTGATGATGTCGTTTGTGCCGATCCGCAGGCCGTAAGAAGGAGACAGAATGCTGTCAGCAGGGCCAGCAGTAGCTTGGTCAGATGTTTCATTTTACATATACCTCTTCTGTAATAGTATCATGAGAAAATCCGGAAAAATCATGACTTTCCTGCAATTTCCAGGGGCTGTCCAGAGTAATGTCAAAATACATATCAGCCGGATATGCCCTGTTCCAGCGGAATAAGATAATCTGTTCGATACGGTCTGCATAGGGAAGCACCGCCTTATCTTCGACAAAACAGAAATCACCGCAGCCTGCCTGTTCGAGAAAATCATCGGCCGTATGGATCCGGTCTGCTTCTTCCGTAAACATTGATGCCGAATACGAATCCATCCAGATACCTCGGGCGCCGGCAATCTCCAGCATCCTCTGCCGCAGTTTCCGGTCCTGGCTCTGACGGCGCTGATTGAAACAAAGTCCGCCATGATCGTCTACTACTGTCATGATAATCATGAACTCACCTCCTGATAATAATCATTATATCATACAACATCGGGTAATCCAGAAAAAAAGGATTCAGGCCGCAGCCTGAATCCTTTTTTCTAAAAGCAGGGATATTATTCTCTGCCTGCCATCTTGGCATAGTATTTGTAACGATCTTTAAGATCCTGTACTTCCTTCTTATACAGTGCATCGGCACGTTCAGGGAAGTTGATCTTAAGTCTTCTGTAACGGTTTTCACCGTTGAGGTAATCCATAATCTTATCTGTATCCGGTTCCGGAGAATCAAGCTGGAACGGGTTCTTGCCCTGTGCAGCCAGACGCGGATCGAAACGATAGAGATGCCAGTAACCGCATTCGACAGCTTTCTTCATTTCCAGCTGTGTCGTACCCATACCAGCACGGATGCCATGTTCGAGGCACGGGCAGTAGCAGATGACGATGGACGGGCCATCATACGATTCTGCTTCGCGGATAGCACGGAGTGTCTGAGCCTGGCTGTAACCCATAGCAACCTGGGCAACATAGACATAGCCGTATGTCATGGCAATGGCACCGAGGTCTTTCTTCTTAATGACTTTACCGCCGGCAGCGAATTTCGCTACAGCAGAAGTCTGGGTAGATTTGGAAGACTGGCCGCCTGTATTGGAGTAAACTTCTGTATCTACGACGAGGATATTGACGTCGCGGTTCTGGGCAATAACCTGGTCTACGCCGCCGAAGCCGATATCGTAAGCCCAGCCGTCACCACCGATAGCCCATACGGACTTCTTGGAAACGAATTCACGGTTCTGAAGGACGAACTTGACTTCTTCCGTCTGTTCTGCTTTTTCCAGAGCAGCGAGGAGAGCATCGGATACTTCACGGGATTTCTTGCCATCTTTGTAGTTAGCGAGATATGCATCGATTTCCGGTACGCATACACCCTGTTCTTTCAGGCTGTTCAGGCGGATAATGATTTCTTTCTGAATAGCGTCCTGAGCATGGAAGTAGCCATATGCAAATTCAGCATTGTCTTCGAACAGGGACTGTTCCCAGCAGGGACCGAAGCCGCGTTCGTCTTTGCAGTACGGAGTCATCGGCAGGGAGCCGCCATAAGCGGAGGAGCAGCCGGAAGCATTGGCAATGTACATGCGGGAACCGAAGAGCTGTGTAACCATCTTGATGTACGTCGTTTCAGCACAGCCAGCGCAGGCCGGGGAGAATTCGAAGTACGGTTTGGCAAACTGGGCAGATTTGACGTTTGCGTCACTGATAACTTCTTTCTTGAGATATTTTTCTTTCATTGCATATTCATTGAAATTATCCTGCTGATCGATTTCGTCCTGCATCGGAACCATCGTAAGAGCGCCTTTTTCTTTCATCGGGCAAACAGTCGTGCAAACGCCGCAGCCGAGGCAGTCATACGGGGAAAGCTGCATACGGTAGTTGTAGTTTTCCAGACCTTTGCCTTTAGCGGGAACTGTTACGAAGTTAGCCGGAGCATCAGCTTTTTCAGCGTCTGTTACCAGAACCGGGCGGATAGCTGCGTGCGGGCAAGCCATGGAGCAGCTGTTGCACTGTGCACAAACTTCAGCATTCCAATGAGGAACGTTGATGGCTACGCCACGTTTCAGATAAGCCGTCGTACCGTTCTGCCATGTGCCATCGAATACACCATATTTCTTGAAGATAGAAACAGGGAGTTCATCGCCATGCTGACGATCAACGGGGATGACGAGGTCACGGACAAAGTCAGGCATATCTTTCTGCGGTTCCGGAGCATCTACTGCATCAGCCCAGGAAGCAGGGATTTCTACTTTCGTGAGGCCGGAAATGCCCATATCGACAGCTTTGTTGTTCTTATCTACGATTTCCTGACCGCCCTTCTTGAAGTAGGAATTATAGTTTCCTCTCTTCATGGCAGCGACAGCTTCGTCGATAGGAATAACGTTTGTAAGTTTGAAGAAAGCAGCCTGGAGGATGGAGTTTACACGGTCACCGAGGCCGATTTCGCCAGCCAGTTTCGTAGCATCGATGATGTAGAACTGAGCATGTTTGTTATAGAGGTCTTTCTTCATCTGAGCCGGAAGTTCTTTATCCAGTTCTTCGACGCTCCACGGGCAGTTGAGGAGGTATACACCGCCATCTTTCAGGTCCGTTGTCGTGTCATATTTCTTGACATATGTAGGAGCATGGCAGCCAACAAAATCAGCAGAACCTACGAGATAGGTTGCATGAATCGGTTTGTCACCAAAACGGAGATGGGACTGGGTAAGTCCACCGGTCTTCATGGAGTCATAAGCAAAGTATGCCTGTGCGTATTTATCAGCATCGAGACCGATAATGGTGATGGCGTTCTTATTGGCACCGACTGTACCATCGCCACCACGACCCCAGATTTTTGCGGAAATCTGGCCGGGATAATCGATGTGGAATTTTTCTGTCGGCAGGGATGTAAATGTAACATCATCGACGATGCCGATAGTGAAGTTGTTCTTCGGTGTATCCTGATCGAGATTTTTGTATACGGCAGCGATCTGGCCAGGAGTCGTATCTTTGGAGGACAGACCATAGCGGCCGCCTACGACGGTGATATCTGTACGGCCGGACTGGATAAGTGCCGTCTGAACATCGAGGTACAGCGGTTCGCCAACGGAACCAGATTCTTTCGTGCGGTCCATAACAGCGATTTTCTTAACCGTTGCAGGGATAGCATCGACAAAATGTTTAACAGAGAACGGACGATAGAGATGAACCTGAATCATGCCGACTTTTTTGCCATGGGCGTTGAGATAATCGACAGTATCACGGACGGTTTCAGCAGCAGAACACATGATGACGATCACTTCTTCTGCATCTTCAGCACCATAGTAGTTGAAGAGTTTGTAGTCACGGCCGGTCAGTTTGTTGATTTCGTCCATGTAGTGCTGAACGACATCAGGAATGGTTGCAACTTTTTCGTTGGCGCCTTCTTTTGTTTGGAAGAAGATATCCGGATTGACAGTCGTGCCACGGGTGTACGGATGTTCCGGGTTCAGGCTGTTCTTACGGAAAGCTGCCAGCTGTTTATAATCAACGAGTTTTGCAAGATCATCATAATCAAGGGCTTCGATACGCTGCATTTCGTGGGATGTACGGAATCCGTCGAATACGTGCATGAAAGCATAGCGGCCGCCAATAGCAGACAGATGAGCTACGCAGCCGAGATCCATAGCTTCCTGCGGGGAGGAAGACATGATCATGCCGAAGCCAGTCGTACGACATGCCATAACGTCAGAATGATCGCCGAAAATGGAAAGTGCATGAGCGCTGATAGTACGGGCTGCAATGTGGAATACGCCCGGCAGGAATTCACCGCCAATTTTGAACATGGGGGGAATCATGAGGAGCAGGCCCTGGGCAGCCGTATAGGTGGTGGTCAGCGCACCAGCCTGCAGGGAGCCATGGCATGTGCCAGCAGCACCAGCTTCAGACTGCATCTGGATTACATCGACGGTATTGCCGAAGATATTCTTCTTTCCTTTTGCAGCCCATTCGTCAACCTTTTCTGCCATAACAGAAGAAGGTGTGATCGGGAAGATAGCAGCAACTTCTGTGAATGCATAGGAAGCATATGCAGCAGCCGTGTTACCATCCATTACTACATAGTTTTTTTTCATAATCACTTTCGTCCCTTTCTTTGGTTATTGAGATAGTAAAATAACATCACAAGCAAGGTTCTACGTACGGATTTTCACAATCCGTACTACTAACTGTGTATACGCATATACGTGCTGATTCGTATTTGCATATGCATTACCCATAATGTACCACAAATTTGAATGGATTTCCAGTGCTTTTATAAAGAAAATGGCACAGGCTCTTTCCAAATTCGAAAAGGACTGTGCCATCCATGCTTTTTTGTAATTACTGTTGTGATTTACGCATAGCTTTCTTTCTATCGTGTTTATCAAGAATAGCCTTGCGGATGCGGATATTATGCGGTGTTACTTCTACCAGTTCATCTTCATTGATCCATTCCAGGGACTTTTCCAATCCCATCTGACGAGGCGGAATGAGACGCAATGCTTCATCGGAAGCAGACGAACGGGTATTGGTCAGGTGTTTCTTCTTGCAGGGATTGACATCGATGTCTACATCGCGGTTGCTTTCCCCGATGACCTGCCCCAGATAAATTTCTTCACCGGGATTGATGAACATGACACCCCGGTCCTGGAGGTTGAAAATACCATATCCTGTTGTCGTTCCCGATTCAAAGGCCACCAGACTGCCCCGTGTACGGCCGGGAATATCGCCTTTCCAGGGAGCATAACCGTGGAAGACATGATACATGATACCATTGCCCTTGGTAGCTGTCAGGAATTCGCTGCGGAAGCCGATAAGCCCGCGGGCAGGGATAATGAATTCGAGCCGGGTATACCCTTTCAGGTCCACCATATTGACCATTTCCGCTTTGCGTGTCCCCAGTTTTTCCATGACTGTGCCCATGAATTCCTGCGGTACATCAATCGTCAGGGCTTCCAGCGGTTCACATTTCTTGCCATTGATTTCTTTCGTAATGACGCTCGGTTTGCCTACCTGGAGTTCATAGCCTTCACGACGCATTTCTTCGATGAGTACGGCAATATGCAGTTCGCCACGGCCGGAAACTTTGAATGCGTCGGCACTGTCTGTTTCTTCCACACGGAGAGATACATTGGTCTGTACTTCCCGGAACAGACGGTCCCGCAAATGACGGCTCGTTACAAATTCGCCATCCTGTCCGGCAAACGGGCTGTCGTTGACATAGAATATCATAGACAGGGTCGGTTCGTCGATATTGATTTTCGGCAGTGCTTCCGGATTTTCCGGGTCAGCAACGGTTTCCCCGATTTTAAGATCGGGGATGCCGATGATGCAGGCAATATCTCCCATAGATGCTTCGTCTGTTTCGACCCGTTTCAGTCCTTCATAAGTATATACGCGGCCAATTTTTGCCTTACGCTGGCTTTCACCATCGGTAATGACGACCTGCTGGTTCGGGCGCATACGGCCACGGACAATACGGCCGACGGCGATTTTACCTACATAGTCATCATAGTCCAGGGTCGTAACCATGAACTGGAGAGGGCCATCGGCATCGCCTTTCGGGCACGGGCAATTTTCAATAATGCATTTAAAGAGCGGTTCCAGGTTATCGCTGTAATCGTCCATAGAATTTTTAGCAATCCCGTCGCGGCCATTCGCATAGATGACAGGGAAATCCAGCTGGTCATCGTCAGCTTCCAGTTCCATGAACAATTCCAGTACTTCATCTTCTACTTCGGAAACGCGGGCATCGGGTTTATCAATTTTATTGATGACGACAATCGGCTTCAGTTTCTGTTCCAAAGCCTTGCGCAGTACATATTTCGTCTGCGGCATCGGGCCTTCAAAAGCATCTACCAGAAGCAAAACGCCATCAACCATGTTGAGGACACGTTCTACTTCGCCACCGAAATCAGCATGCCCCGGAGTATCGACTATGTTGATTTTTACGCCATCGTGCATGACAGAAGTATTTTTGGATAAAATCGTGATACCGCGTTCACGTTCGATATCACCAGAGTCCATGACCCGTTCAGCCACTTTTTCGTTTGAACGGAAAACATGGCTCTGTTTGAGCATAGCATCAACCAAAGTCGTTTTACCATGGTCAACATGAGCAATAATTGCAATATTACGTATATCCTTACGTTCCATCTGCGTCCTCTCCTATTTGTAGCAATATAAAATAGTTTAATTTTCTGTAACTGTATTAGTATATCACAAAACAGCCGGATTGACTATATCAATCCGGCTGTTTTTTTATCTGGTTCTGTTCTTCACCTAAAATGCGTACTTCCGGTTCTAAATGCACGCCGTGGGCAGCCTCTACTCTTTTTTGTACTTCATGGATCACAGCAAGGACATCCCTGGCCGTGGCATGACCGGTATTGACAACAAACCCGGCATGCTTGGTCGATACCTGGGCATCACCACAGGACAGCCCTTTCAGGCCGGTCTGGTCAATCAGCGTACCGGCATAATAGCCTGGCGGACGCTTGAATGTACTGCCTGCGCTGTGCATTTCGAGTGGCTGTTTGCTGCGCCGCCGTTCCATGAGATCATCCATAGCCGCCTGAATTTCCGCCTTATTTCCCAGCTTCAGCTGCAACTCTACTTCAACGACAAACTCCTGAAGACGCTGAAAAACGCTTTTCCGGTATCCAAATTCAAAATCAGCCGCTTTATACGTGTGCACGCTGCCATTGCGGTTTACCGTGCGTACACGGGAAACGATATGGCTCATTTCACCGCCATACGCACCGGCATTCATGAATACGGCCCCGCCCAGAGTTCCCGGTATGCCACAGGCAAATTCCATACCTGTCAGGCTGTTCTGCTGGGCAAACTGGCAGACATCCTTCAGCATGAACCCTGAACTTGCCAGAATCTTCGTATCGTGGCAGGAAAGGTATTTGTTCATTTCATTCAATTGAATGACAACGCCACGGATGCCGCCATCCAGGACGAGCACATTCGATCCTCCGCCAATGACAGTAACTGGCAGTTCCAGCTGCCGGGCCAGGCGTATCGTCTGGGACATTTCCTTTACCGTATGGGGAAGGACCAGTACATCGGCCGGACCTCCGATTGCAAAAGTTGTATGCAGGCCCATCGGTTCGTCCAGAAGCACCTGCTGTGCGGGTATAAGTTGAGTTAATTGCGAAACCATGCTCGCCATTGCATATTTATTTATCAAGAATACTCAGTCCTTCTGCCATCGCCTGCTGAATGGTGCCAAGAATCTGGCCGCCAATCTGATTCCATTTCATATATTTTTCCAAATATTCTACCGCCAGAGGACGGTTTTCAACGATTTCCTGCAACTTCTGCAGTTGTTCAATTTTTTTCCGTACAGGCTTGTCGCCAGCAGCCTGTGCATAAGCCAGTTGTGCCTGCAATGTCAGGAAATCCTGGACATGCTTCCTCGTTTTTTCATCTTCAGCCAGCTTCTTCCCCGCTTCCAGCAATGCCTTGTAATCTTCATCTTCCTGGATAGCCTGTGCCAGTTCATTCGCTTTATCGTATACGCTCATGATTTCACTCCTCATGTACTTATTTTAAATTATGTATGCCAATGCCACTCTTTGCCATGTCCGGGAACCCCAGCTGCCGCATTGCTTCATACGAAACGATGGCAACCGAATTGGAAAGATTGAGGCTCCGGGCCTTATCCACCATAGGAATACGGAAACATTGCTGCGGATACTGCTTCAACAGGCTTTCTGGCAATCCTTTCGTTTCTTTGCCAAATACCAGCAAATCATCCTGGGTAAAACGGATGTCAGCATAGCACTGTTCCGATTTCGTTGTCAGAAAATAAAAATGATGTCCCTTATATTTTTCCTGGACTTCCGCAAAATTTTCATGTACCTGTACATCGACCAGTGGCCAGTAATCGAGTCCGGCCCGTTTCAGATATTTATCTTCAAGGGAAAAGCCCAGCGGTTTGACAAGGTGCAGGGTAATATGATTGGCCGCACAGAGACGGGCAATATTCCCCGTATTGCCTGGAATTTCCGGTTCTACCATGACTATATGCATCGTTACATCACTCTCCATGGGATATTGTACAAGATTTCCCCGGGAAGTACAAGAGACTTTCCTTTTTCTCCTGTTTTCTATTATAATAGAACATAATGGTACTCCTATCGCATATCGTATATCCAGAAAGGGGCAAAGTCTCATGAAATGTATGTATTACGGCCATTCGGCCTTTTCACTATCGGCGGAAAATACGACTATCCTGTTTGATCCGTTTATTACGGATAATCCCTGGACAACGGTCAGCCCATCGTCTATCACCTGTCAGTATATCTTTATTTCTCATGCCCATGGCGACCACTACGGGGATGCCGAAGAAATTGCAAAAGCCAACGACGCCCTGATCATCAGTACGGCAGAAGTAGCAGGTAAAGCCCGTATGGCAGGCTGCAACGCCCACGCCATGCACATCGGTGGCAAAGCGGATTTCCCTTTCGGCTCCATACGTCTGACACCGGCCCTGCACGGATCCGGCATAGCCGGCGGGATGGCCTGCGGCTGTCTGCTGGAATTCGCTGGCAAACGCATCTATTATGCCGGCGATACGGGGCTGTATTCCGACATGAAGCTTCATAGCCGTTTTGGTCCCATTGATGTGGCATTCCTGCCTATCGGAGATAATTTCACCATGGGATTGGAAGACGCAGCCTTAGCCGCATCATGGATACAGCCTAAAATGGTGATACCCATCCATTATGGCACCTGGCCTGTCGTAAATGCAGATCCTGCCTTTTATAAAAAAATGACAGAAGAAACCTATTCGGTTCCCGTTCACATTGTTCCGCCCGGAACAGAATATGAATTTTAATCAGATAAAACCAGCGCCCGCCTGTATATCCCAGGACATACAGGCGGGCGTTTAAATTAACCATTACGATTTCCCTTTTTTTTGTGAACGGGCATATTGTTCAATATCTTTTTTCCATTCGTCATCCGTTTCAGACAGCACTCCTAAAGGATCCATGCAGCGGGCACAGCTCATAAAATGAGATACGGCTCTGAAATTCATGGCAGTCCCTTCTTCATCACACACATACTCTACGGCACGTTCTGGCCGGATTCCCAAATGGCCAGCTTCCGTCACAGCATCCATATTTGCACCGAGAAATAAAAATTCCCATCCGTCTTTCTTTTGCTGCCGTTCAATCATCTGCCGCACCGTATGCTGGTCATACAGCCGGCTGGTATTTTCCTTCCCGTCTGTAATAACCACGACTATCGTTTTGTCCGGTCTGTATTCCGCTGGTAGATGGTTTTGAATGATACGGATCCGTTCTATCGTTTTCCCCAAAGTATCCAACAGCGCAGTACAGCCGCCTGTCCGGTACACGTATTCCGTCATGCGGGGTACTTCATCCAATGGCATCCGGTCATATACGACATCTGATGCCGTGTCAAATAATACCGTAGTCACTACCGCATCGCCATCTTCTTTTTTTTGTCTTTGAATCAACGAATTGAATCCGCCAATCGTATCATCTTCCAGTCCTGTCATCGAACCACTGCGGTCCAGGATAAATACCATTTCTGTAAGCATTGATGTACTCTTCATACTGATTCCTCCCTGTCACTTCATATCTGATATAAACAGTGTAACAGAGATAAGGCATGACGTGGTCGCTTACAAAGCGACAAATCCGCTCTATTTACAGTTCTGGTTCCCCGAAATAAAATAACGCTTTATCAATCGTATAAATATCGTATTCACCGTGATCCAGAAAATACCGTACGATGACATCTCTCTTCTGGCTTCCTGACAGCGAATAACCTGCTTTATCCAGCAATTCCTCCGTTTCCGCTACAGAAAGTTTCAGTCCCACAGCCAGAGCCAGGACAGTCTTTTTCTTTGGCAGATACTCTTCATGGCTCCTGATTTTAGAAAACAGCTTCCGGTCCATATTGGCCCGTTTGTATACTTCCACATCACTGTAGCCTTTTTCATCGATGAGGCGCAATAGCATGTGGGAAAAGGTCTCATCCAGATTTTGAATCATCTGTTCCAGCGAATGTCTTCCCATTCCCATTTTTTCTGGCCGGGCGAAGTGGTCTGTTCCATAACACGAATCTGCACGGGCATCCTGTTCAAGATGACAAGCGCATATTTCACCGGGTTCTTCCCGTTCCGCTTCATCAAAGGAGTGATTTAGATACCGCTTCAATTCATCAGTCAGATGACGGCTGAGCTGAATAGCCGAACGGTCAAGAACAACGAGATAAACATCCATATCGTGGCATTGTAAAAATGTCCGTATGGCCTGGCAGGCAACATCTAAGGCTTCCTGTGCGGGATAGCCAAAAATGCCCGAAGAAATGAGAGGAAAGGAAATAGACTTGCATCCCGCTTTCATAGCCGTTTCCAGAGCTGTAGAATAACAAGATGCCAGATGTTCCTTTTCCCCGGCCTCACCGCCCTGCCACACAGGGCCAACGGTATGGATAATATAACGGGCCGGCAGACGATAGGCAGACGTCAGTACCGACTGGCCCGTAGGACAGGGAGCCTTTTGCCTGCATTCGGCAGACAGTTCGTCATACCCGGCAGCACGGAAAATGGCGCCACATACACCACTTCCCGCCAATAATGCCGGATTGGCTGCATTAACAATAGCATCCGTCTTCATCCTGACAATATCATTATGAACAATATGAAAAGACATAAGACATCCTCCTTCCAGGCAAGACAGCTCGTATCTCATGACAGCCGCATGTCATACAATGACAGGAATTGCACAAGCTCTAACGACTCTGGTATTCTTTTTCCACCGTTTCTTCGATACGGGCCGCTTTTTGTTCAATATCGGCCATAGCCCCGGTCATGCAATGAACATACTCCTTATCCGTAATAGATTTCAGATTGATACGTACGCTATAAAAAGCCGAGCGCATAGCGGCCCTGGCATTCATGGCAGCAATAGCCCCATCCGTAATGACCCAGGCATTGCCATAACGTACCACCTGTTCACTCAGCTGGAGAAGTACAAAAATATCTTTTCCCAATGCAAAAGGAATGGCTGCCGCGTCTTTAAAAGCCTGTTGTACCACGGCAGTACGGTCCGGCGTATCTTTGGGAAGCCGGACGGCCCGTATGACGCCTTCAAAAGCCCGGGCGTCTTCATCGATGCCGGCCTGATAGCGGAGCCGCAAGACTTCAGCCTGACTGCGTATCTCCTGCATCATCGGTTCTACCTTTTCATATCCTTTTTTGCCTATAGTAAGATTGGCCACCATTTCAACCAGAGCGGCCGCCGAAGCTGCTGTAAGGGCCGCAATCCCGCCACCTCCTGGCACGGGGGCTTTCGAAGCAGTAGCTGCCAGCAGCTCCTCTGCTGGCATACTGCATAATTTTTTCTCGCTCACATCCGTATCCTCACTTGTACATTTTATTTTAATTGCCTGTATACGGCAAAAGACGGCCATAAAGCCGCCTTTTGTGTAACTATCCAGGAATGATCAGAACAGACCAGTGATGACGCCATTTTCATCAATATCCATGCGGTTGGCAGCCGGTACTTTTGGAAGGCCGGGCATGACCATGATATTACTGGTCTGGCAGACGATGAATCCGGCACCAGTGCAGACGCGGACGTCTTTGACAGTAATCTTGAAATGTTCCGGTGCTCCCAGTAAGGCCGGATTATCCGAAAGAGAATATTGTGTCTTGGCAACACAGACCGGCATTTTATCAAGGCCCAGCTTTTCCAGTTCGGCAATCTGTTTCGGAGCTTTGCCTTCCAGAATAACACCATCGCCACCGTAAATTTCTTTTGTCAGGATTTCCAATTTATGGAGAATCGTGTCATTGACATCATACAGCGGTTTATATGGAGTTTTGGGCTGCTGCAGGAGCTGAAGGACTTTCCGTCCCAGTTCCAGTCCGCCCTTGCCACCTTCTGCCCAGCAGTTGTTCAGAGCCACATCGACACCATAATTCTGGCAGAGACGGGTGAGCAATGCAATTTCAGCATCTGTATCCGTCAGGAAGCGGTTGATGCCAACTACGACGGGAACATCATATTTGCGCATATTTTCGATATGTATCTTCAGATTGGCAAAGCCTTTTTCCAGTGCTTCCAGATTTTCCGGCTGGAGATTTTTCTTGTCTACTCCCCCATGCATCTTAAGTGCCCGGATAGTGGCAACAATGACGACGGCATCTGGCTTGATACCGGCAAAACGGCATTTGATATCCATGAACTTTTCGGCGCCCAGATCGGCACCGAATCCGGCTTCCGTTACCGTGATTTCTCCCATTTTGAGAGCCAGTTTGGTAGCGACTACGGAATTGCATCCATGGGCAATATTGGCAAAGGGACCGCCGTGAACCAGGGCCGGTGTATTTTCCGTCGTCTGGACAATATTGGGTTTGATGGCATCTTTCATGAGAATAGCCATAGCCCCTTCTACACCGAGCTGACGGGCCCGGACCGGATTGCCATCAAGGTCATAGGCAACGATGATATCTCCCATCCGTTTCTTCAAATCCATGAGATCACTGGCCAGGCAGAGAATAGCCATGATTTCCGAAGCTACGGTAATCATGAAATGGTCTTCCCGCGGGAATCCATTGACCTTGCCTCCGAGACCTACGACGATATCACGCAATGCCCGGTCATTCATATCCATGACGCGTTTCCATACGATGCGGCGCACGTCGATGCGAAGGGCATTTCCCTGATGTACATGATTGTCGATGGCAGCAGCCAGCAGGTTGTTGGCTGCCGTAATAGCATGCATATCGCCCGTAAAGTGAAGATTAATATCTTCCATGGGGAGAACCTGGGAATAGCCGCCGCCAGCAGCTCCCCCTTTGATACCAAATACAGGTCCCAGAGACGGTTCGCGCAGTGCCGTCATCGTCTTATGCCCCAGCTGGTTCAGAGCCTGGGCCAGGCCGATTGTCGTAAGCGTCTTGCCTTCTCCGGCAGGTGTCGGGGTAATAGCCGTTACCAGCACGAGCTTCCCGTCTTCATTTTTGGACAGCCGTTTAATCGCATCAAAAGAAATTTTTGCTTTATATTTGCCATATAATTCCAGGTCATCTTCGGTAAGACCAACCTTTTCTGCAATCTTTACGATGGGTTCCAGGTGAGTCTGCTGTGCAATTTCGATATCGCTTAATACGTTAGCCATAATAAAAATCAGCTCCTGTTCTCTGTGTGCACCGATAAAAATAGCCGGCCATCCGGACTATTTGCCCAGACGGTCGGCTTCTTCAGATCATGCTCCATGTGGTTAGTCCACTTCCGTCAGTCACATGACTACGTAGCTATTATACCTTGCCTGATATCTCCTTGTCAATGCAAACACTTTGTTCCGTTTCTATCCGCACGGGACCTCCTATACTGATGTGTTTAACCGACTGGTCTGCATAAGACGCTTCAATCGTAATGCTGCCACCAGGCTGGCGTATTTCACAGGCAATATTATGACCGCACAGATGAGCCAGTGCTGCTGCCGTGGCAGCCGATCCGGAACCACAGCTTTTTTCCCAATACAGCGTATCCGTGCCCGCCACATACACAGCAGGTATCATCGTAAGCGTTTTCCGGTCTACCAGATTCATGCCAAAGGCTTCATAATGTCGGGTGCTGGCATACTGATATACAGCCCGCCATAACGCATTCTTATCTATCGTCTTTATAGAAGGAGTAAAATGAACGAAATGCATAATCCCGGGCAATTCAATCTGATAAAATCGATACGTTATATCATTGTCTGCCAGACTGACAATATCCATTTTCCGGGGCAGCGGTACTTCAATGGAAGCATCATACAATTCGCCTTCATCACGAACTACAACGGCTTTCAATATCTTATTACACCCAGAACAGGAAATACGGTACTCGCCATGATCCTGTCCAGACCGGGACAGTAAATACGCTGCAGCAGAGCGTGAAGCATTGCCACAAAATTCACCACCCATCATATCCAGACGTACATCTGCTTCTTTATCAGGCCAGGTCAGAAAACCTACTTGCTCTGCACCGACACACTCAGGCTGCAGCAGTCTGGCTGCCAGCGAAGCATGTTCCTGTTTAGGAACGGCATCTAATACGAGAATCGTCGTATTGCCACTGGGGTCGGCTTTCACATAATGGATTTCCTCTGTCATGTTTACACCTCAATGATGGTCCATTCTCTACCCGGACGGACCGGATAATTTACATACAGTTTATTATAACACATCGCGACTATTTGAACAGGGTATATATGAAAGTCGGATAAATTTCGACACATACTTGTTTCTTAAGAAAGATTGACGTCACCCAGATTTTACATTACCATAAAAATAACACACAATCATGCATAAGGAGGTCCATCATATGGAAACAGTATCCGCCATTACCAGGCGCCGCAGCATACGGAAATATACCAATCAGCCTGTATCCGATACAGACTTAAAGGACATACTGGAAGCAGCCGTCATGGCCCCTTCAGCCAGTAATCTGCAGCCATGGTATTTTATCGTTATCAGAAGTCCTGAAAAGATGGAAGCATTAAAAAAATTAATGGCCGAAGCCACTAAAAATCTTATGCCATACTGGCACCGCCGGTTTGCCAAATATCCCCAGGTCATTACAGAAACGGCTGACTTTGTCCGTTTTCTCGGCGACGCTCCCGTCTGTATCCTGGCCTTTCTTCTCCGGACAGAATATGAAATGCCCATTCCGGCCATCCAGAGTGTTGCCGCTGCCATTGAAAACATGCTTCTGACAGCCACCGACAAAGGGCTGGGCAGCTGCTGGCTTACGGCTCCTCTTGCCGGAGGTGTCGGACAGGAAGTACATGATATGTTTGCACCGGATAAAGGCGAGCTCGTAGCGATGATTACCCTGGGATATGCCGCACAGTCGCCGTCTATGCCCCGCCGCAAGGATGGCCGCTACACGATCATTTGATATCACCAGCACACGGAACCAGGTATAGGATCCGCGTTTTAACCCAGAGCAGACATCTGCTGACACCAAACAAAGAGAGGCTGTAGCAAAATGAATACAAACGTTCATTTTACTGCAGCCTCTCTTTATTTGTCATATAATCTTATTTGCTTACCAGATCTTCTTCTACCTGAATATGCAGTTCGTGGAGCTGCTTTTTCGTAACAGGCGAAGGAGCTTCGCTCATGGGATCAATCGCATTCTGTGTCTTCGGGAATGCTATGACATCGCGGATCGACTTGCGTTTGAGCATGAGCATGATCATGCGGTCCAGACCGAAAGCCAGTCCTCCGTGGGGCGGAGCACCGTATTCAAAGGCACGGACGAGGAAGCCGAATTTCTGTTCTACTTCTTCCGGTGTCAGGCCAATCGCCTTGAACACGCGCTGCTGGATATCAGGCTGATAAATACGAAGAGAACCGCCACCCAGTTCAATACCATTAAGTACCAGGTCATACGCCTTAGCATATACATGAGCCGGGTCAGTTTCCAGTTTATCCAGGTCTTCATCCCGCATAGCCGTGAACGGATGATGCATGGCAACATAGCGATGTTCTTCTTCACTGTATTCAAACATGGGGAAATCGACAACCCAGGTAAAAGCAAATTCATTTTCGTCGATAAGATTCATGCGGCGGGCCATTTCCTTACGCAGTTCACCGAGAGCAGCCGCTACGATTTTCGGCTTATCGGCAATCATGAGGACTAAATCCCCTGTTTCAGCGCCACAGGCTTTACCGATTTCACGGAGCTTATCTTCGCCAAAGAATTTCTTAATCTGGGATTTTAATGTACCATCTTCCAGGAATCCGATCCATGCCAGACCTTTGGCTCCATAATGGCTTACGTATTCAACGAGACCATCCAGTTCCCGGCGGGGAATGTCGGCATCACCCTTGACGTTAATGGCTTTCACCTGTCCGCCGTTGTCAATGACCGTGCGGAATACTTTAAAGTCCGTATCTTTTACAAGTTCCGTCACATCAGTAAACTTCATGTCAAAGCGGAGATCCGGTTTATCCGAACCATAATTTTCCATGGCATAGTCCCAGGTCATGCGATGAATCGGCAATTTGACATCATGTCCCAGCGTTTCCTTGAAAATATAATGAACCATATTTTCTACCAGTGTAAGGATTTCTTCCTGGCTCATGAAGCTCATTTCCATATCCAGCTGGGTAAATTCCGGCTGACGGTCTGCACGCAAATCTTCATCACGGAAGCAGCGGGCAATCTGATAATACCGGTCCATACCGGAAATCATCAAAAGCTGTTTAAAAATCTGCGGGGACTGGGGCAGAGCATAGAACTTGCCTTCATTAACCCGGCTCGGTACCAGATAGTCACGCGCCCCTTCCGGTGTGCTCTTGCACAATTCCGGCGTTTCAATATCAATGAATCCATGTTCATTGAGGAATGTACGCATAGCATGTTTTACCTTATGCCGCATGATAAGGTTATTCTGCATTTCCGGACGACGCAGATCAAGATAGCGGTATTTCAGACGGATTTTTTCATCAACGTCGATATTATCTTCAATATAGAACGGTGGCGTCTTTGACGAATTGAGGATACGCAGTTCTTCGCAGCGGATTTCTACGGTCCCGGTCTTCATTTTAGGGTTGACTGTATCGGCATCCCGCATACGTACAATACCGCGGACAGCCAGAACATATTCTGTACGGACCTGTTCCGCTTTTTCAAACGATGTCTTTTCGTAATCCGGTGATGCTACGACCTGAACGATACCAGTGCGATCGCGCAAATCAATAAAAATCAATCCGCCATGATCGCGGCGCCGTTCAACCCAGCCGCATAAAATGACTTCTTTTCCCGTATCTGCTTCAGAAACTTCAGCGCAATACTGGGAACGTCGTAAACCTTCCATTGTATCCATTAGTAACTCATCCCTTCTTATGTGTTTCCATATATGCAACAATCCCATCTAAGGGAACGCTGATCTGTTCTTTAGTGGCCATATTCCGGACCTGTGCCGTCTGACTGGCCAGTTCGTCTTCACCGATAATGACGGTATAATCTGCATCCATCTTATTGGCGGATTTCATCTGTCCTTTCATGCTGCGTCCCATAAGGTCGATTTCTGCATACAGGCCCCTGGCACGCAGTTCCTGCTGGATGCAGAATGCCTTTGCTCTGGCTTCATCCCCCAGGGCTACGATAAATACCGGTTGTTTCTTTTCTACTGGTGGCAGCAGTCCCTGTTCTTTCAACGTCAAAAGCAGACGTTCCATCCCGATGGCAAATCCGATTCCCGGAGTCGAAGGGCCGCCTACTTCTTCTATGAGACCATCATACCGCCCGCCTCCGCAAACGGTACTCTGGGCTCCCAGAGGAGCGTACATGATTTCAAAAGCTGTATTCGTATAATAATCAAGCCCCCGGACCAGGCGTGGATCCAACTCAAAGGGGATGCCGATGCTGGTCAGATAAGACTGAACTTTCTGGAAATGGTCTTTGCAGTCATCACAGAGATTATCCGTAATGAGAGGGACGCCCATCTGCATCATTTTTTCGCCATCTTCCTTGCAGTCCAGCACGCGGAGTGGATTTTTTTCCAACCGTTCATTGCAGTCTTCACAGAGCTGGTCCCGTTTATCAGCAAAGAAATCCAGCAGTTTCTGACGGTATACGGGCCGGCATTGGGGACACCCGACGGAATTCAGGTGCAGGACAAGATCCGTAAGGCCCAGTTCACGGAATAACTGGAACGCCATGGCAATGATTTCCGCATCAACAGCGGGATCTTTCGATCCGATTTCTTCTACCCCGAACTGGGTAAACTGGCGGTACCGTCCGGCCTGCGGGCGGTCATGGCGGAACATGGGACCCATATAATAAAATTTGTGGACTTTCTGTTCGCCATACAGCTTATGTTCCAGAAAAGCCCGTACAACAGAAGCCGTATTTTCCGGTCTCAGTGTCATGCTGCGGCCGCCACGGTCATTAAACGTATACATTTCTTTCGTCACGACATCCGTCGTTTCACCGATGCCGCGCAAAAACAATTCTGTGCTTTCAAACATAGGCGTGCGGATTTCACCGAACCCATAAAGCGAACAGATCTGGCGTATCTTTGCTTCCAGTATCTGCCAGTCTGCCGTCTGTTCCGGCAGGAAATCCTGCGTACCTCTTGGTGCAGTAATTGCCATTACGTATCGTCTCCTCCATATATCATAGCACATAAATGCCGGCGCTGCCGGATTCTTTCAGACAGTGCCTGCACATACGCCTCAGGATCTTTGGGCATATATATTTTTTTCAGACTGTGCCCGTCGCGGGACAGGAATTTCGTCGTACTTCCCGGTCCGGCCGACAGGATAGTCTGTCTTTCTTCCATCATCTGGATATTGTACCGGCTGATAGTACCGCGCTGTGCATACCCTACATTGGCGAAACTGCCTGCCATATATTTCTGACGATACATGTAGTAGGGTATATATCCATGATCCTTCAGTACATCCTCACAGGATTGCAACATGCTGGATACTTCCCGGGCCGGAGGAATCTGCTGACGCAGCGGATGATGAAATAGAGGTGCCCTTTTCTTTAATGCTAACGTATGAATTGTAACATTTTCCGGGTGCAGTTGGCAAACAATTTCCATATTTTCCTGCATATCCGCCTGAGTCTGTTCCGGAAGTCCTGCTATGAAATCCATATTGATGACAGAAAAGCCCATTTTCCGGCAGCGGGAAAACATGTCAAACACATCTTCGACCCGGTGCCGGCGCCCCAGGAGATCCAGGAGACGCTGCTGCATAGTCTGCGGATTGACACTGATACGGTTGACGCCATATCGACGCAGCAGCGCCAGTACCTCTTCACCTGCCGTATCGGGCCGTCCTGCCTCGACTGTCCATTCCTCAATCTCCCTGAAATTCCCGGCTACAGCCTGCAAAATTGCCTCCTGTCCGGCTATGGGCAGACACGTAGGCGTACCGCCACCGATATATACAGAACGGATCTGTATATCATATTGCCGGCATAAGGCAGCAATATCCTGGATATCCCGGACTACCGACACAATAAACCGGTCCATAAAAGACGGTAACTCAGACCCTGACAGGCGGGATGGGAAGGAGCAGTACAGACAGTGGCTGGGACAATACGGTATGCCTATGTAGAGAGCAGCCTCATGATCCGGACGCTCGATGTACGGACGCTGCAGCCCGGTCATGGTTATGAGATATCGTGCCGTGTCCGGCTGAACGTGGTACCGGGATACCAGTATGTCCATAATTTTGTTCTCATCACGTTCCTGATCCCGCAGATGGTGCACCAGCTTGGTAGGCCTGACTCCGGTCAATGTGCCCCAACGGCTGACGGGTGTACCGTAACAGCGCTGATGCCAGTGCAGGATCAGATTTTTTATGACCTGCCCGGGCTCAGCATCGTTCCATAAAGAGGCTGCCGAATGCCACCGCTTTTCGTCACAGCCAAACCATCCTTCTAATATATACCGGCCTGCCACATTCCGCAACACGATTTGGGCCCCGACGGGCAGCGGTTCATGGCCTCCGGCATAGCCGAGATAGGCCATGATCTGTCCGACAACAGCATGAAATTCTTCCGGCCCGTCATACTGATATGCCTGCAGATTGGGAATCATTGTGCCGTCGTTTCTGCTGCTTTTTCTGCTTCTTCCGCTTCTTTTTGCGCCGCAGCAGCCCGTTTCTTCTGGCAGTCTTCACAATACCCATATACTTTAAGCTGATGATCTACCGTCTGGAAATGGAACTGTTTCTGCAGGATGGTTTCCAGTGTTTCCAGCAAATCATCCTTGCATTCCCATACTTTACCACATCCCAGGCAGATTAAATGATGATGATAATGGCCTTCTTCATCGTGATCATTCAATTCATACCGGCTGCAGCCATCATCAAAATCAAGCTTCTTCAGGAGATCCATTTCTGTAAACAGATCCAGCGTACGATATACCGTCGCCAGCCCGATTTCCGGAGCCTGTTTCTTTACGATTTCAAAGACATCATCGGCACTGAGATGACGGGAATCACTTTCTACGAAGGCCCGCAGTACGACTTGTCTCTGTGAAGTCATTTTGTATTTCTTATTCTTGATTTGTTCTTTCATCCGTTTCATCATGAGATCCATCAATTGTTCTTTAGTTCTTTCCATAGGTATTCATCGCCTTTGTCTTATAAGTATTGTAAAACCACAAATGTCTGCATAAAATCTGAAGCACTGCCGTAACGGGAACGGTCAGGACCATACCGGCGATACCAAACAGCGTACCGCCTATGAGCAGTGCAATAATAATCACCACGGGGTGCAGACTGATGACTGCCCCCATGACCTGAGGCATAATAATATGACTATCGATCTGTTGAATGACGATATAAAAAATCAGCACTTTTACCGCCAGAGGCAGACTGACTGTCGCACCGAGGAGAATCGCCGGAATCGCCCCTACGATAGGACCCACGATAGGTATCCATTCCGTCACAGCTGCCAACAAGCCGATGACCATAGGATAGGGAACCCCCATGATCCACATGCCGCAAAAGGTAAGCGTCGCTATAATACAGCTCATGGTCAGCTGGCCACGGATATAGGAACTCAGTACATGCTGTATTTCATTAAACAGCACGTCGAGCTGCAGGCGGTACTCTACCGGATACAGGCAGATAAACGAACGTACCATCCGGCCGCCGTCTTTCATAAAATAGAAAGTAATAATCGGAACCACGAAGAACTGCACGACCGTACCGGCAATGGCAAACAGGGATTTGACGAAATTGCTGATTCCTTCTACCCCATAATTTCCCACTTTTGTAAAGGCATCGTTGATGACACTTTTTACCTGATCGGGAATATAAAACTGGGTCTGTTCATTTTCAATCTGCATGATAATAGCCACGCTCTTATCCCACAAAGTATTGAAATTGACTGCCAGCAGATTCACCTGCTCTACCAGAGGGCGGAGGATGATGTTGGTCAGTACGGACAGTACAAAAATCAGGATAGCAAAAGAGATGATGATGGATATGTCAATTGGTATATTCCGCTTTGTCAGCCGCGACAATCCTTTTTGAACCAGATCCCGGACCGGAATCAGGATGAACGTAATGATCAGGGACACAATCACTGGCCAGTACACGTTGTGTACAGAAAAAAACAGGATAGTGGCCAGCACAGCCAGTACGACCCGCAGCCAGAATTGTGACTCTTTATACATGGACATAACTACCAGCCCCCATCAAGGTAGGGATTATTCTGACGCTCCCGGCCAATCTGGGTAGCCGGGCCGTGGCCGGGAAGCACAACCGTATCATCTGGCAGTGTCATAAGTTTTGTTTTCAGGCTCGTAAGTAATTCTGCCATAGACCCGCCATAAAGATCAGTCCGTCCTACAGAATACAAAAACAGCGTATCTCCGGAAAAGACGACGCCTTCCCCGTACAGGCTCAGTCCCCCGGGCGTATGACCCGGCGTTTCCAGTACGTGGAAAGTCAGGCTCCCCAGATGAATTTCATCTCCGTCATGAACAATGCAGTCCGGTGACGTACATTCAATAGGCCGTCCCATAAACATGGACAAATTGTTTTTCGAATTCGAAATCAGACTGGCATCACCGGCTCCTACATATACAGGAACATTTTCACGCTGGCGCAGTTCCTGCAACGCCCCGATATGGTCAGCATGACCATGGGTCAGAAATATCAGTTTCAGCGTAAGGTTGTTTGTTTCCAGTTTTTTATGTATCTGTTCATAATCCCACGCAGGGTCTACTACCATGGCATCTCTTGTCTTATCATCGTATACGATGTAGCAATTCGTTTCTATAGGGCCTAACACAAGGGATATATATTTCATTGCCATACGCACAGCCTCCTAAAATGTTTTTTTACTATCTACCAAAATCGTGACGGGCCCGTCATTGGCCAGCGTAACGACCATTTCCGTACGGAAAACACCCGTTTCCGTGTGAATTCCCATTTGTCGTACGAGAGCGACAAATTGTTCATACAGGCCATTGGCCTGGTCTGGCGCTGCCGCTTCCGTAAACCCCGGACGGCGGCCATGGCGGACATCGCCATACAGCGTAAACTGGGAAACGACGAGCATTTCACCGCTTATATCCAGCAATGACCGGTTCAGTTTACCTCCTTCATCCTCAAAAATCCGGAGATGACAGATTTTATCTGCCATATATTGTGCATCAGCCTCTGTATCATCGCGGCTTACCCCTAAAAGGACCATGAGGCCCGGACCGGTGCGCCCGCTTTCCTTTCCTTCCGATGTGACATAGGCATAGTTTGTGCGTTGTACGACAGCTCTCACTGACTGCTTCCTCCTGTAAAGCGCTCTACAGAATATACATCCTTCAAGCGGCGTATTTTTGTTGAAATAAATTCCAGCTGGGCAAGGTCTTTGATGCTCAGCCCCATATGCAGCGTAACCGTTTTCGTATCGTTCACACGGGCATTCATACTCGTAATAGATACCTTCATTTCTGCCAGGGCTGCCATGATTTCCGCAATGACCCCAGTACGGTCATATGCCGTGACTTCAATATGTACATCAAATTTTTCCTGTCCGTCATAATCCCATTCGACATCGATGAGACGGTCCAGATCATTCTGGTTATGCGTTACATTCGGACAGTCCGCACGATGTACCGATACGCCGCGTCCCCGCGTGATAAAGCCGATAATCGGGTCGCCCGGTACAGGACTGCAGCATTTTGCCAGCCGTACCATAAGTCCCGACTCTCCCTTGACCAGGATACCCGATCCGCCACTTTTGGACGGCTTATGGGTTTTCAGCTTATCGAGAACAGCCAGATGATCCTTTTCTTCTTTCTGCACGTCTTTCTTATGCAGTTCCAGAAGCTTAATAAGGACTGTATTGACGGCAAATCCTCCATAGCCGACAGCAGCCAGCAGGTCGTCTTCCGATCCGGCATTCATCTGTTTGGCTACGCGGGCCAGGCGGCTGGTCTTATTCAGTTCCTTCCAGTCATGCCCCAGACGTTTGCATTCCCGTTCCAGTGCATCCGAGCCTTTCAGGATATTTTCTTCCCGGTTTTCCTTTTTAAACCAGCTGCGTATTTTCGAGCGGCTTTCCGAACTGCCAACGATTTTCAGCCAGTCCAGGCTGGGTTTCCCTGTTTTGGACGTGATGATTTCGACAATATCACCGTTTTTGAGTTCATAATCGAGCGGTACGATTTTGCCATTAATCTTGGCCCCCACACAATGATGGCCGACTTCCGTATGAATGCGGTAAGCAAAATCAATGGGAATCGATCCCTGGGGAAGGTCGATGACATCACCCCGCGGAGAGAAGACAAAGACTTCATCAGAAAATGCGTCGAGTTTCAGGGCATTGACAAATTCTTTGGGATTACTCGTATCCTGCCATTCCAGAAGATTGCGCAACCACCCCATTTTTTCATCAAATTCATTCTTTCCGGCATTGGCATTGCCTTCCTTGTACCGCCAGTGTGCAGCGACACCGTATTCGGCTACGCGATGCATCTCCCATGTACGTATCTGTATTTCCACAGGCTGCCCGCGGGTCCCGATGACCGTCGTATGCAAAGACTGGTAATTATTGGGTTTCGGCATGGCAATGTAATCTTTGAAACGATATGGCAGCGGCTTCCACAGACTGTGCACGATGCCGAGGACACCATAGCAGTCCTGGACCGTATCGACAATGACACGGATGGCATATAGGTCGTATACCTGACTGAGGTCCCGGTTATCTTTTTTCATTTTTTTATAAATGCTGTAAAAATGTTTGGGCCGGCCATTGATTTCAAATTTTATGTGTGATTCTTCTAGCGCCTTGCGCAGCACTTCAATGGCTTCATTGACAATTTCTTCCCGCACGTGGCGTTTCTGTTTCATCTGATCGACAAGATCATAATACTTATCCGGTTCAAGGTAACGGAAAGACAAATCTTCCAGTTCCCACTTGATGTTGAATATGCCCAGGCGATGCGCCAGAGGGGCAAATATTTCCAGTGTTTCCTGGGCAATCCGCTTCTGTTTGTCGCTTCTCATGTAGCGGAGCGTCCTCATATTATGAAGCCGGTCTGCCAGTTTTATGACGACGACGCGGACATCTTTTGCCATAGCCAGGAACATTTTACGCATGCTGTTGAGCTGCTGGTCTTCTTTTGTACGATAATCAAGCCGGCTCAGTTTCGTTACGCCATCGACCAGAAATGCGACTTCCTTGCCGAACTGAGCTTTGATATCATCCAGCGTCAGAGCCGTGTCTTCCACTACATCATGAAGAAGTGAAGCCGTAATGGTCGTCGTATCGATTTTCATTTCTGCCAGTATCTGCGCCACTGCCAGCGGGTGGATAATATACGGTTCACCACTGACCCGGTGCTGATCTTTATGAGCCTCATTTGCAATGGCATAGGCTTTTTTTACATCTTCACAGGTATTTTTCGGCTGATAACTGTGAATCGTATCCAATAACCGTTGGAATTCTTTTTCCGGTTTTGCAAATTCCATTTATCTTCCCCCTTCCGCCCGATAATACTTTTCATAGGTAGAAGATGCTTCCAGATGCATCTTTCCTGTAAGAGCAGGGAAATAATACGCGGGCCCGTCCGGTAATTCTCTGACATCGAGAACTCCGATTTCCCGTAAGACTAACATAGCGGCACAGGCAGTATGCGCCCCGTAAGCGGAATGAACGGCACTGATAAGACGCTGCCGTGCCTGCCAGACAGGAAGTCCCTGTTCGGGGATGCAGTGCTTAAGTGCCATATATATATCTACCATAACCTTGCGGTCAAGATGGACAGCCTGCGGCAGGCAATGAATATCCTGCAGCACCATCTGAGGAGAAACTCTCCCGTTATATTCATTGACTTCCAGGGTAAATGCCAGATCTGCCTTGTCCCCTTCCAGTAAGTTTGCACAATAGGAAGCCATAGACCACCCTACAGCTCCCAGGCGTTTCTTGTTTCCTGTTTCTACGGAAAGGCGCAGATGCTGTTTATTTTTGCCAATAGGCCGGCATTCAGAAAGGACAGCTTCTTTTATGGCAAACACAGGGCGGCTGTTTCCCATACCATACGGCTCCAAAGCGCCCAGTTCGTTGACCAGTTCCAGACTGATATCACCGGCCTGCAGCACATTATCAATAACGATTTCTGGAATATACGATTCCTTCGTCATATGTGCAGCCGCATAGGATAACAGTCGCTGGCGGAATGCCTCTATCTTATCTGCTTCGATGGAAAAGCCGGCCGCCATCGTATGACCGCCATACTGTATCAGCAGATCATCGGCTGACTGCAGGGCTTCATACATGTTGAAGCCAGGAATGCTGCGGCATGATCCTTTGCCAATATCATCATGGATACTGATGACAAGAGATGGCCGGTAAAACGTTTCCACCAGACGCGACGCAGCGATACCTATGACTCCGGCATGCCAGTTTCTCCCAAAGGCAACCAGTACGCCATCCTGGCCTTGCCCTTTACTCTCTATCTGGGCAACAGCCTGCTCAGCGATGGTGTGTTCAATATCCTGTCGTTCCTTATTCAATTCGGATAATTCATCTGCCAGGATACCCGCCTTTTCCGCATCACTCTCCAGTAATACTTCTACACCCCTTGTCGCGTGGCTGATACGTCCCGCTGCATTGAGCCGCGGTGCCGCCGTAAAGGCAATACGGCCTGCCGTAATCGTTTCCGGCGTCAGGCCGGAACTGGTAAGCAGCGCCTGTACCCCCGTATTCAGGCCTTCTTTCATCCGCTTCAGGCCTTCTTTTACAAGAATACGGTTTTCTCCCCGCAAGGGTACTAAATCAGCAATCGTTCCCAGCGCACAGAGTTCCACATAACCGGGAAGGGATTCTCCATTTCGTTCCTGCCAGAGTGCCTGGCACAACTTAAACGCAACCCCGGCACCAGCTAAGTCCTTGAAAGGATAGGGACACCCTTCCTGCTTTGGATTAATGACAGCACAGGCATCAGGAATCAGTGGTGGCGGCGTATGGTGGTCCGTTACGATAATATCCATGGATTGATTGAATTGTTCAATCAGATCATGCGATGAAATGCCACAGTCTACAGTAATAAGGACATACGTTCCTTCCTTCTGCAATACACGCAGAGCATCAGCATTGAGCCCGTATCCTTCGCTCTGCCGTTCAGGAATATAAAAAGAAGGATGACTGCCCAGGTCGCGCAGAACAGAATACACTAACGCCGTCGAGGTGATGCCATCGACATCATAATCACCGTAAATGACAATCTTTTCCTGTTCATCAATAGCACGGCTGATACGTTCTACCGCCTTTTTCATGTCCTTCATCAGGAACGGGTCGTACAGATCATCCATTCCATCAAAAAGATAATGCTTAGCTTCTTCTGTTGTCGTTATGCCACGATTACATAAAACCTGTGCCAATATGGAGGAAATACCGACTCCATCAGCCAGATTCTTCATACAGGTGTCCTCTGTATGCTGTATACGCCATCGCTTTTCCATACTATCACAACGCATTCTCAAAAAATAATCACTTTCAAAACCATATACCTATTTTATCACACTACATTCTCAAAATAAAGGTTGTATTTAATAAAATTATGGAAATTCCCTGACAGATTTCGTTATTGAAAATGATAATAATAAAACAAGCCCCGCTGTAGCGGGGCTTGCTCATAGTTAATATGTTATGCACATATAAGCTGCATCTTAGGCTTCGAAGCCTTTCTGGAAGCGTACATAGGACTGACGACGTGCTTTAGCATCAGCTTCTGTCTTAGCATAGAGAGCTTCGGCCTGTTCCGGGAAGCCTTTCTTAAGGGAAGCATAACGAACTTCGCCCTGTAAGAATTCCTGGAATTTGCTGTAGTCCGGTTCTTTGGAGTCGAGGCTGAACGGATTCTTGCCAGCTTCTTTGAGATCCGGATTGTAACGGAACAGATCCCAATAACCGCACTGTACGGCGAGCTGTTCTTCTGTCTGGCTCTTGCCCATGCCTTTGCGGATACCATGGTTGATGCAGGGAGCGTAGCAGATGACGAGAGACGGACCATGATAAGCTTCAGCTTCTGTCATAGCTTTGAGGAGCTGGTTCTTATCAGCACCCATAGCTACCTGGGCTACATATACATAGCCATAGGAAATAGCCATCATGCCGAGGTCTTTCTTCTTCGTGCGTTTACCAGAAGCGGCAAACTGGGCAACAGCTGCAGACGGAGTAGCTTTAGAGGACTGGCCGCCTGTGTTGGAGTAAACTTCTGTATCGAGTACGAGAACGTTTACATCCTGATCCTGTGCGAGTACGTGGTCAACACCGCCGTAACCGATATCGTAGGACCAGCCATCACCACCGATGATCCAGTGGGACCGTTTAACGAGGTACTGTTTCTTTTCGAGGATATCTTCCAGAACCGGTTTGCCAGCTGCTTCTTTTTCAAGGAGAGCAACTACTTTGTCGGCGCGTTCACGGGAACCTTCGCCTTCATACATGTTGGCAGCCCAGTCACTGAGAGCAGCCTGGAGTTCGTCAGAAGCAACAGCTTTAGCAGCTTCTACTTCACCAGCCAGGTCTTTACGTACTTTATCTACGCCCATGAACATGCCGAGGCCAAATTCAGCAGCATCTTCGAAGAGGCTGTTAGCCCAGGAAGGACCATGACCTTTAGCGTTCGTGGTGTACGGGGATACAGGAGCAGAAGCACCCCAGATAGAGGAGCAGCCTGTAGCATTAGCAATCATCATGCGATCGCCAAAGAGCTGTGTGAGCAGTTTGACATACGGTGTTTCACCGCAGCCTGCGCAGGCACCGGAGAATTCAAGCAGCGGCTGTTCGAACTGGCTGCCGATAACCGTCTTCTTGTTCTGCGGGTTAACTTTCGGAGTTACCTTATCCTGTGCATAGTACCAGAAATCCATCTTAGCGCGTTCTTTGTCGTCGTTCGGAACCATAGTCAGAGCTTTGGCCGGGCAGACGTTGACGCAGGAACCGCATTCGAGGCAGTCGAGCTGGTCTACGACAATGGTAACATTGTATTCTTTGCCGCTCTTGGCTTTAGGAGCAGCTTTGAAGCCTTCCGGAGCAGCTGCCAGTTCTTCAGCAGTTGTCAGGACCGGACGGATCGTAGCATGCGGGCAGACGAAGGAGCACTGCATGCAACCAACGCATTTTTCTGCATCCCAGGAAGGAACGTGCAGAGCCGGGCCGGCTTTTTCAAATTTTGCAGTACCGGAAGGCATCGTGCCATCTTCGCGGCCAACAAAATCGGATACTTTCAGGTCGTCGCCAACCTGGCCGAGCATCGGAGCAGCAACTTTAGCGAAGTATTCCGGAACCGGACGGCCTTCGGTGACTTCGTCTTTTGCATCAGCCCAGGAAGCCGGATAATTTACTTCGTGGAATTCTTTGATACCAGCATCGACAGCGCCATTGTTCATGTCAATGACTTTCTGGCCTTTCTTGCCATAGTTTTTGATGATGGAGTCTTTCAGATATTTAACAGCGTCTTCAACAGGAATGATCTTGGCGAGAGCAAAGAATGCAGCCTGCATAACCATGTTGATACGTGTGCCGAGGCCCAGTTTCTGGCCGATAGCATCGCCGTTCAGCGTGTAGAATTTAACGTGGTTCTTAGCAATATCGCGTTTAATCTTGGCCGGCAGTTCTTTGTCGAGTTCTTCATCAGTCCATGTGCAGTTCAGCATGAATGTACCGCCATCTTTAATACCGCGGAGAATGTCGAACCGTTTAACATAGGACTGGCGATGACATGCAATGTAATCAGCAGCATCGATCAGATACGGCATATCGATCGGGTTTTTACCGAAACGCAGGTGAGAAATCGTTACGCCGCCGGATTTCTTGGAGTCATAAGCAAAATATGCTTGGGCATACATGTCGGTGTGGTCACCGATGATCTTGATGGCGGATTTGTTGGCGCCAACAGTACCGTCGGAACCGAAGCCCCAGAATTTGCAGGATGTAAGGCCTTCCGTGTTGAGCGGCATCTTCGGAGCACGCGGCAGGGAGAGGTTGGTTACATCATCAACGATGCCGATGGTGAAACCATTGAGCGGATGTTCTTTCTTGACTTCTTCAAATACCGGGAGGATATCTTCCGGAACAACGTCTTTGGAGCCAAGGCCGGCACGGCCGCCGATAACGTCGATATCGAGGCCCTGTTCTTTAACAAAGTCAACAATATCCAGATACAGCGGTTCGCCAAGAGAACCCGGTTCTTTTGTACGGTCGATGACAGCGATTTTCTTAACCGTCTTCGGCAGTACAGCAGACAGATATTTAGCAGAGAACGGACGATACAGATGAACGTTGATGGAACCAACTTTTTCACCTTTGCCGTTCAGATAATCAACAGCCTGTTTAACCACGTCAGAGAGAGAACCCATGGAAACGATAACCGATTCAGCATCTTCTGCGCCGTAGTAGTTAAACGGTTTGTATGTACGGCCTGTGATTTCAGAAATCTTAGCCATGTAGTCAGCAACGATATCCGGCATAGCGTCATAGAAGCGGTTGCTGGCTTCTGTGTGCTGGAAGTATACATCCGGGTTTTCAGCAGTGCCACGGATTTCCGGTTTGTCCGGATTCAGAGCACGTTTACGGAAAGCTTTGACAGCATCCCAGTCAATCAGTTTGCGGAAATTATCATAATCCATAACTTCGACTTTCTGAATTTCATGAGATGTACGGAAACCATCAAAGAAATTGATAAACGGAAGCGAGCCTTTCAGAGCTGCCAGGTGAGCAACGCCACCAAGGTCCATAACTTCCTGGACATTGGATTCAGCTAAGAGACAGCAGCCAGTAGCACGAGCAGACATAACGTCCTGATGATCGCCGAAAATGCTCAGTGCATGGTTAGCCAGCGCACGGGCAGCTACGTGGAATACACCAGGGAGTAATTCACCAGCAACTTTGTACATATTCGGAATCATGAGCAAAAAGCCCTGGGAAGCCGTATATGTCGTTGTCAAAGCGCCAGCCTGTAAAGAACCGTGGAACGCACCAGCCGCACCAGCTTCAGATTCCATTTCAATAACTTTTACGGTGTTACCGAAAAGGTTCTTCTGACCGGCAGCGGACCAATCATCGACGTGTTCAGCCATAGGTGAAGACGGCGTGATAGGATAAATTGCGGCAACTTCAGTAAATGCATAGGAGACCCATGCAGCAGCTTCGTTGCCATCCATGGTTTTGAACTTACTCATAGATAATACACGCTCCTTAATAAAAATATAGATGTATAAACCAATATAAGATACATTATTATAGCAGCAGCATACGTATCTTACATTGACAAGCAAAGTTTAGTATGTTCCGAAAATAACATACGCCCTACAAAGAGGAGGGAGGAAGAACCATTTTGATTTGTCTATGCGTCTTTTGCAATGTATTCTGTATACATTGGCGCATTTATGGCACAAAAATAAACAAATCATATAAAAAAGTTATAAAGATTCTTCAAAAAGTATTGCCATTATTCTTAATATGTAATACTATAAATGTAGTATTACACAATTGCAAAGCAATCTGAATGATGAACTCTTCTTTAGTCATCGTATGCCGAACGTACTTGTAACTTTTCCTTACAAGGTAATTATAGACTTTTGACCTTTACAATTCAATACTAAAATGTATGCTATTTTTAATATTCTCATGTTCCTATATGTAAACATATACTCTTTCAGTGTTCATTAACAGGAGGTAACACTATGGACTTTCATCATCTTAAGTATTTTGTCGAAGTAGCAGACAAAAAATCTTTCAGCAAAGCAGCACGTACACTGCACATCTCCCAGTCGGCTATCAGCCGCACAATCAAGGCACTGGAAGAAGAATTAGGCGTCGTACTCTTTATGCGTAACGCAAAAGCGGTCGAACTGACCGACGCTGGTACTATATTCCTTTCCCATGCCAAACGTGTCGTCTTCATGTTTGAACATCTGAAAACCGATTTCGAAAACGAGTTCAAACTGGAACAAGGTACAGTCCTCATCGGTCTGCCGCCTATTACGGGAGCTCCTATTTTCGCAAATCTCCTGGGAGCGTTCAAACAGGAATATCCCCAGATTGAACTGGATTTGTACGAACACGGCTCCAAAAAAGTAGAAATCAGTGTCCAGGAAGGCTTGATTGACCTGGGTATTATCTGCACCCAGCCGAAAGAAAAGGATTTCGAATCGTTCTTCCTGACTCAGGATCCCATGAACGTAATCATTCACAGGGACAATATCCTTTCCAAAGAAAAAACCATCCCCTTAAAGAAACTGGCCAATGAATCTCTCGTTTTGTATCGTGATGATTTTAATCTCCACGACGAAATCATCCAGGATTGCAAAAAGATCGGCTTCCAGCCTAAAATCGTCTTTGAAACGAGCCAACGCGATCTGATGATCCAGACGGTCGTTGCCAACCTGGGTGTCGCATTACTGCCCAGCCGCATCTGCCCGAACAAGGAATCCAATCCCCGCGTAGCGGAACAAGTCGTCGTCCGTCCCCTCGTGGAACCGGAAATCATGCATGTCCTCTATGTCATCTGGAAACGCGGTCACTATCTGTCCCATGCAGCACAGCTCTGGCTCGATTTTGTCCGTAATAAGACACGTACCATATCCAATATCTGATGCATGTAACCATACTAAGCAGGAAGGTGTGCCATTTTGAGTCTGCCCAGTTCGTTAAAACGCCGCATCATTTCTCTTTCCCAGTCAAAGACCGATACCAGCGGCGTTCGCCCGGAAGAAGAATACGACCGGCAAAAGCGCATAGTAAAAAAGCGGTACCAGTCTTTGTCCGGACTGGAAAAATGTCTGGTCCTGTCCGTATCAGCAGCTGTAATCCTCGTTGTCATCCAGTTCTTCTGGATTGCAGCCTTACAATATCAGATTGTCCTTCTAAAAGAAGAACTACATACACAGCAGACCCGGCTCACCCAGTTGGAGCAGGCGAGTCAGAAACATAATAACCTTCTCTATTCTACGTATGAATCTATGGAAGACCTGAACAAAAAATGGCACGACCTGCACTTCCGCGTATTGGAAAATACATGGAAATTAGGAAACTGACTGTAATTAACTGCCAAGGACTGCCACACGCAATGACGTGCGGCAGCCCTTTTATATTTAAAACGGTACCGTTTTACGCAGATGAATCGGGAAACGTCCGACAGATGATGAAAACGATATGATATTTAGAACGTCTGTAAAAATATTGTCAAATCCTTTTTCTGATTTCAGCATATAAAATGAGTATAGTTTTACAAATAGCTTACGAATTCAGAAAGCACATTTACAAGGATGGTAAAAAATTATATAATGAACTGTAACTAAACGATGGGTGGACTCTATGAACAATACATTAGGAAAACATTTACTGATTGATTTTTATAATTGCAAGGCTGTGTTTACAGATCCTGAAGATTTACAGCCTTTAGTGGAACGCGCTTTCGAACTCGTTGGTGCAACCTTAGACGGAGCCAGTTTCTATCATCTTGACAATGAACTGACCTGTATTGCTGTTTCCGGTAATGCTCATCTTTGCATACATACCTATCCTGATCTTTCTTATGCCGCTGTCGATATCTATAGTTTTAATACAGACCTTCAGGCAAGTAAAATCATGAGTGCCCTGAAGATCATCTTAAAGTCAGACCGCATCAAAGCGACAAGTATCCGCCGTGGTGATTTTGGTTCTATCCGGGACATGCGTCCAAAGCGCAAAAATAAGATTACCACCGTACGAAGGATGAAAAACACAGGGGCACGCATCAAGCGCACCAGTGCCAAGATGTTTTCTATCCTCCGCCATCCTAAGCGGTCCCGGCGTATACGCAGCTATCAGAAGCGAAAGAAATAAGTTTTACGGAAGGGTTTGTCTCTATGTTTATGATGTCACTAAACCAATCTGCCGGTATCGGGTCTGAAGAACGTGAATCTCTGGACGCTATTACCGCTGATTTGTTGCAGTTTATACAACTAAAGAGCCACAGGCTGTATATGCATTCTCTGCAGGTCGCAAATTACAGTGTCAGTGTAGCAGCCAAATTAGCACTACCAAAGAGCGAAATAGAACAAATAAAACACGCTGCTTTGCTACATGATGTAGGGTTGCTGTTTGTATCCAACACGCTTCTGGCTAAGATTCCGTATCTGAACCGCAGTGAAAAAGCAATGTATAAACGTCATGCAGCAGCAGGTGGCAACATGATAGAAAATATCCCCTGCTGCCAGGACATCATCCCATACATCGTATATCACCACGAACGGTGGGACGGTTCCGGTTTTCCCAAACATCTGCGTGGTGCCAATATTCCTCTGGGAGCCCGTATTATAGCTGTAGCCGATTACTATGACACGATTATCAATCCCAGTACAGAATTCTGGGCTAAAACCAAAACTCAGGCTGTCCGGGAATTGTTTAGTGCTTCTGGCCTTCTTTTCGATCCGGAAATCGTTAAAGCTTTTATTGAAACGCTGGGCTAAAAACATATTGAAATGATAACGCTGAACCAAAACGGACAGATAGCGATACACACATCGTTACCTGTCTGTTTTTAATTCTTATAGTATGATTACGGTGTACCGCTGGCGATGACAAGACCTGTCACCCTGGCGGCGCCTTTTCTCTTTAATGCCCGGGCGCAGGCTTCAAGGGTCGCGCCGGTTGTATAAATATCATCACAGAGCAGCACGACTTTAATACAATCAAACGATAACATGGATTTTGAACACCACTGTGTGCATGTTTCAGAAAAATAGGTGGGTACTAATTTTAACTCCCCTTATTTTTAATTCCTTTCTCATGAGTATTTTTCTTTATTAATTGCAATGAAGTTGCCCAGCTCCACAACAGTTAAAAGTTACTTTAGAAAATTACTTTATGATTCTACAAATTAAGATAAAGCTTAATTCTGAAAATATTCCTAAATTGCAATATCAAATTGAACACCTTGTAGATCATCCAGTTTGGCTACTTCCTCAAGGAAAACGCCCATGGGTGTTTTGTAACCCCAAATCTTCCGGGGCAAATTGTTGCACCAGCGAATAGCCAACCTCATCAATAATCAAAAGATCCGGATGGGCGTAAAATTTGTGTCTCCGCACCAACACACCTTTTGCGTTCCTTTTCTCTAGATCATCCATCAAATGAGACAGTGTAATGAAGTATGCTGTCTTCCCATGCTGCAGTACATCTACTGCAAAAGCTGTAGCATGGCATGTTTTTCCAACACCCAGCGACCCCAAAAGAATCAAGTTTTAAACCCGCGCAATAAAATGCTAGCGAACTGAGCTCCTGTATCTGCTTCCGATTAATGCTGGGCTGAAAGTCAAAATCAAATTCTTTGAGCATCTTCATCTCTGGCAGATGAGAGAGCTTCACCCATCTCTTTACGGCCTTATCCTCCTGCACCTTTTTCTGTAACTTTAGAATCTGAACCAAAAAGAAAATGAAGCTGACATCCCGCCGGGCTGCACTTTCCACAGACAGGCATCCAACTGGCATGCGGCTTCGGTCATTTTAAAGTCGATCAACAACTGATATTCATGTTTCAGTTTAAGCATTGGTCATCGCCCCCATAAGCCAATCATAGGTTTTCAGAGGCCTTCCTGTCACATCTTCCTCTGTACGAATCGCAATGGCATAATTCCAGGCAATACCATTTAGGGCCGCCAGATCGCTATGTTGCTGCCCCTGTGGTACATAATACTCTTTGACATCCGTTAAAGGGACATCAGCAACAAGCACATTGTCTACATAAATCTGGACATGGTTGTGGTAAAGACGTACTTGTGCGTTTATTATAGAACCAAAAAGAAGGCTGTTGCATGTGTGCAATTTTTTCACACATGCAATAGCCCCTCTCATTCACTGAGATTTACATCTTTTGTGTTGATCGCTGCGTTTGCGCATTTAAAGACGGGCGGTGATTGCAGCCATCAGACCAAAGATAATGCCTGGGAGATTGGCAAAAACAATCGGCCAGTCGCGACTCTTTTTGAAAAAGCCATATCCAACCCACATCGTGCAGTTGATAAATGCAACGAACGGCTGAATCCAGTCTCCCTGATGTCCGGACAGATTTCCAATGATTTGTGGAATATAGGAAACGTACATACAAATGGATAGACCAGAGGCAATCACGCCGACGACGCTCATCTTGTTTTGTACAGCCTCTTTGCCAAGATGCACAACTTTCTCTTCCAGAGTATCTGCCTTGGTTTCTGCTTCTTTCATACTGTACCTCCTTCAAAAAGTGGTCGATAATAAATCAGTATTTAATCGTATAGCTCAATATTTCTTGAGCTATACGATATCTCCCTAGTACATACCTATGGAAATACTGATATATTTAATGTCCCTAGAACAATTCTCTTTCGGCGATGCGTCCCAAGAGTTCCTTCGATGGGATGAAGAAAAACTGCCTTTTTTCAGCCGCCAAATACTCAAGCAGACAATCATCCTGTGTAAACATATTGGTGACCAGCTGCCGTGTCACATCCCAATGGCGCGCATAACCAATGAAATAAGTACCGCGCACCCCTTAGCCGGCGGAATTTGCAAAGACGACATTCATGCGTACAAGCTTATGCTCCTCGCCGTCACAGTTGTCCTGCGAGATGATATTGTACGCATGCGAATCCTTCTCTTCGTCGGAGAGTTCAAGACGTTGTCTTTCCTCCGACCGATGTACTTCTCCTGCATCCCGGTCGGAAGTGTCCTCCATGCGTCGCGGCCGTGAGCGTATTTCTATGCAAAAGAATAGAGTCTGTTGATGAACTCCGGATCCTCTGTGTCGATGATCGCCCACTCCTTCGCCTCCTCGCCGACGGGATTCTCCGTTCCGTCAATAAAGTCAAAAATTGCACATCCCTCAAAATAGTGAAAACCATGTGTCTCATCTACTACGTCCCCAATGGGACGAAGGAAGCCCATGATCTGATCGACAACAAGATAGCTCGTTGCCGCCTAACCGCACGCACATGAAGAAAGAAATCGACGGGTGTCACAGGCGCTGTGTGGTGTTCTCCGTTCACTCCCTTGAAATTCTCAAGTTTCTTCGTCTTCTTTGCCGTTGGAAAAAGATATCCCCGCGCGCGGTTGCTAAACCCAAACGAGAGCTTCACGGTCTCTGGCGCGACGCGGATGTGTCCATCGAACGCTGAATCGCCTTCATGCGGACAGCGATATCGGCAACAATCTCCCGCTCCTTCTCAAAATCCTTGCGCTTTCTTGAATACATCCTGTGCAAGATTTGCATTGACCTCCATAGTTCCCCCTATAACATATAATATGCCATTTCTATTTTATTATACACTTTTTTCGGCGCATTATCAAATGTTGTGGCTCCTCCAACTGCATCACGATATGCTTCACTGCTTGATGGCTCAGGTTCGTCAGGGTAAACCAGTTCACAATATCGGCCGCTTTTCGATATACACAGCTAGTAGCCGTTTCTGTCACTTTCTTCATCAGCAAAGTGAAAAACCGCTAGTAGGGCTTCAATCAGAGTTGCTTATCCAGTCGATAGATGCCTTTCTTTCCTGGCTTTTTCATCCGTCGGCGGACAAACGATACCGTACCGCACAGGCATTGCACCGTCCGCCTATCCCGGCGCTCTACGACATATCCTTGCTTTTTATATTCCGTTGCTAATTCCCGATCGAGCTGCTCTAATGCCATCCCCAATGCGGTTCGGAATAATTCGAAAAACAGGGCTAATAATTCCATATCCCGTTCAATAACTGTATCGGGGTCCTTTATTGTTTTGATGATTTCTGTTACAATAGTTTCCATAGAAGACCTCGGTTTGATGAGATTGGTGTGGTGACCTCTCATTATTATCAGGGGCTTCTTTCTTTTTGGCAAGTCTTACCGAGAACTATTTTACACTCCCAAGACGTACCTTGAATACGAAAGGAGAGTTTGAATTGTGATCAGGTGTTATTGGAGTATTCCTGAATGAAGGATCGTTGATGTAACTGGTAGGTTCAAATATTGATCAAGTTGAATGAAAAGAACAAAGCAGTCTTCTCCGTAAAAACGATAAACCCGACACACCATCTGAATTAAAAAGGACGGAGGATTGCCAACTGAACAGGCCTTCAACATAACCCTAAATTTGGTCTTGACGCCGTTAAATATATTTCGGCCCCAATTTTACTAACGTCTATCATCTATACACAATTCATGATATAATTTGATTGTATTAGCATGTCTTCGTTACACTAAAGTTAATATTTATCGATGTAAAAAATAAATCATCCATTCTACTGTTTTCTAAATACTTGCATTTTTTATTTTAATCTTTAGTTCTATTTTACCTTTCGAAAATAGGTGATATTAAAAATGATTATATTTATAAGTGATTCTTTGTTTTTATTATATATCGTCACTTTTCTTGTGATAATTATTACCATCTATAAATGCATTAAGACTAGGAAAATAGAAACAAAAACTATAGTGATTATACTAATAGGAGTTGTATATTTATTATTCTATTCGTATGAATCCATACCGTCCGAAAAGGTTCAATATAATCACATAGCAATATCAGACGTAGAGGGATTACCAGAAAAAGGAATTGTTAACAAAATACTAATCCAAGAATTTGATTATTATAAATCTGAGAGATTATTCACTAAAAATCAAATTTTTGATTATAAAATTAATCGAATTAATGGCCCAATAAACGATACCAGTAAGACAGACAATCACTATTATGATGTATCATATTCAGTAAAAACCATAGCTCCGGCTTGGATTGCAGGTAATGGAAAAAATGAAGACCTATGGGTAAATAACAAATCTGAGTTCTACAATTTAATCAAAAATAATGACCAATATATTCTAAACCGTGTTAGTGGCTTATAATTGTAACATGCACCAACTATTAAATTAACCAAGTGATGATGAATAAAAAAGTCAAACTGCAATCAGAACCCGAACTGCAATTAGAATTTAAAATTTTCCCAGATATCATCTATCAACACTATCATAAAAAAACTATATTTTATATACTTATACACTTCTACTGGTAACCCATCTTCAAGCCCAACTTTATATTCAACACTAATATAAAAGCGTCAGTCACTCCTTTCGAGCAACTGGCGCTTTTATACTTCTTATCTACTGTGCCCTACTTTTGAATATGGTTTCCGTAAACATCACGGTACACATTTTGGGCTTTATCATCTTTATCATTTACCCGTACACGTTCCACCTTATGCCGATCATTATCTTTACCGGAAATTCGGTCTACGCGGAAACGGTCGATATTCTGCACTTTAACCAATTCAGGACCAAAGTCATCTACAGAACGGGTCATGTTACCATCCGAAGGCGCTCCATTTTGTAAAGCCCTGTAAATAATGGCTGCGTATTCATAACGTGTCATTGCTCTATCGCCTTTAAATTCTCCATCCGGATATCCTTTCAGATAACCTCGTTCCGCTAAGTTCTTAACATACTCATAAGCCCAATGATTTTCCGGTACATCTGGGAAGATCATAGTTCCGGTTGCTGTAGGAACCAATTTGGCAGGCTGACCCGATTCATAGGCTGCCAATTTTTTTGTCAGCGTTTCAATCTGATTCTTCATAGCCAACATATCTTTAGCCATGGAAACACGTGAACGGGAGATGTGGCTCTTCTGCCCAAATTTCCAGCTGACACCAACATTTACCATATTCTCGCCGCCACTGAAGGACCCGCCTACACTAAACATGGTATCTTCATTGGGACGATAGTAAGCGCCAATAGCGACGGCATGAGCATCTTTGTAATTACCATACCCTGCAGCAAAATCCCATTTGTCATCTGGATCGAAATCCAAGGGGTGCAATCCTGCCAGTGCCGCGGCACCTGCCCCAACACGGTTCACTCGATCTCCCAATCGGCTGATCCGGTTTTCCGCACGGTACAGCTGGCTTCCATTTACGGCATCCGTACTGGTCGATGAAATATCTCCAGGAGCTACGTTGGTGATCTTATTTCCACCATTATTCAACCCATCTTTATTGAGCGTAACATCCTGACCTGCGGAACCGTTTTGGATTGTCATCCCTCCCGTCGTTATGGTGGTGTCTCCAACGTTGACAGTGCTGGCATTTACCGTCGTGATATTCCCAGTGTCTGCTGTAACAGTCTTCGTAGTAACCGAATCCAGTCCTTTCAAATCTTTTGAAAGCCGCACTTTCAGGTTATCACTTCCATCAGATACCACTCCGATATTGTCTTCCGTAGACAGTTTAGAAGAATCCGTAATGCCCCCGACTACATTCACTTGCCCATTGAGTTTTTTACTGATTACATTCCCTACGTCACCGCCATACTTCATTCCGTCGTTCATAGTGGCGACCGTCTGGGTATTCCCATTGTGATCTTCATAGACGATCCGATCAATACCATCTGTGCCATTATAGCCATCCGTGCCGTCTACTCCATTCACACCTTTTACAACATGGATGTCCGCAGAAGCACCATCCTTACCATTGATGCCAATATGACCATCGGTACCATTGGTTCCGTCTTTGCCTATAGAAGAAATGGTAACCCCATCTTTGCCATCGGCACCTTTCACACCGATAGCCCCATTGATGCCATCAGCGCCATCTTTGCCCTGGCCGCCCACGGTAACCGTATCTGCTTTCAGATTCTTGTCCAATCCAATGACCAGATCTCCATTTGCATCCACTACAGTCTTGATGTTGGAGGCATCATATTCTGCGTCCGCTTTCGTACCATTCCCTTTGATGGTCATGGTGCTGTTCAGTTTTTTGGCCACAGATCCTGTATTCCCAGCAAACTTCAGTCCATCATCTAATGTGGCAACTTCATGGGTGACATGCCCATCATCTTCGTAAACAATACGGGTCATACCATTAGCACCATTGGAACCATCCACGCCGTCCTGACCCTTCGCAGATTTCATGGTAAGCCCATCTTTCCCGTCTTTTCCATTCATTCCGATAGAGCCATCTTTTCCATTGATGGTAACAGCTGAGCCATCTTTGCCCGCCACACCGATGGAACCGTCTATACCATTTTCGCCTTTTTCACCCAGATTCAGATTGTCATTGACATTGACCTTGTAGGGATCTTCCGTTGTGCCGGTGCCGGTAACTGTCGTATTTTTCCCGTCTACCAGTTTAGTGGCATTCTTGGCAATTTCATCTTTCAGCTGGCTGACATTCACCGCATCCGTTCCAGCAGTACCGGCAGCCACATTGTGGATCTGATTGCCGCCATTATCCAGCCCTTTTTCTGTCAAAGAAACTGAAGAAGTCCCTGGTGCCGGATTTTTCGGTGTAATCGTAATACCGCTAGCACCAATCGTTGTCTCATTCCCATCTTTATCCGTGATGGTCATGCCGCTTCCCTGGGTCACGGTCTTATTTCCGTTCGTATCGACGGTAGTTACACTGGTTACATTCAAATCATCGTTCAGGACCACTTTCATCGTTCCGTTTTCCACTTTCGTAGAAATATTTTTGCCATCCCCTGTAACTTCAATATACTCTCCCAGAGATTTGTGGACGATATTCCCATCCTGGTCCTTTAATCCGAACCCTTTTTCCGTTAAATCAGCAGACTGTTTCGTCAACTGACTGACGTTGACAGCGTCTGTATCTGCTGTACCAGCCGCTACGTTGGTAATTTTCGTGCCGTTCGCATTGATTCCTTCTTTGGTTACAGAAGGTCCGCCAGCTATGGTCACTCCCTGATTATTGACGGTGGTATCGCCGGCCTTTACCGTCTCAGCGTTTACAGTTTTCGATGTAATACTGTTCAGCCCAGTCACATCTTTTGCCAATTTTACGGTCATCGTATTATTGGCTGAATTGGCAACCACCCCGATATTATCATCACTTAAATTGTTGCTGTCAGCACCGCCCAAAAGAGACATGGCCTGATCAGAACCGCGATGGAGCACATTGACATCTGCTTCCGAAGTATTGCCAATGGTCGAATTATCTCCAGCAAACCGCAGAGGCCGGGTCATGGTGTAAAGCTGGCTTCCATTCACAGCATCCGTACTCTTTGCGCTGACCAGACCGGCCGCAACGTTCTGGATGCGCCGTTCTTTCCCCACGGATCCCACCGTTACAATCCCAGCAGGGGTCCCCCCAGCGTATTGATAGGTTCCGTTGCTGCTGTAAGCATCCTTCCCTTTCGTAGTGGCTCCTGTTGCAACATAAGCAGAGTTGCTGCCCAGATAGACGGAATTCCCCAAAGTGGCCGTTACATGGCTGCCCAAGATCTGGGTATTGGACAAATCCGTATTCTGAGTCGTGGCATCAAGGGTATTCTGGTTGCCAATGATTTGGATATCCGTCAAATCCTTGTTTTTCTGATTTTTGGCTCGGATGGTGTTTTTCGAACCAGTAATAGTAATATCAGACACACTGCCCGCATCGCCTGCTGTACTTGTATCCGGATCTCCGGTCACCATATTCTGATTGCCCGTTACAAAAATATTTCCAAAGGTTTTCGGGTTGGCAGAATTATTGGAAAGGGATTCCATTTTCAGTACGTTTTGATTCCCGACAATGCGATTGCTGTCCCCTTCCATCCGGTTTTCATTCCCAAAGATCCCCGAATTCGAAGCACTTACATCAGCAGCTGTACCTGTTGCAGCCGTACTGTTCTGGCTGCCCAAAACATATGTATTTGCCCCAGTGACCCGGTTTTTGGTACCGATTGCCCCGGAAGAAACACCTTCTGCCTGTGCATTCGTCCCTACTGCGAGAGCATTTTCTGCCAGTGCCTGAGCCGTATCACCCATAGCGGAAGCACTTTTGCTGTTGCTCTTGGCATCACTGCCGATGGCGATGGCTTTGTCATCAGAAACGCCAGCAGAATAGCCAATGGCAACCGCTTTATCTACGCTGCTTCCACCATTTTTTATAGAGGAGGTTGCCAAAGTCCCTATAGCCAGAGAATGATTTCCAGCTGCCTGAGCGCCAGCCCCGATTGCCGTGTTATATTGATAACCGCTGATGGCTAGAGTCTGTTTCAGGCTGCCCGGGTTAGCCGGATCTTCATAACCGGCTCCCACGGTGATACTGCCAAGGCTCTGCGCTTCTGTATTATTCCCCAGCGCAACACTCCTGTCCCCTAAAGCTTTTGCACTGACGCCAGCTGCCATAGAGTCTTCACCCGTAGCCAAATCGTTGTCATAATTATTCAGATTGGCAGATTTTACAGAGTAGTAATGTGTTTTCGCCGTATCAACGATCTTATTGACCTGAGCGACATTCGCGGCATCAGTCCCCAGTGTCCCTGCCGCGACATTGTGAATTTTCGTTCCCTTATTATCATGATTGCGAAGGGTAATGCTGTCTCCCTCTCCGGAAGTGACCGTATCATAATATACCCCACTTGCCGTTGCCGAAGAAACATTCGCATTGACCTGAGCTACCGTGGCGTCGATTGATTTTTTGAGCTGTGCCACAGTGACGGCATCCTGATCCAGTGCCCCATCAGCAACATTGGTGATGCGGCGCAAAGCCGATGCATTGCCGACGGAAACAGCCGTCTTAGGGGCCGCCTGCCCCGTCAGATATCCGGTTCCACTGATCATAGCGGCATTCGCTACGGAATCATTACCGATGGCAACATTCCCACCAGAAGCCTGTGCCCCCTGCCCTAAAGCCACACTAGCTGCATCTGCAGCCTGGGCGTTAAACCCAACTGCCGTAGATCCATTTCCATTCGCTTGGGCCTGATAGCCTACGGCTACAGCGTCATCGGCAGCCTTTGTCTCACTGCCCAATGCTGTAGATTGGATCCGAGAAACGGTCGCATCATTTTTGTTCGCATGATAGCCGATAGAAACATTTTTCCCTTCCGATGTGTTTCCGCCAGCCCCGATGTTAGTTCCAGCTTCAGAACCAATGGCTACATTATGGTCGCTTTTGACATCATTTCCCGTTTTATAGCCAATTGCAATATTTTGCTGTCCGGCAATATTGTTGCCGGCCCCGTCTCCGATGACCACATGGGATCCTTTGGCCCCTAATACATCCCCTACCATACCGACCCCTGCATTCGGGCCAAGTACCACAGACCGGACGGCATTGGCACTGGCATCTTTACCCAAAACCACAGAAGCACTGCCCCCAGCAACGGCTCCGTTCCCAATAGCAACAGCATCTGCCCCACTGGCCTGCGCACTCTTTCCCATAGCCAGGGCATCTGCTCCACTGGCTGCTGCCTCCGTTCCAACCGCAATGCTGGCAGCTCCAGAAGCAGCCGCACTTTTACCTAGCGCCATTGCCTCTTCTGCCTCAGCCTTTGCGCTGTCTCCCATTGCTACAGCACTATGACTGTTTTTCGTCACAGCAGCACTGTTGCCCATCGCAATTGCATGATTCGAAGCGACCGTGCTGGCTTTCGTTCCAATTGCCATACTATTATTGTTGAGCTGAGCGTCGGTCCCGTCATTATAGACCGTCGCTCCATCCCCCAAGGCAATCGAAGAGTTTCCCCGAGCATTGGCTGCATCACCGATGGATATGCTTGCTTTGCCTCCGCCTGTAACCACAGTGGAGCCATCACCATCAGCCGTCATACCATTAAAAGACCCACTGACAGCTTTTCGGCCAATGGCGATACTGTTTTCAGCAGATGAAGCAGAACGAGCAGCATCGCCCAGAGCCACAGAATCTTTGCCCTCTGCTTTTGCACTGACACCGATGGCAACAGCATCTTTACCCGCAGCTGCCGCGTCCTCTCCTGTGGAATTGGCACGGAAGTACTTCATTCCCGGTTTTGTTTTATCCAAGCCCAACGCCGAATTCACATTCTTTAGCTCTGTAATATCGGCCGTATTATTGTTGATTTTTCCTGTATTGGCTGTAATCGCATTTTTATTCGCCGCAATATCCGTCTTGTTTTGCTGGATATCATTGGAATTTTGGTTGATTCCAGCCTTATTGTTAGCAATCTCTGTGCTGTTATCCGCAATTTTATCCGTATTGGCGGTAATAGCTGTTTGGTTATTTTGTACATCTGTTTTTACTGCATCCACTTCTGCACTGGTTGCGACCCCATCAGTGGATATTGTGATTGTCTTTGTTGTATCGTCTTTCGTTACCGTGATGTTCGTTCCGGCATTCAAAATATCACCGTCATGAACAACTTCAGCGCTACCATAAAGTGCACTTCCAAATACAAGCACAGCTGTTAATACGGTACTAGTCAGTACCCCCCCCCGATTTAATAATTGTTCTTAATAGAGAATTACCCGACGTTTTCCCGCCATTTTTTGCTAATTCTGAAACAACCTGGTACTGCCCCTTTGCGCGATTGAATATAACCTTGTAAATTCTATTCAATCTAATTGCCTCCTTTATATTAAAAATAGCATAAAATAACACTCAGCACCTTTAATAGATTTAAACTTTATACGGTGCATTTTTTCTTATTTTAACATCATTTTACTTCCTAAACAATGCATTCCTCTAGATTATTATTTTTTTATAAAGCTATAATTGATTAAAAAATATTTAGTAATCTTGACATACGCGATGACGTCGTAGCCAAGCTCGTGAATCTGGTGTAGCGATGCCGGTGAGCAGAACCATGAGCCGAACAGGACGTGCTGGGCAGAGACACCTGCCTCACGAGCCTCTTCCAACAGTGTTAGAATAACATCTGGAGCCTTGCACTGTGCTAGCTTGCGCTGCATGCTTGCCACCATTGCTGTACGGGTAGATGTCAGCTGACGCGCCTCACAATTGCTGCTGCTTCGACAAAGAGGACAGCAGGCAGTGGCGGAGCAGCAGGAAGGTATTCCCATCGCTCCAACCAAACGTGAGTATACGGAAGACTTTCAGGAACGTGCCACTGACATAGTCGTAGACGCGGGCCAGCAGCTCCACTTTCTTGGGCAGTTGCGTTTGAGCAAGGAGTCGTTGTCATTTTCGATGATGAGGATGTTCCTACGGTCTTCGCCCGTCATTGGTGCGATTGGCCTTCTGGATGTTGGTCGTATCCAGGAATCCATTGAAATGGTAGAACGTATCCCTCTCAAACGGGGTGGGCTCTGACGCATCCTTCTTCCGTGGGTAGAAGAACCGCCTCTGGAACACCGCCTCGGACGCGACCTTGCGGTCATGACCGCAAAGCCGCACATCTTGTAGACATTGTAGTTTCGCAAGAACCAGCTGACATGGAACTCGGCAAAGAATTGACGAATCTTGGAAGATGATACTTCACATGAGTGATGATATTGTACAATATTCATGGCATAAGCCTTCCGTTTGTGTTGTGGATTTTCGTTACTTTTATCATACAAAACGGAATGAGTTCATGCTATTTTTATTTTGCGGATTACTAATAAAGATAAATCAGCGTGGTATCAACTATGAAGCTTAAGTTAATAATAGATGGATTCTGTACATTAACATACTATACTCCGTTTTCCCGGAAAGTCATGTCGTTTCTCTCTTGCATTTCCAAATATCCATTTATGCTTTGATTTCTGTGCCATCTTTAAAAGTCACCCAAATATCATCTTTCTCATTTACAGTAATGAAATCCACCAAACTGCACCACAGTCTTTTATCAAAAATGCTAATAAATTCCTGTTTCTGTAAATTTTCAATAAATCTTTCTAGCTGCTGGCCCCTACTTGTACGCTGTTTCATGGTATCGCAAATCTGGTCATACTTTATTTTTATTTTTTCATAGCGGTTAACTAGCGCACTGTACTCTTGGTTATATTGCACTTGATCCTGTGTCAAGCAAGCATTTTCGGAGATGAGTTGCTGAACCCGTTCTGCTAACAGGTTCATATTGAGTTCTAATGCGTTTCGTTTCTTTTCCAAATCTGTAGTATCAACTAGGCGAATCTTTAACAGAATGATATTGCTAAGGATCTCATCTTTATTCTTGATAAGTTGATTGGCTGCTCGGACAAATATATTTTCTATCTCATTTTCAGTCAAATGTGGCGTCTTACAATGTCTCTTGAACTTATCATTACAGCGATATACGGTCTGGCGGTATTTATCAGTCGAGTGCCATACTTTGGCTCCGTACCAACTGCCGCACTGTCCACATTTGATTTTGCTGGAGAAAATGGAGATACCGCTATGACGAATTTTACTATTTTTCCTCTTCCGCATCTCTTCCTGTACCAAGTCAAATACCTGTGGACTGATAATAGCCTCATGGTTATTTTGCACATAATATTGCGGTACTTCCCCTTCGTTCCTCTTACTTTTTTTCGTAAGAAAGTCCACCGTAAATTTCTTTTGAAGCAACGCATCACCTTTGTATTTTTCATTCATGAGAATACTTCGCACCGTGTTGGGTCTCCATATTTTGCACCCCGCAGGTGTTGGAATCTTTTGCTCTGTCAATTTCTTTGCAATAGAATGAAAGGTGTACCCGCTAAGATATAAACGATAAATCAGTTTTACTGTTTCTGCCTGCTCTTTATTCACTACCAGATTGCCGTCCGCTCCCCTGTCATAACCAAGAAAATGACTGAATGCCAAACTGACCTTCCCATCAGCAAACCGTTTCCGATGTCCCCAAGTGACATTTTCTGATATACTCCTACTTTCCTCCTGTGCCAGGGAACTCATAATAGTAATAAGAAGTTCACCTTTGGCGTCTAGTGTCCAGATGTTTTCTTTTTCAAAGTAGATTTCGACCCCTTTATCTCTCAACTTACGTACGATTGTCAAGCTATCCACCGTATTCCGCGCAAAACGGCTGACCGATTTCGTAATGATAAGGTCAATTCTGCCATCCATTGCATCACGAATCATACTTTTAAAGCCTTCCCTATGCAAGGTATTTGTCGCTGAAATTCCTTCATCCGTGTACATCCCAGCGAATTCCCAGTCGCTGCGTCCCTTTATATAATTTGTATAATAGTCAACCTGTGCTTCATAACTTGTAAGCTGTTCATCCCGGTCGGTTGAAACGCGTGCATACCCGGCGACCCTTCTCTTTTTCTGGCTATGAATAGGTTTTTCTGTGTAATTCTGTAGTGTAGCTGGTATAACCTGCACTTTTTTCATGGCAATTGCACCTCTTTATTTTCTCCAGAATAAAACCGAAACAGCAGGGTCCGATTCTTTTGAACCTCAATCCATTCCACCTGTTCCCGAAATTTTTGCTCATCAAATGTAGATTCGCCAAGAAGGACTGCCGCTGTTTTTTTCAGCCAATCTTCTTTGATGCCGCTAGTGTGGACACATTTATGTTTGTTCCGACTCCGCCAATACGCTACTCTTCTATTTTTACGTGTTTCCAAACAACGGACAAATTTCACATCACAAGTCGGGCAAAAGATACGTTCTGAAAAGGCACTATAACGGCTGGACAGTCCACTTTTACGATATTGGACCATTCTTTGCCGCACTTGTTCCTTCCGTTTCTCCGTCCACATATCCTTTAACGCTGTCGATTTCCATGGCTGCTTAATAACCTTGCCGTCCTTTAAGTAAAATAGCAAGGAATGATAAGCCGGCACCACTATTTTCTCTACCCTCTGTAAAAACTCAGTCTTATCAAAAATTGCCATTTCAAGCGCACTCATACAAGCGCGTTCAAGAGCAGGCTGTGGAATGGCACCATAGGCCCCGCACCATTTCTCCGCTTTTCCTTTATTTGACAGGCACGACCAGTATTCACTCGGTTTGCCTTTGTACTTTCTTATGTTATGGATGTAGCTCTTTCCACAAATACCGCACTTGATGATTCCTGTAAAGCAGGATGTGTTTAGAAAATTTCTGGCATATCCGCCACGTTGCTTTCCCGCCTCCTTACGCCACGCCATCTCTTCCTGAACCTGATTGAATGTCGCTGCATCAATAATGGCCTCATGATGATTTTCCACTACATACTTATCCTTTTCTCCATGGTTTATGACCTGATGTTTGGTAATTGGATCTATTACGAAGGTCTTTTGAATGACCAGGGTCCCTTTATATACAGGATTCTGCAACATCTGCTTTATAGTAGAATCCTGAAATAGGTTGCCGTACATTGTATGAACTCCGATATTGGCAAGCTCTCGCTGTATATCTCTTCGCGTTTTCCCTGCTAAATACCCCTTAAAGACTCTCCGAACAATCGCTGCTTCCTCTTTCTGGATAACTAGTTCTCCATCTTTCCATCGGTACCCATAAATGAAGAACTTTGCATGGGGAATTCCTTTTTCGTATTTCTTTTGAAACCTCCACTTGATATTGTCGCTGATAGAGCGGCTTTCTTCCTGAGCAAAGGAGGCAAGGATTGTCAGCATCAGCTCTCCATCACCACTTAGGCTACGAATGTTTTCTTTTTCAAACCAGACTTCGACACCAATCTCTTTTAGGTGCCGAACCGTCTTAAGCAGGTCAACCGTGTTACGTGCAAACCGCTGGATGGATTTCGTAAGAATAATATCAATTTTTCTAGCTTCTGCATCTGCAAGCATACGTTGAAACTCTTTTCTCTTAATAATCTTTGTTCCAGTAATACCATAATCAGCATATACCCCCGCATATTCCCACGCAGGATTTTTCTGTATCAATGAACTGTAATAGCTAATCTGAGCCGATAGGGAATGCTGCATTCTCTCTGACTCTACAGAGACTCGGGCATAGGCAGCAACCCGCTTCCGTTTGGAAATTTCGGTAACCTTCTGTTCTATTTTCCACATTTTCTTTTCCATAGTTGAGCCCTCCTTCCAACTATATATATCACTCTAACCAGTAGAATTATCAAGTGTATAACCCTCCGAAAAACGGTTGATATTTATGAAGCATTTCCTTCTTGAAGGACTGGTACTCCTTCTTGGTAATAAGTTTATCATTCAACATTTTCCTTGCCAGATTTATCGTTACCTGAAAAGTTATTTCATTAAAAAATAACTTCTTATCCATGGCGAACACCTCCGAACCGGTAAGCAATATAGCAAGCATGAGAGCAGAACTTCCGATGACTATTGCCATAGACAGTGAATGCTTTTCCGCAGGCCGGGCAAGTAAAAGTATAGACTGCCTTCCGCTTCACCAGCATCAGATGTGCGTTCCACCACTTGTTCCGACAGGCATCACAGCAGAACCGTTTCCGCTTCCGCCCCGGATTCTGATCAATAGGCTTCCCACACTGCTCGCATACTGCTCCATCTATCCTGGTTACCAGACTGTGCCGCCGGCAGAACGACTTCACCGTATTGATAGAAATCTGGAGCTGCATCGCTATCCTGCCATACCCGGCCCCAGCTCGGCGCAGAGCAATAATCTGTTGTTTTTGTTCGTCCGTCATGATGGATACCTCCTGAATTTTTGGTCTTCAGGAGTAACAGGACAGAATGGCTATTACTAAGTACTATAAAAACAAAAAGGCCGATACGGAACATCCTTCCCGATGTTCCGTATCGGCTTTTCTCATACAATCTTCTGCTTTGCATCAGCCACAATAGCTTTGACCGCTTGCTGCAGCAAAGTAATATACAGCCTGTTCCGAATCTTCACCCACCAACTGGTGGTGGTCTGGATTTCCGCTTCCAGTAGGTCTGTGAGATTCTTCATCTGCGCTTCCACCAGCTTCTGGATGTCCTCCAGGTCGATGGACTGAATGGCCGCTTCGGCTTCGCTCCTGGCAAAAGATACAACCGTATCGGCGACGGCTTTCTTGATTTCTTCACGGTTCATAGTCATTTACCTCCCAAGATCAGTTGTTCATAATCAGTGACACCCCGGGCTACTGCTCTGGCCAGGGCATCCTGGGCATAGGCCAGGATTTCTTCATCGCTGGGATTAGTGATGAAGGCCAACTCGACCAGGACAGCTGGCATGTCCGTGTTCGTGAGAACATACAGGCCGTTAACGCCGGGCGTTGCGATTTTCACGCCCCGGTCAGTGGTATCGAGGGCATCAATAATTTGGCGTTGGATACAGTTGGCCAGTATGTTGCCACAGTAACTGTCAGCACAGGCCCAGGTTTCTGTGCCGTTGGCTTCTTCGGCTTCAGCGGCATTGCAGTGGATGGACACGAAGATGTCGGCATCACTACTATTGGCGGTTTCACAAATTTCATACAGGCTGTCAGATTGAAGCAGTTCTGTTTCTACGCCTGCCGCATTTAGATAGCTTGCAGCGGATTTACCAACGGCCAATGCTACATCACTCTCGCGTAGGCCCGTTTCTTCATTGACGGCACCTGGATCTGGATGCCCGTTCGGCGCATGGCCGGGGTTCAGGAATACTTTCATTGCTTTTCTTCTCCTTTCTGATGAACGGCAGACTTCACGGTACCGCCGATGTAACCGAGCAAGCCAGAAGCGATGGACATGGCCAGCTCATTGAGGGCATAAAAAATCGCCAAGATCAGTGCCGTGACCAGCCCGATGATGACGATGCAGTCGGGGATATTCACTTTTTCAAACATACTTACGCTACCACCTTAATCTGTAGTGTCACTTTTGCATTCGATTCCGAACGCTCTTTTAAATAAGTGTATAAAGTATTAGAAATTTTCCCAGACATTGTTGCCCCTAAATCTGTGTCTATATTATATGTCAAGTCTATGATTTCCTTGATCCCCGTTCCTGTTGTGACTTCAGCCTTACAGGCAGCATAGCGCTGTTCTTCTTTTACCAGGAATATCATCCCTTTATTATCCGCATCCTCGACAACAACAATCCCTTCTATCTTAGGACTGTCCGGACTCTGCGCTAAGGTCATCAGCAGACTTCCTAAAAGGAACTGTGAGCCTTGTCCTTGCAGTGTAAGGTTTACAGTCGTAAAGGGACTGGTGGGAATCAAAACTGCATCCGTGGCACTGACAATCATGCCATCACTAATCGGCATAGACGCAGAAGCATATTGATGATTCGAACTGACAGTGCCCTGTTCTTTACCATTAACTGTGATTTTCCCGACGTAATAATCATTGTCTGCTTTTAGGGTAATATCGAGCATATTTTGATATTCTGTAGCATACACGGCATTTCTATCCGTATCATGTTGCATCGATAACTCTGGATGATTGCAGGTAATCATAATTTTTTGATGGTCTTTTTGCACCAGGGTTATTTTCTTCCGGGTATCCCCACCAGCAGATACGTTCGCTGTTCCTTCCACCAGTTCTCCATCGGCCGTATAGAACTTTTTCCCCCGAGCAACATCTCCAATTTCAGCTGTCGTATCGGACACTTCACAAAACCTTGCTTTGCCTCCCGCTGTAAGGGGTAATAATATGGATGGAACTTCCGTGTAATTAGCTCCCGCAATCTTAACATCAACCTTCATGGCTCAGTCCTCCTATTCAATGGTCAGCACTTTGGTCAGACTATCCTGGGATACTGCTACAGAGGTCAGGGAACCTGTCACTTTTGCTCCGTTAATATAGGCGGTTTTGCCCGACACAATAGTACTCGCAGCTGCGGTAGCATCTGCCGTATCCACCACACTGGCCTTGCCGGCTACTCCCAGAATCGTCACACCTGCCTTGATGTTCTCCGCAACCAGCTTGGCTTGTTCCTCGCTCGTGATGGTAACTGAGCCTTTGCCATTATGGTAGCCTGCCGGGATGGTATACGAACCGTCCACCTTTCCAACACTGCCACTGACAGCCCCATTATCTGGCATAGAGCCTGTCACTGAACCGGTTCCCAAGAATGCAGTTTTTCCATTCAGGATATCCGCAGATACTGCAGTCGCCCCCGTTGTATCATAAAAAGTGGCGGCTCCCTCTCCTTCTGCTAGTGGAATCGAAACTTGAGGGACTTCTGCATACACTACGGAATTGATTTTTACATTTTTCGCCATGATGTTATTCTCCTTTACTCAACCTTTAACTCATATCCATTGAAGCTAATTCTGCCATAGTTCGACGGAATGGCAGCTACCGTAACCCGCTGCAAGGCATCGTAGCCTGCATCTGGTCGTATGATTTGTTTCTCTTTATTAGGAATGACCACTTTCTTTTGATAATTTCTGGAAGGTACCACCGGCATGGATAGAATCCCTTGCAGAGTATTTATTCCCTTTATAGTGCCTTTATACTTATCCATGGGTTGTTACCTCTCCCGTTATAATAAACGGACTAGGTGGAATGATTGTGTCTGTATACCCAGAGTCCAGCACCAGTTCTACATCATACCAATAGGTTCCAAATGGAAGCTGTGCTGTATCTTCTGGTATCAGGATCAGAACACAGTCATTTTCTCGGCGCAGAATGCCTCTATCCAGATGTTTTTCTATCACTGTCTTTTCATCTGAAAGCTCCCGCTTAACGGTAAAGGTAAGCTGATCATCCGGACCTGGGATAAAGATGGCACCTGTCACCCGGTCCCGAATAATCAGCGTGATTTCAGCAGAATCCCCTCTTGTCAAAAAGAGCCGGTTTCGAATGACCGAAAAACCCATTCTATCACCTCCTACTCATGCTGCCGTTGCTCAATCACATCCAAGCGATGCTGCACGTGCCCCGTAGCTTCTTCCACCCGGGACAGCCGCTCTGCCATCTGCTGCCGTTTGGCTTCCGTATCCGACAGCTGGCGGCGCAGTTCTGCGATGCAGTCCCTAAGGCTCCGCACCGATTCATTCAGCGGCTTAATGACGCTGAAGTTGAAGATGACGCCACAGAGCATCAGAACAGATACCAGAGACGCGGCCATCTGTAACCATTCAGCCATATTCCTCACCCCCTATCCTGTCCGCTGGAACATGTACACGACAATGGACGGCTGCATATTGTTGTGCGGCTGGCCTCCACCCGTCCGGGAAAGGCTGTGGGAATGATTCCCATCCCAGGAAGTATGCCCGTCCACCTGATTGCCATGCCAGCAGCCGTCGCCATAGCCTACGGCCACAGGTGCATCATTGCCTTCACATGCATCCCACTGGAAGTTGCGCGGCAGTGCCCCACAGGACCAGTGACGATGATTCCCGCTGTCGCCAACCGTATGGCCATGAGCCGGAGTTTCTGGAACCGTAAGGTTGTGCTTCTCTTCGCCCAGCTTGTCCCCGGCCTTGTACATGGTCCCGCTGTCTGCTGCCCCGGCTCCGATCAGGCAGCGTCCCATGGCAAAGGCCACCCAGGTCGTCCCGGGCCAGTATGTCGCGGGATTCTTCCCGTCCGCAGAAATGTAGATGGCATTGACAGGGAACGGACATGCCTGGATCTTGGCCACGGCTTCCTCGTCCATATCGGCGTAGGTGACCTTGCCCCAGCTGCCGTTGCTGTGCAGGACGGTATTCAGTTTCCCGGCTGAAGGTGACGGGACCATGCCGCTCTGGCCTGCCGTCTTTTCGCCGCAGCCCGTAAAGTCTGGTAAAGTAATATCCCGAGTGCCGTCAAAGAAGATTCGATGAATCTTCCGCCCCGTCTGCAACTTCGACGCACTGGCCGCATTGCCGCTGATGCCGCTGGCATGGGCCTTGGCATCGGTCAGATGAGCATTGATGTCAGCTGCCGTAGCGGAAATCCGCTCATAGAGCCGGGCATCATTGCTGACCAGCTGGGACACGGTCTTGTTCTGCTGATTGAAGACGACCGGGTCTTCCGAAAGATACTGAGGGAAAAGCACATCATAATCCAGCGTATTCTCCACGGCTTCTGTCGGCCGGACTTCCTGCCCGGCCCGGTCCGGAAAATCCACCGCCCACTTCTCCTTGATATACTCAGCCACTTGCCGTCACTCCTTTCCCGGATACGATGGTCGCCGTCGAGAACGTTGCCTCGCCATCCCAGTGGATCTTCCCGTTCCAGGAATAGCCCAGATAGATGGCATAGCCCAGATGGGCCGGCTTGTAGATGTCGATCTGGGCGATCAGCTTCGAGAGCGTTCCGGTATCCTTGTCATTCATAATGCAGTACACCTTGAAATAATATTCTTCATTCACTTCCTCGATGTGGCCGACACTGTACAGGTTCACGATGGAGTTCATGAAATCCACCGTGGACACATCCACATGCTGCAGCTTAAAGAGGATCCGCTGCCTGCGAAATTCGTCGGTATCCCCGTCGCCGGGCTTGATGCCAAGGAACGATTCATAAAGAGGCAGCGCCCAGGTGGCTGTGTTCACGAAGAAGTTGTCCGCCAGGTCCTGCAGAGCCAGGCGCAGGCGGTTATGCTCCGTGCTGCATGTATCCGCTGTCTTCTTGAACATCGGGTCTTTCCCCAGGAATTTCGGCAGATAGTCCAGCACATCAATGGGGTGCTGCCTCATCCACTCATTCGCTGACAAGGTTCAGCACCACCTTTCCGACTACCGGGATCTGCTCATTGGTCAGGCGGATGTTTTCTGCCTTGCCGCCGAGCTTCAGGTTCCGGTAGTCTGTAATCCCGTTCACGCCCAGGATGAGCCGGCCAATCTGGGCCAGGCTGACATAGGACAGGCTGAAGCCCGTATTCTTGAAATAGGCAGACACAGCGGCTGTCACCGCATCGGCATTGACGGTGCCGTACACTTCTGCGGTAATATCTACGGATACGGGTGCCGGAGACACCACAGTCACGGTGGCCCCGATGGGCCGCTGGGATTCGATGTACCGGGACACTTTCTGGATCAGCTCCTTGGAAGCCGATTCATTCTCTGCCGTCACAATGATGACTTTCACCGTACCGTTCCCGTTCCAGAGCGGGATGACCTTGCAGTTGCCCACCCCATCCACGGACATGGCCCAGGAACGGTAATGGTTGGCGTTGCCGGACGTGATGGGCTGGCGGACCCGGAACAGGAGCCGTGCCAGAAGAGCCGCATCCGTTTCCTCATCGGCCCCGTCCGTGCATCTCTCCGGATTGGTCACGCTGTACACATTGGGGATGGAATAAGGGATTTCCGTAATCGTCCCCGGTGCCACGTTCCCTTTCACCCCTGTATCTGCAGCCTGGACAGCAATCTCTGCTTCGGTTCCGTCCGATGGAATCGTAGCGGATTCGGTCGTGTAGAACCGCAGCCCGTCTTTGGTCTGGAACAAGCTGCCACGTATGATGTAGGCCCCGGGCTGCCCGGTGACCGTCACCTGGCCATTGGCTTTCACCGCCTGTTTCCGCTGGATGCCGAATTCCTCTGCCCGGAGCGTCAGATACCCGCCCCAGGCAGTCTCGGCAAAGGCCGCGTCCCGGAGCATGGTCATCTCGGCATAGCTGTTCTCGAATTCCACAGCATTGGTATCAATCATATCCCGGGCAAAAGAACCTTCGATAGCCGTCTTGTCCGTAGCGGCCAGCGTGTGCAAGGTCTGCACCATGCGGCTCTCAATCTGATCTTTTGTCTGGGCATCGAACAAATTGCTCATGCAAGGCTCCTTTCTGCGGCAACCGTGATGCTTTCCTCGCTGTAAATGGATGTCACATTCACCAAGATGGACAGATCATCTTTCTCCCGCTTTTCCACATCCACCCGGTTGACGCGGGCAATATAGGGATTGACGGCCAGCCCCTCCCGGATATTCTGGCAGACCTGGTCTGCCGTATAGACGCTGTTGGGCATCGTTCCCTGATAGGGTTCAATGGTGATGCCGTATTCGTCATGGTAGGCCAGGTACCGATATCGTTCCGTCATCAGAGCCTTATAAATCCACACCTTGAGGGCTTCATCTTCCGTCACGGTGATGTTGTTCCCGTTCTCGTCATAGCGGAACCGATGTTTCTCAAAGTCATAGCCGTATTCCGAAAGGAGCGGCAATGTTTCTCTGACGCTGGCATCCGCTCCGGATGCCAAGGCCACAAAAGGATCAGCCATATCCGTCCAACCTCACAATCTCATCTAAAATCACATACTGCTGGATTTTCCCGTTCACCATCATGGGCATGATGGCGACTTTCATGCCCGGCTTCAGGGTATCCGTGGTAATCACCGAATCGGTGTAGTCGTTATGGATGTCGTGGTTATGCGACTGATACGCCGCATCCCCGCTGCCGCCTGCCCGGTTCTGGGTAGCCGATACCAGATGGCCCCGGGCTGTCCTGCCGTAGCCTGCCAGAAGGTAGTGGGAAATCCACAGCTCCTCTTTGGTCAGGACGATGCCGTTGTATTTCACCTGGATGTCCGGCGGAGATTGAAGGATTTCGCCAATCTGGATGGACGGGCTGTTGCTGCTCCGCGATACCTGCTCCATGAGGTTCAGCAGGCTGATGTATGGATTTTTCTGCATCTCCCGTCACCCCCTCGATGTCTTGATGATGGTCGCCGGATAGTAGTCGCTCCCCATGTCGATGCTTCCTTCGTAATGATGGAAGCACCCGTACACGCTGGAACTGTTGCCCCAGCAGCCGCCGTTTCCGTCATAGACCACAACATGCCAGTTCGGATTCGGCTTGCTGTAGCGGTTGTACATGATGATGTCGCCTTTCTCCAGCTGTGCCGGGTTGTAGGGAATCGCCAGTCCCTGGGCTTCGGCATCGGCCCGGAGCTGGTCGCATCCTTTGACGTTGTTGTTGTATTCCTGCGCGGCAAAGGGCGAATACCCGGCAGCGGCAACCGTTGCCCGGTCCACGCAACCATTGGAGCCATAAGGCGAAACGGTGCCATCGAAATTCTCCATGCACGAATCCACCACATCGCCTCCGGCGGCATTCCCGCTCATGGACGCCCCGCTCCGGCTGCCCGAAGCGGCTACTATAGGCGGCACGTAATCCGGGTTCGCATTATAGGACGCACTGTCGAGTTCCTGCTTCTGCTCATCCAGCAGTTTATGGAAGACCAGATGCAGCTCCATAGTGTGCCTGTTCCCCTCAATCCGATGGCTGTCCGATTTGATGAAGAACCGTCCCTTGAGCTGTTCTTCCTGGATATCCACGGAAAAACCGGCGATGCACTGGATATGGCCGAGAGCCTTGACGGACATGTCATGGGCGACGGTCTTCAGCATGGCCCGGGCCTGCGAGGCATCGTCCTGCTTGGGGTCGGCCTTGCAGATGGCCTGGATGGTGCCGAATCGTTCGATGTCGGTGCCATTCGGCATCTCGCCTTTCGTCTGGCCCGCACTGTCTACGACCACCACTTTCGACACCATGTCTTCGATAGACTCGGACACAGATGCCCCAGTGAGATTCGTTTCATCGCTGATGAGGAAATTCTCCACTACCTGGTCATTGGTACAGACCACATTCAGCTTCCCATCCGTCATGTAGATGTGATACCCCTTGCCATCCTGTGCTGACTGGTAAGACAGCGCCTGCTTGATGGCATCGGTTGCTGAGATGTCATCGGCGATGAAACTGCACACCACGGAAAGGTTCGGCATCGTCCCGGCTTCAATCGAAAAGTCATGGATGGTCTGCCGGATGGCATCAGCCACGGTCACATTGGCGTATTTCCGGGTAAAGCGTGATTTGGCCAGATAGATGATGTTGTCGAAGGCCACAAAGCGCATGGCATAGGACTCGCTGTCCCGGCTACGGGAAAAGACGCGCCCCTGGAAAACGGGGTACATCTCCTGCGTGACCTCATCGGTATAGGAAAGACACACTTCATCCCCCAGTTCCAGGACGGCATTCATCCAGTCCTTGTCTTTCGTGGTATAGGCGATATCAAATTCCAGCTTTCTCCCGGCCTGCTCCACATCGCCTGACCAGGTATAGGAAAGGACATAGGCAGACAAGTCCGTGTTCTGCGGCTTGTCTGCCTGCTGGCTTTCCGTGTCTGCCTTATTTATCTTTGCCAACTGGAACATTTTCATCATTCCTTTTCAGGTTCATGGTCGTCAGCCGGATGATGTCCCCCGCCGAGAGGCCGCCGCTGCGGATGATGCTGCGGTAGACCTGGAACTTGGAGAACTGCTCCTTATTGAGCGTGACCGATTTCCCGATGGCCCGGCCCACGACGTTGCCGATGCTGTCGCCCGGATAATAGGTGATGTTTTTCTTCATCTTCTGCCAGAACGACTCAGGGCGTTTCTTCAGCTCCGTTGCCGGGTCCGTTTTCCCTGGTTCCGCCGCCGTGACATAGCGGTATTCCGTCAGCGCCAGTTCATAATACACATCGCCACTGCCATCCTTTTCCCCGAACTTGAAGGAGCTGATCAGGCAGGGCATGGAGATGGGCGTGTCCGATACCGTGAGCTGGCAGACCTCGCCGCCTGTACGCATGGCTTCCAGTTCAGCGATATAGGTATAAGGCGACAGCGTCATCATGGCGAAGGGATAATCCTGGGCCGGGAAAAAGCCCGCCAGCGTCAGGGACTTCAGCCCGGTCCTTCCCTTCATGAGATATTCCCCGTAGTTGTTGATGTTCACCGTGCCATGGTTCGTATTGACGGAAACCATCAGTTCTGAAGGCAGCACGGGAAAGGTCACGACAGAGCTGCCCGCAGCCAGGGAAATCGTCAGATCCTGTGACGCCTGCCCGATGGCATTCAGGATAGATTCTAAGAATGAGGCCATCAGATGGTCGCTCCTTTCATGCGGTTCATGCCGTACAGCCGGATCTTTTCCACCAGCTTGTCGGCTACGGTATCGATGTCCTGCTCGCTGCGGACGTTCATCGTATCGATGCGGATGGTGATGGAGCGGCTGCCTGCGTCCATGGCCTGCTGGATGCTTTCGTCATGCGGGACCACCGTACTGCCGTTTGGCAAGTGGACCAGCTCGCCCCGGCGGTCTTCGTTGATGACAGCAAAGCCGCCGCCAAAGTTCTCGACGCCTCCGGCAAAATGGCTGATGGGTTCAATATTGAATCCCACATGAGTCGGCGCCCCGCCTGTCAGAGACGGGATGTCGATGGACAGGCCGTTGATGCTGGCAATGAGTCCGTTCACCTGGTCGATGACCCTGTTCACGCCGCTCCGGAAGGTATCCTTGATGCTCTCCCAGATGCTGGAAGCCGTCTCGCTGATGCCGTTCATAGCCCCATCCCAGGCTGAAGCAATCCATTGCATCCCGGCATCCACAGCATCCGACACCGCCTGGATGGCCTGCTCGATATACTGCGAAACCGTATCCCAGTTTCTCCAGAGGAGATACAGCCCTGCAATGATGGCCGCGATGACAATCAGGATGGGATTGGCCATCGCTGCTGCACCGACTGCCCGGATGACCGTAATCATCATCCTGCCCACAGTCAGGAAGGTACTGCCCATGCCTTTGGCAACGATGGCGATGCCTCTCGCGACTGTGATAAGGCCCTTGAACTGGGCAACCAGATACTTCGATACGCTCCCGGCCTTGCTGATGCCCGCAGCGATGGAGCTGAACGTCCCGAAGGCCTGTCCGCCTATCGTCAGCACCCGTCCCAGAGTGGAACCGAAGAGCTGGAAGGTCACGATGCCGAAAGCTATCTGGCCGATCAGCGTCTTCTGCTCCGGCGTCAGCGACCGGAACCAGGCCGCCAGTTCTTTTACCCGCAGGGACATGGCCTTGAAATAAGGGGTAAAGGAAACAGCCAGGTCCATCCCGGCATTCTTCAGCTGGTTCATGGCAATCTGCATCTGCTCCGACGGGGTCAGCATCTTCTCATAAGCTTCCCGGGTCATGCCGGCAGACTGGGCCATCTGATCCATGACCTTATCGAAATCCCCGGCTCCCTTGCCCGTCAGGACCAGGATGCTGTTCAATCCTTCGACGGAACCAAAGAGCTGGGCCATCTGTTCGGCATCACCGCCCGTGGCCCGCTTCACTTCGTCCAGGAACTTCACCCAGCCTACGCTCTGCAGATGAGCCGCATTGAACTCAAGACCCAGGGACTGAGCCAGCTTCGCCGCTTCAGCAGATGGCTTCAGGATGTTGCTGTAAGCCGCCTTGAGTCCTGTAATGGCTTCGCTGGTCCGGATGCCGTTCTTGGTCAGGACGGCAATGGAACCGAACAGTTCCTGGGTGCTGACATTGAGCTGTGCCGCAATGGGGATGACGTTGCCCGTGGACTGGGCCATCTCGCCAAAGGATGTCTTGCCGAAGTTCTGTGCCAGGAGCATCTGGTCCGTCACCGCCGTGGCTTCCTCTGCCGATTTTCCATAGGCATTGAGGACAGTCGTGACGCCGTTTACGGCAGTTGTCGTGTCCGTGAACCCGGCCTTGGCGGCGATGGTCATATCCTTGACAAAACCTACGGCATGGCCGGCATCGACACCTGCTGAGATGGCCTGGTAGACCGATTCGGAAAGGTCGGCGACGCCTGCCCCGGTTTCATCGCTGACAGCACGGATCTCATCACTGATCTTCTGCATGGAAACGACCGTCGTATCCACCAGGGTTGAAATCTTGGCGATGCCGCCCGCAAAGTCGCTGTGCAGCTTGAAGCCTGCCGTCGCAGCCGCCAGGATGGGTGCCGACAGCAGGGCCATCTTGTCTGACAGGCCGGAAATCTTGCTTCCCGTCTGCTCGATGCTCTTTGCCGTCCGTTTCTGGATACGCTCATGCTCCGTCAGCTTGTCCGACAGGCCGCTGACCGATTGTTTCGCCGCCGCCATCTGGGTCTTCATGGTCCCCAGGCTGTCATTGACGCTACGCACCGTCGGCGTGAATAAATCCCGCAGCCGGATGGCGGCATCGATGACATTATTGGCCATGCTGTTTCACCTCTCTTTCCATCATCTGCCTTATTTATCTGCCTCATTCTCTTGCTATCTGCCACATTTCATGCTAAAATGTGGCAGATAATAGAAAGATGAGGGAGATTTTTATGCGAACATTTAACTACTCGCAGGAAATACAAAATTTACTGACACCTGAAATCGTCCAGCTTCTCACCTGTATCCATGAACACAAGGGACGACAGGATTTATTTCTGGAGGCGAATACAGACGAACTGAAAACACTGGTAGACGTTGCCATGATCCAGAGTACAGGGGCTTCCAACCGTATCGAGGGAATCTTCACCAGTGACAAACGATTAGAGGCACTGGTCAGCAAAAAAGCTGAACCGCACAATCGGTCTGAACAGGAAATTGCCGGATATCGTGAAGTACTCGCCTTGATTCATGAAAATCACGACTATATTTCCCCTGCCCCTAATGTCATCAGGCAGCTCCACCGAGACCTGTACTCTTACTCAACAGGAGCCATAGGCGGAGATTACAAAAACGCAGATAACGTCATTGCAGAAACGGACGCACAAGGGCATCAAAAGGCAAGATTCATCCCCGTTCCTGCTTTTCAGACAGCTGACGCTATGGATTCTTTATGTCAATCGTTCCAGAATGCCTGGCAGGAAAACGTAATGGATAAATTGCTGCTGACTCCCATGTTCATCCTGGATTTTCTCTGCATTCATCCATTCAATGACGGAAACGGACGAATGAGCCGGCTTCTGACACTCCTTCTTTTATATCGTGCCGGCTATATCGTCGGGAAATACATCAGCCTGGAAATGCTGATTGAAAAAACGAAAACCACTTACTATGAAGCTCTTCAGGCCAGTTCTTTCGGCTGGCACGAAAATCAAAACACCTATGCTCCTTTTGTGAAATATTATTTGGGCATCATCATAAAAGCCTATGATGAATTCGAAGACCGGATTCAATACTTGGTAACCAAAAAGATTTCCAAGCCAGACCGGATCAAGGCCATCATTTCCCAGACACTAGGAAAAATCAGCAAAAAGGATCTGATGGAACGCTGTCCGGATATCAGCCAGGGAACTATAGAACGCACTTTGTCCAGTCTGGTAAAAGAGGGCTATATCATCAAAGTCGGCTCTGGTCCGGCCACAGCATATATCCGCAAGCGATAAAAAGACAAGCAGCCTACACTATTTTGTGGCCTGCTTTTTCTTTTCCCTTTCTTCCATTTCATAGCGGATGAAGGCATACAGCACCTGCCGTTCGCCGTATCCCAGTTTCATGACCGCTGACGGCAGCAGGTGATGCTCCCGGAACAGGAGATACATCGCCTGCACTTCGCCATCGGTCTGGATCAGTTTTTTACGGCTTTGTCCGCCTTTTCCTGGGTCGTATAGCCATTGAGTTCTGTAATCTGTGCCGTAAGGTCGGCGATCTCTCCGGCCAGGAAGAGCTTGCGGATGATGTCGCCAGGGAGTACGGCCCCGAATTTTTCCAGCAGATCCTTGTTCTTGAGGTCGGGGTCTGCAATCCCCGCCAGGAGCGTCTGTGTCTGCATCTGATAAATGTCGATGTTATCGGCGCTGCCGTTGGTAAAGTCCACGGCCATCTTCTGGATATCTGCATAGCGTTCCGGGTCGATGGCCCGGAGCGTGATGACAAAATCGAATCCGAACAGCTTCGAGAGCCGTTCCATCTTCACTTTCTTTTCAGGCCGTTCGGCCAGCTTGTTCACTACATCTGCTTTCAGCAGGCGGTCTACCATATTCATATGCTTGTTCTCCTTATGCTAAATCCAAGAGATCCCAGTCCGAGAAGGTGAAGCTGTAGCTTTCCTCGCCCATCTTGTCCACTTCCCAGTCGGCCAGGATCAGGCTGTCAAAGGTCGCATCCTTGATGACGATGCGCTCGCTGCCGATGGCATCCTTGTCATCCAGGACGGAAACGATGGTCACGACGGTCTGCCTGCCCGCCTTGATGTTGTCATTCATCTTCCGGATCATGTAGCTCGACACCTTATGCAGTTTCAGCTGGCCTTTGCAGTCGTAACCTGTGACCTTGTAGCCCTTGCCTACATGACGGAGCATCTTCACTTCTTCCTTGGTCAGCGTGACCTCGGCCTTGAACGCCGTTGCCTCGGCCATGAGGTCGCCGTCGATATAGAGGTCGGCATATTTTCCGTTCATGACCCGTTTGGCTTCCATACTGTTCATCCGGCTTCACCTCCTCAGATATTGATGGTAATCGTGACGTCTTCCATAGCATCCAGCAGTGATGCCTTGACGGCGATGAACACATTGCTGCCAATATTGGCCAGCTTGATGTCCATATCGGACATGTCTGCCAGTTCCGCCTTGGTATATTTGCCGTTGGACTCCAGCCATATCTTCGTGGATTCCACATCGATATAAGCCCTGTTCTGGTCCTGTTCCAGCAGCCCTTCCTGGGCCAGCTGGTCAAGATACCCCTGGATGGCTGTCACCAGGAGGCAGCGGTTCGCATAGCTGTTGGCATATTTCCCGAGGTAATGGTCCTGGGCCGTCGTGCGGATGTCGTCGTGCATCATGTCCATCAGGTCCACGAGCTTGATTTTCTGGAAGCTCGTCCCCTTGTCCTGGACTGTGGTCACCAGGGTATTGATGCCCCGGGCCAGTTTCACCTTCTCGCCGTCAAAGAAGAAGAACAGCTTCCCCGCTCCGGCCATGGTGTCCATTTCCTCTTTCGTCCACACATCGCAGCCGATGACTTCCGGCAGCGGCGCGTAGGTGCAGGAAATCGTCATGGGCGTCCCTGCGATGATGCCCGCGATGCGCCCGCAGTACTGGGCCGTCGTATAGGTCCTGCTCTTCGTGCGGATGGTCTTGTTGACGAAGTTGATGACACCTTCCGTATCTGCCGTACAGTCCGGCAGCACGGCCTTGATCATCTTGTCTTTATTGGTACGCATCCCCTTGACCCAGGTGGCGATGGTATCGATGTGCGACGTTCCGATATCCGGGATGACCAGGTAGTCGAAGCGCTTGTTCTCGATAGCCTTCAGGATATCCGTATAGTCCTCGGCTTCGCTGCTGATGATTTCAGCGATGACCTTCTTCGGGCTGTTCACATAGCCCCGGAGCGCCAGTTCCAGCTGCTCCCGGTTGCTGTCAGACAGTTCCTTGGGGATGTCATCTGCCGTGTACAGGTTCACTTCCGTCACCGAAGGCAGGGTCTCTTCCTTCAGGATCATCAGGATAATGCCGCGCTCGCTGCGCTCGATGGCGCTGATGCCTTTTTCCTTGAACACGACATTAATGGATGGCATTTTCATGTTTCATTGTCTCCTTTCCCCGATACCGCTGATGCAGCACCTTCATCCGTTCGGCTGCTTCCGTTTCATCGGCGGAATCGTAATACTGGACGGTCAGCGTCAGTCGGCCGCCGTCGTTGTCGGCCCCGATGAGTTCCTCGTTCATCGAGCGGACAGCAAAAAACCTGTCCTGGACGGCAATCCCGTCACGGAACAGGTCTTCTGCAGCGGCCAGCACCTCATAGATGGATGTGCTGGCCGTCTGCTTCTGCGGTATATAGGTGATGTAGATATCCGTATCCCGGTACACTTCCTTGCTGCCCTGGGGCGAAGCCACCGTCATCGTCTTGAGGAAAAACGCCGGCGGATGGAACCCTTCCTTCACTTCCTGCAGGTACACGGGATGCGGGAACCGTTCCTTCAGCTTCTGCTGTACGGCCTGCAGGATGTCGATGTCATGGATCATGTGCCGCCTGCTTTCTTCAGCAGCTTCTTCGCCAGTTTCTCCAGGCCCGGCTGCAGTTCCCGGGTTTCGAATGCCTTGACGGATTTCTCCGTATAGTGCTGGCCTTCATAATAGCCAACAGTCCGGCCGCCTGGCGTTTTCTTGACATGACCGTTATTGAGCAGGTGATGGACCGGGTGCCGGTTGACCAGTTCATAGGTCAGCTCCGAGCCGTTATAGCCTTCCACCGTGTGCTTCCAGCCTTTCTTCAGCTTGCCCGTGCTGCCTTCCGGCGTGTTCTTCACGCACTCCTTCCTGAGCTTGTTGCCAATCGTCACCAGGCCCTTTTCGGCAGTGCCGGGAAACTCTTCAATGGCAGAAAGCAGTTTTTCTGAAAAATCATCCAATCCTTTGACATCAAAATCACTTCCGCTCATGATCCGTCCCCCTCACTTCTTCCGTACAGTACAGTTCCAGGGCTTCGTGGCGCATGTATGGGTCCACGATGGTATCGATGTCGTACAGGTGATTCTGGTACTTCACCTTCATGTCATGAGTGACGCCCGGACGCCAGCGGATGGTAATCTTGCTGTACTCCGTATCCGCCTTGCGGTCCATCTCATAGAACACTTTGCCCCGGGCAGGCTCAATGGATGCCCAGCAGCGGTACACCACGACGTCGGTCTGGGTATCAAAGCCGTATTCATCCGTCGCCGCCTGCTTCCCCAGAATTTCAATCCGCTTGTTCAAAAGCCCGGTCTTCATAGGCATCCCCCTTTCAAAAACAGCTCCGCCGCACCCCGAACAGCAGCCACCGCAGCCGCTTCAGCAGGCCGGAATAATCGGCTTCTTCCCGATGCTCGTACAAAAAGGCGGCGGCATAGAGGATGGCTTCATGGAACACGACGGGATTCTCTTCGGCATCCGCTTCCTCGCAGCGGGCCAGATCCAGGCACAGCGCCTGGGCCGTTTCCAGGGATGACAGGATGACATCATCATTCGATGTGTCATCCTCATCGATCCGCAGATATTCCCTGGCTTCTTCCAGGCTGACCAGCATGGCTTTTAGGCCTTCGCTTTCACTTCGAGCGCCTTGACCGCTTCCTGAAGCATCAGCATGCCATCGACGCGCTGGCTGGCGAGGAAGCCGATCTGGCCGTTGGCAGCATACAGTTCGTTGAGGCGCTTGAAGGAGCGAGATTCTCGGTCGGCAATCCAGTAATAGCTGAAGTCGCCAAAGAGAATCGGGCGATTGCCGGCAGCCAGTTCCGGGGCAAAGGATGTGCTGTAGCAGGGGCGGTTCAGGATGGTATCCGGCGTCCCTGCTGTGACGGACGGCTGCCAGATGTAGTTGCCGTTGTTGTCCTTGACCTTATGCAGGGCCTTGATAGTGGAATCGTTCAGGAGCCATACGGCCTTGCGGCGGTATGGGATACGCAGGGAATGATACAGGTCGATGACATCATCAAAGGTGATGGATGTGCCATTAGCCGTCACGCCCAGTTCCGCAGACGGGAACACGCCAGTCGGCTTGTTCTTCCCGTCGCCTGTGAGGAAAGCTTCTTCTTCCTTCGTGCCGATACGGCGAGCAAATTCGCCGGCGATATAGCTTTCCAGATCGAAGACGCTGTCATTCAGGAGTTCTTCCGATACACGGATAGCCGTACCCAGCTTGTACGCCCCGATGGACTGCTGGCCGAAGGTATCCTGGCTGTCCGGATAGAGTCCATTCTCTTCCATCCAGGACGCTTCGCCATGTCCCGTCACAACGGGAATCTTGCGGTCGCCGCTGGTATGAATGACCGTCGCCAGGCTGCGGAAGAAGTTCTCTTCCTGGAGCTTGTCGATGAGCTGATGCTCGAATCCATCCGGCACCAGGTAGCCGCCATCGGCATCCGTACCAACGCTCAGGGCGTTCTGTACATCAATGAAGTTCTTATGGCGGATGCTGTCCCAGAAGGCTTTCTGGTAAGCCATGGATGCACGGCCTTTCTTTTCCGGGGCCTGGTTGCCGGCACCGGGCTGTTCCGTGATGGGAGAAGATGTCGGCTGGGCCAGCTGGGCATCGAGCTGCTGCTGGCGTTCCAGGCGGTCGATTTCCTTGCCCAGATTCACCACATCCGCTTCTATCTTGTCATACCGGGATGCATCTTCTGCCGATACCATGCCGTTCTCATCGCGGGCCGTATCCAGGAAGGCTTTCGCCGCATCCCAGAGGTTCTTGCGCTTCTCGCGCAGTGCTAAAATCGTATCCATTGTATTTGTCCTCCTGTCAATGAATGAGCAATGCCAGCCGTTTCTCTAAGGAAGCGGCTGGCACTTTCTGCAAGGGTTTCTTGGGTTTCAGTTTCTGTACAAAGGAATTCGTCACCGTGACCGGGCTGTACAGCATGGCTTCCGGCTGCGCCTCTCCGTCATCCTGGTCAAAAAGGATTTCATCGGCAAAGCCCAGTTCCACAGCCTTCCGGGCATTGAGCCAGGTCTCGTCATCCATCATGTGCGAAATCTTCGTGCGGGCCAGGCCGCTCTTGATTTCATAGGCATTGATGATGCTCTCCTTGACTTCGCTCAGCATGCCGATGGTCTTTTCCATCTCGGCTTTATCCCCATAAGCCAGGGTCGCCGGATTGTGGATCATCAGGATGGCTACCGGCGACATGCAGACCTTCGTCCCGGCCATGGCGATGACGGAGGCCGCTGAAGCCGCCAGGCCGTCAATCTTGACGGTGACGTTCCCGGGATAATCCATGAGCATGTTATAGATCTGGGCAGCGGCAAAACAGTCGCCGCCCGGACTATTGATCCAGAGGGTGATGTCGCCGCTGCCCGCATTCAGTTCTTCCTTGAACGCCTTCGGTGTCACTTCATCGCCCCACCAGGTCTCGTCCGAGATCTGGCCGTCCAGGTACAGCGTCCGTTCACTGCCGAAGGCATCGGGGGCCGCATTGGTCACCCACTTCCAAAATTTATGTTTCATTCGTTTCTCCCTTCCGGGCAAAAGCCCCGGCATCCTTGAGCTTGGTCATGCTGCCGTTCACCAGGTACAGATTGCCACCTTCCGCATCGGGCACGGGATTCATGTCTTCCATCTCCCGGATATCGTTGGCGGACAGCCAGCCGTTCTGCCGGCCGATGCTGTACCCGGTCATGCGGCTCTCGTAGTCGCCGCGCATGAGGCCGTTCACGTTGAACTTCAGGAAATACTGCTTCTTCTCTTCCGGCAGGAACAGGGCTTTCTGCATGGCCTGCTCCCAGCGGATGACCCATGGGTCCAGAGTATATTTCACGAATTCCATGGACTGCTGCTCGATGTTATTGAAGGAACTTTTCTCCAGGTCGCCGATCATGTGCGGCGGGATGCGGTAGAGCCGGGCAATCTCATCGAGCTGGAACTTCCGCGTCTCCAGGAACTGTGCTTCTTCCGGCGGGATGCCGATCTGCTGGTACTTCATACCTTCTTCCAGCACAGCTACCTTGTGGGCATTGCCCGTCCCCCGGTAGACGGCATTCCACGAATCCCGGACTTTGGCCGGGTCCTTCAGAACGCCTGGATGTTCCAGCACCCCGCTGGGACTGGCCCCGTTGGCAAAGAATGACGCCCCGTATTCCTCGCAGGCCATGGTCATGCCCACGGCGTTGCGGGCCATGGCAATAGGCGAATAGCCGACCAGGCCGTCAAAGCCAAGACCGGGGATATGCAGCACTTCTTCCTTCTGGAGTGCCACCTGCCCGTACGGCTTGATGTTCGGATTCTCGTCTCCCGTCTTGGTGTACAGATAAAAAATCCGTCCCCGGTCATCCCGGCAGACGGTCATCTTGTCCGGCCGCAGCGGATAGAGTCCCTGCACCCGTCCCAGGCGGTCCCGGATGATCTGGGCGTAGGCATTGCCCCAGATGAGCAGATGGCTCATGAGCGTTTCCCGGAAGATGAACGAGGTCATCTCCGGGTTCGGCTCATCATGCAGCAGATGGTACAGCGGATGGTCATAGACCCGCTCCTTGCCGCCAGGCGTGTAACGGTACAGCTGGAGCGGCAGGGCTGCCAGGGTTTCCGCCAGGATGCGGACGCAGGCATACACTGCCGTCGTCTGCATGGCCGTGAACTCATTCACCGTCTTGCCACTGGTGGAAGGACCGAACAGATAACGGAAACCCGTGCCGATGTAATAGTTCTGCGGCTTGTCCCGAGTACGGAACAGACTGGATAAAAATGGGATATGCATGAAAACCTCCTGAAAAGGGATACTTAACCTAGTAATTGATAGTTTACAAACACGTTTTATTATTGGTAAACTATTTTCATAATAGTAAATCTCAGAAAGGAAATGAGCACTCATGGGCAGAATAACTATTGAAAAAAATACGGTGCAAGAAACATTAATCATTCCCCTCTATGCCAGGAAACTTGGCAATGAACTCTTCCCTCACATTCTCCTAGACCCTTATGCGGATGACGTAATCAGACATCTGAATTACGATTTTTCTGCGCTTGATAAAAAGAAAGGTTCTTTTGTTTGGAAGTTTGGTGCCTTAGAAGGTATTCTTCGAAGCAAAGCTATTCTTTATGAGATGCAAGACTATCTATCTTCCCATCCAGATGCGGCTGTTGTGAATATGGGATGCGGATTAGATCAGACCCCTCGCTTAGGAGATAACGGAAGAATGAATCTATACAATATCGACAGGAAAGACATTATTTCCATACGAAATTCGCTTCTTCCCCCTATTGGCCGAGAAATCAATATCGCGGCTGATTTAAATGATGATACTTGGACTCAATACATTGATGTATTTCAAGGAGTTTTCCTGTTTGCAGCCGGAGTGTTTATGTATCTCAGAGAAAAAGAGGTACATCAACTTATTCTGAGGCTAAAGGGTGCCTTTCCCCACGGTTGCCTCGTATTTGATACTATCGGCAGCTTTGGTATAAAGGTACTGATGAAGAGAACATTGAAAACAATGGGAATACATGGCATAAAGGGAATGTTCTACTGCAATAACCCACTTCATGACCTAAGATTGGACGACGACATTAAGGTATCTGTACGAAAATACCTGACAGGCTATGTTGACCTGAAAAAGGAAGGCATCTCTCCACTTTTAAGGGGAATGGCGTATCTTTTCGATTGGGTGTTCAGAATGAACATCTGCCAAATTACCTGGTAATAAAAATCAAAAAGCAATAACACCCCGTTCGTCATAGACACTGCCGCTGCCTATCCCGTTGCGGATGCAGCGGTCCAGTGCCATGATGGACGCCACAATTCCGTCGATTTTTTCAACGGATTTTTCTTTGTCCGGCTTGATGTTCCCCGCCGGATCCTGCCGCATGACGACGTTGCCGGCCATCCATTTGAGGACGGGATTGCCGCCATGGAGGATGTTCCCTTCCATCAAGAGCTTGAACAGTTCCTTCGATGGTGGCGACATATCCTTGAATCCCTGGCCGAAAGGCACCATGGTAAAGCCCATGTCTTCCAGGTTCTGCACCATCTGGGTGGCGTTCCACCTGTCGTAAGCGATTTCCCGGATATTATAGGTTTCTCCTAAACGTTCGATGAACTTCTCGATGAAACCATAATGGATGACGTTCCCTTCCGTTGTCTGGATGAAGCCCTGCTTCTGCCAGACGTCGTATAGGACATGGTCCCGGCGGCACCGCAGTTCCAGCGTGTCTTCCGGCAGCCAGAAGAAAGGAAGCAGGATGTATTTCTCGTCATCGCTCCGTGGCGGGAAAGCCAGAACCAGGGCCGTGATATCCGACGTACTGGACAAGTCCAGCCCGCCGTAGCACATCCGTCCCCGCAGGAAATCCCGGTCAATGGGAAGATTCCCCTTGTCGTAGACCTGTTCCGGTATCCAGCGGATGCTGGCCGAAGTCCAGATATTGAGCCGGAGCTGCTTGAAGACATTCTCCTCCGCCGGATTTTCGACGGCATTCCGATATGCTTCCCGGACGCGGTCAATCTGTATGGTGTGGCCCAGTGACGGGTTCGCCTTGTACCAGTTCGCTTCGTCCGTCCAGTCTTCCTCATGCTCCAGGCCATAGACCACGGGGTAAAAGGTGGCATCCTTCTTCCGGCCCGCCATCAGGTCCAGGGCTTTGGTATGCAGTTCGTAGCAGATGCTGTTCTTGTCATTGCCCGCTGTGGTGATGATGAAAAAGAGCGGCTGTTCCCTTGCATCGCCGGATCCTTTGGTCAGGACATCGTAGAGCTTCCGGTTCGGCTGGGCGTGGATTTCATCAAAGACCAGGCCGGACACGTTGAGTCCATGCTTGGTCCCTGTTTCTGCCGACAGCACCTGGTAGAACCCGGCGTTGCGGTAATTGATGATGCGCTTCCCGGCCGACCGTATCTTGGAACGGCGCATCAGGGCCGGACTCATCTCGACCATCTGCCGTGCCACATCAAAGACGATGGATGCCTGGTTGCGGTCGCAGGCCGCACCATACACTTCGGCACTCGGCTCGTTATCGGCATAAAGAAGGTACAGAGCGATGGCTGCAGCCAGCTCGCTTTTCCCGTTCTTCTTTGGAATCTCTATATAGGCCGTCAGGAACTGCCGCTTCCCGTTTTCCTTGACGATGCCGAACAGGTCACGCACAATCTGTTCCTGCCAGGACAATAAGAGGAAAGGCTTCCCGGCCCATTTTCCTTTGGTATGACAGAGATGCTCGATGAAAGCGACGGCACGGTCAGCCTTTTCTTCATCATAACGGGAATCCGGCAGCATGAACGCTGACGGCTTATATACAAACGCCAAACTTGTCACCCCCTTAGCAGCAGTTCCATTTCATCCGTTTCTGTTCCTGCCCCGTTTTCTTCCCCGATCATGCGGCTCCGGGCAGACGGGGTCAGACCGAACTGCTCACAGAACTTCAGCATGATCTTGAGGTTCGTCTGGGCGATGGACACCTGCGGCACCTGCTGCAGGTAGCCGTTCGGCGTCCGCACCATATCCCCATGCTGGGTGATGAACTCTTCCGCTCCTTTCCATCGGGCATATGCCTGGCAGTACCCGGCAAAGGCCATCATATCCAGATTGGTCAGCATCCCCATTTCAGCGAGGACTTTCCCCAGCCGCTTCCATTCTTTCTTGGCATCGTCTTCCAGCCAGTCCGGGCAGTGAGGGAGCCGTCCCTTTGGCATGGGGTCCTTCTTATTGAGGGGACGATGGCCGGGATTGCCTTCCAGCACCTTGAGCGCCGTCGGCTTCGGTTTTCTTCCTCGTACAGCCAATGGCGCTCACCTCCCAATAAAAAAAGCCCTTGCGGGCTGTACGACAGAGAAGGCCGCAGCTGTGGTCTTCTCTGGTTCGCTTTTTTAATTCTTCATAGCCCATTTGATGGCGTGGCCATTGTCATCGAACAGTTCGTCGCTGACTGCCGTCAGCCTGATTTCCCCTTCGCAGGTATGGTCTCTGGTGGTAAATCCATAAACTGCACCGTACCAGTAATCCCTGCCCTTGCTGAAGTAATGCCTTGCCAGCAGGACCTTATTTCCGAATTGCAGGATGCAGCTCCAGTTCATCTCCAGTGTTTCCATCGTGGCCGTTCCGGGAAGCCGGTAGTCTTTTGCTTTCTTTGTCATCGTCGTTTCCTCGCTTTCGTGTGCTTTTTCCTTCGGGGCCTATCCCCTTCGTCATATATATCACTCTGGACGCACATAATATCAAGTCATTTATCTGATATTTATGCATCTTTTTTCTTGCGAGAAAAGGGGCCTTTTATTGGCCCCTCATTGTCCGGTGTTACCGGAATTTGATGGTCAGCATCCCGATTTCCATCCACCAGCTGCATTCTTCATTTGGGTCTTCGAAAAAGACTTCTTTGGCTTCCTTAATCCGTTTGTCCATATCTTCCTTTCCAAACATTTCGCAGGCTGCGTTCTTGTTGATTTTCTTTCCATCCAGTGTAATGATTGTTCTCATTTTAATGTCCTCGCTTTCATGTGCTTTTTCCTTTGGGGATTGTCCCCTTCGTCGTGTATATATATCACTCTAAGGGCACATAATAGCAAGTCATTTTTCGGTTATTTATGCATTTTATTTGACTAGTTCCCATTCATCGGCGCCGGGTACCAGTCCGAGGCTGCCGCCCGTGTCCCAATGCACGTGGATGGTTCCGGCATCATCGACGTACTGGACCGTGCCTTCGGTACCTGCAGGCGGCGCCTGCACATCATCCATGGAAATCAGCCGTACTCGTATGCCTTTCTTCCTCGCCCGGCTGTTCTGTAATCCCAGCCGCAGGATGGACAGGTTGAAACCGAACTTGCTGTAATCCCGCTCCATGTTCTGGTAGTACCACGGTTCCGGAATGCCAAATTGCCGGTCTTCGTGCATGATATACACCAGACCGCAGACGGTGCCGTCATCGGTTTCCACTTCCACTTCTTTTTTGTAATAGAACCGCGGAAAGCCTTCATAGGCATCAAGTCGCCGTTCATCTGCTGCCGAAATGTGCCAGAGGACGACCGGCACGAAGGCATCCGCCTTTTTCTCGATAGTGGCGTAGCATCCGGTCAGGGAGCCTTTGAAAAGCAGCTCATACCCATTTACCCGTCCTGTCCCCGCAAGGATGGCATCGGGACACCGCTGCGCCATCTGCACTTCACTCATGTTGCTGCCATAGGCAATGTAAATTCTTTGTTTCATCGCTCTCATCCTTTCTGAAGGGAATGCCCTTCTACCACCCCAAGGGCAGCCGAAGCTGCCCAGAAGGCTATCCCCTTCAAGCGGCGGCGTTGCGCCATGCGGAGTTGCCTGTGAGATGTTTGAGGAAGTGGAGGCGGCAGGTCTTGAATTCGTCGCCGATGAGTCCGAGCCGGAGCATCCAGCATCGGAAGGCGTATTTCTCATTATCCGTTTCGGTTTTCCGTGCCGAGGCTTTCTTCTGCGCGAGGGCCTGATGGGCGACGGCCAGGCAGAACTGTATGTATGCCTTGATTTCTCCGGCGTGGAGTGTCCCGTTGAAAAGCCGGAACTCGACGGTCCCTTTGGTGAAGGTGGCATGCAGGTTCAGTCCGTGATAGCGGGTGCTGTTATAATGGTTATTCCGTCCGTAGGGTGCTTCCTGATACCAGAGGTCGGCGATGCCGTCCAGGGTGTCCGGCTTTTTCCGATTGAGGTCCTTCAGGAAAGTGGAGTTTGTCTTCCGGCAGTACCGGCTTTCCCGTGAGGGGTTGATCTGGAGGGCGCGGTAAATCATCTCTTCCTTACTCGCCATGATGTTCACCAGGTTCCGCAGGGTCTTTGCCGTGAACCGTTCGGCCCCGACATGAATGTGGATGCCGCAGGACTTGTTGGCAAAAGCACCGGCCTTGCGGAGCATCCGCACCAGTTCCTGCAGCTTCGGGATGTCTTCGTAGGAAAGGATGGGGCTGACCACTTCTGTACGGTAGAAACTGGAAGCATCTGTAATGTTGCCGTTCACCTTCTTCTGAGGAATCAGGCTAGAGTCGTTCATAGCCTTCCATTTCCGTCCCTGTTCATCCCTTGCGGTGTAGGTATCGTAGGCTCCGCCTTCGTGCCGGCTTTCCGTTCCGAAGAAGCGGGCCATGAGGCTGGCAGCCTGGCTTCTCGTAATCCCAGTCATTTCCATTTCGATTCCAAAGTGCAGTGTTTTCATAATCATCTCTGTCCTTTCTATGTGTGCGTGTGTTCTTTCGGTACACTATATATCACTCTAAAGGCACACAATAGCAAGTCATATTGAGAGTAATTATGAATTAAATCGAAAGTTTACAGGTTCGGATGCCGGCGTTCCTTCTGCTTTTTGGTATGAGCCATGGCTTCTTCTTCCGTGCGGAAGGCACTCCATCCGTTCAGGCCTTTCAGAAGGGCCATGCGCGATTCGTGGCTGGCTCTGGTTCCCATGCCGATGCGCAGGAGCCACATCCGCAGGTAGTACTTCTCGTTTTCCGGCTTCCGTGTGGCGGACTGGACCCGTTTCGCCTTTTTCGCTGCGCTGACCATGAAGGCCGCCAGTTCAATCAGGGCGCGGTTCTTCACGGCATTGCCCGTAGCGGCAATGCAGAACGTCACCGTATCTACGGCAATCAGGAAGCCCCGTCCTTCCTTGCTGTAGTTCTGATAGATGGCAAAGAAGGACGTCCTGTCTGTACCGGGTTCTTCTTTCAGGTCTTCCACCAACCTGTCCGGCACATGGATGTTTTCGTGCCCCGCGGCCCGGTTCAGCAGGTACTGCTGGGCATGAAGCATGAAGACCAGGTTGCGGAGCTGCGCCCCATCCATGCCATCATTGGGAACCTTGATTTCCATCTTGTCCGGCTCCGTCTGCGGCAGTGCTTCCGATTCTGGCGTTTCATCCTGCTGTGTCGGTTCTTGCGTTACTTCGGTTTCTGTTCCTTCTTCCGGTTTCGGCTGCGGAAGGATTCCTGCTTCCTGCAGGAAATCCGTGATGGCGGCTTCTGTCTTTTCATCATCGCATTCGATATCGCCGCTGCGAAGGATGCGGAATCCCTGCCCTTCGTAGGCAAAGGCCGGGGTCCCGGTGTAATGAAGCTTTTCGTTATGGTTGAAGGGAATCATCCTTCTGGCCAGTTCCTTGCGGTCGTTCAGGTTCGTCTGGATTGTCATGGTCTATGTACCTCCTTGTTTTGCTAGTACATATATCACTCTGAACGCCGATAATAGCAAGTTATTTCTGCACTTTATCATAAGGAATTTTCTCATTTCCACGCAGTACAAACACACCTTCATCCCCGCACTCGCTGATATACCGCTTCACGATGACATCGACGAACTTCTCGTCCAGCTCGATGCCGTAACAGATGCGGTCCGTCTGCTGGCAGGCCATGAGCGTGGAGCCGGACCCGAGGAACGGATCCAGGACGATGCAGTGGCTCATGGAGGAATTCTGTATGGGATAAGCCATGAGCGCCACGGGCTTCATGGTCGGATGTTCCTTGCTGGCTTTCGGACGGTCATATTCCCAGATGGTCGTCTGCTTGCGGTCGGAATACCACTGGTGCTTCCCGTTCAGCTTCCAGCCGAACAGGCACGGCTCGTGCTGCCACTGGTACGGGCTGCGGCCCAGGACCAGGGCGTTCTTCTTCCAGATGCAGCAGCCGGACAGGTAGAAGCCTGCGTCCTTGAAGGCCTTGCGGAAATTCAGCCCCTGCGTATCGGCGTGGAACACATAGATGGATGCATCCCGTTCCATGTTCTGCTCCATGTTGACGAAGGCGCTGAACAGGAACTGGTAGAATTTATCGTCCGGCATATTGTCGTTCCTGATTTTTCCGGCCGTTTCTTCCACATCCACATTGTACGGAGGATCCGTCAGCACCAGGTTGGCTTTCTTGCCGTCCATCAATCGTATATAGGTTTCCGGCAGCGTGGCATCGCCGCAGATGACGCGGTGTTCCCCCAGGAGCCAGATATCCCCTACCTTGGCCATAGCCGGCTGTTCCAGTTCTCCGTCCACATCGAAGTCATCTTCTTTCACTTTTCTGTTGTGGACTTTGGAGAAGAGCTGCTCCACTTCCGGGGCTTCAAAGCCCGTCAGGTCTACATTGAAATCGTCGCTCTGCAAATCCACGATGAGGTCGGCCAGGAGCTGTTCGTTCCAGGCGCCGGTGATTTTATTGAGCGCGATATTGAGGGCCTTGACCTTGTGTTCATCCTCGATATGGACAACCACACACTGGACTTCTTCATAGCCCAGTTCTTTCAGCACAGTCAGGCGCTGATGCCCGCCGATGACGGTCATGTCATAGTTGACGATGATGGGTTCCACATAGCCGAACTCCTGGATGGAGTGCTTGATCTTTTCGTATTCCTTGTCACCGGGCTTCAGCTGCTTCCTGGGGTTATATGCCGCAGGCTTCAGCTGGCCGATGGGCAGGACTTTCCATTCCATATCCGATGTCTTCATACACTGTTTCCTTTCTGGATGCCGCGGCGATGGCGGCTCCGTATCCGTTCAGATGATGCCAGCGGCAGTAATTCCGCACGCTGTCCCGTGACAGCTTCGTTTCCCGGGCGATGGCCTTGTATCCCATCCCCTGTCTCCGCATGGCTTCAATCTGCCTGCGCTGGCAGTCATTCATTCATGAAGGTTCCCTTCTTCCTAGCAATAAAAAGCCCCGGGCCAGAAGCCTGGAGCTGCTTGAAATTCAGTTGAAGACCGTCCTTATATCCCCCCTTATGAATTTCGCGGTTTTTCCCATTTGAGGGGGCGGCGGTCATGGACGGAAGGGCTGCAGAGATTAGCATCCCCCCGCTCCGCTTGTCTTTCAGTATTTGTACTCGATGTCCCGGTCTTCGGTCATCGTCTTATGGTCATGGCAGCTCTTGCAAAGGGGCTGCCAGTTCTTTTCATCCCAGAACAAGTCCGGGTCGCCGCGGTGCGGCTTGATATGATCCACAACGGTTGCCGGGACGAGCCGTCCCTTTTCCTTGCAGCGGACGCACCAGGGATGACGTTTCAGGAAGAACATCCTGGCTTTCTGCCACTCTCTCCCGTAGCCACGCAGCCCCGCGCTCTTCCGTTCCCACTGGCACTGCCGTTCATGTTCATCACAATACTTCCTTCCGTACGGCACAAGCTTTGGGCATCCCGGATACTTGCACGGTGTCTGTGGTCTTCTTGGCATAGGATATCCTTCCTTCCTCTGCACAAACCTGTTATACTAAAATCAGAAGAACGATCTGACTTGCTAGTGAAAGGAGTACTCCCACGGCAAATCCCGCGTTTTTCAGGCAAAGGATATGTTGACGGCGGGAGTGCCGAGGGCTGCTGCAGAAGATTCTGGTTCCTGAGATACCAGCATAGCCTTTGCCGCCAAGAGAGAACCTGTCTATGGCCAGAATGCCGCCGCTGTTTTCAGCAGCTTGCGCTGGAGTTACTGATAGGTTCTTTCTTTTATTTTTCCTGCATCAAAAAAGGACCGATGGCGTTCAAGCCTCGGCCCTTCATTCTTTTCTTGCTGATTATAGTATATCTTACAGAAGCCAGTGACATCAAGTGCTGCTTTAGTGACATTCAGTGACATCCTTCAGGAATCTCGATGTGTTTAAGGGCTTCGTCATGCAGGCGGTACACCTGGCGGATATGAAGTCCGAGGGCATCGGCAATGGATGCCCAGTCCTTGAAAGCCAGGTAGCGGAGTTCCAGGATGACCCGTTCCCGGGCATCCGGCACCCGGCTGATGGCCTTCATGATGTCTGCCTTGAGTTCGATCAGGCCGTCGATGGCTTCATCCACTTCCTGTTCCATATCCATCATGCGGGCAATGGTTTCTTCCAGCCGGTGCGGGTTGGGCGTCCCGCTCGGCGGCACCGGGCTGAGTGTCGATGATGCCTTGATGGCCAGCTGCCGCAAAGCGGATACCTGTTCCAGCTTGCTGTCTATCTGTATGTTGATGTTCCGTGCCTGTTCCAGGTACGCCTTGGCTTCCATACGCTTTTCTTCTCCTTCCAAGTCCTGCTTCATAGTATACCCCCATTTCCTGTTTCCGTCATGCCCAGGTCAGCTTTCACTGCTTCGATCAGTGCGGCCTGGGTTCCGTCTTTGTGTTCCAAGACTTTCAGGATGCGCTCGTCAATCGTGTCCCTGGCTATGATGTGCTGTATGATGACTGTGCGGCTCTGCTGCCCCTGCCGCCAGAGCCGGGCATTGGTCTGCTGGTACAGTTCCAGGCTCCAGGTCAGGCCGAACCAGACCAGGATGGAACCGCCCTGCTGAAGATTCAGCCCATGTCCAGCAGAGGCCGGATGGATGAGGGCCACGGGAATCTTTCCTGCATTCCAGTCAGCGAAGTCCTGCGGCTCCTTCAGCTCCCGGGCTTCCATCCGCTGCTGGATACGGTCTTTATCGTGCTTGAACCAATAGGCCACCAGGACCGGTTTCCCGTTAGCGCTTTCCACCAGGTCTTCTAAGGCATCCAGTTTCCGGTCATGGATGTCCACCACATCCTTGTCGTCTGTATAAATGGCGCCGTTCGCCATCTGCGAAAGCTTCAGGGTCAGCGACGCGGCATTGGCGGCTGTGATTTCGCCGCCTGGAAGCTCCAGCACCAGGGACTTCTTCAGTTCATCATACCGTTCCTCTTCTTTCCCGCTCAGGCTGACTTCCTTCGCTACGCTCACCAGCTCCGGCATCTCCAGATAGTCTGTTGCCTTCATGGACACGGTGATGTCGGCGATCTGGTGATAGATGGCTTCTTCCGCTCCCGGCAGGGGTTTGTAGGAATACACCACCATGCCGTTGCGCTTATCCGGCGTAAAGTACAGGTTCCGGTACTGGCTGATATATCTCCCCAGCCGCTCTCCCATATCCAGGATGCGGAACTCGGCCCATAAATCCATCAATCCGTTGCCGCTGGGCGTTCCCGTGAGGCCGACGATGCGTTTCACCCTGGGACGCAGAGCTTTCATGGCCCGGAACCGCTTCGACTGGTGGTTCTTGAAACTCGACAGCTCATCCAGGATGACCATATCGAAATCCAGGCGGCTGTTCTCATAGAGCCAGGCCAGGTTCTCGCGGTTCACGATATAGATATCCGCATCCTGCTGCAAGGCCCGCCGCCGTTCTGCCACGCTGCCGACCACAACAGAACAGGCAAGACATTCCAGGTGATCCCACTTCTTGATTTCATCCGGCCATGTATCTCTCGCTACCCGCAGCGGAGCCACTACCAGCACCCGCTGTACTTCAAAGGTGTCATACATCAGATCCCGGATGGCCGTCAGCGTCGTCACCGTCTTGCCAAGGCCCATGTCCAGGAACAGGGCCGTGACGGGATGGGTCTTGATATATTCGATGGTGTATTTCTGATATTCATGCGGCATGAACTTCATGCACCTCCGCCCCCTTTCCCATCGGGCGTGCGGGCGATGGCCTTCAGGACAGCAGGGATGTCCTCCATGGCATCCAGGACGAATACTTGGCAGCCCAGTCTCCGCAGCATGGCATGACGCTTCAGCTGCAGCGGTCTCGGCTTCTGCCCCGGTGCCTTCACTTCCACGAAGCCCATCTTCCCATCACCCAATAGGACCAAGCGGTCCGGCATGCCGGAAAACGATGGTGAAACAAACTTCACTGCCATACCGCCTGCCTTCCTGGTTTCCATCACCAGATGACGTTCTATCTCTTTTTCCCTCATCGGTATTCCCTCTTTTTTACTGGGGTGCAGGTCGTTGAAGGTCGTTCCGCAAACTTTCCTTAAAGGCATTTTTTCTATTTTTCAGCCCTAAAGGGAGTTTATGGATAGACCTGCACCGACCTGCACCCTTCCCTTTTCTTACAAGAAATCTGTGACCTTCAGTTTCAATCCATAAATGAAATACCCGGCTTTCCGCTTGCGCCTGTCGAACCCGGCTTTCTCCAGGGCTCCATAGAAATCCGTCGTGCTGCGGGTATACTCGTTCATCTGCTGGCAGTACAAGCGATAAGCCGTATAAAGCGCCCCGGACTTTTCCTGGCATGATGAATCCACATCACAGCAGTCTTCCAGGAAATGGCGGAGCCAGTCATTCTGCCCGCGGTACTCCTGGATAGCATCCCGCACACATTTCGGCATAGTCAGATGGTACTCACCGGAAATGACCTTCTCCGCCCCTTCGATGATCCAGCGCAGGATAGCAGGGCCAGCCGTTTCCACCAGATAATCCGCATAGTTCTTGATTTCGCCATGGCCTTCAAACTGCGCCTTGAAGGGGATGACGATAAGCCGGCGCCATGTCCCTTCATCACTGGCTCCGACGCGGGGCAGATGGTTGGTATACAGGACCAGCGTATGGGTCGGCACAAAGGTAAACGGCGTCTTGTATTTCTTTTCGCCGCCGACTTCATCTGTCGAGCAGAGCTGCTTCAGGACGGAAGTGGAAAGCCGGACACCTTCTTCCATCTCGGCCGCGATGACCATGCGCTTGCCCTTGAGTTCCGCCATTTCCGGCTTGATGTTTCGCTTGCAGTTCGCCGTCAGGGCATCGGCAGAGATGCCGCCGCAATAGCTTCCCAGCACCCGGGCGATGGAGTTCCAGTACGTAGACTTCCCGTTCCGTCCATCGCCATAGGCAATGACCAGGGCTTCCACGTACACTTTGCCAATGGCCATGAGTCCGCAGATTTCCTGGGCGTAATCAATCAGCTCCTGGTCGCCCGTGAAAAACTCGCCCAAGGCCTGCTGCCAGACCGCTTCCCCTTCCTCTCCGGGATCGACAGCGGTGCATTTGGTAATATAATCTTCCGGACGATGATCCCGCCTGCCCGCCATCCCCTGCCGCAGGTCGTACGTAAACGAAGGCGTGTTGAGCAGGAATCCATCTGCATCCAGGACCTGGATGGGAATGAGCAGCATCGGCTTCAGGGCCTGCAGGGCCGAAATGATGTAGCGCATGTCCCGCCGCTTCATGACAAAGGCATAATATGCCAAAGCCGCCTGGTAGGACTGGAAGGCTTTCTGCTGACTGCCTTCGATGACTTTCTCCAGCATCCGGCCGCCTTTGTCGATGAGTTCTGCCGCAACACCCAGTTCCTGCAGTGCCTTCCTGCCAGCTTCCATCTGATCCCTGGCATCTGCCAGCTGCAGTTCCAGGAATTCTTCCGCTGCACCGATGGCTTCCTGATGGGATTCGGCCCAATAGATGCCGTTGTACCGCAGGAAATCGGTACTTTCCGTATACCGCAGCTCATCGCCATATTCCCGTTTCAGCACTTTGGCCTGGCCGATATCCGAGTAGTCTTCCGGCTTCAGGCTGCCCCGGCTGGCAAAATTGTTATTGTACTGATCCGGACTGACGTATCCATCCTGTCTGGCAATGCGTTCACCAAAACGCACAGCGCTCTGCCAGATTTTATTGAGTTCCGCATCAGCAAGCGGCGGGTCGCATTTCTCGGCTTCTTCAAGGAAAATGGAGTAGGCCCGCTCGGTTGCCCCGTACCGTTTGATGACCCGGCCGGCAAAGCGGCTCATGGTATTATTGCGCTGTCCCTGGGGAATGCTGTGTGACGCGGCTTCCCGGGTCTTCAGCACCTGGTCGATCGTCATTTTCCCATCCTGCCACAACACCTTCTCAGCCGGACAGCCGTAGATGAAACGGGCCGCATCAAGAGCCGCTTCGTCGAAAAAAGGAAATGCATGATAAACAGCCCGCTTCAGCTCCGTATAGCACGGTTCATCGGTAATCTCGGGAATCCCGAAATAGACATGGAAGCGCGGCCTGGCACACTTCCCGTCTTTGGGCTTCATGTGATTCCGTGACGGGACGATGGCCACCGGGACATCCGGCATCATGGCCAGGAATTTCTCCATGGTCATCCATTCAGCAGGATTTTCCGTATGCGAATTATCGCAGTCCATGACCAGGACATCCGATGAGAGAAAGTTCTCCCGTTTCCGGTAATCATTTTTGAATGCCACACAGACATGGTCAAACGCAGCCGCTGCTTCAAGGTCTTTGGCACAGCTGATTTTCCGCTGTTCCGGATAACGGCAATTGGCTTCTGCCCCCGTAACAGCAGCCGTATAAAGGGTAAATTCCATGATCCTTAAACCTCCTTGATATACCAGACAGGCTTCCTTTTGCGTCTGGCATACTCGATTTCTTTCTGCATCCCGTCCGAGATGACATCGCCGAACACCCAGAGTTCCGCACACTTGGACAGAAGGGCGATATCCATGAAAAGAGCCAGGTCCCGCTCCGTCTTTTCATCCAGGAACTGTGGCAGGTACAGATGCGGGGCCAGCGGAATGCCTCCCTGGTCTGTCACATAGCGGCAGTATTTCCTCGCCCTGGCTGTATTGGCATCCACATCCCCGGCATAGGGCAAGCAGACATACACCACGAGCCGGAACGGGAACCTTGGAGGTTCCGCATTCCGGATGGCCTGATAAGCCGTCGGGTCCGGGTAGTGTTCCGCATTACGTTTCGGATCCATCTCCATCGCGCACCTCCATCAGTTCCCGGGAGCAGTCTTCGCACAGGACGGCTGTACCGAACAGGTCGCCCTTCCCGTCGCCCAGGACTTCCTCCAGATCCACCAGCACTTCCCTGCCGCAAACCGGGCAGCGGCAGAATACATTCTCATCGCTGATTTCAATCGTGACCTCCATGGCATCGTCAATCGGTTCCTTTACGTAAAACATGTCTCATCCCTCCAGTTCTGTCTTGTAATAGGTCATGAGCATCTGTTTGCGCTGCTGGAAATCCGGGCAGGAATATAGCAGGCCGTAATCCAGGTGCTGCAGCCGGTCCAGAGCATGGATCTGCCGCGCAGTCAGATAAGGCCGGATGCTCTGCCCTTTTTCGATGTCGTTGGCCAACCGGAACTGCTTGGCAGACATGCCGAGAACGATGCGATTCAGCATGTCGCATTCGTTGCTGAAGTGATACGGCTTCGGGCTTTCATGCAGGCGGCAGATCATATCCGTCAGCATCGGGAATTCCTGCCGGGCAGACAGGAGCGACCGGACACATTGTTCCATCTCGTTGAAACGCTGGATATAGAGTTCCTTGAAGTGCATCGCCTTCGGGCCTGTGTAGCCCATGACCAGCATCGTGAAGCCATCACGGGTCAGCAGGTAACGCGGCAGTTTCCTTCCTCTGGCATCTTTGTAGGTACTGAGTATAAAATTGTCATGGATGAAATTTTCACTGAGCCCAGATCTGGGCTCAATGATTCTGGCGATATCCCGCAATACATGGCGATGGCCTTTCTCAAAAATTGCAGCGACAAACAGGCTATCGACCCTGGCTACTCCTTCCGGGTCAGCGAACATACCGTAATCATCTTCGGGAATCAAATTCTTCATAGCGGATTCCACCTTTCGTTAAAATTTCCGAGGAACTCGTCCTCTATCAGTAACAGGACAGAATCCGCTGCTTTAAGTACCTCCGTTTCAATCTTTCTGATAAAATTCACATTCGTATCCGTCTGCCCGGAGCAACAATCCTTCGGCCCACGGAGGTGTACGTCCCATCTGCTCGCAGATGGCATCGACACTGGCATCCCGGCTGCATTCGATAATCAGTTCATCATGGACATGGCCGACGATGGCACAGCACCGCAAGGTCTGCATGGCATAGCAGAGGATATCCCGGCTGATGCCCTGGACGATATTTTCCACGAACTTCGGGCCATAGCTTTCCAGCCGCTCCCACTTCTTCGTTGCGCCGACGCCCTCATAGGTGACGGATTCCCCGCCGAAACGGTTCTCGCCTATCCGGGGCTTCACATAGGAAAGCCGCCGTCCGCTTGGGAGCTGGATGAACAGCATGCCGCTCTGGCAGAGGAAGCGGATGCAGCCGGCCCGCATGGGGATATGTTCCCTGATGGCCGTCTTCACGGCGGCATCCACCTGCCACCAGAAATCGACGATGTGCGGATTGGCCGACCGCCAGGACTGTACCAGAGGATACAGCTCATTTTCCGTAAGCCCCATCTCCAGGGCACCCATGGCTTTCAGTGCCCCGATGGAGCCGCCATAGCCAAGGGCCAGTTCTGCGATTTTCCCTTTCTGCCGGAGATGTCCATTGACGCCATGTTTTTCCACGGGAACGCCAAACATGGAGCTGGCCGAGGCGCAATAGATATCGCCATTTTGGGCAAAGACATCCGAACGCCATGTTTCTCCTGCCAGCCATGACAGCACCCTGGCTTCAATCGCCGAAAAGTCCGATACGACAAACTTCATCCCTTTCCGTGGCACAAAGGCCGTGCGGATCAGCTGGGAAAGGACGTCCGGGATGGAATCATACAGAAGGTCCAAGGCTTCGTAATTTCCCTGGCGTACCAGCTCCCGAGCTTCCGATAGGTCCGGCAGATGATTCTGCGGAAGGTTCTGCAGCTGGATGTGCCGGCCGGCAAAACGCCCGGTCCTGTTGGCCCCATAGAATTGGAACATCCCTCTGGCCCGGCTGTCCTCGCAGGCTGTCATCTCCATGGCCTGGTATTTTTTTACCGAAGATTTGGCCAGCTTCTGCCGGAGCAGCAGTACACTGCGAAGCGGTTCTTCCGCCGTCTTCAGCAGTTCCTGTACTTGCTTCTTCCCCAGGGAATCGGTCTTCATCCCGTGCCTTGCCAGCCAGCCCAGCATCTGGATGACGGAATTCGGGTTCTCCAGGCCCGTCTTGTCCTTCAATGCATTCATCAGTCTGTCCCGGCTGCGGGCATCGATGGCGATGGCATTTTCAGCCAGTGTCAAGTCAATGGCAATGCCCCGGTCGTTGATATCCTGGTCGAGATGATATTCATCCCATATCGGTTCCGGGACAGGATACTTCTTCAGCCGCCCCTGGATGGCCATTTCCACTTCCACATCCCGTTTGTTATAGGACTTGAACAGCATCCATTTATCCAGAGCATGCTGAGGAAGGTTCCTTGTCCGGCCGCCGTTTGACTTGGTTTCCTTGCAGGGAACGCAGAAATAGCGGATCAGTTCTTTGCCTTCCTTCATCTTCTGGCTGTCCAGCTTCAGCACGGCCCCTGCGCCTTCCAGGGAAAGGGGCAGGCCCATATAGGCCGACCAGACCATGGAGCATTTCCATCCCGCCGGATTGAGGAACCTGGAACAATCCTGGGAAAGCGGATGATGAGCATGGAACGGGTCCAGGCTCATCCCCAGGTCACGCAGATACCGTGACAGGCAGACCCGTTCAAAGCTGGCATTGAACGCCCACTTGGTGACGGATTCATCGGTCAGGGCATCCAGGATAGCGTCCGGGATGCCCTCTCCCTGCGTCAGGTCAACGACCTGCACTTCGCCCCCATCCACGGCATAACCGAAGAGAAGGAGTTCAAAGGCTGGCGATTCTGCGTACTTGTACACGCCGCATTTAGCCAGGTTGACATCGCTGAATGTTTCAATATCGATACTGATGGTTTTCATACTCTTCACCTCGAAAAAACGGCGAGGCACAAGGCCCCGCCGCCGTTATTCACTACTACTCATTTCCAGAAAGATTCCATCTGCTTGCGGTGATATTCTTCTTCCCGTTCTTCCCGGTGCCGGGCCATTTCTGCATCCCGCTGGTCCTTTTTGATATCCGTATAGATCATGGCCACGAAGAACCCGCCGGCGCACAGTGCAACCAGGCAGTACAGGCCATCCAGTATCAGTCTCATCATAGTTTCCATCATCACGCCTCCTTATGCCAGAAAATCATCATCGTCAGCCGTAGCAAAATCATCTTCTGCACGGGGTTTGCCGCCGAGAGGTTCACCGTCACGGATTTTCTGCAGGTTGTTCAGGCCGCAGGCGATACCCTTGTTGCCGTTGCTGTTGAAGGCATAGAAGTTGATGGAAGCACGGCCATATACGCCAGAATAGACTTTGGAGCGTTCCAGGATATGCTGGCAGTCGGCATCGACGATGCCCGGCTTGGTCGCCGAGTTGGCATTGACGAAGAAGCTGTCTTTATAGGCGTCATCGCCCGGGCGTTCCAGGTCGCCGTCACGGAGCGGCGTCTTGATGGCCTCAAGAGCCGGTACGACACGGCCATTGCCCTTGAGCTTGCTTTCACCTTCTTCGTAGGCAGCCTTGATGGCGGCGCGGATTTTTTCTACGGTCTTCGTATCCGACTTAGGGATAATCAGGCTGACGCTGTACTTCGGCGTACCGCCATTGACGGACTTCGGTTCCCAGACGTTGGCATAAGACCATCTGGTATTGACTCCGGTAATCACTTTGCACGGATTGACATAATTCTTGGACATAACAAGTTCCTCCTTATTTTTCATCATTGAAATCATCTGCCGCGGTGTACATGGCCGGACGCTTATCCGATTCCGGCACCAGGACTGGCTTGCCCTGCGGCTTTTCCACTAAATCTGACAGCAGTTCTTCGAACCGCTTCTTGCCAAGCTGTTTCGTCATCGCCGTGATGCCGAGCAGCTTCTTTTCATACGGGTTGAACCCTGCCTTTTCTACAGCTTCTGCCACCGCTTCTTCATTTACGTAGCGGCGGTTCGACCGGCCTTCGACCAGTTTCCATCCGTCCCACTGCTTGCCGGAAAGAGTCTGCTGCAAAGCATATTCCTTGACATCCCCGGCCCAGTTCACCAGTTCATCGACCCTTTCCAGGACGGCTTCGATTTCTTCATCCTGCAGCGTGGACGGGACGGCGAAATCATACCGAGCCAGTTCCAGATTGTACTCGGCCCGCTTGCGGCAGGTTGCCTTGATCTTGCAGAAGCGGCAGTGGTCACCGGCTTTATATTCGCCCTCACCTTTCGCCGCCAATTCTGCCGCAGGCTTCAGCACCGTTTCGGCCCACTGGAGCAGTTCTTCCTTGCTCATGGTGCAGGTGCTGACGTTGTCCCGGCGGGGCTGGAAGATAGTCATGGACACCCGGCGGATATCATAGATGCCATCAAACAGGTTCAGCGCACCGAGGGCATAGCACATCATCTGCGGATTCTTCTCGGCATCCACCAAGACTCCCAAGCCATGCTTGTAATCGATGACTGTCAGGGTATCGTCGGCTACGATGAGGCAGTCGCCTGTTCCAAACCCGCCTGGCACCCACTTGGAAAAGTCCAGCCGCTGTTCGATCATGATCAGCGGATCCTTGCAGGATGCTTTGGCCGCTGCCAGACATTCCATGACGAACTGCGCATATTCATCGGTGCATTCCGCCATCTCCTCATCAAAGTACGTGAGGGATTTCGTCGGGTCTTCCAGCATCTGTCCCAGGGCTGTCTTCACCTTGAATTCGCAGAGCGTATGGGCATCCGTTCCCTGGCGGGCGAATTCACTGGAGGTATCCGGCAGCTTGGCACATTCTTGTGCGGATGGCGGACAGGCCAGCCAGCGGTAGCAGGAAGATGCGGACAGCACCGCATGTTTATCCGGCATGGCCAATCACCTCCAGTTCCTTTAGGAATGCTTCGTACTGCGCCGCATCAATGCCGGACAGCTTGTCCGCCCCATATTTCTGGATGAGGCTGCGGACTTCTGCGGTGAATCCCTTGCGGGCCTTGTCGGCAGCGACTTTGCGGACAGCTTCCAGTGTCAGCGGCTTTTCCAATTTCTCTGATTTCGCTTCCGAAGCTGTCGGATTATCTTCTTTCACCGCCATGGTTTCGGAAATCTTCAGCAGCGCCTTGCCACAATCGGCCAGGGCCGCTGCCAGTTTCTGCAATTCATCGTTTGTCATACGGATTGACTCCTTTCACATGTCTTTGCATTGATAAGAGATGGATGTTCCTGGCAATACTGCGGGTCGTGACGCTGATGGCCATCAGCACCGCCGCCAGTTCCCGGTCCAGCTTTTGCTGCTGAGCCAGTTTTTCAGGTGTCTGTGTGTACATCATCTTGGGTTCCTCCTTCCTGAAGGGTTTCTTCGTTCGCCCTTCACCAGTAATAGGACAACCGCGTCATCGTTAAGTACCGATTTCAAAAAAATCCGGCCACTTTTTTTGCAGCCGGATTTTTCCCCATTTAACGGAAGTCTTTGAGGTGTTCCTTCAGAAGTGCATACAGCTTGTGCTTGCGCTTGTTCACCGCTTTCTGGCTCAAGCCGACGGCCTTCCCGGTTGCCGCTTCGCTGGCACCGTCGGCAATCATCAGCAGGATGGTCCGGTCGATATCCTGCAAGGCCGCCAGTTCATGGCGCAGCGCTGCCAGCAACTCTTTCTTCACGACTTCTTCCTCTAAGTTGAAGTCATCAGGCACCTCCAGCTCGTAGTCATCCCGCACTTTGTCCGCCGATACTTCATCGGCACCATGCCGCTGCTGGCGCTTATCTTCCCGCCAGAGCGGACGCATGTATTCACGATACTGTTCTTCAGTTGCCGGAATCAGAATAGTACGGACCTTACGGCAACCGATTTTTGACCAGTGAACTTCACAGTCCTTGTACGCCTCGGTGATGACGGTTTCTGAAGTGAGTTCCAGAGGAATGTAAAAACGTTTTTCATTGCTTGTCTGTTTTTTATACATTTTGTCTCCATTCCGTCCGAGAAGAACGGCGGAGACAAAAAGCTGGCACTGATACAGCATCAGCGCCAGTTTTCTGACAGCCCAAATAGGCATAGAAAAACACGGTGGATGCATAATCAGCAAAGTACAATCATCAGCTGTACTTTCTGCTTTATGCAACCGCCGCCCTTATAGCGCTATTCGGACTACGATTTATTTGTGGCCAGGGTTCTCTCCCTTACCTGCCTATAGTCTATGCCAAAATCAAAATCGTGTAATTGACATGAAATGGCGTAAAATGGAATAAAATGGTTTTCTGAAAAAAGGCAAAAAAATAGGCTTCTCACCTTAGTGAGAAACCTATTACAAATAGTTTATTCTTGATATCCGTCAATCAATCCATATCTCCCTATCCCCTTGTTTTTTGTAAAGTGAATAAGGTTTGCACCTTCATAATCGATAGATGGAATTTCATTTTCAATAACAATCGTTTGTGGAGAATCCGCCCTTGTCAAAAAATATCTAAACAAATGCTCTTTCATGGGCTCCGTAACATACGAATCTCTCTTTGAATCTTTTTCTTTTAATGAAAGAATCGGAGAATCTATAACGAAAAGCGTAGGATGATAATGCCCCATATTTTCCAGACAATTTTCCATTGCAACAGCTAGTATCGTATTCAAAAAAGCTCGGAATCCCTTTCCTTGGCTCTTTTTTTCATGACCATTAACGACAATATCATAGCTATCGATATCAAAATACGAATCCAAATAGTTCTGATAATTGCAGTATTTTAAAAGTTCGTCTACTTCCGTATCAAGGAGTTCTTTAAAGACCTCCTTAAATTTCTCTTTTACATTCAAGTGAATGTCAGCATTTTCTTCATTCTCAATAGCATCACGTTCTTGCTTAAGAAATGTTGAAAATTGGTCTATCATGGTATTCATTTCAGCAAATCTCAATGAAATTTTAAAATCATCAAGTTGCTTTTTCAACTGCTGGATTTTAGGTTCAAGTTCTCCTCGTATTTTTTCTTCCTGCTCATTTCTCTGATTAATAAGCATATCTCTTTTCTTTGACAAAGCAGCATATTCTTCCTGTATAGATTCCTGGACTGATTGCAAATCCCTGACCTGCATTTCAATTTTTTGCTCTTCTGCTATCGCAGAACCTATACAATCCTCTTCATGTTCATGAGGAAGTTCTCCATTGCAGAAAGGGCACCTTTCTATTGTTTTGATTTTTTGCGAAACCATATTCCCTTCCGCAATAAAGGTCAGACGCTTAATATCCGCCTTATATTGTGATAAAAGGAGTTGATTCCGATTCATCAAAACCTCATCTTCCGAAATCTGCCGCATTACTTTATTGATTTTCTCTCCAATTTCACGGCATAAGTTCAAGGCTTCTTTAAGGATTCCTTTAGCAGCTCCGATTTCATCGATCGTTTGATTGATTTTGTTCTGCAATTCAACGGGTTGAAGTAAAGGTAATGCATCATCAAAAGATAACTTTTGCCTTTCTAAAAAGCCCATGCCTCTATTGACAATTTTCAGCACCCCTTCATCTTTTGCTTTCTTTATTTTGGGATCAATAAAAGCCAAATTTGGAAGATAGTTATTACCTGTTCCCAGGTACAATAATGCTGTTAAAGTCGGGGTTCCTACCTTTCCTCCTAATCCGTGCTTTCCTTTAAGAACACTGGCTTTATCATGAATTCGGTCCTCATCTATGATGAAAGTATGATAAAACGTTCTAACCGTCAAAGCCTGCGGTTTTCCTTCCTGCGTTTTAAGAATCTTAGT
>ENA-UOJV01000128-UOJV01000128.1-human-gut-metagenome-genome-assembly--contig:-C82-NODE-128-length-126231-cov-9.884447_pt1 | contig 126231 bp, 151 predicted proteins | sample MGYA00242356_ERZ723903 | MGnify/ENA metagenome assembly ERZ723903
TCCAGGCGCTCAAATCTCCCGGAGGGGTACCATGTCCGAAGGACATGGTATAATGAAAATACTATGCAAATGGAAAAGGGTGCTGCCATGGACCGATATAGCGGACGGCTTTGGGCTGTTCTGAGAAATGAAAGGAATATTCTAGTTGCTGAAGAGACCACATCTGCCGGCAGATGCGGTTTCACAAGCGCGGCTTTTTCATGCCCTGCGCCAGCCTGTCCCTGAGACAGAGCGGCGCGGGGCTTTTTTTACGCGGGCAACGAGTCAAAGTCCGTGCCTGCATGAGACCCTGGCGGTTGCCGCGATAACCATAAGAAATTCGCGCAGCGCGCTTCTTATGGCTATCATTCAGAAGGAGGGAGTACACATGAGCCTTAAGTATACATGTCCCGTCTGCGGGACGCCTCTGGGCTATAAGGGACTGTGCTGGAAATGCAGGTCTGAACAGGAGAGGGATACGGTCCTTCACTGGAGTCCGGAGCAAGTGAAGGAAAAACAGGACGGGCTGGTCCGGAATATCCGGCGGCTGGCAGATATGGAGGATCCGGAGCTTACGGACTTCTGGAAGCTTCTGGGATACCGGGACGCCATCACGCCCAGGATCCAGCGGGCGGCGCTGGCCGCGGAGGTTTACTATCCCTGTGAGCTTTATTATCACGCCCCGGAGGATGTGCGGGACGGCCTGATCCACGCCCTGCTTTCTGCGGAGAATTCCAGCGAAGCGTCTGAGCTGATGTGCTGCCTTGCCATGCAGGGAGATGACCGGGCGCTGGAAACGCTTTTGGAGCTGGAGAAACATCCGCGCCCATGGAGAAAGAATCTCTATGTGGACCCGTCCATCTACGCCCAGTGCGGCGGCTGGACCTTTGATAAGGAAGGGCAGCGGATGCAGCTTAACTTCGATACCTGCTATCCGATGGTGAAGGGAGAGCCAGGAGAAGGATCTCCTATCCGTATGGGCCGGATGCGGGAGGACACCTGTCCCCACTGCGGCGGACGGATGGTGGATATTCTGGTGCTGGATGGACGGGATGAAAGGCTGAGATTCCTGGGGCTGGACGGCATCCTTACTGCCGCCTGCTGTCCCAACTGTGTGGGATTTCTGGATGGGCCTGCATTCAGCCGCTTTACTCTGGACGGCGGTGTGGAGGTGTTTCCCTCCAGGACCTTTGATGGGACAGGGAAGATGGACTGCTATGTCCGGCCGGAAGAATATAAGGCATTAACGGAAAACCGTTTTATACTGGGGAAATCGTCCGTTCCCCTGTTTTATGGCGCGGCCTGCGAGGATGTGAACACCATCGGCGGTTTTGCCAACTGGGTGCAGGACTGGGAATATACGGCCTGTCCCCACTGCGGAAAGCCCATGAAATATCTGGCCCAGATCCAGTGGGATACCCTGATGGACGGTACGGAAGGAACGCTTTATGTGGAGTTCTGCCCGGACTGCCATGTTGTATCCATGCAGCATCAGCAGACCTGAGAGGAGACATGGAGATAAGTTTACCCAAAAGTCCAGATACTGGACGAAGAGCTGGCATGAGAATGGTGACCGGATTTACAGGTCTGCGGGCCCGGGAGGTGGAACTGCAATGTCCATAACTGCCTATAAAGTGGAAGCCAACGGGCATGACCGGACCGGTAGGGATTTTGGTTATGTGAATATCATGCACCGCTACGGCAGCAGGCAGCCCTGTCTCCGGCCGGATCCGTGCGAAAAGATGGAGGTCATGTGGGCGGATGAGAGCGTTTACGGACCTCCTGCCCCCGGCAGCAAGGTGGGAGACTTTATCATGACATGGTTAATGGGCTCCTGGAACTGCGGGGTGTTTACCCACCGGGAGATCGCCCGGCGGCTGTCTGATACCTTCACTGGACTGAAGATCAAAGAACTGGAGTGGTTCGAGAACCCCAGGGAAAAGACACTGAAAAACGGAAAGCCCCGTGTGCGCCGGGCCAGGTGGCTGCCGGAGCGGGAGGTGGATCTGGTGTACCTTTACGCTGACCACACGATTGACGCAAGAGATCCGACTCCTGCTGAAACCGACTTCTTCACCGTCACAAGGATGGATCCCTGGGGCGTGAGCACCTGGTTCATGTGTACCTTGGAGACCGCCGGGAAGCTGGCCGCCATGGATTTTGAGAATCTGGACATCCAGGAAACTACCATTGTGGGATAGGAGTGATACAGCATGATCGGGACAGATGAAAACCGGGCAGTGCTCCATGTGGAGGTCATCTTCTGGAGCGGTAAACGAAAGGTGCCCCCCAGCCTGGTCAGCGGAAAATATTGTCCTCATTTTGTTGTCACAGGAACTGCGGAATATCTGGGTGTATGCTTTCTGGACGGAGCTGTGTGTGCATTTGATAGACCGGCTTTGGGGAATGCCCAGCCTCTCTATCCGGATACTGTGGATTACAGCTCGTTAGAAAACAATGCGGAGTTCTTAATTTATGAGGGAACAAATGTGGTTGGAAAAGGACGGGTGCTGGGCCGGACGACACCATATAAGGTGAGACAACAACGAAAGCAGGTGTCTTATGTACCAAATTGCATATCTTGGCCGCTGGGAGACCCTTCCGGAAACGGCTGCCGCTATTTATGAACACGATATTTCCAAGCTGGAGGCAATGCTTCAAGGCGGGCTGGATCTGAATGTTCCTATCCAGCTCAGTGAGTATATCAAACTGATGCCGCTGGAGATCGCAGTTTTTCAAAACGATGTGCCCATGATCCACTTCTTACTGGAGCATGGAGCCGATCGGCCATATCGGTTGCTGCTGTCCGGCAGAGGTCTGGATCTCGGAGCATGGGAAGCTGTATGCGAAATAGGAGTATCAGGACGAGATCGAATGCTTTTCCTATGTGTTTGCCTGGAGCGGGCGGGAACTGCGGCAGTGTAAATTTGATTCCGCCGCCATGATAACCGTGGAGGCACTGGACGGAAAGCTATGAGAGTGCAGCAAGGAGGAACTGCCATGAGTATAAAAGAAAAACTGGAGCTGCTGGGTAAAAACAGCATCAGACTGAAAATAGAAGGAAAAGAAACATACAAACTGGGGGCCACCCGTTTTGGCGGGCAGCCCGATGTGCCGGCTGATTTCGTGTGGCCTGCTTATGAGGGCGAGAGCTATGACAATGTGGTGAAGGACCGTCCCCTTACTTTCCTGGCCCAGTTCAACTGTGCGGAGCTGGCCTGGTTTGACACGGAGCATCTTCTGCCCGACCATGGCCTGCTCTCCTTCTTCTATGAAACAGATACCCAGTGCTGGGGCTATGACCCTAAAGATAAGGGCTGCGCCCGCGTTTATTGGTTTGAGGACATTTCGGCCCTGGCCGCCGCGGACTTTCCTGCGGATATGGAGGATGATTTCAAGTTTCCTATGGTCAGGATCAAAATGGATTCAAAATACTCCTATCCTTCCTGGCAGGATTTCAGCGAAGCGTTCCCAGACGAGGAGGACTATGATGCCTTTGATTCCGCGTGGGCTGAACGGATGGAAGAGGATCCGGAAGGGCTGGAAAACCGTTCCCAGCTGCTGGGCTGGCCTTTTATCATTCAGAACAGTATGTTTGCCGAATGTGATCTGGTGACCCAAGGCTATTATCTGGGAAACGGCTGGGGTAAGATCCCAAAGGAGATCCGCCAGCGGGCGGAAGGATCTGCCCGTGACCGCTGGCTGCTGCTGTTCCAGCTGGATACAGTGGAGTGCGGCGGCTTCGGGCTGATGTTTGGGGACTGCGGGCATATCTATTTCTACATCACCAAAGAGGACCTGGCTGCCTGCCGTTTTGACCGGATCTGGCTGATCCTCCAGTGCTACTAAAAGCATGAAACAGGACTTTACTAGTTGGTGCGGTCAGATATTGCAGGATCCCCAGAACATTTCTCTGCTGAAATTTGGAATGTCACAGGATGAGGACGGTTTCACGGTATGCACTCCGCTGGACGCTGCCCCGCCTGACGGCCATCTGGGCCGTGACAAAGACCATTTTTACCAGAATGATGAGAGGATAGAAGAACCGCTGTGGCTGGAAAGGCTGCATAAGATGACACAAGAACTGGAAAGGAAGGAAAATAGCGATGGACTATTTGAAGATACTGCGTGAAAATCCTGATCTGGCAGATGAATTTGATTCTCTTTTTGACTTTTTCCTGCTGGATGAGCTATCCCCGCGGGATGACGCAGAAGGCCGATGTAGCTTTTCCCTGCCCGGCATGGCGTTTGCAAGAGATGGCTCCGGCGGAGAATACCACCTGTTGGAGGATGGCTCCATCGGCTATTACAGCAGCGAAGGAGAGGCGGGCCGTTTGGCCGAGAGCATGGACGATCTCTTTTCCCTGCTTGTGAACTGTATCTGCTGGCACGACTGCTGTGACGCAAAGCAGTATGTGGATCGCAAAACATTGGAGGAGTATGGGCAGAGATGCCGTAACAGCAACTTGGAAGATATGGACGTGGACCGCTGGCGGCGGGTATCCGCTGCGCTCGGTATCCCAACAAGCGGGAAACTGGCTCCCGTTCTGGAGCGGTTCCATAAAGCAGCACAGCGCCAGCCCCTGTATCAGTGTGTGTTCCATGAGGACGACGGAATACTGACCGAATCATACGGTTTGATGTTTGAATGAGAAAGGAGAGCTCCCTATGAAAGCATTTGATCCCAATTATAAACTGCTGGACGAGATGTACCAGGACGAATACTATCCCGATTTCCTGGTGGATAAGGTAAAGGAAGAGCTCCAGAAGGTCATCCGTCTCCTGGAGAGCGGAGAAACTGACGTTGGAGCGGTGCAGAAAACATTGGATGAGGCGGTCTGCGGCATCAATGATCTCCAGGAGGAGTTTGACGAGAACGACAGCGAGATCGAAACGGTGGCACGGGATTGTATCGGAGTTACCGTGGCCTATATTCTGGAGTGGTTTGGCATCCCCATTGATATCGAGGAAGCCATCCGGGAACGGGACTGGTAAAATCAGAATGGACGGTGTATAAACTGCCGCTGGGATGGCTCAAAGAGTGAATATATCAAAAAACTGAATCAACAGGAGGAAACGGATATGCCTGCAACTGAATGGCTGAACAAATATGAATCCGTCAAGGATAAACTGGCCTGCAAAGCTGACCTGGAAACATATTTTACAGAAAAAATGATCGAGAACATGGCGGTAGATGTGCTGGACATCGGCCCCGTCCATTTCCCCACTGGGACGATCTTCGCCTGCGATCCGATGGTGGAACTGGAGGATGCCCTGACGTTCCTTCAGACCATCCCTGCCGGAACTTACCCGGTAAAGATCTGCGTGGCGCCCAGTGAACAATACGGCGACCGCTATGCCTGCGTCAAGGTGGAGGTCAGCCAGGAGAAGCCTGTCCGCTATGAACTGGGCATGACAGGCAATGAGGAGCTGGACGCGGTGCTGGGAGATGACGACTACTTCGGTTTCGGCGTGGACGCCGGGATGGGGTGCATTGCGGACATCCAGACCCAGGCGGCATTTAAGGCGTACTGGGCCAGGCGGCTGGAGGAGGACCCGGACATCGACCCCTACAACGACCTGTTCTGTGATCTTCTGGAAGAAAACGCCAAAGCCCATCCCGAGTATCAGGGCAGCTGCGGCGACTGGCTTAACTGGCCGGTGCCGGACACGGACTGCAGCCTGCCCATCTTCGCCTCCGGCTGGGGGGATGGGTACTATCCCGTTTACTTCGGCTACGACGCCAAGGGTGAAGTCTGCGCCGTATATGTGCGGTTCATCGACATTGAAGCCAGTTATAGAGAGCAGGAGTAAAAATGTGACAGAACAAAGCAGCCAGTCAATACCGCAAGCCCCGTGCCCGGCTGATGAAGCTGGCCGCCAACCAACTGGGCGGGGATGCCCAGACCCAGGCGCTGGAGGCAGAACCTGCGGGGCTTTGCGCGGATGGAGGTGCGGGACGAGCTGCGCCGGGTGATACAGAATGAAATGCTTTGCGATTGGAGTACAGTATGGGAAAAATGAAACTGCATGAACTGGTAAACTATTATCATATTGGAACGGATCTGTCCTGCGCCGAGGCGATGTTCATGGCCTGCAATGAGTATTACCATCTGAATTTGTCTGAGGAGACCCGGAAGATGTTTTCAGTCATGGGCCTTGGGATGCAGACCGAACAATCCTGCTGCGGCGCCTTCACCGTGGCGGTGGGGATCATTGGTCTGATGACGGCGAAAGAAGGACAGACCGATGTGGACAACATGGAAGGATGCCAGATGATCACCGAATTGACGGAATTCGTACTGGGCTTTTATGGAACGCTCCACTGTGTTGAGCTGCAGGATCTGGAGATCGTGGGCTATGAAAACCCCTGCCACGCCATTGTGGAGGCACTGGCCAGGAAGCTGGAGGAGCTGCTGTCCAGGATGGGCCGGTAGGCCAGCGGCGATGAAAAGACGGTGCAGATGCGCCTAACATGGCCGGGTATACAGGCTCTGTTGGGAGACCGCAGAAAATTTTTCCAGCCTGCTCCTGGATCTTGAGGAGCAGGTATCGGAACTGGAAAAATCGTGCGGAGCAGACTGAACGGACAGAAAGAGGAGTGATCATGAACGTAAATTTATACCGCCCCCAATTTAATAAAATGGATCCCACTGAGAAGCAGGCGCTGATGGAAAACCTGGCTGTTCGTTATGATATGGCCTTTCTCGGCCTGCATACCTTTGAACGCTGGGGCCAGAGCTGCACCACCGGCGTATTCAAAAAGGATGGCCGCGAGTTCGTCTTTGTCCCCGGCGATACGGTCACACTGGGCTGGGAACGGTTTGCTGTGGGGCTGAATGAGGAAAGCCGGGAGGAACTGGAGTACCTGTTCCAGGAATGGGAGGTGGATCAGGAGCCGGAAGAGCTGATCAAAGAGAGCATGGCTCCCGTGCGGCAGGCATCCATCGGCCCCATGCTGGCAGGCCGGGAGCTGGAGGAGCTCTGCTGGGAGCCGGTACAGCTGGATGATCCCAGGCTGACCGCCCATCCTGGCTGGCTGAAGGAATTCCGGGACTTCGCCTGGAGTGACAGCAGCAGCCTTACCCTGCACCAGTCGGCCCGTATGGAACGGACGGAGGATGGCTTTCAGACCTGGATCTATCACCGCACAGAGTATGAAGCCCTTCTTGACCAGCTGAAGAAACAGGGCCTTTCCCTGCCCACAGCAGACGAGTGGGCCTATCTGTGCGGCGGCGGGTGCCGGACCCTGTTTCCCTGGGGGGGATGGGCTGGACTACTCCATGCGTCTGCACTGGTTTGAAGATATGGAGGAGGACGGGGACAGGCCTTACGATATGGAGGAACCCAACTTTTTCGGCTTGTCCATTGCCTATGACCCCTATATGCGGGAGGTGGTGCAGGCCGATGGATTTACCACCTGCGGCGGCGACGGCGGGTGCAGCATCTGCGGCGGTCTGGGGCCGTTCCTGGGCTTCCTTCCCTGCTCGCCCCACTGTAAGCCGGAAGTGCAGGAGGACAATGAACTGAATGGAGACTATGACTTTTACAGGCCGGTCATCCGGGTGGAGTCAGCCTGACCAATGATCTGGAGGACACGGAATGAGAGAGACAACGCCTGATCTCACAAGGATCAGTAAATATATAAGTTTGATCCTTCGGCATAAGCCGGAGGTCATCGGGATCCAGCTGGATGCCCACGGCTGGGCGGATGTAAATGCGCTGCTGGCAGGCATCAGTAAGAAGTATTTCATTGACCGGGATATTCTGGAGGAGATCGTGAGGAGCGACAGCAAGCAGCGGTATGTTTTCAATGAAGACCGGACGCGGATCCGGGCCAGCCAGGGCCACTCCGTCCAGGTGGATGTGGAACTTCCTGTGGCCGAGCCGCCGGAGACGCTGTACCATGGAACTGCCCGGCGGTTTTCCGCCTCCATCGAGGCCCAGGGACTGTTCCCCCAAAGCCGCCTGTATGTCCATCTTTCACCGGATGTGGAAACAGCGGAGAAGGTGGGCCGCCGGCATGGGGAACCTGTAATCTACCTGGTGGATGCCGGGCAGATGCATAGGGACGGATCGCTCTTTTACCTGTCCGCCAATGGAGTATGGCTGACAAAAACGGTTCCTGCTCCATACCTGAAGCGCTTAGAGGAGTGAAGCTCCCGGAGCGGATCGAAGCGGCACTGACTATAATTTCCGGTGGGATTGATGGGAGAACGTGCAAATGAACGAATATTTGAAAAAATATATTGAACTAAAAAAACGGTTTTCCGCAGCTGACGGCGGCCCGGACAGCGTCCGCGCTCTCTATGGTTTCAAAAAGGAACTGGAGCAGTCCGGAGACAGGCAGGCAAAAGAGGTTCTGGTGGATGTGTACGACCTTCTGGACTTCAAGAAGGACGCTTACGAGCTGCTTTCACGGATCGGGAACCGTTCAGACCGGAAGGTCGTCAAACGTCTGGGCACACTGAAGGAATATGCGGAAAGCTGGGGCAACCATTATGCTGTTCCCATGCCAAAAACGCCAAAGGAAAAGCAGGAGAAGGAGCGATGGGCCCGGATGGGACTGCCCGTCTTCCGCTATCACCCGGATCCTTTGGATACCGGGGCCTTTAAGGAGTCTGAGGAGGGTGCTGTCTGTGACTGCTGCGGAAAAATCACCCGTCTCTTCTATACGGCTCCCTTCTTTTCGGTGGAGGATATTGACTATCTGTGCCCGGAATGTATCGCAGACGGCAAAGCAGCCCAGAAATATGACGGCAGCTTTCACGACGATTACTCTGTGGACGATGGCGTAGATGATCCGGAGCGGCTGGACGAGCTTATCCACCGCACCCCCGGCTACTGCGGCTGGCAGCAGGAATACTGGAGGGCCCACTGCGGCGACTACTGCGCCTTTCTGGGCTATGTGGGAGCCAGGGAACTGCGGGCGCTGGGGGTATTGGATGAGGTGCTGGACGATCCCATGTGGGACGGGGAGCAGAAGGAAATGATCCGGGAATCGGTCAACGGCGGCCATCTGCAATGCTATCTGTTCCAGTGCCTCCACTGTGGAAAGCACATGGTCTGGATGGATTTTGATTAGGGAGTTTATTTATGACCGCGCAGCTGTGATTCCATCAGCTGGGGGGTGCAGCGCTGAAAGACTGCGATTCCGCAAAAAAGGCAATGGGCCATTTGCACGCTCACTCTCTGGAACAGTGTATCTTTGCCCTTCTGGACCGCAGGATGGGAAAGCGCCGCTTTCCTGCTTCCCAGACGGAGGACACCCTGGACTGCGCTCTTTTGGAGGGAGAACCGGCGTCTGAACGGCCGGCAGCTTTTCATGAGCGGGATCTCCCAGAGCTGGCCGCCGAAGTTGCTCCAGACTGGGGGCTGTCTACTGAGGCGGTGCAAAGCGTGCGGAAGGATGAGGATGCTCAGGCTGCGTTCGATCCGCATAGCTCCTGCGGGCGGGTGAAGCACCTGCTGGCGGCTCCTCCAACAGCAGGTGCCGGTTTTACTGGATTATTAAGGAGGAATTTTATGGGATATGATGTGAGTTTCCACCCGATCTCACCGGAGGAAATGCAGGAATGGTATTTTGGGCCTCTTACATGGGTACAGCAGGGCCGGGAGGAAAAGGTGCTGGTCCTTGCGGCACAGTATGGGATGGAGGATTTCTATGCGGAAAAGTATCTGGATACCCTGCGGGTCGGAGCTGGGACAGGACCAGATGAGCTGTTTGATAAGAGCCATGGCTTTTATATTGCAGTGATCCAGGGCTTTTTCCGGGATTACTTTTACACCAGGGGGAGCGCCTTTTCTTTTCTGGTGGAGCAAAAGCCAGAATATGCCCGGTATTTTACTCCGTGGGAGCAGATTGTGCCGGCTGTCTTTCCCAATCCGGCAGAAAACCGGATCATTGAAAATTACTGCTCTGGTGTGTACCTGTCTCCGGATCAGGCGGCACAGCTTCTCCAGGATCTGGAGCAGGACAAAAAGGTTCAGGAAGATCTGGAAGGACTCTGGTGTGACGGGCAGCTTGCGGTGCTGAAAAAGGCTCTCACCGCTGCTGTGGAGCTGGGGACCGGACTGCTGGAAGCCACGGAGCTGGTGGAGCCTGATCCGATCTCTCCCAATGAAAGTACGAGCTATTCCAACCTGTACCACTGCGACCGGGACGGAGTGTATCTTTATATAGATATGGCTATAAAGCAGATCGCCCAGGCCATGGGGAAGGATGCTGACGACAGATAAGATCAGAAAAATGACAAGGAAGGAGAGCGATGGATCGATGAATGGGATCATTCTTCTGGTCATCATTCTGCTGCTCGTGGTGTTCCTGACGCTTCTTATCACCAGGCAATGGGGCGGGCTTTTCCTGTTCCTTCTGGCCCTGTATCTGATGTTCAGATAACCGGGATATCACACCGGCTCTCCGGGCTGTCGTCCCACAAAAACGGCGCTTTCCCTGGTTTTTGCAAAACAAATTGAATTTCCTGGGGAATAATGGTAAGATGAAGGGAGAACAATTCTGAAAGCAGGTGACGGTTTCCCATGGAAACACAGATCATAGACTTCCATACCCATATTTATCCTGTGGCCCTGGCCAGACGGGCCATGGAGGTGGTCAGACGGGAGGGGGATCCCTATGACAGCCTTCCCATCCGGGAAAACCTCCTCCGGCGTATGGAGGAAGCAGATATCTCCTTATCCGTGGTCCAGCCGGTGGTATCCAGGCCGGAGACCCAGACAGATGTGAACCGGTTTGCCAGAGAGATCGTAAGGACCAATCTGATCTCCTTTGGAGGCCTACATCCGGACTGTCCCCACGTGCTGGAGGAGATCGAGAAATTAAAGGATCTCCATATGGCCGGGGTGAAGTTCCATCCGCCGTTCCAGAAGGTACATCTGGAGGACGGAAAATACAGGGAAATATGGGAGAGGATCAATCATCTGGGCCTTCCGGTGCTGATCCACTGCGGCTGTGCCAAGGTCCCCAGCCCCTATGATCTGCACCCGGCATCGGCAGAAGAGATCATCCGCCTCCTTCCGGACGTACCGGTGATCCTGGCCCATATGGGCGGCCTGTCCATGGACCAGACCGGGGAGGACAGGCTGTACCGTATGCCGGAAAACGTATATATTGATACGGCCATGAGCGCAGAATTCCAGGATAAGGACGAGTTTGAGCGGATCGCTGGTACCTTTGGGCCGGACCGGGTGATATTTGGAAGCGATTTTCCCTATGGGAGCCAGAGAGCGGCGATCCGCCTTATAGAAGAAACCGGATTTTCCCCATGGGAAAAGGCGGCGATCCTGGGAGAAAACGCCAGGAAGATCTTAAAAGACAGTATACGGAAGCGTTAAAATAGAATCAGCTGTGAAAAAAAGGAGAGGATAAAATGTATACATGCGCAAGCTGCACGATCCATGCGTGCAAGGATCCGGAGCATAAGGATATGCCCAAAAACTGTCCCATGCGCCAGGAAGCCCTGGTGGAGGAAGCAAAGGCAGAGTATCAGAAGCCGGAGGTGCAGAAGTTTTTCGTGACCTCCTCAGAGATCGAGCATGACGGCTACTGCCAGTGGCCGAGGCTGAAGGAGACCATGGTATTCTGTAAACGGATGGGATATAAAAAGATTGGACTGGGCTTCTGCATCGGTTTTGCAAAGGAAGCCAGGATCGTGGCGGATCTTTTCAGGAACGAGGGCTTTACGATGGTATCTGCCGTCTGTAAGTCTGGGGGAGTGGACAAGACAGAGGCCGGGATCCCCGATGAAAAGAAGCTGAAGCCGGGCCAGTATGAGGCCATGTGCAACCCCATCCTCCAGGCGAAGCTCTTAAACGAGCAGAAGACGGATTTCAATATCGCCCTGGGCCTCTGCGTGGGCCATGACTCCCTGTTTTACCAGTATTCAGAGGCCAGGGTCACGACTCTGGTGGTCAAGGACCGCGTCCTGGCCCATAACCCGGTGGGGGCCATCTACTGCGCAGACGGATATTTTAAGAACCGTCTGAAGGTTGAAGAATAGCTGTCAGGATCAAGGAAACAGGACAGACCGCCGCGCATATGCTTTCATAAGCGGAAGCATATGCGCGGAGGGATTTTATGCGGATGAGCGAGTTAAAGCGCAAGGAGGTCATCAACGTCTGCGACTGCAGACGGCTGGGATTTGTCGGGGACATGGAGTTTGATCCATGTACGGGCCAGATAAAGGCCCTGATCGTTCCGGGGCCTGGCTGTGTCTGCGGCTTTCTGGGCCGGGAAAAGGAATTTGTGATCCCCTTTGAGGACGTGTGCCAGATGGGGGACGACATTGTCCTGGTACGGCTTCGGGAAGAACCGCCCAGACCGCAGAAATAAAGGAAGTGAGGAAAAGAGAATGAAATGCCCATTCTGCAATGCGTCAGACACCAAGGTCATCGACTCCAGGCCGGCGGATGATAACAGCTCCATCAGGCGGAGAAGACAGTGTGAACAGTGCGGCCGCCGGTTCACCACATACGAAAAGCTGGAGACCATGCCTCTTATGATCATAAAAAAGGATGATTCCAGGGAGACATATGACCGTTCCAAGCTGGAGAAGGGGATCCTCCTTTCCTGCCACAAGCGGCCGGTCTCTTCCCAGGAGATCAGCGCTGTGATCGATGAGATCGAAAACCAGATCTTTAATATGGGGGAGCGGGAGATCCCGGCGTCTCTGATCGGAGAGCTGGTGATGAAGAAGCTGAAGGATGTGGACGAGGTGGCCTACGTGCGGTTTGCCTCCGTTTACAGGGAGTTCAAGGACGTGAACGCGTTCATGGAGGAGCTGGCCAAGTTCCTTAATAATAAGTAATAAGCAGAGGCGCGTATGTTAGAACGATTTTTTCCAGACGAATATGTGGACAGCGCCTATGGGATCCCCTTTGAGGAGCTGTACCGGAAGGGTTACCGGGGGATCATCTTTGACGTGGACAACACCCTGGTTCCCCACGGCGCTCCGGCGGACGCCCGTTCCATCGGCCTGTTTGAGCGCTTGAGGGCCATGGGCTTTTCCACCTGCATCCTTTCCAATAATAAGGAGCCGCGGGTGGCTCCCTTTGCCGGCCAGGTAAAGAGCCCCTATATATTTAAAGGGGGAAAGCCGTCGGTGAAGGGCTATGAGCGGGCCATGGAGGTCATGGGGACAGGCCGGGAGAACACCCTCTTTATCGGGGACCAGCTTTTTACCGACGTGTGGGGGGCCAGGCGCACAGGCCTTTACAGCATCCTCACAAAGCCCATGGATCCCCATGAGGAGATCCAGATCGTTTTCAAGCGGTATCTGGAGGCGGTGGTGCTCCGGGCCTATAAGAAACAAAGGCAGAAGCCGGATGTTTGATTTTAAAACAGTTCAGCCCTATGGGGATCCAGACAGAAAATGCTTATGAAATCAGGTTTTCAGCGCTTTTTCCTGCCGGGATCTTTGCGCAGTTGAACTGCTGCCTGATTTTTGTAAAAAATGGTTGAAAACATAGGCATTATAGTATAAAATAGGATAGAATCAGCCATAAGCGTGAAATGAGAGAATCAGATTTTAAGGAGGAATATCATTTATGGTATCAGCAGGCGATTTTAGAAATGGCGTGACACTTGAGATTGACGGTCAGGTAGTACAGATCATGGAATTCCAGCACGTAAAGCCGGGCAAGGGCGCCGCTTTCGTTAGAACTAAATTAAAGAACGTTATCAACGGCGGTGTAGTTGAGAGAACCTTCCGCCCCACTGAGAAATTCCCGGCAGCAAGGATCGACCGCGTGGACATGCAGTATTTATATGCAGACGGCGATCTTTACAACTTCATGGACAACAACACCTACGAGCAGGTTGCCTTAAACAAGGATATCGTTGGCGATGCCTTAAAGTTCGTGAAGGAAAACGAAGTTGTTAAGGTATGCTCCTATAACGGAAGCGTATTCTCCGTAGAGGCTCCCTTATTCGTTGAGCTGGAGATCACAGATACAGAGCCGGGCTTCAAGGGCGATACAGCCACTGGCGCTACAAAGCCGGCAACCGTTGAGACTGGCGCACAGATCAACGTTCCGTTATTCGTAAGCACCGGAGACCGCGTTAAGATCGATACCCGTACAGGCGAGTATCTGTCCAGAGCATAAGATCCGGAACAGAAAAGAGAACATTGAAAACAGGAGTCCCGTGACTGGTTCATGGGACTTCTTTGTTTTTTATGGGGAAAACTATATTTTAAGGAGGTTGTGAAATGAAAAAGCAGATCCTGACCCTCTCAGCAGCCGCTTTTATGGCGGCCCTCACGTGCCAGACGGCCTTTGCCCTGGATCACGATGTGGTGATCCTCCACACCAACGATACCCATTGCGGCATCGAGGAAAACATGGGCTACGCCGGACTTGTCTGGTATGAAAACCAGATGAAGGAGGAGACTCCGTATGTGACCCTGGTGGATGCCGGGGACGCCATCCAGGGCGCGCCGGTGGGGACTCTGTCCGAGGGCGAGTACCTGGTGCAGATCATGAATAAGGCCGGATACGATTTTGCCGTTCCCGGAAATCATGAATTCGACTACGGGATGGAAAAGCTCCTGGGACTTTCCGCCAGACTGGACTGCGGCTATTCTGCCTGCAACTTTGTAAACCTGCCGTCAAAGACCCAGGTGTTTGCGCCTTACAGGATCATGGAGTACGACGATATCCAGGTAGCCTTTGTAGGCGTTGCCACACCGGAGAGCATCACCAAATCCACGCCGGCCTACTTCCAGGACCAGTTTGGAAGATACCGCTTCAGCTTCTGTGAGGATGAGACGGGAGAGGCTTTATACAGCCAGGTACAGAGTGCCGTGGACCAGGCCAGGGGCGAAGGCGCCGACTATGTGATCATGGTGGGCCATCTGGGCGATAACGGGATCACAGAGAAGTGGAGCTCCAGAAGCGTGATCGCCAACACCACCGGCATCGACGCCGCCATTGACGGCCACTCTCATGAGGTCTGTGTGGAAAATGTTCCCAACGAGAACGGGGAGATGGTGGTACTGACCCAGACCGGCACCAAGTTTGCCAACACCGGAAAGCTGACCATTACCACCGACGGACAGATCCAGGCCTCCCATGTGAGCGCCGTGACGGACGCAGAGGGAAATCCGGCAAAGGACGCGGAGATGGAGAGCTTCATCAACGGGATCAAGTCCCAGTATGAGGAGTCTCTGAAGGTGGTCCTGGGCCGCACAGATGTGGATCTGATGGATAAGGATCCGGAGACCGGGCTGCGGGCAGTGCGGAAGGCAGAGACCAACCTGGGCGACCTCTGCGCCGACGCCAGCCGCTATATGATGGGCGCGGATATCGGCTTTATGAACGGCGGCGGCATCCGTGCCGGGATCGAAGCTGGAGATATCACCTATGAGGACGCTTTAAGCGTATTCCCTTATGGGAATATGATCTGTATGGCAGAGGTCTCCGGGCAGAAGATCAAGGACGCCCTGGAGATGGGCGTGAAGAATTATCCCGAGGAAAGCGGCGGCTTTATCCACGTTTCCGGGCTTACGTATACGGTGGACTCCTCTGTGCCCTCCAGCGTGGTGCTGGATGAAAAGAGAAATTTCGTGTCTGTGGGCGGCGAGTACCGGGTGCGGGATATCTATGTGGGAGAAGACCCCCTGGATGTGAACCGGACCTATACGCTGGCCTCCCACAACTACTGGTTAAAATCCGGTGGAGACGGCATGTCCATGCTCATGGGCTGTCCCATTTTAAAGGATGAGACCATGGTGGATGTGGATACCATCACTTCCTATATCAGTGAATATCTGGGAGGAACCGTGGGAGAAGAATACAAAGATCCCAGGGGACAGGGAAGGATCACGATCAAATAGGATAGAAAAGAAAAAAGATCCCACTCCGGGTCCCGGCCTTATTGGGATTCAGAAGGAATCATACTGTGCGGATTCTGAAGGTCCGGAAACCTCTGGTCACAGCTTCCGGACAGGATCTGGGATACAGAGTGGGATCAGGCCCGTTCTCCGGTGCAGGAGAGCGGGCTTTCTGAATGTAGGACCTGCTGCACTCCCGCAGAAGCATCGGCCTGCGGTACTTTGGCGTGCATCAGGCACCTTCATTATAGTACAGGCTGGTTTTCAAATCAAGGGTGAATTGTAATACATATGAAAAGAGCAAAGAGATACGCTTTTGTTCACAAGGTCCGGTACTGGACAGAAATAGTCTCCGGAATATTATAAACGGCCGGGGCGGGATGGATGGCCGGTCCGGAGGGCGGATAGAATGGATTCAATAATAGGGATCAGGGCAGCAGCTTCATCCTCGCTGCACTGCTCGATCAGAAGGTGCAGCTTACTGACAGCCGGGTTATCCAGGCGGATCTCCGGATGGAAGATCTCTCTGGAATCTATTTTGAGCGCACGGATCAGAGGGAATAAGATCTCCATTTTGGGATTCCCCTTATAATTTTCAATATTCATTACTGTACGCACATCGACGTCGATCTGGTCTGCAACCTGGTTTTGTGTGAGCCCCAGTTCACCGCGTGCCTTTTTTACCGCATCGCCCAGGGGCTGGGAAAATTCCTGCATAGCTAGTCACCTCAAATCTATTGTACAATATAGCTCATTTTATTTAAATTCATTATAGTTCCCATTTTCACTGTATTTTAATACATTTTTCGCGAAAAATAAATAGGAAGCAAAAATTTAGCAACACATAGAGGAAAAACTGGTAATTTTTCAAAATTAGAAGTATAATAAAACCAATGGAGGAAGGCATATGATCTTATATTTTACAGGAACGGGAAACAGTGCTTTTATTGCAAAGCGGATCGCAGAAAAAACGGGAGATACGGCTGTGGATGTGTTTCCCATGATAAGGGAGAACGATTATGGGAAGCTCAGCTCCAGCCGGCCGTTTGTGGTGGTCTGCCCTACCTATGGCTGGCAGATCCCCCATGTGCTGGGAAACTGGCTGAAGAGAACGAGGCTTTCCGGAAGCCGGAAGCTGTACTTTGTAATGACCTGCGGCGACGGGATCGGAAATGCCGGAGGGTATGCAAAACGGTTCTGTGAGAAAAAGGGCATGGAATATATGGGCTGCGGAAAAGTAGTGATGCCGGAAAACTATGTGGCCATGTTTCCGGTGCCGGACAGGACGGAGGCAGAACGGATCATCGGGAAGGCTATCCCCCAGGCGGACCAGATCGCAGAGCACATCAGAAAAGGGAATCCGCTTCCGAAGGCGGAGATCTCGCTTCTGGACCGGTTCCTCAGCACTGTGGTGAATCCTGTGTTTTACAAGCTGTTCGTCCATGCGGGAAAATTCAGGACCACGGAAAGGTGTACAGGCTGCGGGGCCTGTGTAAGGCTCTGTCCCCTGTCCAATATCCGTCTGGAGGACGGGAGCCCTGTGTGGGGATCAGACTGTACCCACTGTATGGCCTGCATCTGCCGGTGTCCGGAACAGGCCATCGAATACGGGAAGGCCAGCCTGGGAAAACCCAGATACCAATGTCCGGGAGCCGGGGAGGGAAATAGGGGGCCGCAAAAAAATATATAAAAAATTTGCAGGAACCCCTTGCAAGTTTTGAAAAAGTGTTGTATTATATAAAAGATGCATCTGTAGCTCAGTGGATAGAGCAATGGCCTCCGGAGCCGTGTGCGTAGGTTCGATTCCTATCAGATGCATTTTTTTGTTGCAGAAAATGCCTTTGGCGGCTTCCGGGCGGGAGCCAGGCGCGGGCCTAGCCCCGCAGGTCTGCCACCAGCCGCTTTGGTTTTTCCAGAAGGGCCAGGGCATCCAGGATGGATGTGGTACACAGGTCCGTACAGCTTAAGAGCTTTGAATAAGCGCCTTCTTCTCCGATAACGGAGATGGAAAGGGCGCTTTCTTTGCACATAAGGCAGTCGTTGCGGCCATTGCCGATGGAAACGCAGCGCTCCGGCCCCAGGGAGCGGACGATGGCCAGCTTGGAATCCATGGCAGAGCCGGCCGGAAAGGTCTGGATGGTCAGAGGAAGTCCCTGGCACATGGCCCTGGCGGTCCCGTGGGTATCCGCGGTGAGGACATGGATCTGGAAATCCTTTGAAAGGCGGACCAGGGCCTCCCTTACCTCAGGAGGGATCTGGCCGTCCACGGCGATGGTGCCGTTATAATCTAAAACGAGAAAGGACAGGTCTAAGGTTTTATAGCCTGGGATCTGGATGTTCATGATTGCTCTCCCTATGTATATTTTTATGAAGCGTTTCTATTATAACACGGAGCTTCCAGGGATGCCAGGAGACCCAGGATAGATTTTCTGTAAAAGCCTCAGATGCCATATAGAAAAATTCAATTAGCTTTTTACAGCTTCCGAGACTATACTTGATATGTTTGAGATTTTATCCCAATATTATCTAAGGAGGAAAAGAGAATGAAAAAGAATCTTGCGAAGCTTCTGGCTGTGTCCGTATCCATGGGAATGCTGACGGCATGCGGAGGAAACGGCGGGAAGACAGAGACCACGGCGGCAGAGACAAAGGCAGCTGAGACTACGGCGGCAGAGACAAAAGCGGAGGAGACGAAGGAAACTGAGACCACAGCAGCGGAAAAGGAAGAAGAGAAATTCCAGGCCTCCGTGCTGTTCTGCGGCTCCACCTCCCTTTATCCGATCATGTCCTCACTGGCCTCTTCTTTTACAGAGGAATTCGTGACCTGGGATAAGGTGGATCCGTCCTTCCCGGCTGAGAATATTTCCATTTATGTGGCTCCGGGCGGCTCCGGCGTGGGAGTCAGCGCAGCTGTCGATAAGACTGCGGACTTTGGTATGGTGGCGAGAGCCATGAAGGATAAAGAGGTGGAGGAACTGGGAGCCGATTACCAGTCCTTTATCGTTGCCAGGGATGCCCTGACGGTTTCCGTCAATGCAGAGAATCCCATCTGCGGAGTAACGGACGATCTGACCACCGATCAGATCCGCCAGATCTTCGCAGGAGAGATCACCACCTGGGATCAGGTGGATGCTTCCCTTCCGGCGGAGACGATCAACGTATATATCCGCGATCTGTCCGGCGGAGCCTATGAGGTATTCCAGAAATCTGTCATGGGCGACAGCGAGGTGACCGCATCTGCGACCCAGTCCGCATCCATGACGGAACTGGCTACAAACATTGCCAATGATCCGTGGGGGATCGGCTACGCAGGCTTCGGTGCGTACAATAAGGCCAATGCTGAGAAGCAGGTCCTTCAGGCTATGAAGGTAGACGGCGTTGAGCCCACAGTGGAGAATATCGTTGGGGATACCTATAAGATCCAGCGTCCCGTTATGTTCGTGACCGGTGATGTGGTCAGCCCCTCTGAGCAGGCGTTCATTGATTACATCTTCTCCCAGACTGGCTACGATGTGACAGAGGCCAACGGATATATCCCGGCCTTTACTGTGGGAGAATAAACTCTGACAATCGAAAAAAGTCCAATAGGATCAAAGCTGGGGGAATGGCAGAGGACCGGGGATGCCGGGAATTCTGCCGCCCCCAGTATCTGTATGTAAGAGACAGAAAGAAAGCCCTTTGCAGGGCTGTCCTGTTGATGGAGAGGTGCGATGAGAAAGAAGCTGGATAAGATTTTTGCGTTTTTTATCTGCGGGATGACGGTCTTTTCCATTCTGGTACTGGGATTTGTCATTTATTTTATCGTCCGGGAAGCCCTGCCCCTGTTTTCTGAGGTAAGCGTCCTGGACTTTCTGTTTGGAAGCAGGTGGATGCCTGTGGACTATACCGGGACGGTCTCGTTTGGGATCTTCAACTTCATTGCCGCTACGATAGCAGTCTCCTTTACTGCCCTGGCCCTGGCTCTGGGAGCAGGGCTGGGAGCGGCGGTATTCCTGGCGTTTGTTGCAACGGAACGGCTGCGGAGCTTTTTGTATCCCTTTGTGGACCTTCTGGCTGGTATCCCTTCGGTGATCTATGGGTTTGTTGGCCTGCAGGTGTTAGTGAAGCTGTTTTTAAAGGCCGGAGTGCCCACCGGCTCCTGCGTTCTGGCGGCAGGGATCCTGCTGGCGGTGATGCTCCTTCCCTTCCTGGTGTCCTCCTGCTGCGAGACCATGCTGAAGGAAAAGGAAAAATATGAGCTGGCGGCCTGTGCCCTGGGCGTTTCACGATGGTATGCGGCTGCAACCGTGATCCTTCCTGCATCGGGGAGGAACATCCTTCTTTCCATGATCCTGGCCATCGGCCGGGCCATGGGGGAGACCATGGCGGTGATGATGGTCATGGGAAACGCCAATCTGTTCCCGAGGCTCCTGGGAAAGAGCGAGAGCATTGCCTCGGTGATCGCCCTGGAAATGGGGACGGCCGTTTATGGGAGCACCCACTACCATGCGCTTTATGCGGCGGGGATGGTGCTCATGCTCCTGTTGTTCCTCATCAACGGGCTCATTGGCTTGATCCGCAGCCGGATGGAGGGGGAGACGCTATGAGATGGATCGGAACCTTTACGAAAATATGGGCGTATGCAGGCATCAGCGCTGTCTGTGCAGCGGTCCTGTTTCTTTTTGGATACGTTTTTTTCCAGGGGGCCGGGATCATCAGCGTGGAATTTTTGACGGAGGCCCCCAAAGGACTGGTGCTGGGAGAAGAAGGGGGGATCTGGCCTGCCATTACAGGAAGCCTGTGCTTTACTGGAACGGCCATGGTTCTCGCTTCTGTTCCGGCGGCAGCCTCAGCCCTCTATCTGGTGTTTTATTGCAGGAGCCAGAGGCTCTACCAGGCCATACGCCTGGTGATCCAGTGTATTTCCGGGATCCCGTCCATTGTGCTGGGGCTTTTTGCATACAGCTTTCTGGTACGGGATCTGAATCTGGGCCGATGCATCTTTTCCGCCGGAGTGGCCCTGGCGGTGATGATCCTGCCCTTTATTGAGGTACGGGCTGAAAAGGCGTTCCGGGAGGTACCGGCGGAGTTAGTCCGGTCCTCATACAGCCTGGGCTGCTCGAAGCTCTATACGATCACGCGGATCGTGCTGCCGGTGTGCCGGGGGGAACTGGTATCCGGGATCATCCTGGGCGGCTGCTACGCCATGGGAGCTACGGCGCCCATGATCTTTACGGGAGCCGTAGCCTATGCGGCGGTGCCGGACAGTATCTTTTCTCCGGCCATGGCCCTGCCGCTGCACCTGTATCTTCTGGTGGCCCAGGGATCCACATCCATGGATACAGCCTACGGCACGGCCTTTGTGATGATGGCCATGATACTTTTGAGCAGTCTGCTGGCCACAGCTTACGCAAGGAGGAGTCAGAACCGATGGAAGAGATCCTGATGCTTAAAAATGTCAGTGTTTTTTACGGGGAGCATCCCGTATTAAAGGATGTGAACATGGGGATCCGGCCGGGCCGGATCCTGGCGGTCATGGGACCGTCCGGAAGCGGAAAGACCACGCTCCTGCGGGCGCTGAACGGTCTTTTGTGGGAAGAGCCGGAGGCAGAGATGAAGGGGGAGATCTGTCTTCTGGGACGGGACACCCGCACCATGGACCGGGAGGAGCTGCGCCGGAGGGTGGGGCTGGTATTCCAGACGCCCCAGCCGTTTCCGTTTTCCATTTATAAAAATATGACCTATGCTCCCAGATACTATGGGATCCGGAAGAAGGAGCAGCTGGAGGAGATCGTAAGGGAGAAGCTTATGATGGCGGGCCTGTATGAGGAAGTAAAGGGTGAACTTTCCAAAAGCGCACTGAAACTTTCCGGCGGGCAGAAGCAGCGGCTTTGTATCGCCAGAGCGCTGACGGCGGAGCCGGAGGTGCTGCTCCTGGACGAGCCCTGCTCTGCCCTGGATGTGAAGGCATCAGCGGTGATCGAGGAGACCCTTCTCGGCCTTAAGGAACGCTATACCATCGTCATCGTCACCCACAACATTGCCCAGGCCAGGCGGATCGCCGACGACGCGGCTTTTTTCTCCGAGGGGCGTCTTGTGGAATACGGAAAGGCAGAGACTCTGTTCACAGCCCCGGAAAAAGAAGAGACCCGGTCATTTCTGACCGGGGTCTGCGGATGATCCTCTGGTATGGGGCTATTTCGTCACGGCCTTCCATAAAATATCGTGGCCCACGGTCTGGTAGAACATTTCCTTTACCTGCTCCGGCTCCTTTGTCTGGCCCAGGATCCACATGAGCTTGGTAACCGTGGCTTCCAGGGTCATATCGTAGGATTCGATGAGGCCGAAGGCGTTTTTGATCTTCTGGCCCACTTCATAAACGGACATGTTGCTGCCCTCCTGGGTCACCTGGGTGGTCATCACCACGATCTTTCCAGCCTGGGTCATTTTTTCGATGGAGTGGTAGAAATCACCGGACTCATAGGAGGGAAGACCGCCGACTCCAAAGGACTCGATGACCACGGCGTCGTAATGCTCTCCCATATAGTCCAGGATGGAAGACTCCATGGATGGGATCAGCTTTAAGAGAGCCACCCGGTCGTCCAGGTCATGGTAGAATCGGACATTTTCCCGGTCCTGCCATTTGTCGTCGATGTAGAACAGGATGTGCTCGTCCTGGATCACTGCCAGATAGGGGAAGTTGATGCTGGAAAAGGCATTGTAGCTCTTGGTGCGCTCCTTCTTTCCGCGGGTGCCGGCGATGACCTTTCCGTCAAAGACGATATTTACGCCGTGGGCCCGTTCACAGGAGGCGAACCGCAGGCTGTCCAGCAGGTTGGTGCGGGCGTCGGTCACATCCAGGTCGATGGGCTTCTGTGCGCCGGTGATGACGATGGGCTTTTTGGAGTGCTGGACCAGATAGGACATGGCGGCGGCGGTATAGGCCATGGTGTCGGTGCCGTGGCAGATCACAAAGCCGTCGTAATTATCGTAGTTTTCCTCCAGTACCTGGCATAAAAGCTGCCAGTGCTTCGGATGGATATTGGTGCTGTCGATATTTAAGACCTGGATGGCTTCCACTTCACAAAAGGAACGGGCCGCCGGAACGTAGGACAGAAGCTCGTCTCCCGTGAGGAGCGGCGTCAGTCCGGAGTCTCCGTGCTTGCAGGCGATGGTGCCTCCGGTCCCTAAAAGAAGAATATGTTTCATAGATGTATCCCCTTTCGTAGATATCATAGATACTGGTGATCGCTTTTTACCAATCATACCAAAAATCGACGGGAGGTTCAACTGTATGGAGAAGAAAATGAGAAAAAGGAGGTGACCGCCATGACTGGAATCCCCAGAGATCCTGTGATGCTTTTAAGCTACATCAATACCCAGCTGAGAGACTTTTATCCCAGCCTCGAAGAGCTTTGCAGCGCCCTTTCCCTGGATCGGGAAACCCTGGATGAGACCCTTTCGTCCATTGATTATTTTTACGACAGGGATAAGAACCAGTATCTGTAAAGCACGTCTTTCTGCATATCCGGCGGCATTTTCTGCCACACTGTTCCTATGGAAAACAAAATGAAGGATTTTTTAAAATGCGGCGCCGCCGGGTGGTGCATGGAGATCATATTTACGTCCCTGGTCTCCCTGGCCTCCGGCGACCGGAGGCTTGTGGGGAAGACCTCCCTTTTTATGTTCCCCATTTACGGCATGGGGGCCTTTCTGGGCCCTTTCTGCCGGAGTCTGGACCGGCATCTTCTCCGGCCGGGAAAAACGGATCCGGCAGACCGGCTCCTGCGCCATGGACTGAGGGACATGGCGCTTATTTTTACTGCGGAATATGTGACAGGGAGGCTCCTCCGCTCCCTTAGGGCCTGCCCCTGGGATTACACCGGCTGCCGGTTCAGCGTGGACGGCCTCATACGGCTGGATTTTGCCCCGCTCTGGTTCGTGGCCGGACTTTTGTTTGAAAGGATCACCCAGGGGACGGGCAGAGGACCGGCTGACCATGAGGCGCGGAGCCATAAGTGCTGCGGATGAAAGCCGGATCCCTGGGAAGCAGGACGGAGCTGGAGAAATTATGAAGGAAGAGAGGGCATAGGAATATATAGTTGAAAACCATCGGAAAGCCATGTATGATAAAAGTGGCTTCTTTGGACCGTGACAGCTGGTTAAAAAGGAATACGTATGGAGGGAGTATGAAGAAAAACATAGCAGTTTTATCGCTTATATCATTATTGTGCGGATGCGGAAAAGAATATACGCCAAAGGTGATCGAGACTCAGACGTTCACTTCCGAGCTGGCGGTCTATTATGAAAGCCTGGGCGAAATTGCGGAAGCTTCAGAGGCCGTTGTAAAGGGAAAAACAACAGAGATAGAATATTTTATGGCTGAGAATGGGATCATATGGACGAAACAGAGGTTTTTCGTAGAGGAGATTTTATCTGGTGATATAGATACAGAACCGTATATTAATATATACCGCATGGGCGGCAGTATATCTCTTCAAGATTATATTGGATCTTATCCGGAAGCTGTACAGAATGAGATGCAGGAAAGATATAAAAAATATAACAAGAAAGATTTGATCAGACAGGTTTTTAATGATGCCGGAGATATAGAAATCGGACAAAATGAAGTTGCATTTTTGTCTAAATGCAGAGTTTTCAGTGATGACGAAAATGATTACTGGAGGGTAGGGGCTGAGATGGGGGAGCTGCTTGGAGATGTGTCAGATATCAGCAAGACCCAGATAGTATCCAAAAGCGATCCGTCTTTGGCAGATGATATGGAGAGTGAGGATGAAAGATATGCGGGATATATGGGAGAATACAGCTTAGGACAGATCCGTGAGCTCATAGAAACAGAGAATGACTGATGTGTTCTGCTGGTATGCCGGAACAGGCCCGAAAACCCGTCATGCCCAGACCTTTTCCAGAAGAACCGCTTTATAAATCCCCGGTAAATCCTGCGTAAAGAAGATGTAAAACGGCGGGAAATCCCGGGGATTTTCTTGCAATCGGCAGGATAGTTTTATATAATAGGAAGATGACGCCGGGGCCGCCGGGACAGGACAAAAGCGGCCGCCTGGAAACCGTCAAAAATACGAAAAAGGTGAGGATTATGATTCGACTTATTTTAGTGGCTGTGACGCTGATCGGTTTTCTGACCCTGGGATATCCGCTTCTGGCGGCCCAGAATTCTCTTGGAAAAAAGGATCCCCATGCCAGGGACGTGGAGAGCCTTAAGATCGTCCAGTATATGTTTTCCCTGATCCTGAAGCTGGCGGGGATCACTGTCACCGTCAAAGGGGCGGAGAATATACCCAGAGACAGGGCGGTGCTTTTTGTGGGAAACCACAGGAGCTATTTTGACATCCTGGTGGGCTACACCACAGTACCGGGCTTCGTGGGTTTTGTGGCGAAAAAGGAGATGGAGAGGATCCCCCTTTTAAGGAGCTGGATGAAGAATGTCAACTGCCTGTTCCTGGACAGAAAGGATATCAAGGCCGGTCTAAAAACGATCCTGGAGGGGATCGAAAAGGTAAAAAACGGGATCTCCGTCTGGATCTTTCCCGAGGGTACCAGAAACCGGAATAAGGATCTGAAGGAGCTTCTGGTATTTAAAGAGGGGAGTCTTAAGATCGCGGAAAAATCCGGCTGTCCGGTGGTTCCTGTGGCCATGGTGGGAACGGCAGAGGCCTTTGAAAGCCATTTTCCGTTTATCCGTCCGTCCCATGTGACGGTTTATTATGGAGAGCCGTTTTATATAAAGGAGCTGGAGCCGGACCAGAGAAAGCACGCCGGAGCCTACACAAGAGAGAAAATCGTAAAAATGCTGGGGGAGATACAGAATGAAAACGCTTGATCTGAAGGAATGCAGAGAAAAGCTGGACGGGATCGACCGGGAGATCGTCCGGCTGTTTGAGGAACGCATGGCCGTCTGCGGCCAGGTGGCAGAGTATAAGATCGAGACAGGAAAGGCCGTTTACGACGGAGAGCGGGAAAAGCAGAAGCTTGCCGCAGTCCGGGAGATGGCAGCGGGAGACCAGAATAAGGAGGCGGTGGAGGAACTGTTCACACAGCTCATGACCATGAGCCGCAGATACCAGTACAGCCTTCTGTGCGCCAGGAAAAAAACACCGCCCCTGGGCTTTACAGAGGTGGAGGAGATCCGGAAAAGGGACGTCCGGGTGGTGTTCCAGGGCGTGGAGGGCGCGTACAGCCACGCGGCCGTCCGCATGTATTTCGGGGAGGATGCAGACGCCTACCATGTGGAAAAATTCGAGGACACGATCAGGGAGCTGGAGAGGGGGCAGGCGGATTATGCAGTGCTTCCCATTGAAAACTCCACCGCCGGCTTCGTTATTACCAACTATGACCTGTTATCCAGATATGACAATTATATCGTGGGAGAGATCTATGTGCCTGTGGACCATGTGCTCTTAGGGGTTCCCGGAGCATCAGTCTCAGATGTGAAGACGGTGTATTCCCATAACCAGGCGCTGATGCAGTGCTCAGAGTATCTGGACAGCCACGGGGACTGGAACCAGGTAAGCGTGTTAAATACGGCGGCTGCCGCAAAAAAGGTCATGGAGGAAGGGGATAAGACCCAGGCAGCCGTGGCCAGCCGTACCGCCGGAGAGCTTTACGACCTTGCGGAGCTTAAGACCTCCATCAGCAATGAGAGGGGAAATACCACCCGGTTCCTGGTACTTTCCAGAGAGCCGGTCTATGAGAAAAAGGCGTCTAAGGTGACCGTCACCTTTGAAGTCCCCCATGTCAGCGGTTCCCTGTATAAGATCCTTGGAAATTTTATCTTCAACGGAGTCAACATGCGTATGATCGAGTCCAGGCCCATCCCCGACAAGCCCTTTGAATACCGGTTTTTTGTGGATATCGAAGGGAATCTGAGCCATGCTCCGGTGCATAACGCCCTGGCAGGGATCCAGGCCGAGGCCTCGTCCATGAAGATTCTGGGCAATTATTAGGAGGGGTGCGTAAAATGGCAGTCCGTATGTTTGCAGCCATTGAGGTGGGGTCCTTTGAGCTGGAGATGGGGATCTACGAGATCTCCGGGAAAAACAGGATCCGGCAGGTGGATCACGTCCGTCATGTGATCTCCCTGGGAAGCGATACATATAATGACAGGAAGATCAGCTACGAAATGGTGGAGGAGCTGTGCCGGGTGCTGGAGGACTTTTCCAGGATCATGAAGGGCTACCGGATCACTGAATACCGGGCCTATGCCACCAGCGCCATGCGGGAGGCGAAGAACAGCCGGATCGTTCTGGAGCAGATCCGGGTCCGCACCGGGCTTACGGTCCAGATCATCAGCAACTCAGAGCAGAGACTTCTGACCTATAAGGCCCTGGCTGTGGCAGACGATGAGTTTGACCGGAATATCCGCAAGGGAACGGCCATCCTGGACGTGGGGTTTGGAAGCATGCAGATCTCCCTGTTTGACGAAAAGCTCCTGGTATCCACAGAAAACCTTCCCCTGGGTGTCCTAAGGATCGGAGAGCTTTTAAAGAACGTAAGCTCCACCGCAGAGGGGACCCGGCGGATCATCGGGGAAATGGTGGAAAGCGAGCTCTCCAACTACCAGAAGATGTACCTGGAGGAGCGCCGGATCAAGCATGTCATCGGAACTGGAGAGAATATCATGTACCTGTTCCGGTACGAGGACGGGGGAAAACCGCTCCAGTGGGTCACCAGGGAGCAGTTCGACCGCCTTTATGAAAGATTGTCCGGGATGGATCCAGAAGAGGTGGAGGAGCAGTTCGGCGTCAGCGCAGAGTATGCGCCCCTGCTTCTTCCCAGCGCTGTCATTTATAAAAAGTTCCTGGAAATGACCGGGGCCGAGGCCATCTGGATCCCGGGGACCGGGCTCTGCGACGGGATCGCAGCCGAATATGCCCTGGATAAGAAGCTGATCCAGCTGAAGCATAATTTCGACAACGACATCATAAGCGCATCCCGGGACATGGCCAGGCGCTACCGGTGCCAGGGCAGCCATTCAGACCTGGTGGAGTCCTATGTGCTCCAGATCTTCGACGCCATGAAGCGCTATCATAAAATGGGAAGCAGAGAGCGGCTGCTCCTGCAGATCGCCGTGATCATCCACTCCTGCGGAAAATTCATCAGTGTCAGGAATGCCAATGAATGTGCATATAATATCATCATGTCCACGGAGATCATCGGCCTCTCCCACCTGGAACGGGAGATCGTTGCCAATGTGGTCCGCTACAACATCCGGGATTTCGACTATAACATGGTCCGCATGGAGGCCGGTCCGGAGCTGTCCTCCGGCTCTCTTCCCGACCAGAGCGACGCCACGATCCTGACCGCGAAGCTCACGGCCATGCTCCGGCTGGCCAATTCCATGGACAGGAGCCACGGGCAGAAGCTTAAGGACTGCAGGATCACAGTGAAGGATAAGACACTTACGGTGTCTGCGGAATATTCCGGGGATATTACCCTGGAGGCGGTTTCCTTTGAACAGAAGGCGGCTTTCTTTGAAGAGATCTTTGGGATCCGCCCGGTGCTGAAGCAGAAAAGGAGAGTATAAAATGGCAGCAAAAGAGACCTGTTTTACAGATCCGTCCAATTACGTAAATAGAGAGCTGAGCTGGCTGGAGTTCGACCACCGCGTCCTGGGAGAGGCCAGGGATAAAACGACGCCCCTGTTTGACCGTCTGAAATTTTTAAGCATCACGGCCTCCAACCTGGATGAGTTTTTCATGGTCCGGGTGGCGTCCTTAAAGGACATGGTCCATGCAGGCTATACAAAGCCGGACATCGCGGGCATGACGCCGGTGGAGCAGCTGGAAAAGATCAGCGCCAGGACCCATGAGCTGGTGGGGCAGCAGTACAGCACCTACAACCGGGCCCTGCTCCCGGCTTTAAAGCAGGCGGGGCTGGAGGTGATCGGACAGCACGAGGATCTGACGAAGGAGCAGGGAGAATTTGTGGACCGGTATTTTAAGGAAGAGGTATATCCGGTCTTAACGCCCATGGCTGTGGATTCCTCCCGTCCCTTTCCCCTGGTCCGCAATAAATCTTTAAACATCGCGGCGCTTTTACGGAAAAAGGAAGGAGACAGGGAGCTGGAGTTCGCCATGGTCCAGGTGCCGTCGGTGCTTCCCAGGATCGTCGTCCTTCCGGAAACAGAGAGACCGGATGGAAGCCGCCTCCGCCATGTGATCCTCCTGGAGGAGGTCATCGAGCGGAACATGAAGCAGCTCTTTTTAAATTATGATATCATCACCTCCCATCCCTTCCGGATCATGCGGAACGCCGACTTCTCCCTGGACGAGGAGGAAGCGGTGGATCTTCTGGAGGAGATCGAAAAGCAGTTAAAAAAGAGGCAGTGGGGCGAGGTGATCCGTCTGGAGATCCAGGAAAAGCCGGATAAACGGCTTCTTAAGGTATTAAAAAAGGAGCTGATGGTCAACGAGGAGGATATTTTCCAGATCCCCGGCGCCCTGGATCTGACTTTCCTTATGAAAATGTACGGGATGGAGGGCTTTGACCATTTAAAGACGCCGGGATACACGCCCCAGCCAGTACCGGCGCTGATGAATGACGACGATATCTTCACCAATATCCGGAAGGGAGATATCCTGCTGATGCATCCCTATGAAAGCTTCGATCCGGTGGTGGATTTCGTCCGGACGGCGGCAAAGGATCCAGATGTGCTGGCCATCAAGCAGACCCTTTACCGGGTCAGCGGAAATTCCCCCATCATCGCGGCTCTGGCTGCGGCGGCGGAAAACGGGAAACAGGTTTCCGTGCTGGTGGAGCTGAAGGCCAGGTTTGACGAGGAAAATAACATCCTCTGGGCCAAGAAGCTGGAAAAGGCCGGCTGCCATGTGATCTATGGCCTTGTGGGCTTAAAGACCCATTCCAAGATCACGCTGGTGGTCCGCCGGGAAGAGGACGGCATCCGCCGGTACGTGCATCTGGGTACAGGAAACTATAACGACTCCACGGCCAGGCTGTATACGGACTGCGGGATCATGACGTGCCACCCGGAGATCGGCGAGGACGCCACGGCCGTGTTCAATATGCTGTCCGGTTACTCAGAGCCCCTGACCTGGAATATGCTGGCGGTGGCTCCCCTGTGGCTCAGAAATAAGTTCCTGCGGCTCATCGGACGGGAGACGAGACATGCCAGAGAGGGCCGTCCGGCTTCTATTACGGCCAAGATGAACTCCCTCTGCGATAAGGATATCATTGCCGCCCTTTACGAGGCGTCCTGCGCCGGGGTGAAGATCCGTCTGGTGGTGCGGGGCATCTGCTGCTTAAAGGCCGGGATCCGGGGACTTTCAGAGAACATCGAGGTCCGATCCATTGTGGGAGAATTCCTGGAGCACGCCAGGATCTTTATTTTTGAAAACGACGGCGCGGAAGAGATCTATATGGGAAGCGCCGACTGGATGCCCAGAAACCTGGACCGGCGGGTGGAGATCCTGTTCCCTGTGGTCTGCGAAGCCCTGAAGGACCGGATCCGGAATTACATGGAGCTGGAGCTGGAGGATAATTTAAAGGCCCATGTGCTGCAGCCCGACGGGACCTTTGAAAAGCCCGACCGCAGGGGAAAAGCGCCGGTGGGCTCCCAGGCGGCTCTCTGCGCCCTGGCTGTGAAGGCAGCGGAGGAGGCCAGGAAGAAAAATGGAAGCGAAACGCCGTCCCGGGTGTTTATTCCGGTGGAAAGACAGGAATAAAAAGGAGTCCGTTTATATGGAAGAAACAGTTTATAAAGCGCCCAGAGCCCAGGAAGGCCGGACCGGACTGGTGCTGGAGGGGGGCGGCATGCGGGGGATCTACACCGCCGGGGTGCTGGACGTGTTCATGGAAAACGGCATCGGCTTTGACGGGGTCATGGGAGTTTCCGCAGGAGCGGTCCACGGCTGCTCCCTGGTATCCGGCCAGATGGGCCGCAGCATCCGCTATTATAAAAAATACTGCCGGGACAAGCGGTTCATGAGCTGGCAGAATTTTTTCCGCACCGGGGACGTGGTAAATGAAAAGTTCTGCTATCATGACCTGCCGGAGCGGCTGGATCCCTACGATTATGAGGCCTTCAACGCTTCAGATACGGCTTTTTATGTGACCTGCACCAATGTGGAGACCGGAAAGCCGGAATACCTGCGGATCACGGACATGAAAAAGCAGATCGACCTGATGCGGGCGTCGGCTTCGCTGCCATACGCCTCCAGGATCGTGGAGGCCGGAGGAAAAAAGCTGCTGGACGGCGGCTGCTCTGACAGCATCCCGGTACGGGCCTTCCAGAGGCTGGGTTACGGGAGGAATGTGGTAGTCCTGACCCGGCCGGAGGGCTATGTGAAAAAGCCGGAGCGGCGGGGGCTGGCCCGGGTCTTCTACCGGAGATATCCGGCCTTTGTGAAGGCCCTGGAGTCCAGGCCGGAAACGTATAACCGTACTGTGCGGGAGATCGGGGAAATGGAGCGGGCCGGGGAGGTCTTTGTGATCCGGCCGTCAGAGGCATTAAAGATCGGCCGTATGTCCCATGATCGGGAGGAGATCGTGGAAGCGTATAAGCTGGGCCGGAGGGACGCGAAAAAGGCTCTGGAAGCTTTAAAGCTATGGCTGGGGGAGAAAAGCAATGGATAAGGCATGGATCTTTCTTCTGATCTTTTTAGGAACGTTAGCAGCAGCGGGAGCCGTCAGCGTCTGGATCATCCAGAGAAAGCTGAGGCAGGTCTCCAGATCCATGTTCGGGACCGATTCCCTTCTGGAGGGCCTGGAACAGCAGGAGGAGCGGATCGCGGAAACGCCCAGGTCCGTATCCTCCATGACAAGCATATACCTGCCCCAGATCGCAAAGGATTTTCCGGAATTTTCCCTGGAGGAATTTCGGAAAAAATCAGAAAACAGCCTGAACGCGTTCCTGTCTGCTCTGGAGACACAGGAGCTTTCTTCTCTGGCCGGGATCTCTGAAAGCCTGAGGAACCAGGCGCGTCTGCGGATCGATGACCAGGACCGCCAGGGGATCCGGGAGCAGTTCCGGAACGTGAAGATCCACCAGACAGCCATTTCCCGGTATGAAAAGCGTCCCGGCTGCTGTGCGGTGACCTTCCAGTCCGCTGTGGAGTACGTTTATGGAAGGACCAGGAACGGAGAAAAGGAAGTAATGCCGGACCGGATCCAGACCCGGTATGATATGGAATGGATCTATATTCAGGATCCGGAGCGGTACGGACAGGCTGCGGGGGGAGCTGTGGGAGTAAGCTGCCCCAACTGCGGCGCGCCCATTAAAAATCTGGGAGCGAAATCCTGTGAATACTGTGGATCAGCGGTGGAGGTCATCAACAGCCGCGTCTGGTCCCTGGAGCATATAAAGGAGGACAGGTAAGATGAAGACCTATAAGATCGCTGTGATCCCCGGTGACGGCGTAGGGCCGGAGGTTTTAAAAGAGGGAATGAAGGTGCTGAAGCAGGCAGCGGAGTGTTCCGGAGCCTTTTCCTTTGAGGATACCTGGTTTCCCTGGGGCTGCGGGTACTATCTGGAGCATGGGCAGATGATGCCCGGGGATGGGATCCGGATCCTGGAGGGCTTTGACGCCATTTATCTGGGCGCGGTGGGCGATCCCCGGGTGCCGGACCATATTTCCCTGTGGGATCTTCTTTTGAAGATCCGGAAAAGCTTTGACCAGTATGTGAACTTGCGGCCGGTAAAGCTCCTTAGAGGAGCTCCCTGCCCCTTAAAGGATGCGGCCCGGGAGGATATCCATATGACCTTTATCCGGGAAAACAGCGAGGGAGAGTATGCGGGCAGCGGAAGCTGGCTGTTTAAGGGAAAGCCCAATGAGGTGGTGATCCAGGACGGCGTGTTCTCCCGGACCGGCTGCGAGCGGATCATCCGCTACGCCTTTGAGACGGCCAGGAAGGAAAAACGGAGCCTGACCAGCATCAGCAAGGCCAATGCCTTAAACTATTCCATGGTATTCTGGGACCAGATCTTTCAGGAACTGTCCGCGGAGTATCCGGATGTGGAGACCCACTCCTATCTGGTGGATGCAGCCAGTATGTTTATGGTAAAGGATCCGTCCAGATTCCAGGTGGTGGTCACCAGCAATTTGTTTGGAGACATCCTGACAGACCTGGGGGCAGCCATCGCCGGGGGGATGGGACTGGCAGCGGGAGCCAACCTGAATCCGGAACGGAAGTATCCGTCTATGTTTGAGCCCATCCATGGCTCGGCCCCGGATATTGCGGGCCGTGGGATCGCCAACCCCATGGCCTCTGTGTGGGCCGCTTCCCAGATGCTGGATTTCTTTGGCCATGAGGACTGGGGAACACGGGTCCTGGAGGCGCTGGAGGCAGTTTTAGAGGACGGAAGGATCCTGACGCCGGATCTGGGCGGTACGGCTTCCACGTCCCAGGTGGGCGATGCCATTGCCCGGAAGCTGGCAGAGGGAGGAAAGGGCTGATGGATGGCCGGTATTTCCAGGTGATCGCGCGGATCCATACGGATTTTCCCACCAAGTTCGGGATCCCGCGCCAGAGCGGCCTGATCCCGGATCTGAAGGCGGAGATCGTTTTTGAGCCGGAGTACAGGAATCCGGATGCCCTAAGGGGCATTGAGGAGTTTTCCCACCTGTGGCTCATCTGGGAATTTTCCGGGGCTGTCCGGAAGGAATGGTCCCCGACGGTGCGGCCCCCCAGGCTGGGAGGAAATACGCGGATGGGCGTTTTTGCCACCCGGTCTCCCTTCCGGCCCAATCCGGTGGGGCTTTCCTCCGTGCAGCTGGATTCCGTGGAGCTTCACACGGACCGGGGGCCGGTGCTCCATGTTTCCGGCGCAGACCTTATGGACGGGACGCCCATTTACGATATCAAGCCGTATCTGGCCTTTGCAGACAGCCACCCGGATGCTCTGGGGGGCTTTACGGACCAGACCCGGGAATACGGTCTTTCTGTGGAGATCCCGGAAATGCTGCTTGAAAGGATCCAGGAGAAAAAGAGAGAAAGCCTGAAGGCCGTGCTGGCCCACGATCCCAGGCCGTCCTACCAGGACGACCCGGAGCGGGTATACGGCATGGAATTTGCAGGATATGAAATTAAATTCATGGTGGAAAATGGGATCCTCCGGGTCACGGATATTGAGCTCCGCTGAGCCTTAGGAGGGACCCCGGGAGATGCCGGTCTTCGTCAGAGGGCCGGTTTTTTTATTTTTTTCTTCTCCTCTTTTCTTTTCCCGGCAGCTTCACGATGATCAGATCATTCATGCGGATGGTCTGGTCTTTGAGACGTTCTCTGGCGGAGGGGATGTAGTGTTCCAGGATCGGCAGGAGGATCAGAGCCGTGGTCCCGGCGGTGAAGCCGCCGTTATAAAGCACCAGACCGCCGTGGAGAGCACTGGTGGCCGTACACATGGAGGCGCACATGAAGCCGGCGGCCAGTCCGGCACGGATCCCATAGCGTCCTACGATGGGGCAGAGGCCGGTGGCAAAGGCCACGCCGTTTATGTAGCCCTGGGTGGAGATGGTCCAGGCGATCTCCCGGCCGTCCATGCGGCAGAGCACCAGAGTCACCAGATACAGGAGCAGATATCCTGCCAGAATGGGCCAGACGTTCCTGGGATGCTGTCCCATGGCAGAAAAGGTCAGGGCTGCCACGATGACGCCGATGGTGGGGCCAGTGAAGCCGGCCCCCTCGGTAAAGTGGGTGATCAGGTGGATGTAAAGAAGGAACAGGAAGCCATAGCAGCCGATGTTGATGAGACAAAGGGGCATGCCGTATTTTTCAGCAAAGTTGCTGGAGTAGCCCGTGTCCGTCACCAGATGGCGGAAGCCCTTAAAGCTCCTTCCGTTGAGGATATATCCGGCTATGGTGCAGAGGGAAAATGCCGCCAGGAAAAAAAGGGTGGCAAAGCTCCGGTAAGACCGGTTAAAGTAGTCGTAAATGACGTTGTCCGCCGTCAGAGCCTGGGGAGGCTCGATTCCCATGGTCCGGTACATGAAATTAAATACAAAAAAGCCGAAGATCCCAAAGGCAAGGCCGCCGTTGTAAAGGTTATAGCCCTTGTGCCACGCCCTGGCTCCGGGAAGGATGGCCGGGAGCACGAAGGCCAGCAGAATGGAAAACAGGATGGCCAGGACCACTCCGGAGACCGTCAGCCGGACCTGTCCGTATACAAAATCGTCTCCCAGGGTGTAGCGGAACAGGAATTCACTGATAAAGGGGGCAAAGGAGGTGGCGAACATACAGATGTGGAGGTTCTCCTTGAAATCCAGCCCCTTCCGCTTCATATAAAGAAAGGGAGCCAGAAAGCACGGCCACATGTTTAAAAAGTTCAGACCGTAAAAACAGTGGGCCACCACAAGAAAGTAGCCTGCCAGGGTGTTGGCGTGGGAATCGCCCTTTAACAGCACCATAAAGAAAAAACAGGCCAGGCCGCAGGCTCCGGCGTTGAGAAAGGCGCTGGACAGCCCTCCGATGGCCAGATAGTCAGTGACCAGGGGGCAGGGAGAGATCATGATCCTGCGCCAGTCCAGGAAGACGTGGCCCCATTCGCCCACGAAGCAGGCGGCGGCCAGGGAAGCCAGAAGGAAGAGGATGGAAAAGCCCAAGGCAGTGCCGTTGATGATGCGGCTGTTGGAGGCGGGGACAGAGGGACGACGGTTCATGGGGATCTTCTCCTTTGTATCTTTATGCAGGGCAGGTGCCGGACGGCGAAGACCGGCTGTATTGCTTATAATTATAGCATCGGGGCAGAGGGCGTTCAAGGAAAACGGAAAAAGTATGTTTTTTTATACAAGAGGAATTGTGCAAAAAAATTGTTAAAAAAATAAAATTCAAAATTAAGTGCCGGTTAAGATGCGTCCTTCTCTATGGATTCCGGGAAAAAGCTGTGTTATGATGCTGTCAGCTTAAGGAAAAGAGGTATGAGATATGGCAAGTGCGATCAGTGTGATCATGATGATCTTAATCGGGCTGGTGGGAGGAGTCCCGACCCTGGCGATCACGGCCTGCATTCCGGTGATGATCGTGTGGAAGATCTACCGGAAGGTAAAATTCGGCTATTCCATCTATCGTTAAAATAAATGTGAAAACTCCTTGTGAAAAGAGTCTGGCCTGCCAAAAGGCCGGACTTTTTTCTTTCTAAAAAATTTAACGGAATCTTAACATAAAAATACGATGGCATATGGTATACTTGTAAAAATAGAAATGGAGCGTTTCATGAAACAGCATACAGTTATAAAAAACAGCCTGATCACGGCGGGGATCCTGGGGGCGGCCACCGGCTTCTGCTTTCTGATCCAGGAGGCGGCGGAATCCGACACCCATGTGCCCCTTCTGTTCGTCCTGGCGGTGCTTTTTATTTCCAGGTTCACAGACGGATATATTTATGGGATCGTGGCGTCCATGATCGCGGTGGTGGGCGTCAATTATGTGTTCACCTATCCGTATTTTGCCATTGATTTTACCATAACCGGATACCCGGTGACATTCATTGCCATGCTGGCTGTGGCGTGCAGCGTCAGTGCTCTGACGACCCAGATCAAAAAGCAGGAGCAGATCCGCCTGGAGGCAGAAAAGGAAAAGATGCGGGGGAACCTTTTAAGGGCCGTATCCCACGACATACGGACGCCCTTGACCTCCATTATGGGGGCCGCGTCTGTGGTCCTGGAAAATTACGGGGAGCTGTCTGACGAAAAGCGGATGGACTTTTTAAAGGACATCCGGGAGGAGTCCCAGTGGCTCATCCAGATCGTGGAAAACCTCCTTTCCATCACCCGGATCGGCGATAACGGCGGCAGCGCCAGCATCGATAAGCAGGAGGAGATGGTGGAGGAGATCGTGGGCAGCGCGGTGCTGAAATTCCGGAAGCGTTATCCGGATGTGGAGGTGGCCGTCCGGCTCCCGGAGGATCCCCTGCTGGTGCCCATGGACGGCATCCTCATCGAGCAGGTGCTGGTGAACCTGATGGAGAATTCCGTCCTCCATGGAAAACATACCTCAAAAGTGGAGGTCTCCGCAGAAGAAGAGAAGGACCGGGTGGTCTTTTATGTGGATGACGACGGGGCAGGGATCCGTCCATCGGCCCTTCCGAAGCTGTTTGAGGGCACCTTCCGCCAGGGAGATGAGGAGAGCTGCGATTCCAGACGGAATATGGGCATCGGCCTTTCGGTGTGCATGAGCATCATCCGGGCCCACCAGGGAGATATGAAGGCAGAAAACAGGAAAGAGGGAGGAGCCAGACTGAGCTTCTGGCTTCCCATGGAAAGAGGTACAGATCAGTGGAGATAAAAGACAGGATTTTAGTGGTAGAAGACGACAAGAGGATCAGCAGCTTTTTTAAGACTGTTCTGGAATCCAACCGTTATGACGTGATCATGGCGTCCACCGGCTCGGAGGCGTACAGCCTGATCACATCCCAGTGCCCGGATCTGGTGATCCTGGACCTGGGACTGCCGGATATGGACGGTATGAACATCCTGCGGAGCGTCCGGGAGTGGTCCTCCATGCCGGTGATCGTGGTTTCCGCCAGGACCCATGAGAAGGACAAGGTGGAGGCCCTGGATCTGGGAGCTGACGATTATATCACCAAGCCCTTCGGAACGTCGGAGCTTCTGGCCCGCATCCGCACGGCCATCCGCCATTCCCGGGCGGCCTTTTTAAACCAGGGCGGCGCGCCCACGGGCACTTTCGTATCCGGCGGACTCACCATCGACTATGATAAGCACCGGGTATTTGTGGACGGGACCGATGCGGGACTGACCCAGAACGAGTATAAGATCGTCAGCCTTCTGGGGAAATATGCCGGGAAGGTGATGACCTATGATTCCATCATCAAGGAGATCTGGGGGCCCAACATGAAAAACGACAACCGGATCCTTCGGGTCAACATGGCCAATATCCGCCGGAAGATTGAAAAAAATCCTGCGGAGCCCCAGTATATTTTCACGGAGGTGGGCGTGGGCTACCGGATCGTGGAGCCGGATTAAGGGGCGGCCAGGACATCGATGGAACGGAAGGTATAGCCCATTTCCTCCCAGCTGGTCAGAAGCTCGTCAAGGATGGCGGCGTTGGTGGAGGAGGTACTGTGGAGAAGGACAATGGCTCCTGGGTGGATACGGCCCAGGAGCTTTTTAAATGCCTCTTCTTTTGAAGGCTGCCTATCCTGGTACCAGTCCACGTAGGCCAGGCTCCAGAAGAAGGTGTGGTAGCCCAGGTCCTTTGCCATCTGAAGGTTTTCCACGCTGTATTTTCCCTGGGGCGGCCGGTAGTATTTTGGCATGGCCTGGCCGGTGATCTCCTGGAATTTTTCCTCCAGGCTGGTGAGCTCCTTCTGAAAGTCTTCCTTTGAAGCAATCTTTGACATGTCCGGGTGGTGATAGGTGTGGTTGGCTACGATGTGGCCTTCGGAGATCATGCGCTTCACCAGGTCCGGGCTGGTCTCCAGGTAGTTTCCCACCACAAAAAAGGCTGCCGGGACCCGGTGCTTTTTCAGGGCGTCCAGGATCGCCGGAGTATTGCCGTTTTCATAACCGGCGTCAAAGGTGAGATAGAGGACCTTTTCATCGGTCATCTGGGCATAGGAGGCGTTGTACTGCATAAGCTCGTCGGCGGTGGCATTGGCTGTCGGCGGCTTGCCTTCAGCCTGGAAGCTCAGGCCCCAGTTCCCGTCGGCATTGGCAGCCGCAGGGGCGGCCGGCCCGCACCTTTGTTCTTTTACAGAAGCGGCCAGGGATCCGGCTCCAAAGGAGAAGCAGAATAAAAGGAGAACAGAGATCATTTTTTTGAAATTCATGAAAGTATCTCCATCCTATACAGATCTTTCTAGGAGCATATGACGGGGAGTGCTGGGAAATGCCGGGAAACCAGTGGAAACGGACGGAAAAATGTGGTAAGATAAGCGGGCAGAAAGGATGAGAATATATGAAGATACGGATTCGGAGACTTCTTGTGCCGGTGTTCTGGCTGCTGGCTGTGGCCTGCCTGATCGAGCTTCCCCTGGGGCAGACCACAATTTTTGGAGAGGATGTGATCCTCTGGGACACACTTTTCAGGGCTGTGGCGGCTTCCCCGGTGCTGATCCATTTTTACAGGGAGGACGCGGTGTTCAGAGGAAAGGAACGCTGGGGATGGAAGGAGGCTGCCCTTTGGGCGGCAGCGGGCTTTGGCCTTTCTCTTCTGGGGACCCTGGCAGTCCAGGTCCTTTCGCGGGCCGGTCTCCAGGCGGATATGTCCATGGTGGAGGAAAACCTGCTGTCGGGTCCGCTGTGGCTGGAGCTTACGGTGCTCCTGGCGGCTTCTCCGTTTCTGGAGGAGATCTTTTTCCGGGGGATCTTATTCCAGCGGCTGAAGGAGCTGATGTCTGTGAAGGCGGCGGCAGTGGTTTCTGCCCTGGTATTCGGCCTGTACCATGGGACTCTCACCCAGGGGATCTATGGATTTTTCATGGGACTGGCGCTGGCCTGGGCCATGGAAAGGACCCAGACGGTGAAAGCGCCGGTGGTGGTCCACATGGCAGCCAATCTGGCGGGACTTCTGGCGGCAGCCGTAAATCTGCCATAAAGTCGTAAGAGAAACGTAAATATATCATAATCATAACGTAATGAGGCAATGGTATAATATCATAGACATTATACCATTGCGCATCTGGTTTCTGCGTTTATCGCAGAGATCCAGGCGCTTCATTCCCCCGGAGGGGATAATCAGCAGCATAAAGACAGGAAGGAAATGCGACATGAAAAAGAAAAATCTGATCAAAGGCGGCGCAGCAGGGCTCCTCACGCTCCTTTTGACGGCGGCTATGGGCTGCTTTGCCAGCTTTGCATATGACAGCGCGTCCTTAAAGACGTGTACAGTGGAGAACCGGAATACGGTGGTGATCACCGGAACGGCTGAAAAAGACGTGCCCCAGGAGACGGTCCCAGAGACCTTAGAGGACGGGACCGTGGTGCCTCCGGAGACGGAGGTTCCCGACGACGGCTATTATTATCTGTTTGAGCTGCAGCCCTATGAGACAGGGATCGGATCCCGGACGGACTATGCGGCCTGGTGCGATAAAACGGAAAAGCTGAAATTCAGCCTTCCTTTTTCCGGGGGAGATTCAGATCCCAGGCTGTATTCCCGGTTTGTGGTGGCCCTTAAGATCGGGGATACCTACCAGGCCATCAGCGCTCCCATTTATGTGACCAATCCCGGCGACGTGGCTTCCTTTACCGAGGAGTATCCGGAGGCCATGAGCAAAAAAGGGCTTCTGATCGAGCTGGATATGCTGGGAGACGCCATGGAGCTGGGCGTAAAGCACACCACCATCAATATCCCCTACCACCACATCATCGGAGGGAACCTGAAATACCGCTATAACGGAAAGGACTATTATTTCAATGAGGAACTGATCGCCAGCTACGATAAGATGATCAGCTCCTTCTCCAATAAAGGGATCATCGTCACGGCCATCCTCTTAAACGGCTGGAACGACGCCCACCCAGAGCTCCACGAGGCCGGCCTGGCAAAGAGCAGCAGCGCCTTTTACTACGGCTTCAACGTGTCCACGCCGGAGGGCTATGAGACCACCAGGGCCTTATTCTCCTTTATGGCAGAGCGGTATTCCGGTGCGGATTATAAGCATGGCCGGGTGTCCAACTGGATCGTGGGAAATGAGGTAAACAATAATAAAAACTGGAACTACGTGGGGCCCATGGATCTGGCGTCCTACACGAAGCTTTATGAAAAGAACTTCCGTGTGGCGTATACGGCCATCAAGAGCCGCAGTAAGAATGCCCGCGTGTTCTTTTCCACGGACTATGAGTGGAAAAAACAGAATACGAACCTCCAGTATGCGGCCAAGGATTTCATCGACCTTTTCAACGCCGGGATCAGCGCTGAGGGAAATATTGAATGGGGCCTGGCCTACCACCCGTATCCGTATCCTATGACGGAGCCGGAATTCTGGGACGACGACCAGACAGGAATGGTAAACGAGACCTTCGAGTCTCCGGTGGTCAATTTCAAGAACCTCCATGTTCTGACGGATTATTTCCAGCAGGCCCATATGCGGACGGCCGGAGGGCAGGTGCGCCATATCATCCTTTCCGAGGAGGGCTTCACCTCTGACAGCATTTCCAGGGGAAAGGTATACGATATCCAGGCGGCGGCCTTTGCCTATGCCTACTATCTGGTGGACAATAACCCCTATATCGACGCCTTTATATTAAACCGTCAGGTGGACGCCATCACGGAGGTGGAGACCTCCTGTGCCTTCGGGCTCTGGACCGTGGATATGTCCAGGCCGGATAAGGTGATCGCCGTAATGCCGAAGAATATCTACCAGGTATTTAAACATATCGATACAAGGAAATCCCTGCGGTATTCGGAGTTTGCAAAGTCCATTGTGGGAATTTCCGACTGGAGCGAGGTGATCCCTGGATTTGATCCGGAAAAGTACCAATAAACAATACCAATAAACGGAAAAATATTTTTGGGAAATTGTAGAAAACGTGGAAATTCGGCCGGTTTATTGACAAATTTCCGGCAGTAGCCTATAATCGGAGCTTGAAATAAGCCGATCACTGACAGCATTTAATTTAGAAAGACGACAGCTTGGTATAAGTCAGATGGCGTATGATTATAGGAGGATGGATCATGGCAAGAAAAACGAATGCTGCTGTGAAAGAGGCAACTGCAAAAACAACGGCCGCAAAGGCTGCGGCTGTGAAAGAAACAACGGTAAAAGAGGTTCCGGCGACGGCTTCCGAAGGCAAGTCCGCAGAGCCGGCTAAGGAAGCTAAGAGGGCTCCCGCCAGAAAGACGGCTGCCAGAAAAGCTCCGGCTGCAAAGCCTGTGGAGGTAAAGAGCAGCGTTTACGTACAGTTTGCAGGAAAGGAATTTTCTGAGAGCAGCCTGACAGAGGCTGTGAAGGAAGCGTATACGGCTCTTGGAAACAGGGCGGAGGATATCCGGACCATTGATATTTATGTAAAGCCGGAGGAGAGTGTCGCTTACTATACAGTAAACGGCCAGGGCTCCGATGAATTTAAGATCGAGCTGTAAAAACGGCGGATGGGAAGGCACTGGTTTTAAAGCCAGTGCCTTTTTAAGATCCGGATCCTCCGGCAGAAAAGCCAGAGCCACAGTCCGGCAAATACAGTAAGAAAAAATTCCAGGGCGCTGGAGATCATGAAGCCGGAAAGGACCAGGAGGGCGGCGGTGGCGGCGATGGCAAAGCCCAGAAGGCCCGTACACAGGGAAAAATGGCCGGGATACTGGAAATACAGCTTCAGATCCAGGCTGGTGATGGCCAGATAAAAAAGCACTGTGGCCAAAAAGGCCAGGGCCACATGGACAGAGGCCAGGAGCTTCATTTTTCCAGGTCTGTAAGGAATGAAAACGGAAACCAGCAGGAGAAGGAGGGCCAGGTCTGTCAGAGCCGCTTCCCGCTTCGAAGCCAGGCCGGCTCCAGCCATGGAAACGGCCCGTCGGATGAGAAAGCGGAAAAAGCCTCCGGTGAGGAGGGCCCACAGGATCAGGAAAAATGAACCGGGCCTCTCGCTTCCTGCGACGGAAAAGTTTGATGTGAGCCAGTTGGAATTGCCTGCGGCCAGAGCGGCTGCGGCAGGAATGAGAAACCAGGAAAATATTGCTGCCATAAACTTCCTCCTCCTGTTAGGATGCGCGGAAGGCGGGAAAGGATACGATGAAAAAAATGGAAAACATAAGCCTCCCGGAGGCATTTGTGGAAAAGATGAGCAGGCTCCTGGGAGACGGGGCCGGAAGTTTTTTTGAGAGCTATGAAAGAGAGCGGAGCTTTGGCCTGCGGGTAAATCCCTTAAAGGCCGGAGAGCGGCTGCCAGAGTTCCTTTCGGGCCTGGAGCGGATCCCCTGGAGCCGGGAGGGATTTTATTATCCGGAGGAGCTCCGGCCGGGAAAGCACCCGCTCCATGAGGCGGGGGCCTATTATATCCAGGAGCCCAGCGCCCAGGCGTGCGCCGAGGCCCTGGATCCCAGGCCGGGAGAACGGATCCTGGACCTCTGTGCGGCTCCAGGCGGAAAGAGTACCCATCTGGCAGGAAAGATGGAACAGAAGGGGCTTCTGGTGTGCAATGAGATCCATCCGGCCCGGGCAAAGATCCTGTCCCAGAACATCGAGCGCATGGGGATCGGAAATGCAGTGGTCACCAATATGGAGCCTGCGGGCCTGGTCCCTGGGTTCCGGGAGTTTTTTGATGGCATCGCCGTGGACGCTCCCTGCTCCGGGGAAGGGATGTTCCGGAAGGATGAGAATGCAAGGCTGGAATGGAGCCCGGCCCAGGTAGCCGTGTGCGCGGCCCGTCAGGACCAGATCCTGGACTGTGCGGCTGCCATGGTGCGGCCCGGCGGACGGATCCTTTATTCCACCTGTACCTTTTCCCCGGAGGAAAACGAACAGACAGCGGCCCGGTTTCTGGAGCGTCACCCGGAATTCTGCCTGGAGAGGCCCCGTGCCGCCGGATTTTTTTCTGAGGGCAGGCCGGAGTGGGCGGAGTCTGTGGGCTCGAAAGAGCAGAGGGACGAGCTTAGAAAAACGGTCCGTATCTGGCCCCATGAGACCGGTGGGGAGGGCCATTTTATGGCGCTTTTTGTAAAAAATGGAGACGGGGCAGGAGATTCCGGCGGAATGGAGCCGGACCGCAGACAGAAGGACGGAAAGAAGAAAAGGGGAGGAGAAAAGAAGGACAAAAGAGCCAGAAAGGATCAGGGAGAGCTTATGGAGGCAGCCCGCTTCTTTAAGGAGAATGTGCGGGAACCGGAACACCTCCTGGATGGAAGACGGTTCCTTACCTTTGGGGACAACGTATACCTGGTACCGGAGGAAACGCCGGAGCTTACAAAGATCCGGGTGCTCCGTCCGGGACTCCAGGCGGGGACCTTAAAAAAAGGCCGTATGGAACCGGCCCATGCCCTGGCCCTGTTTCTTAAAAAGGAAGACGTCTTCCAGTGGGCAGAGCTTGGGATGGGAGAGACCGCGGCAAAGTATCTCCGGGGCGAGGCCATAGGAGCCGGGGAGCTGGAGGCCGTTTCCGGAGGGGATTTAAAGGGCTGGGTCCTGATGACCGTGGACGGCTTTTCCCTGGGATTTGCCAAGGCGGACCGGGGAATCCTTAAAAATCATTATCCCAAGGGCTTAAGGAGGCCGTAGGAAGATCTGGGTCTGCCCCAGGACGGGAAAAAGAAGGAAGCTCCTGTCCTGGAAACAGGCAGGCCATATCCTCCGGCAGCGGAGCAGAGAAGTCCAGGACCTCTCCCGTGAACGGATGGGGAAAGGAAAGTCTGACCGAATGCAGGGCCTGGCGGCGGATGTACCGGAAGTCGGGATTGTAGAGAAAGTCCCCGGGAAGGGGATGGCCGATATATTTCATATGGACACGGATCTGGTGGGTGCGTCCTGTCTCAAGACGGAGACGCAGGAGCGACAGATCCGTGTTTTTATTATACAGAAGCCGTTCATACCGGGTGGACGCGGCCTCTCCATGGTCCGTGTCCGGGATCCGCTGGATGGCCGAGCCCTCCTTCCGCCCGATGGGGACGGAGACCGTTCCGCAGGCATCTGTTTTCCCACAGACAGCGGCCAGATATTCCCGGCAGATCTCCCGGCGCTCCACCTGGCCGGAGAGAAGGGAGGAGCTGAGCCCGTTTTTTGCCACCAGGAGAAGGCCGGACGTGTCTTTATCCAGACGATTGACCGCCCGGAACACGAAGGCTTCCTGTTTCTTTCTGAAATAGTTCGCCAGACCGTTGGCCAGGGTATTGCCGTGGTTTCCCTGGGAGGGGTGGACGGCCATTCCAGCTGGCTTGTTTACCACCAGGAGATGTGTATCCTCATACAGGATGTCCAGATCCATGGGAACGGGCTCCACAGCTGCGGAGCTCCTTTTTTCCGCAACACGTACCTGGAGCTGGTTTCCGTCCTTCAGCACGCAGGTTGAAAAAACGGCGGTCCCGTCCACAAAAAAGCTGCCGGGAGTGTTTCTTAATCGGACCACCAGGCGGGAGGAATAGCCCCTGGACTTCAGGTATTCCGCCACAGTCATGCCGGCTTCATTCCCGGTGATCCCGTAAGTAAATGTATTTTCCATAGGAGGGATTTTACCACAGACCGCTGTTTCTGTAAAGAAAGGCCGGGGGGCGGCATATAGTTGCAGAAAGAGCAGCGGAGAATGCGGCCGGAAAGGGAGGCCGCAGAAGGATATATGAGGATCAGAAAAGCATACATACGGACGTTGACGGCGCTCCTGGCCCTGGCGCTCTGGCTGTGGCCCATCCAGACAGAGGCGGTCCAGGCTCCGGGGGAGGAGGCTCCTGCGCCTTTGGAGCTGAGGGCCCGGGCGGCAGTGCTCATGGATGGGGATACGGGAAGGATCCTGTATGGAAAAAACCAGGACCAGACCCTCCCCATGGCCAGCACCACCAAGATCATGACGTGCATCCTGGCTCTGGAAAACGCTTCCCTGGACGATGTGGTGGAGGTGTCCTCCTACGCAGCATCCATGCCAGATGTGCAGTTAAATATCCGGGAGGGGGAACAGTACCGGCTGGAGGATCTTTTGTATTCCCTGATGCTGGAATCCCACAACGACACAGCGGCGGCCATTGCAGAGCATGTGGCCGGGACCAGGGAGGCCTTTGCGGACATGATGAACCAGAAGGCCAGGGACATCGGCTGCCGGGATACCTTTTTCATCACGCCCAACGGTCTGGATGCAGAGGACCCGGATACCGGCCGCATCCACAGCACCACGGCAGCGGAACTGGCAGGGATCCTCAGGTACTGTCTGTTCCAGTCTCCGGAGCGGGAGGGGTTTTTACGGGTGACCCGGGCGCCGTCCCACGCCTTTTCAGACGTCTCCGGGACCAGGACCTTTTCCTGCGTCAATCATAATGCCCTGCTGACCACCACGAAGGGGGCCATTTCCGGGAAGACCGGCTTCACAGCCGGGGCCGGCTACTGCTACGTGGGAGCCGTAAAAAAGGGGGAGAAAACGTTCATCGCAGCGCTCCTGGGCTGCGGATGGCCGCCCCACAGAACATACAAATGGGAGGACATGGGAAGGCTTCTGGCCTTTGGGGATGAAAACTATGATTTTTATGAACTATTAAAGGAAACACCGGAGCTTCCTCCCATACCTGTAAAAAACGGGATCGGGAGCCAGACCGGGCTTACGGTGGGATACCCGGAGCCGGCTTCCCTAAAAATACTGATGAACCAGAACGAGCCGGTGACCATAAAAAAGAAGGTGGCAAAGGAGCTTACGGCTCCGGTGGCAGCCGGAATGGCAGTGGGCCAGGTGGATTACTATGTGGGGGAAGATCTGGTGGCCAGCTTTCCTGTGACAGCCTCAGAGACGGTGGGAAAATGGGATCTGGAATTTTGTGTGAAAACCCTTTTAAATGGATTTTTATTCTGTTATAATGGATGAAGTTTTATCAGATGAAGGAGGCAGAATACATGAAGACTGCGCTTACAAGAGAAAAGGCCATCGGACTTTTAAGAGAATACAATAAGGAGCCGTTCCATGTGCTTCACGGGCTGACCGTGGGAGGCGTTTTAAAATGGTACGCCAGAGAGCTGGGCTATGGGGATGAGGCGGACTTCTGGGAGATCTGCGGGATCCTCCACGACATCGATTTTGAGCAGTATCCGGAGGAGCACTGCCTGGCAGCTCCCAGGCTTTTAAGGGAAGGCGGAGCAGAGGAGGAAGTGATCCATGCGGTCTGCAGCCACTGCTACGGCCACCATCCGGAGATCACTGCCAGCCCGGATCATGAAATGGAAAAGGTCCTTTATGCGGCCGACGAGCTGACGGGCCTCATCGGGGCGGCGGCAAAGATGCGTCCGTCCAGAAGCTGCCAGGATATGGAGGTCTCCAGCCTGAAGAAGAAATTCAAGGATAAGCGGTTTGCGGCGGGCTGCTCCCGGGACATCATCGCCCAGGGTGCAGAGCAGCTGGGCTGGGATCTGGCAGAGCTGATGGAGCGGACGATCCTGGCCATGCGCTCCTGTGAGGAGTCTGTGCAGGCAGAAATGGAAGCCATGGGCCTGGAAGCGTAAAAGAGAGGAGCAGCCTGGGATAAGATCCTAAGGGGCGCCCATGACCCGGGCGGTCATCCGGTTGGGAAGACATACGATCATCTCTCCCTCCTGGCTGACCTGTCCCTGGTCCATACAGATCTTATCGGGGCAGGAGGCTTCGGTGACCCAGGCTTTTCCGTCCCGGATCACAAAGACATTGACGCCGCCCTGGTCATTTTTTACCGTGTATTCCTGGTCCTTATGAAGCTCCAGGGTCTCCACCACGGTCCCGTCCACAGAAATTTCCAGGAACGCTGCCGGTCCGGAGTGGAAGGCCCGGTTCACGAGAAAGAAAAGGAGCGCTGTAAGGAGTACGGCTCCGGTCAGGAAAAGCTCCCGTTTCCCTGCCTGTCTGTTTTTCTGGTCCATAGGATCTAATCCTTTCGTAAAAATTTTTCCATTCCGTCGGAATAGTGGATCTGATAATCCTCATCAATGAAGCAGGCATACACGCCGTCCATGGATTCCACCAGCTCCATGCCTCTGGAGAGTCCCAGGGAAAAGCAGGTGGTGGAGAGGGCGTCTCCGTCTACGGACCGCTCCGACAGGATCGTCACTGAGATCAGGCCGTTGTCATAGGGATAGCCGGTGGAGGGATCCAGGATATGGTGGTAATTTTTTCCGTCCTCCACGAAATGGCGCTCGTAAACGCCGGAGGCCACTACGGAAAGGTCAGAGACCTCCACCTGGGCAAAGGTCTCGTTCCGGTCCGCAAAGGGCTTCTGGAGCCCCACAGTAAACGGCGTGCCGTCGGGCCGGCTCCCCACGCAGAGGACGTTCCCTCCCAGGTTGATCATGGCGCTTTCCACGCCGGAGTCCAGGAGATACGCTTTCAGCTGATCGGCAATGTAGCCCTTGGCGATGGCGCCCAGATCGATGGAGGTGCCGGGATCCAGGAAGGTCAGGGTGCTCCGGGTCCCGTCCAGCCGGAGCTTTTTATAGTCCACCTTTTTCCGGGCCTCCTCAATGGCCTCCGCCGGAGGGACCGACGGGGACGTCCCGCTGAAATTCCAGAGGGAGCTTAAGGGCTCGGTGGTGATATCAAAGGCCCCGCCGGAACGTTCACAGTAATAGAGGGCTGTGGCCAGGAGATCCGTCATGTCGTCAGACAGGGGATACGTTCCCGTGGCGTCCTCCCGGTGGTTCAGCCGGTACACTTCGCTTCCGGACAGAGTGCGGCTGAAACGGTTTTCGTATTCCCGGCAGAGGGCCATGGCTCCGTCCAGGATGGACTCGTCCCTGGAATCGTAGATGGCGATATCCACAAAGGTATTCAGGAGAAAATCGGAGCGGTGGATGGGAACGTCTGCCGGAGAGCCGCCCGGCGGCTTTATAAAGCAGAGGGCCGCCAGAAGGATGGCAGCCCCCAGCACAGGCACCAGATGGGGGAACCTTTTCATAAAAGATACCATTCTTTCTATTATAGATTTGGAACAGGTCTCATTCTAGCAAATGGGTCATGCAAAGTCAAGACGGGAGGAGCAGGGGAGATTGAAGAAAAATACGTCAGAAAGAACGGAGCGGGCGGCCCTTTACGGGCTTCTCACTGCCCTGGCCATGGTCCTGGGATTCGTGGAGAGCCTGATCCCCATTCCGTTCCCGGTGCCGGGGATCCGCCTGGGACTTGCCAACCTGGTGACGGTGGCCGGGCTTTACCTGGTGGGGATCCGGGGAACGGCGGCGGTGACGGTGCTCCGCATCGTTCTCACGGGCCTTTCCTTTGGAAATCCGTACAGTATGGCCTATGGTCTTTCAGGAAGCCTTCTAAGCCTGCTGGTCATGGCGGCAGCGAAAAAGCGGCAGTGGTTCTCATCAGTGGGCATCAGCATCCTGGGGGGCATTGCCCATAATGTGGGACAGGTCTCCTTTGCGGCTTTTATCGTCCGTACAGCAGGCGTTTTTTATTATCTGCCGGCGCTCCTGGCCGCCGGCTGCGCGGCCGGAGCCGTCATCGGCATAGTGGGCGGGATCCTGGCAGAACGGATCTCACAATTTTTGAAAAACCGGAATTAACGATTGTATTGTCTGCCGGGAACAGCTATAATTAAAGAAATGAATTTTTTACGGGGAGTGGAAGTTATGAAAATGATCAGTGAAGCAGTCCGGGATCTGGTGCAGTACGGCCTGGATACAGGACTTTTAGATGAAGAGGACAGATATTACGCCAGGAACCAGATCTTAAGACTTCTGGGCCTTACAGAATATGAGGAGCCGGAAGAGCCGGAAAAAAAACGCAGCCTGGAGGATATCCTGGAGACGCTTCTGGACTATGCGGCAGAGAACGGCCTTCTGGAGCATGACAGTGTGACCTACCGGGATCTTTTTGATACGAAGCTGATGAACTGCCTGATGCCCAGGCCCAGCGAGGTATCAAAACGGTTCAGAGAGCTTTATGAGGCAGATCCAGAGGCAGCCACCAGGTATTTTTATAAGCTGAGCCAGGATTCCGACTATATCCGGAGATACCGGGTATGTAAGGATATGAAGTGGGTGGCAGATACGGAATATGGAGCCCTGGACGTGACTGTAAACCTTTCCAAGCCGGAAAAGGATCCCAGGGCCATTGCCGCCGCCAAGCTGGCAAAGCAGAGAGGATATCCCAAATGCCTTTTATGCGTGGAGAACGTGGGCTATGCCGGGCGGGCAGACCATCCGGCCCGGGACAACCACCGGATCATTTCCCTGACCATGGGCGGAGAGGAGTTCGGCTTCCAGTATTCCCCCTATGTATATTATAATGAGCACTGCATCGTGTTCAATCAGAAGCATGTGCCCATGAAGATCGACAGGAGCACCTTTGTGAAGCTGTTTGATTTTGTAAAGCAGTTCCCCCACTATTTCCTGGGCTCCAACGCCGACCTTCCCATCGTGGGAGGCTCCATCCTGACCCATGACCATTTCCAGGGAGGCTGCTATGAGTTTGCCATGGCCAAGGCCCCGGTGGAAAAGGAACTGGAGATTAAGGGCTTTGAGGACGTGAAGGCAGGGATCGTCAAGTGGCCCATGTCCGTGATCCGCTTAAACGGGACGGACAGCGGGCGGATCGTGGACCTGGCGGATAAGATCCTAAAGGCATGGCGCGGGTATACGGATGAGGCGGCCTTTATTTTTGCAGAGACAGACGGAGAGCCCCACAATACGATCACTCCCATTGCCCGGATGCGGGACGGCCGGTTTGAGATGGACCTGGTGCTGAGGAACAATATCACTACAAAAGAGCATCCCCTGGGCGTTTACCATCCCCATGAAAAGCTGCATCACATCAAAAAAGAGAACATCGGCCTCATCGAGGTCATGGGACTGGCAGTGCTCCCGGCCCGGTTAAAGGAGGAGCTGGCCCTTCTGGCTGGCTATATGACGGAAGGAAAGGATATCCGCAGCAGCGAGACCATTGCGAAGCACGCCGACTGGGTAGAGGAGTTCCTTCCGAAATATAAAACGGTAACAGAAGAGAATGTGATGGATATTTTAAAGACCGAGGTAGGACGCGTATTTGCAGAGGTCCTGGAGGACGCCGGCGTTTATAAGCGGACCGGAGAGGGAAGAGCCGCGTTCCTGCGCTTTACGGATTCGGTGAACGGCTGATTTTTGTCAAAATCCTTAACATTTCCATAAGAAAATGGGAACTGCTCGCCAACAGGAAGAAATTGTGATATATTATCTGTGAGGCGGCGTAGCCCTGCGCCGTTTCGCAGAAAGGATAAGGAGAACCATATGCTGAACGAAGAAAAGATCCGGATCATGACAGGGATCGCCATGTTTGAAAAAAAGGCCGGGAGGGACATCCTTCCTGCCAGCCGGTATTTTAAGAGCGATTATGTCGGAGGCCGTATGATCCGCTCCTTCATTTTTTACACGTTTTCCAGTATGCTGTGCCTGGCCCTCTGGGTCCTTTATCAGATGGAGGACATTATGAGCACCATGGATGTGACCGCGCTCCTGGCGTCGGCAAAGCATGTGGCCTTATTCTATGCCGCCGGGCTTCTGGTCTATCTGGCTGTCACTTACTGGATCTATTCCCGACGGTACGAGCGTGCCAGCAAAGGCATGAAGATCTATCAGGCCAAGCTGCGCCGTCTGGAGAAAAAATATGAAGCTCCCTCTGTACAGGGAGAAAATGAGGAGGAACGGCGCGTATGATGGGCCTTTTGGTATTTAAAGAAAAATTAAAGCAGCTATATGGAAAATACAACCGGTACATGATCCCGGCAGTGAAGTTCCTGCTGGGGGCTTCGTCCTTCTTTCTGATCAGCTCCAACGTGGGCTTCATGGCCAGGCTTAAGAATCCCCTGGTGCCGGTGGTGATGGGACTGGTGGCGGCAGTGGTGCCCTGCGGAGTCACAGCATTTTTCGCCGGCTGCTTTCTGATCGCCCACGTTTCCCAGGTATCCCTGGAGGCGGCGCTGATCATTGCCGTATTTATGCTGGTGGTCATGATGCTCTATTATGGCTTCCGTCCGGGAGACGGCTACCTCCTGCTTTTGACGCCCATGATGTTTTTCTTAAGGGTCCCCTATGTGATCCCTCTGTTCGTGGGCCTTTCCGGCAGCCTGGTATCCATTGTCCCTGTGAGCTGCGGCGTATGCATTTATTACATTATGATGTATCTGAAGCAGAACGCCGGCGTGCTGGCGGGAAGCTCCATGTCAGAAATGGCGGAGCGCTTCATCGTCATTGTCCAGAGCCTCTTCGGGAACCAGCTGATGTGGGTCATGGCAGCGGCTTTTGCGGCCGGTGTGCTGGTGGTGTTCCTGATCAGGAACCTGTCGGTGGATTATTCCTGGTCCATTGCCATCATCGCCGGAGTCATCACCCAGCTGGTGGTGATCTTCATCGGGGACTTTTATTTTAACCTGCCGGTCGCCATCGGTCCCATGATCCTGGGGATCCTGGTGTCTGTGGTCCTGGCTCTGGTCTACCAGTTTTTCGTGTTTGCGGTGGATTACACCAGGACGGAATATTTACAGTATCAGGACGACGACTACTATTATTATGTGAAGGCGGTGCCGAAGATCACCGTCTCCCAGCCGGATGTGAAGGTACACCGGATCTCTTCGAGAAAATCTTCCAGACACGAAAAATCCAATTAAACAAATAAAACTGGGATGGAGGTGAAAGTATGACAGAATTTCTTGGACGCATATATTCCTGGCTGGCGTTCATACCAAAGATCACTCTGGGAAACCTGTTTGAAATTCTGATTATCTCTTTCCTTATATACGAGATCCTGATCTGGGTCCAGAATACCAGGGCCTGGGTGCTGTTGAAGGGCGGCCTGATGATCCTGGCCTTTTACCTGGGGGCGTCCCTTCTCAGGTTAAATACCATTACCTGGATGATCAACCATATGGGCCAGTTAGCCCTGATCGCTCTTCTGATCATCTTCCAGCCGGAGCTCCGGAAGGCCCTGGAGCAGCTGGGAAGCAAAAATATCATCACAGAGCTGTTTTCTTCAGAGGATGTGAGAGGACCGGAGGGCTATACGGACAAGACTGTCAACGAGATCGTCCGGGCTGCTTATGAGATGGGAAAGGTAAAGACGGGAGCGCTGATCGTTATTGAGAGGGAAACTCCCCTTTCGGAGATCGAGAGGACCGGGATCGAGGTGGACGGCATCGTCACCAGCCAGCTTCTGATCAATATCTTTGAACATAATACACCGCTGCACGACGGTGCGGTGATCATCCGGGGAAACCGGGTGACGGCGGCCACCTGTTATCTGCCGCTGTCGGATAATCTGAGCATCAGCAAGGACCTGGGAACCCGTCACCGTGCGGCCCTGGGGATCAGCGAGACCTCGGACAGCCTGACGGTGGTGGTGTCTGAGGAGACAGGCCGCGTGTCCCTGGCCCGTGACGGACAGCTCACAAGGATCAGCGATCAGGAAACCCTGCGCCAGGCCATTTCCGTGGAAAAGGGAGAGGATACTGGGGCAGGACGGTTCCGGTTATGGAAGGGAAGACATAAAAATGAAAGAAAAGCAGAATAAGCGCTGGGGACTGAAGCTTTTGTCGGTCTTATGTGCCTTTCTGGTGTGGCTGGGCGTCGTCAATGTGGCCGATCCGGTGATGACCAGCACGGTGGAGGTGCCGGTGGAGATCGTCAACGGAGAAGTACTGGAAGCCAGCGGCTTAACGTATGAGATCATAGGAAAAAAGACGACCACCGTGTCGTATGAGGTAAAAACGACCAATGCCCACCGGATCCGTCCGGCAGACTTCAGAGCCTATGCGGATATGACGGATCTCTGGTCTGTTACAGGCTCCATCCCTGTAAAGGTGGAGGTGTTGAACCACAGCGAATACCTGCTGTCAGCCCCCGTGAGCCGGGTATCCACCATCAAGATCGAGACGGAGCCCTTACAGAAGAAGCGGTTCGATATCAACGTTTCCTACGCGGGAGACCTGGAGGAAGGATACGAAGCGGGAGACGTGGTGCTGTCTCCGGATCATTTATATGTGGAGGGGCCGGAATCCACCATCGGCCAGATCAGCAGCGTGGGGATCGAGATCTCCCTGGATGGCCTGACCATGGACGCAGAGGGGACGGCATCGCCCCAGTTCTACGACGCCAATGGCAATAAGATCGTTCTGGACCAGCGGGTGGAGGTGGACTGTGAATCGGTATCCTACTCCATGCCGGTCCTCAAGGTAAAGAGCCTGCTGCTGGATTTCGAGGTTTCCGGACAGGTGGCCGACGGATACCGGTTCACGGGCGTGGAATGTGATGTGAAGAGCGTTCCTGTCATCGGCCTGAAATCGGTGCTGGCTTCCTTAAATACCATTACGATCCCTGGTGAAAGCCTGAACCTGGACGGAGCCAGGACAAATATGGTGCGGACCATCGATATCAACGAGTATCTGCCGGTGGGAGTTTCCCTGGCCGGTACGGGCCGCCACGAGATCAACGTGACCCTGACTGTGGAGCAGTTAAAGGAACGTGTTTATACGGTGGAGGTCAACGATGCCTCCTTTACAGGGGAAAACGATGATTATATCTACCGGGCGGAGCCGGATACGGTGAATATCCGTATCGAGGCCCTGGCTGAGGAGCTGGACAGCCTTACTCTGGATTCCGCGGACATCCAGGTGGATGTTTCCTCCATGGGCGAGGGGATCCATGAGGCGAAGGTGGTGCTGAAGCTGGATCTGGACCGGGTATACAGGGTCCTGGATATCTCCTCCTGCAGCATCCAGGTGATGAAGGTCCCCGAGGCAACGGAAAGCGCACCTTCATCCGGCACGGCGGAAGAGACTGCGGCGGAGACCAGTACGGGAGCCGGTGAGACAAACGACGCTTCCGGAGCCCAGGATGGAACGGAGGTATCCGGAACAGCCGCCTCCCATGAGACGGAGGAGAGCCGCCGCGCAGAGGTCCATCCGGCGGAGGAATCCTCTTCTGCGCAGGAAAACCGGTAAAGACACGGCATCTTATGAAAAATGGAGTATAGTTACAATATGGTAAAGCAAAGAGTTACGATCAAAAATCCCACAGGCCTTCACCTCAGGCCGGCGGGGATTCTGTGCAAGGAAGCCCTGCGGTACCAGTCCTCGGTGAAATTTCAGTTTGGTACCAGCACAGCCAATGCCAAGAGCGTTTTAAGTGTTCTTGGGGCCTGCGTGAAAAGCGGGGATGAGATTACGTTTATCTGCGAGGGGCCGGATGAGGAAAAGGCCCTGGCGGACATGGTCGCCCTGGTGGAAAGCGGCCTGGGAGAATAACTGGATATGGTAGTTTATCTGATCCTTTATGGCGCCGGTGTGCTTTTTGCATCCAGCGTCCATTACTATATGTCGGGAATGAGTCTGATCCTGGCAGCCCTGTATCTGTATTTTTATGATTACAGGCGGAGCGGGAACCCGCTCCATCTCAGGGCCCTGTTTTCCCTGTTCTGGGTAGGAGGGGAAGGGATCTCCTGCTTTAAGCTGAGCCGGCTCCAGACCGACTGGGATCCGGTGACCTGGGCCAGCTTTTTCATAGCCCTGGCCGCTTTCTGGAGTGTGTTTGGACTGGCAGAGGCCCGGATCCGGAAAAAACGGGAAGAGGGGAAGGATAAAAGAGAGGAAAAGGCCAGGAGGAAAGGCGTGGAAGCCGTATCTGAAGGAACAGAGGCTGCCGGGAGCTTTGGTATGCTCACGGCCATCCTTCTTCTGACGGCTGTGTCCTGGGCCGCTTTTCTTCTGGAAGCAGCGGTCCTGGGCTATGTGCCGTTCTTCCTGCGGGGAGTGCCCCATGCCTACTCCCATTTCCACATATCCGGCGTCCACTATTTCACCGTTTCCTGCGTGCTGGTACCGTCCATGGCAGTGATCTGGTTTCTGCGCGGAGGCGTAAAGAAGCGCTGGCAGGCGGTCCTGGTGCTTCTGGCTGCGGCAGCATCCCTTCTGGTCCCTGTGCTCTGCGTGTCCCGGTTCCAGCTGATCTTTGCGGTGATCCTGGCGGTGCTGACTTTTATGCAGGTCTCGGGAAAGAAGCGGCTGCGGTATCTGTTCGGAGCGGCTGCGGCGCTGCTGCCGCTCTATGTGATCCTGACTGTTGCCAGGAGCCACGATGTGGCGTATCTCAACGGTATTTTTGAGATGAAGGACCCGGCGACGCCTATTTTTATCACCCAGCCGTATATGTACATTGCCAATAATTATGATAATTTCAACTGTCTGGTGACAGAGCTCCCGGCCCATTCCATGGGGCTTAAGAGCCTGTTTCCCTTATGGGCCTTAACGGGGCTTAAGTTAATAAAGCCGGAGCTGGTGGATTTTCCCATCTATACCACCAAGGAGGAGCTGACGACGGTGACGCTGTTTTACGACGCCTACTACGATTTTGGCGTTGTGGGCGTGTTCCTTTTCTCAGCGGCCCTGGGGCTTTTTGCCGCATGGCTCATGGACCGGGCAGAGAGGGCAGAGAATCCGTTCTGGCAGCTTTTTTATTCCCAGGCGGCGCTTTATTTCATGCTGTCATTTTTTACCACCTGGTATTCCAATCCGGCCACCTGGTTTTATTTTGCAGCCACGGGAGCGGCGATGGTCTGGGTGGAGCTCATAAAGCGGCTGGCAGGAGCCGGGGAAAGGACATAAAAGGGGAAGGCTGTTTTATCTGGGGGACAATAAGAAAACGATGGAGGAAATGAAAATGGTATCAGAAAAAATGAAGCCGTTCATGGCGAACAATTCCGCGATCCGCGCCATGTTTGAGGAAGGAAAGAAAATGGCCGCCGTCTATGGGGCGGAAAACGTATACGATTTCAGTCTGGGAAATCCCAATGTGCCGGTTCCGGAGGTCAATGAGGCCATCCTGGAGATCGTGAAAGAGGAGGCGTTCAATGCCCTTCACGGCTATATGAGCAACGCCGGCTTTGAGGATGTGCGCCAGACCATCGCCCAGTCCATCAATGAACGGTTCGGCACCAGTTTTTCTGAGAAAAACCTGATCATGACCGTGGGAGCTGCAAGCGGCCTCAATGTGATCTTAAAGAGCATCTTAAACCCTGGAGACCAGGTGATCGTATTCGCCCCGTACTTTGTGGAGTACGACGGCTATGTGAGGAATTATGACGGAGAAGTGGTGCGGATCTCCCCGGATACAGAGACCTTTATGCCAAAGCTGGATGAGTTTGAGGAGAAGATCACAAAAAGGACCAAGGCCGTCATCATCAATAACCCCAATAATCCCACAGGAGTTGTGTATGGCGAGGATACCATAAAGGCCCTGGCGGCTATCCTGGAGAAGAAGGAAAAGGAGTTTGGCATCTCCATCCTTCTGATCTCCGACGAGCCCTACCGGGAGCTGGCCTACGGGGTGGAGGTCCCCTATGTGACAAAGTATTACCATAATACGGTGGTGGGGTATTCTTACAGCAAATCCCTTTCCATCCCCGGCGAGCGCATCGGCTACCTGGTGATCCCCGATGAGGTGGATGAGAGCGGGGAGCTGATCACTGCCGCCTCCATCGCCAACCGGGTCCTGGGCTGCGTCAACGCCCCGTCCCTGATCCAGAAGGTGATCCAGTACTGTATCCAGCATAAGGTGACCGTCAACGTGGAGGCCTACGAGAAGAACCGGGATCTTTTGTACCATGCGTTAAAGGAGGGCGGCTTTACCTGCGCAAAGCCCGACGGCGCGTTCTACCTGTTTGTCAAGTCTCCGGTACCGGATGAAAAGGAATTCTGTGAGACCGCAAAGAAGCATCACGTCCTGATGGTCCCCGGCAGCTCCTTTGCCTGCCCGGGCTATGTGAGGATCGCTTACTGCGTATCCCATGAGCAGATCGAGCGCTCCCTTCCGGCGTTCCGGGAGATCGCCAGGGAATACGGTCTGTTAAAGTAGAGGGCAGGCGCAGGTCCTCATGGAGGAGGAAATGGATATCAGAAAATATGCGAGGATCTTTTTAAACATTGCGGTTCCCCTTATGACTATCTACCTGATCTGTGTCTGGGGACCGCGGCTTCTTGGTTTTTTCATACCGTTTGTGATCGGCTGGGTGGTGGCCATGATCGCCAATCCCCTGGTGCGGTTCCTGGAAAAAAAGATACGGATCGTCAGGCGGCACAGCTCCATGGTCCTGATCGTGGGGGTTCTGGCTCTGGTGATCTTTGGCCTGTATTTCCTGGGAAGCCGGGGGCTTAAGGAGATGGTGCTGTTTGTGCGGGCCCTTCCGGGGCTTTATGCGGAGGTCCAGGAGGATGTGGCCGCAGCCTATGCGGAGCTGGAGCAGGTCCTTACGTTCCTGCCTCCGGAGGTGAAGGACTCCTTCGGCCAGGTCATCGAGCAGCTGGGAGCGTACATCGGCGGCTTTCTCCAGGACCTGGCGGCCTCTGCCGGAGGAGCTGTGGCCAGGACCCTGCCGGATGTGCTGGTCCATACCATTGTGGTCCTTCTGTCCTCCTATCTGTTCCTGGCGGAGCATGATGTGATCGTCCAGAGGATAAAGGAAGTGATGCCGGGGGCGGTGAAGCGGTATGCGGGACTTATAAAGAAGGACGTCAGGAAGGTAATCGGCGGCTACTTCATGGCCCAGTTCAAGATCATGTTCGTGGTGGCCCTGGTGCTCATGGGAGGTCTTATGCTCCTGGGCGTCCATTACTGGGCGGTCCTGGCGGTGGCCATTGCCATTCTGGATTTCCTGCCCATGTTCGGCACAGGAACGGTGCTGATCCCCTGGGCTGCGGTGAAGCTGTTTGCCGGGGATTTTGCCTATGCGGCCGGCCTGGGACTGCTTTACGTCCTGTCCCAGGCGGTCCGGCAGATCATCCAGCCCAAGATCGTGGGGGACAGCATGGGGCTTCCGCCTCTGACCACCCTGTTTTTCCTGTTCCTGGGATACAGGCTCCGGGGACTGGCCGGTATGATCCTGGCCGTTCCGGTGGGACTGATCTTTATTAAATTTTATGAATACGGGGCCTTCGATTCCCTGATAAACAGCGCAAAGGAGCTGGCCAGGGAGATCGAGGAGATCCGTCATGGAGATGGGAAGGAGCCATAGGCCCCTTCCCGTTTTTTTCCATAAAAAAGTAAGGCAAAAGTGAGCAAAGTATGGTATGATGGAACATATATTACGGACAGAGGAGGATGTTTCATGGATCAGATCAATATTCTCGTTGTGGATGATGAAAAAGAGATCGCGGACCTGGTGGAGATCTACCTGGTCAGCGACGGATATAAAGTATTTAAGGCCAACAATGCCCTGGACGGACTGGAGATCCTGGAAAAGGAGGAGATCCACCTGGTGCTCCTGGATATCATGATGCCGGGGATGGACGGACTGGAGATGTGCCGGAAGATCCGGGAGACCAACAATATCCCGATCATCATGCTGAGCGCCAAGTCCACGGATCTGGATAAGATCCTGGGCCTGGGGACCGGGGCGGACGACTATGTGGTGAAGCCCTTTAACCCGCTGGAGCTGACAGCCAGGGTAAAATCCCAGCTGAGGCGGTATACCCAGTTAAATCCCAACCGGAACACCGGCCAGACTGCCAAAAACGAGATCAATATCAAGGGTCTCTCCATCAATAAGGACAACCACAAGGTGGTGGTATACGGAGAGGAGATCAAGCTGACGCCCATCGAGTTCGATATCCTTTATCTCCTGGCCTCCAATCCGGGCCGGGTGTTCAGCACCGACGAGATCTTTGAAAAGGTCTGGAATGAGAAGGTATACGAGGCCAATAATACGGTCATGGTACATATCCGCCGTCTCCGCGGAAAAATGAAGGAGGATACCAGACAGAATAAGATCATCACCACAGTCTGGGGGGTGGGTTATAAAATTGAAAAGTGATTTCAGCAGACGGTTTTACGGACAGGTCCTGGTCAATATCCTGTACAGCACCCTGGTGGCATGCCTGGTGGAGATCTTTCTGATCGCCAACGTGGATATGATCGTCAATTATCTGGAAAAGACCCAGGGAAGCCTTTCTCCTGTCCTTAAGATCTTCCGGATGGGGACCGCCACCACGATCCTTTATGTGATCGCCGGCATCGGGATCTTTTCCCTGACCTTCCTGCTTTTGCAGAGAAAGTCCATCCGGTACATAGGAAAGATCGCAGCAGCCATCCAGAACATCTCCGAGGGAGATCTGAATATCCAGGTGGAGGTGGAGGGAGACGATGAGTTTGCCATGATGGCGGCCAGCTTAAACCGGATGGAGGCCGATATCCGGGAGCTGATGGATAAGGAACGGGAATCGGAGAGGACGAAAAATGAGCTGATCACCAACGTGGCTCATGATCTCCGGACGCCGCTGACCTCCATCATCGGCTATCTGGAGCTGCTTTCCAGGGGCATGCCCATGGAGGAGGAGATGCGGCAGAAATACATCGACATCGCCTATACAAAGGCCAAGCGCCTGGAAAAGCTCATCGAGGATCTGTTCGGCTTTACGAAGATGAACTGCGGCAAGATCGCCATGCATGTGGGCCGGGTGGACATCGTAAAGCTCCTGGGACAGCTTCTGGAGGAGTTTTATCCCAGTTTTGCCGATAAGGGGCTTACCTATGAGCTGACAAGCAATGTGCCGTCTCTGGAGATCACCGCCGACGGAAATCTCCTGGCCCGGCTGTTTGACAACCTGATCAACAATGCCATCAAATACGGGGCCGAAGGAAAGAAGGTACTGGTAAAGATCGAGGCGGAGGAGGAAGTAGTATCCGTTTCTGTGGTAAACTTCGGTTATGTGATCCCGGAGGGAGAGCTGCATCTGATCTTCAATAAATTTTACCGGGTGGAGCAGTCCCGGTCCACGGCCACGGGAGGAACGGGCCTGGGTCTGGCCATTGTAAAAAATATCGTAGATATGCATGGAGGGACCATTTCCGTCACCAGTGACTTAAATGGTACGGTGTTCCAGGTAAAGCTGAAGATCGATTTTGATGTGAACAGAGAAAATTTCAGAGCGATAGGATGAATCATATGGGAAAAAGAAGCGTCAGGGTGTTCCTTGCACTGGTTTTTGCGCTCCTGCTTCCAGGAAGCCCGGCATGGGCGGGAGACGGAGCGCCGGTATCCATGGAGGTTTCCACAGTCTATGGGGATATGGGAAAGTTTGGGAGCCATATCCCCCTTGTTATTACTTTTTACGGCCAGTCGGAGACGCCCTTTAACGGTACAGTGAACGTAAAGACCCTGGAGAGCACGCCGGATAACAGCGACGAAGTCTATCAGTACAGCTTCCCGGTTTCTGTGAAGCTGGCGGAGATGGAAAAAAAGGAGATCTATATCCCCCTGGGGCAGAAGAGCAGCGGGATCCATGTGGCCCTCTGCGACCAGGGGGGAAGAGAAGTGGATTCCTGTTCTATTTCCTTTGATGTGTCCCGGGACATGGGAAGGCTGCTGATCGGAGGCCTGGCAGGAGAGGAAGAGGAGCTCTCATACTTTGACGGCGTCCACCTGGAATACGGCATGGTGGATTCCCGGCTGATCCTCCTGGACCAGAAGACCCTGCCCTCCGACGCCAGGGGACTGGAGCTTCTGGATATCCTTCTGATCAACGGTTTTTCTGCGGAAACCCTCACCGCGGACCAGAGGACGGCCATCCTTCAGTGGGTGGACCGGGGCGGGATCCTTCTGCTGGGCACAGGCCAGGAAGCAGAGGAGGTCCTGGGTGGATTTTCCGGAGATCTGGGCGGAGTCCGGATCCGGGGATATGAAAAAAAGAAAGTGGGCCTGGGGGTGGAATACGCCCAGGATTCCCCGGAGGACGCCCAGGTGGAGCTGATGTGTGCGGAGCTTTCTGTGCCCGGCGGAAGAGTGGCCATGGAAGGGGACGATATCCCTCTTTTAACGGTGGCCCGGCGCGGGAAGGGGAAAGTGGGATTCTTTTCCTGCGATCTGGGGGAGATCCGTGAATTTGCCGGGAAGAACCCTGGCTATGCGGCGGAGATCCTGACAAAGACCCTGGGCCAGGAGGCGGTCTCCCAGCTTTACTATTACAGCTCCTATGGCAGGAACGACGATTACTGGAGCGCCCAGAGCCTGGTGAGCACCGGCAGCGTGGACCGGCTGCCCAGGATCCCCCTTTATATGGCAGTGACAGCTGTCTATATCCTGGCGGTGGGGCCGGGGCTTTACCTGTATCTGAAAAAGAAGGATCTGAGCCGGTACTACGGCGTTTCCGTGGTCATGGCTTCGGCGGCGGCCTCGGCGGTCATCTATCTGCTGGGAACGGGGACCCGGTTCACGTCGGAATTTTATACTCTGGCTACGGTGCTGGATACCTCCGGGGACACGGTGGAGGAGACCACCTTTTTAGATGTCCGGACGCCGGACAGCCGTCCCTTTTCCCTGCGGGTGCCTGCGGAGTATTCCATCACTCCCCTGACCAGATCCAGCCAGTATGAGGAGCAGCCGGTCCAGGCCTTTGACGGAAAACGGGCGGCAGATGTGAGGATCGCCCGGGAGGAGGATGAGGCGGTCCTTTCGGCCAGCCGGTCCAGGGCCTTCGATCCCAGGTATTTTAAGCTGGAATCCAGGGGAGAACGGACGTTTCCCGGAAGGATCGAAGGAGATCTGAGGCTGTTCGAGGGAAAGCTTTCCGGCTATATCAGAAATGGCTATGACTTTCCCCTGACCGACAGCGCCGTCTTCTTTTACGGACAGGTCTGCCCGCTGGGAGATCTGGAGCCCGGGGAGGTACGGGAGCTTAAAGAGGAGCCTGTGTTAAACTGGCCGGTGAACATGACCTATCTGGCTGCCCAGTGGCTGGTGGAGCGGGATTCGGCCGGGAAGGAGCTGGACGATGAAGAGCTTCTGCGGAATACGGACCGGCGGAGCCTTTACGGCTGGTATCTGGATCAGACCTACGGCGGCGCCTACGTTTCCGGCGCGCGGTTTTCTGCCCTGGGCCCGGAGCAGGGGCTCTGGGAGTGGGTCTCACCCGACGGCCAGGCGGCAGACGGCCAGGTCCTTTATACGCAGGAGCTGGAGATGACCACAGAAAAGGGCGGGAGCGTTTGGAGGAGCGGTCTTTATAATCCCCAGCAGGTGGTCTCCGGGAACATGGGATACGGCAGCGACGGCCTCTCCCTTTATGGAACAGAGCCAGTGACGGTGGAATACTTCCTGGGAACAGACCTGGACGTGGAAAAGGTGGCCTTCACCTTTATCTCTCCGGAATTTTTCAGCGGCGAGGATTTTTATTATATCCGGCCGTTTGAGGGCGAGGCTTGTTTTTACAATAATGAAACGAAGAATTACGACCCGGTAGACCTTTCCGGCGGCGGATTTACGGAAAGCGTGCTGGCGCCTTACCTGTCTGCGGAGAACAGCCTGGTGGTAAAATATACGGCGGAGGAAGGGGACACTTCGGGAGTTACCTCGATGCTGCCGGTGCCGGTGGTGACAGGGAGGAAACGCTGATGTTAAAGATCCATGGCTTAAAAAAGAAATTTGGGAATTTTGAAGCCCTGAGGGGATTGGATATGGAAGTGGAGGAGGGGGCCCTTTACGGCTTTGTGGGGCCCAACGGAGCCGGAAAGACCACAGCCATCAAGATCATGGCGGGGCTTTTAAAGCCGGACGAGGGATCGGTGGAGATCTGCGGAAAGGACGCTTTAAGGTTCCGGGAGGAGGCAAAGGATCAGTTTGGCTATGTGCCCGATGAGTTTGGCATGTATGACAATCTGAAGGTGCGGGAATATATGGAGTTTTTTGCCTCCTGCTACGGCCTCTCCGGCCTCATGGGAAGAAAGCGGTGCGAGGAGCTTTTAGACCAGGTGAAGCTTTCTGACCGGGCGGACTTTTTTGTGGACAGCCTTTCCCGGGGAATGAAGCAGAGACTCTGCCTGGCCAGGGCCCTGATCCACGATCCCGGTCTTCTGATCCTGGACGAGCCCACCTCAGGCATGGATCCCAGGACCCGGATGGAATTTAAGGAGATGTTAAAGGAGCTGTGCGCCGAGGGGAAGACCATTCTGGTCAGCTCCCACATCCTTTCGGAGCTGTCCCAGATGTGTACAGACATCGGGATCATCGACGCCGGAAAGATCGTCCTTTCCGGCAACATGGCGGAGATCCTCCAGAAGGTCAATGATTCCAACCCGCTGCTGATCCGGATCTGCGGCGAGAGCCGGACAGCCATCGGGATCTTAAAAAAGGATCCCAGGGTCCAGACCATCGCCATCCGGGACGAGGACATCATCGTCAATTTCCACGGAAACCGGCAGGCAGAGGCAGAGCTTTTATACAGCCTCATGGAGGCGGGGATCCCAGTCAGCGGATTCATCAGAGAGCAGGGAGACCTGGAAAGTATCTTTATGCAGATCACAAGCCATGATAAGGGAAAGGTGGTGCTCAGCAGTGAAGAGTAATCCCGTTTATAAAAGAGAGGTGACGGTCCGGGCACGGAGCTTCCGGATGCCCCTGATCATCCTGGTGTTCAACGGGATCCTGGCGGTGGTGGCGCTGCTAAATATGTATTCGGCAGTGGCCCAGGTGCGGATCTCAGCCTCCGTCCAGTATTCCAGCTTCCTTCAGCTTTACGCCTTTGTGGCGACCCTGGAATTCCTGCTTTTAATGTTTATCATGCCGGCGCTGACCTCCGGCAGCATCAGCGGAGAGCGGGAGCGGCAGACACTGGAGCTTCTGTTTACCACCAGGATGACGCCGAAGGATATTGTGATGGGAAAACTGTTTTCTGCTTTGAGCCAGCTGATGGTGCTGATCGTATCCAGCTTCCCCATCCTTTTGCTGACCTTTGTATACGGCAGTATGGATCTGATGGACCTGGCGTTTTTAATGGTATGTTTTCTGGTGACGGCGGTCTTCTGCGGCGGTATCGGGATTTTTTCTTCATCGCTGATGCGCCGGTCCACCTTTTCCAATGTGTGTACCTACGGGATCCTTCTGCTGGTGGTGGTGGGCACATATATGTTAAATATTTTTCTTCTTAATATGTCCCAGATGCAGATCGCAGAGGAGATCTACCAGCTGGGAGAGACGCGGCCGGCGGCTTCGTCCGGCAGCGCAGTCTACCTTCTTCTGCTGAACCCCCTGGCTACCTTTGGGGAGATCATGGAAAAGCAGGTGACGGGAGGGATCGCGGACCTGTCCATCCGCCGGTTCCTTGGAAACGGACCGGATAATTTTGTGATCCGTCACTGGATCCCGGTCAGCATACTGGTCCAGACCGTGTTTTCTGCCGGGCTGGTACGGGGAGCCGTGTATTTTTTAAATCCTCTGAAAAATGAGAAGAAATAGGAGGGCGCTATGTTTTATATCGGATGCCATTTATCCTGCTCCAAGGGCTTTACAGCCATGGAAAGGGATGCGGAACGGATCGGAGCCACCACGTTCCAGTTTTTCACAAGAAATCCCAGGGGCAGCAGCGTAAAGGCCCTGGACCTGGAGGATATCCGGGAATTTTTAAAGAGAAAGGAAGAAAAGGGGCTGGGGACCCTGGTGGCCCACGCGCCCTATACCTTAAACGCCTGCTCGGCCGATGAAAAGGTCCGGGAGTTTGCCAGGAATACCATGGCCGACGATCTGGCAAGACTGGAGCATACGCCTGGGAACGTTTACAATTTCCATCCGGGAAGCCATGTGAAGCAGGGAACGGAAACCGGGATCCGGCTGATCGCCGAAACGCTGAACGCGATCTTAAAGCCGGAGCAGTCCACCATAGTCCTTCTGGAGACCATGGCCGGAAAGGGCAGCGAGGTGGGAAGCCGGTTTGAGGAGCTCAGGGAGATCCTGGACCGGGTGGAGCTTTCGGAGAAAATGGGAGTCTGTCTGGATACCTGCCATGTCTGGGACGGCGGCTATGATATCGCAGGCGATCTGGACGGGGTCTTAACAGAATTTGACCGGATCGTGGGCTTATCCAGATTAAAGGCTGTCCATTTAAACGACAGCATGAACCCTCTGGGGGCCAGAAAGGACCGCCATGCAAGGATCGGGGAGGGGCACATCGGCCTGGATGCCCTGGTGCGGGTGGTGAACCATCCGGCGCTCCGTGAGCTCCCCTTCTGTCTGGAAACGCCCAATGACCTGGAGGGATATAAAAGAGAGATCGGGCTTCTGCGTTCGCTGAGAACGGAAGGCTGACGGCAGAAAATCCATTGGAAGGAGAAAATAGATCTATGGGAATCATCAAAGCAGCGGCGGATGCCGTAAGAGGCGCTTTTGCAGACCAGTGGCTGGAGGTCATCGAGCCGGGAAACATGGGGGACCAGACTGTTTTTTCTGCTGGAGTTCCCACCCGCAGGGGCCAGAATACAAAGGGGACGCCGGGAGTGGTATCCAACGGCTCCAGGATCCGGGTATACCCCAACCAGTTCATGATGCTGGTGGACGGCGGCCGGGTCGTGGATTACACGGCAGAAGAGGGCTATTACACGGTCAACAATTCCATGGCCCCGTCCCTGTTCAACGGCCAGTTTGGAGAGGCTTTAAAGGAATCCTTTGACCGGATCCGTTTCGGCGGCCAGACCTATGGGGAGCAGAGGGTCTATTATATCAACCTCCAGGAGATCAAGGGCCTGAAGTTCGGTACCAGGACGCCGGTGAACTATTTCGACAGCTTTTATAACGCGGAGCTGTTCCTCAGGGCCCATGGGACGTACTCTGTGAAGATCACAGATCCCTTGAAATTTTACGGGGAAGTGATCCCGAAGAATACGGATCATGTGGAGATGGATGAGATCAACGAGCAGTATCTCAATGAATATATGGAGGCTTTCCAGACGGCCATCAACCAGATGTCTGCCGACGGGATCCGGATCTCCTTTGTGGCCTCTAAAGGCCGGGAGCTGGGCCGGTACATGGCCAATGTCCTGGACGAGGAATGGAACCAGCTGCGCGGCATGGAGATCCAGGCCGTGGGCATCGGAAGCATCTCCTACGACGAGGAATCCCAGAAGCTGATCAACTTAAGGAACCGGGGCGCCATGTTAAGCGATCCGTCCATCCGGGAGGGATACGTCCAGGGACAGATCGCTGAGGGCTTAAATGCGGCCGGCTCCAATCCCAACGGCAGTCTGGCCGGATTCATGGGCATGGGGATCGGAATGCAGAGCGGTGGAAGCTTCATGGGCGCAGCCTCGGCAGCCAACACAAGACAGATGGAGATGATGAACCAGGGAAGAAACGGGATGTACGGCCAGAACGCCGGGAATTTCCAGGGAGGAATGCCAGGCGCCGGCCCCAATGCAGGAGGAGGCCAGAACGGGCCTGCCGGGCAGACCTGGACCTGCGCCTGCGGCAGCGTGAATACGGGAAAATTCTGTCCCGAATGCGGTTCTCCCAGACCTGCGCCCGCAGCCTGGACCTGTGCCTGCGGCGCTGTGAACACGGGGAAATTCTGCTCTGAGTGCGGAAGACCAAGACAGTAGAGACGGAGGATGAGAGCATATGGCGCTGATGTCTTATAAATGTCCCAACTGCGGCGGCGGCCTGGTCTTTGATCCGGATTCCCAGAAATTCCAATGTGAATACTGCCTTTCAGAGTTCACAGAGGAGGAAATGAAGCGGATGGAGGAGGCGTCCGCTTCTCCCGCAGAGGAAGAGAAAGCTGTTTTGGAAGAGGAAGGGACGGCTCCCCAGGAAGGGGACTCGTCCCAGTCTCCGGAAACCGGGGAGGCGGCCGTTTACACCTGTCCCAGCTGCGGGGCCCAGATCGTCACGGACGCCACCACGGCGGCTTCCTTCTGCTATTACTGCCATAACCCGGTGGTCTTTTCCGGCCGCCTTTCGGGAGACCATATGCCGGACTTTGTCATCCCCTTTGCCATAGATAAAAAGGAGGCCACATCCCGCTTCTTAAGCTGGATCGGAAAAAAGAAGTTTGTGCCGGGGGATTTTTTCTCCAGGGACCAGATCGAAAAGCTGTCGGGGATCTACTTCCCTTACCTCATATACAGCTGCCAGGTGGACGGCCAGGCAGAGGCGGAAGCGGAAGAACAGCGCACCTGGGTCTCCGGCAGGACCCGGTACACAGAGCATAAAAGGTACCAGGTGGAACGGGCGGGCACACTGGAAGTTAAAAATTTAACAAGAAATGCTTTAAAAAAGAGCAATAAGGAGCTGGTGGAGGGAGTCCTGCCCTTTGATATGGAAAAGCTCCTGCCCTTCCAGATGGGGTATCTCTCCGGTTTCCAGGCGGAAAGGCGGGACATGGACGGGGAGAGCTTTGCAGGCGAGGCGGAGCAGGAGGTAAAGCAGTATACCCTGGACCGGCTCCGGTCCTCCATGGATACATACAGCAGCGTGCGTATAAAAGATTCCTCCATGGAGATCCGGGATCCCCGGTGGCAGTACGCCCTTCTGCCGGTATGGGTCATGACCTATGGCCATAGGGCCGGAGGAAAAACGTACTATTTTGCCATGAACGGCCAGACCGGAAAGATCTGGGGACGGCTGCCGGTGGATAAAAGGAAGCTGGCGGGGCTGTTCTTCGGCGTATTTTTCCCGGTGTTTGCAGCGCTTATGATCGGAGGGTGGTTTCTGTGAGGATGAAAAAATGGATGGGAGTCCTGGGCATGGCGGCGTTTATGGCCGTTGGGATCCCTGGGAATGCCGGGAGCGGACTGAGTATGACCGCCCAGGCCGCGGGCTCCGGGGAGATGGCAGGAAACGTCAGGGTCTTTGACCAGGCGGATCTTTTTCTGGAGGAAGAGGAAAAAGAGCTCCAGCAGGCCATCGACGCCCTCCGGGAAAAGATGGATATGGATGCGGCGGTGGTGACCGCAGAGGAAAATCCCGGTTCTGCCCAGGCCTATGCAGACGATTTTTATGAGGCCCACGGCTTTGGTACGGGAAGCGGCCGCGACGGGGCGCTTCTCCTGATCGACATGGACAACCGGGAGCTGTGTATCTCCACGGAAGGGAAGATGGTGCGGTATCTGACGGACAGCCGGATCGAAGCGGTGCTGGACGACATGTACGGCTATGCCGCAGCCGGAGACTATTACCAGGCAGCCGGAGCGTTTGTGGAGGATCTGGAGGTCTGCTACGACAACGGGATCGCCGCGGACCAGTATAATTACGACCCGGAGACCGGAAAGATCAGCCGCTACCGGTCGGTGCGCTGGTATGAGGCCCTGTTTGCCCTGGCGGCTGCGGCTGCCTGCGGCGGCTTTGCCGTCCTGGGCGTTGTGAGAGAGTATAATATGCGGGATGAGGAAAGCCGGATGGAGGCCAATTTTAAGCTTTCCTACCGGAAGGACAGCGCCTTCCGTATGGGGAGCCGGGTGACGGATCTTCTGATCGGAAGCTATGTGACCCAGCAGGTCATCGCCTCCCAGGACCACCGCAGCAGCGGAAGGAGCGGCGGAGGCAGGAGCCTTTCCTCCGGCGGCCGCAGCACCACCCACCGGTCCTCCAGCGGAAGAAGCCATGGAGGCGGGAGCAGAAAATTTTAAAAGCAGGAAAGAGAGGAACAGGGATATGACGATCATGGTAATGGACGGCCAGGGCGGCCGCATGGGAAAAAGCGTGGTGGAGCAGATCCGGAAACGGTTTCCGGAGGACGAGATCCTGGCCATCGGAACCAACAGTATCGCTACTGCCGCCATGCTGAAGGCCGGGGCGGACGCCGGAGCCACAGGAGAGAACCCGGCCATTGTGGGGAGCCGGAGGGCGGATATCATCATCGGGCCCATGGGCATCGTCATCGCCGATTCCCTGATGGGGGAGATCACGCCGGACATGGCAGTGGCCCTGGGCCAGAGCCAGGCGAAAAAGGTGCTGATCCCGGTGAACCGGTGCCAGCATTTTGTGGTGGGCTGCCAGGATCTGCCCCTGGGCGATTATGTAAAGCTGGTGGTAGAGCAGGTGGAGGCCATTAAGCGGGGAGACTGCTAAGGGGCTTTATCCCTCCGGCTCCCGCTGGTCATAGACCCGTTCCCATTCCTTTGTCCCCTCCACCTTTGCCACCTGGCTCTGGTTCATCCGCAGGAATTTTACCAGCTCATAGCAATCGATCCAGATCTCGTTGTTCCCTTCCTTCTGGGACTCGTCGAAGATCAGCTGGAGGCCGAAATGGAGATGGGGCGTGTCGATGTTGTTGGTGTTTTCCGTGGAGCTGTATCCGGTGCGGCCCAGATAGCCGATCACATCTCCGGCAGTGACCACGCTGCCTTCTGAGAGACAGCTCTGGTAGGGATAATTTTTTCTCAGATGGGCGTAGTAATAATACCGTTTTTTATCGAAGCTGCGGATGCCGATGCGCCAGCCGCCGTACTGGTTCCAGCCCAGGGCCTCCACGGTGCCGGATTCCACGGCGATGATGGGAGTTCCCACCTGGCCCATCATATCATGGCCCAGATGGCGGCGCTTGTAGCCGTAGGAGCGGGAAACGCCGAAGTCGTCATAGTCGCTGTATGGGAAGTCTCTGGCGATGGGGGAAAAGGCCTTGAGCCCGTATTTTGTGACCCAGGTCCCGGATCCAGTCTCTTCCGTGGAAGCCTGCTCCGGTCCGGCTGTTTCTGACGCGGCCTCTTCCGGTCCTGCCTCCTGATCAAAATATCCCACCATGCCGCCCAGGACTGCGCCGTAGGCTTCTTTATAATAGGGATAATATTTCAGGCCCTCTGCCAGCGTATCCATGGATGTGCCGTTTTTTAAGGCTTCGGCCAGGGAATCCAGATCGGCCTGGCGGAACCTGGAAAAATCGCCGCCGTACCGCGCGCCTAAAAATGCCAGGAGCTGGATCCAGTCCAGGTGGACCGGAGCCTGACAGGTGTTGATATCCAGGCGGAAGGCCTTTTCCATGACCTCTGCCGGGACGGTGAAATCCACCCAGCGGATGAAGTCCTTTTCCTTTTCTTCCCCAGGGGGCGCGCTGTCGTCCTGTTCTGAAAGGAAATACGTCTCCGAGGCTGCTTCCCGGCTTTTTAAGCCCAGGGAAAGGGTGAGAAAGGACAGGACCAGAAGCTGTATCACGATGATGACAGACGCTTTTGTTATATGGAACGGTTTCATGGCATACACTCTCCTCCAGGGATTTGCGGGGCAGAGTTCCCGGCCCTGATGCAGAACGGGAGGGAACGCCCCGCAGACATTATATGGGGACAGGCCGGAGAATATGCCGGTTGTCAGGAAAAATGAATTGTGCTATGATAGGGCGTAGCAGGAGGAACCGGCGGCAGGAACGCGGGACTCCCGGAAAGGACGGAAGGAACAATGAAAAAACTGGAAGATTATGTGATCAGCATCCCGGATTTTCCCAGTCCCGGGATCATTTTCAGGGATGTGACATCCATTTTACAGGATGGAGAGGGCCTTCATCTGGCCATTGACCAGCTCCTGGAAATGGTAAAGGATGTGGATTTTGATGTGATCGTGGGAGCCGAGTCCCGTGGCTTTATTTTCGGGATGCCCGTGGCTTATGAGCTCCACAAGCCCTTTATCCTGGCAAGAAAGCCGGGAAAGCTGCCGCGGGAGACGGTTTCTATGGATTATGAGCTGGAATACGGCACAGGGACCATCGAGATGCACGCAGATTCCATTAAACCCGGCCAGAAGGTGGTCATCATCGACGATCTGATCGCCACCGGAGGCACAGTGGAGGCCATTGCAAAGCTGGTGGAAAAGCTGGGCGGCCAGGTGGTGAAGATCTGCTTCATCATGGAGTTAGCGGGCCTCAAGGGCCGGGAAAAGCTGGCTGGCTATGATGTGGAATCAGCCATTATCTATGAAGGAAAATAACGTGTAAAAGCAGCGGGACGGGCTGGAGGAGCGCAGGAGGAAAGCGCCCCTGGCCCGTATTCTGTACCCATAAGGGACATCGTGGAAAGGAAGGATAAGGATGCGGGAGATCGTTTTTAAAATGGAACGGCCCGGCCTGGTGGAGGAGGGCCAGACCGTGGAGGTGAGCGAGTCGGTGTCGCCGGTGAACGTCAACTATATGATCGAGCCGGCGGTGGCCATGTCGGGGCTTTTTAAGTTCAATGAGCGGTTAAAAAGCCGCCAGGGCGTGGTAAAAAAGATCGTGGAAAACGACCGCGGCTTCTATGTGACTGTGGAATTTGATGAATGATCTGGCCTTTTATGGAACAGCAGCAAAAATAAAAAATATCCGGCGCAGATCAGCCCGATCTGGAGGACGGTGCTGAAAAAGGGAGGCAGGCTGCCGGGAAGGGGCAGCGGGTCCGGGAACAGGGAGAAGATCCCCAGGGCTGACGCCAGGCAGAACGAGGGCTTTACGATCACCTCCCAGGCGTTGGGAGCGTACTGGACCAGTCTTCTTAAGGAGTACAGATGAAGGAGGGAGAGGATCAGCTCTCCGGCCAGCATTCCCCAGAGGCAGGCCCGGATCCCGGCCCGGGGGATCCCGAGAAACACAAAGGCCAGGCGCACCAGCAGGGAGACCAGGTTGTGGAGAAAGGTAACGGAGGTCTTTCCCAGGCCGTTTAATACGCTTCCCATGGTGGTGGACAGATAAAGGAAGGGACAGAGCCAGGCCAGGATGGAGATGAAGCTTCCGGCCTCGACGCTCTTAAACACCTGGAGTCCCAGGGAATCTCCAAAGGATGTGAAGATCCCGATGCACAGGATCCCCATATAGGAGCTGTACCGGAAGGACAGGGCGATATTTTTCAGGATCCCGGAGCGGTTTCCCAGGGATTGGTGACGGGCCACCGAAGGCAGGAGGACCACTGCCAGAGAGTTTATGATGGCCGAGGGGAACATGACAAAGGGCAGGGCCATTCCCGTGAGGACGCCGTAGACGCTTAAGGCCTGGGACCGGGAAAGGCCGGAAAGCTCCAGGCGGACCGGGATCAGAATGGCTTCCAGGCTCTGGAGAAGGTTCATGACCAGCCGGTTTCCCATGAGGGGCAGGGCCATGGCCAGGAGCGGGGCTGCTGCGGTGAGGATAGAAGAGATGGCGAGACGTCCGGAAACGGATGGCCCGTCTTTTTTCCTGCTTCCAAAGAGCAGAAAGGACAGCAGCGTAAAAAGGGCGGAGCCGGCCTCTCCGGCCACCAGACCGGCCACAGCCGCCAGGACCGTCACCGGCCTCCCCTGCTCCTCCCAGATCCTGGCAATGAGAAAGACGGTGAAGATGCGGATGCACTGCTCCACCATCTGGGAAAGGGCCGGGACCTGTACCTTTTCTTTTCCGTAATACCAGCCGCATAAGCAGGCGTGGACGGACGTGCACGGAATGGCCAGGGCCATGGCCGGGAGCAGGGGCGCGCACCGGGGCTCCATCAGCACCTGGGACGCCAGGAAGCCGGAGAAGCGGATGATGACGGCAGCCAGTCCCAGGGCCAGGGAAAAGGAGATGATAAATCCGGTAAAGAGGGTCCTTCCAGCTCGGTCCCGGTCGGCAGCGGTGAAACGGGAGATGGCCGTCTGGATGGAACCGGCGCAGATGGAAAAACAGATGCCGTAGATGGGAAAGACCATCTGGTAAACGCCCAGGCCCTCGGCTCCGATGGTGCGGGACAGGAAGATACGGTAAAAGAATCCCAGGATCCTGGAGGCAATGCCGGTGAGGGTAAGGAGGAGAGCTCCGGCCGCCAGGGTATGGTTTTTGAAATAAGAGTGCATGGGGCGCTCCGCGAGGAGAAGATTTGCCACAGTATATGTGAAAATGATTCTCGATATTATTATTTTTTTCTTAAATCTGCCAATATCAGTTGAAAAAACCAGAGAGTATCATATATAATGTAGGATAGCCTCCGGAAACGGGGGCAGAAATAAAAAATATAGAGTAGATGAGGCTTTTAACCTGTATTTACGGAAAGGCGGATTTATGAAGAAGGTAATTTATCTTGACAACGCAGCCACCACCCGGGTGCGCCCGGAGGTCGTGGAGGCTATGCTCCCGTATTTTACGGAGCACTATGGAAATCCCTCTTCGGTGTACGATTTTTCCACACCGTGCAAAAAGGCAATGGCCCACACAAGAGAAGTGATCGCAGGATCCCTGGGTGCCAGTGAAAATGAGATCTATTTCACCAACGGCGGCACCGAAGCCGATAACTGGGCGTTAAAGGCGGCGGCTGAGGCCTACGCTTCCAAGGGGAAACACATTATCACAACACAGATCGAGCACCATGCTGTCCTCCACACCGGCCAGTATCTGGAAAAGCTGGGATATGAGGTAACGTATCTTCCGGTGGATGAGAACGGAGTTGTCAGCGTGGACGCGTTAAAAAAGGCGGTCCGTCCGGATACGATCCTGATCTCCGTGATGTTCGCCAATAATGAGATCGGTACCATCGAGCCCATCCGGGAGATCGGCGAAGTGGCAAAGGAGTACGGCATCCTGTTCCATACGGACGCGGTCCAGGCCTACTGCCACGAGCCCATCAACGTGGATGAGCTTCATATCGACATGCTCAGCGCCAGCGCCCACAAGTTCAACGGCCCCAAGGGCGTGGGCTTTCTTTATATCCGGAAGGGGCTGAAGCTTCGATCCTTTATCCACGGCGGCGCACAGGAGAGAAAGCGCCGGGCCGGTACGGAAAACGTGCCGGGGATCGTGGGGCTTGGAAAGGCTGTGGAGCTTTCCCTGGCTTCCATGAAAGAAAATAAGAAAAAAGAGACAGAGCTCCGGGATCATCTGATCCATAGGGTCATGACGGAGATCCCTTATGTACGGCTCAACGGCCACCCGTCCCAGAGACTGTCCAACAATGCCAACTTCTCGTTCCAGTTTATTGAAGGAGAATCTCTTCTGATCATGTTAGACATGGCCGGGATCTGCGGCTCCTCCGGTTCGGCATGCACCTCCGGGTCCCTGGATCCGTCCCATGTGCTTTTAGCCATCGGACTGCCCCATGAGATCGCCCACGGCTCCCTCCGTCTGACCTTAGGGGAAGAGACCACCATGGAGGATATCGACTATACGGTGGACCAGCTGAAACGGATCGTGGAGCGGCTCCGCTCCATGTCGCCCCTTTACGAGGACTTTGTAAAGAGCAGAGAAAAGAAGGAAAACCAGTAAAACAGGAGAGAAAAGGAGAAAATATATGTATTCAGATAAAGTAATGGACCATTTTGAGCACCCGAGAAACGTGGGAGAGATCGAAAACGCCAGCGGCGTGGGAACTGTGGGAAATGCCAAATGCGGAGATATCATGCGGATCTACTTAGATATCGATGATGCGACCCATATGATCCGGGACTGCAAATTCAAGACCTTTGGCTGCGGTGCGGCTGTGGCCACCAGCAGCATGGCCACCGAAATGGTAAAGGGAAAGACCATCGAGGAGGCCATGCAGGTGACCAATAAGGCGGTGATGGAGGCTCTGGACGGTCTTCCGCCGGTGAAGGTACACTGCTCCCTGCTGGCAGAGGAGGCGATCCATGCGGCCCTGTGGGATTATGCGGAGAAGCACGGAATCAAGATCCAGGGTCTGGAAAAGCCCAAGTCTGATATCAGCGAGCACGATGAGGACGAGGAATATTAAGGAATGGGAAAAAAGGTAGTAGTAGGCATGTCCGGCGGCGTCGATTCTTCGGTCGCCGCCTGCCTTTTAAAGAAGCAGGGCTACGATGTGATCGGAGTGACCATGCAGATCTGGCAGGATGAGGATCCGGAGGAGACAGCGGAAAACGGGGGCTGCTGCGGCCTGACCGCCGTGGAGGACGCCCGGAAGGTGGCCTGGAGCCTGGGGATCCCGTATTATGTGATGAATTTCCGGAAGGAATTCAAGGCTGCGGTGATGGATTACTTTGTGGATGAGTATCTTCACGGGAGGACGCCCAATCCATGCATTGCCTGCAATCGGTATGTGAAATGGGAGGCCCTTTTGTCCAGGAGCCTGGAGATCGGGGCGGATTATATCGCCACGGGCCATTATGCCCGGATCCTTAAGCTGCCCAACGGCCGGTATACGGTGAGGAATTCCGTGACGGCCCAGAAGGACCAGACGTATGCCCTTTATAACCTGACCCAGGACCAGCTTGCGCGGACTCTGATGCCGGTGGGGGACTTCACAAAAGAGGAGATCCGCCAGATGGCAGAGGACATGGGGCTTCCCGTGGCAAAGAAAAAGGACAGCATGGATATATGCTTTATCCCGGATAACGACTACGCGGCCTTCATCCAGCGGTCAGCCGGAGAGGTGCCGGGAGCCGGAAACTTTGTGGATAAGGAAGGGAAAATCCTGGGACGCCACAAGGGGATCACCCACTATACGGTGGGCCAGAGAAAGGGACTGAACCTTTCCATGGGCCATCCCGTATTCGTCACCGGGATCCGTCCGGAAACCAACGAGGTGGTCATCGGGGAAGGGGACGATGTGTTTTCCGATTTCCTGGTCTGCGGCGGGCTCAACTGGATGGCGGAGGACGGCCTTCACGGCGAGGAGTGCCGAGTCATGGCCAAGATCCGTTACAGCCATAAGGGCGCGCCCTGCCTGATCCGGGAACGGGAGGACGGGACCGTGGAATGCCAGTTTGAAACGCCCCAGCGGGCCATCACCCCGGGACAGGCCGTGGTATTTTATGAAAATGATCATATATTCGGAGGAGGGACCATCCTGTGAAAGAACGTATAAAAGGGCGGAAACTCCTCCGCCTGTTTCTGGTGTGTGTCCTGGGGACGGCTCTTCTTTCCGGCTGCGGCGGCATGAACCGGTACCAGACCATGGAGCTGGAAACAGAAACGGAAGCGGCTTCCGGGACAGAGGATATGGCCGTCATCACCATGGGAGAGACAGCGGCAGAAGAGGACGGGACAGAGGCCGGGGAGAGCAGCCCGGAGGAAGCGGCAGCAGCAGAACCGGAGACGGAAAAGTACCAGCCTGTGGATGAGACCGTGGTGGTAAAGGCGGACCTTTTAAATGTGAGAAAAGAGGACCGGGCCGACGCCAGGATCTACGTCCAGTTAAAGAATGGGGAAAAGCTCCGGCGGATTGGCTATAACGAAGAGTGGAGCCAGGTGGAGTATGACGGCAAGACCGCCTATGTGGCCTCGGATCTGGTAGAGGTATGGGTGGAGGAGACGGATGCCCCGGAAGCAGAACCCCAGACGGCAAAAGACAGTTCTGCGGAACCCCAGGCGGGGCCGGAGGGCGCACCCGGAAGCTCCGGGGAAGATCCCCAGCCGGCGGCGGACGGAGCCGGAGCGGTTCCGGCAGATGCATCCGGCCGGGCGGCTGAGGCCCAGGCAGAGGTGCCCTGGAATGGCCATACGGTGGCCATTGACGCCGGACACCAGGCCAAGCCCAATGCAGAAAAGGAGCCCATCGGCCCAGGCTCTGAAACCATGAAGGCCAAAATGCCCCAGGGCGGCGTGGGGGCCGTATCCGGCGTAAAGGAATATGAGCTGACCCTGACGCTGGCAAAAAAGCTGGAGAAGGAGCTGAAGGCCAGGGGCTACCATACGGTGATGATCCGTACCGGACATGACGTAAACTTAAGCAATTCCCAGCGGTCAGCTATGGCCAACGACAGTGAGGCGGAGATCTTCATCCGGCTCCATGCCAATTCCATGGAAAACTCCAGCGTATACGGCGCTCTGGGGATGTGTATGACGGCCCAGAACCCCTATAACGCGGAGCTCCACGACCAGAGCTACCGGCTGGCCAAGTCCATCATCGACAACATCTGCGCCCAGACGGGAACGAAAAACCGCGGGGTCCAGGAGGTGGACAATTCCGGCGAGATCAACTGGAGCCAGATCCCGGTGGCTGTGGTGGAAGCGGGATTTTTAAGCAATCCCGACGAGGACCGGTGGCTTCAGGACGAAAGCTACCAGGATAAGCTGGTGGCCGGGATCGCGGCGGCTGTGGATTCGTATTTCGGGGGAGCTGCAGAATAAAAAATGAAAAAAATTCGATTTTCCACTACACAAAAGAAGAAATATCGTGTATAATAGGGAACAGCGGTCTGGAGACTCCGGGCCGTCTGTCCCATAAGTATACGGAGACGTAGCGAAGCGGTCGTAACGCGGCGCACTCGAAATGCGTTTGCCGGCTAATACCCGGCACGTGGGTTCGAATCCCACCGTCTCCGCTGAAGCCCTTGAAGATCAAGGGCTTTTTTATTTGCAATATGGAAAAGCCTTCCCTAATTGGGATACATACCGGATGCTGTGTGCAGCTCCATGCCGTCTCCAATGAGGACTGCGGCAGCTGCCTGCCAGCTCCAGGCGATGGGCTGAGGGGCAGACCGGCTGCCAGGGATGAAAGTTCATTCTGCATATACCTATATGGGGTACAAATGGAATTTTTGGGTATAAAACAGTGTTTTTTTATCCAATACCCAAAAAATCGGGAGATTTTGGGCATAGAAGGGAAGGTTTATGCGCTGCTGTCCAAAAATCTGGATCTTTAGGAAAATCCGGCGGTTTTCCCCGGAATTTTGGGTATATCTGGAAAAAACTGCCGTATATGCCCAAAGCTCTGGAAGTGTGGCTAAGGCTTTTGGGTATACAGAAAGGGAAAAAGCTGCCATATATGCCCAAAGCCCTGGGGCCAGGCCGCCGCCAGGGCCGGATGCTGAGAATTTCACGCTCCAGAACCGATCCCGACACAGCCATTATGTATCGGAAAACAGAACCTGCAAAAACAGCTATGACAGCCGCCAATCGGCACCGTCATAGCTGTTTTTATGGGGTATCAGTCCAGGATCCGGAAGAAATCCACGGTCCGCTGGATCTTTTTCATCAGTGTGTCGAACATCTGGGGAGTTAAGGACTGGGCTCCGTCGCAGAGAGCCTTCTCCGGATCATTATGGACCTCGATCATCAGACCGTCGGCTCCGGCGGCAATGGCTGCCAGGGCCAGGGGCTCTACCATGAATCGGATCCCGGATGCATGGCTGGGATCCACGATCACCGGCAGATGGGTCTTCTGCTTTAACATGGGAATGGCGGAGATATCCAGGGTATTTCTGGTGGAGGTCTCAAAGGTGCGGATTCCCCGCTCGCAGAGGATGACGTTTTCGTTTCCTCCGGCCATGATGTACTCGGCGCTCATTAAAAGCTCGTCCAGGGTGTTGGCCAGGCCGCGCTTTAAAAGGATGGGCTTCCGGATCTTTCCCAGCTCCTTTAAAAGCTCGAAGTTCTGCATATTCCTGGCTCCCACCTGGATCACGTCCACATCTTCAAAAAGAGGAAGGTGCTCGGCGCTCATGATCTCTGTGACCACTGGGAGTCCCGTGGCTTTTTTGGCCTCCAGAAGAAGATCCAGGCCCTGCTCATGGAGTCCCTGGAAGGCATAGGGGGAAGTCCTGGGCTTGAAGGCCCCGCCCCGTAAAAGGCGGGCTCCGGAGCGCTTCACATCCTCGGCCACCTGGGTGATCTGCTCTCTGGTCTCGATGGAGCATGGACCGGCGATGACCTGGAAGTGCCCGCCGCCGATCTTCTGGCCGCAGACATCCACAACCGTATTTTCCGGGTGCATGGACCGGCTGGCCTTTTTATAGGGCTCCCGGATCCGGCGTACATCCTCTACCACGTCCATGGCCTTCAGCCAGTCCTCATGGATCGATGTGGTGTCGCCGATGAGGCCGATGAGGGAGGTCTGGGTTCCCTGGGAAAGATGGAGCTTAAAGCCCTTGTGTTCAAGCTCCTGCTTCAGGATTTCTACTTTCTCCGGATTGGCATTTTGTTTTAAGATAATGATCATATTCGTTTTCCTCCTGGTTGAAATTCCTATGACATGAAAAAACCGGCGTCTGCTGGGAATGCAAACACCGGCTCCTGGTTTTCGGAAATCTTTAAGAGAAATCGGGAGAGGTTTGTTTTCCGCAGCAAAAGCAGTCCGCGCTATAATAATAACCCGGAAAAGAATAGAAGAAATAATAAGAAGCGTTCCATGCGGTATTCTTCATGATCTGCTGCGTCCTTTCTGAAATCTCATGTTCTGGAAACCATCATACAGCGGATGGTCCCTTTTGTCAACAGAAAATTTAATTGTTTAAAGCGTAACGGTTTTAAGTGAGAGAGACCATCCTGGAAACAATATCCACACACTTCTGGATCCCCAGCCGTCCGCTGTTTAAGCAAAGATCGTAATTCTTCGGCTTTCCCCATTCATTGCCGCTGTAATACTGGTAGTAATCCCGGCGCTTCTGGTCGATGGTACGGATCCTTGCTTCCATTTTTTTTACATCCACGGTCTCATCCTGTTCCAGGGAGAGCAGCCGTTCCACCCGCTTTTTTAAGCTGGAGCAGATGAACACGGAGAACGAGTCTTCCACGATCACGTCCGAGCAGCGTCCGATGATGACACAGGGGCCCAGACTGGCCATTTTTTTGATGATCCGGGACTGGATCACAAAGAGCTGGTCAGAAACGGGCACCTCATAGGTGGAAGAGAAGGGATCGATCACAGCGTACTGGTAGTCGATCCGTTCTTTATGGCCGATCACTTCATCATTGGCATGGAAGATTTCCTCAGAGATATTGCTGTCTTCGGCGGCCATGGAGATGATCTCTTTATCATAAAAAGGAATCCCCAGCTTTTTTGCAAGGCGGTAGCCGATCTCCCGTCCGCCGCTGCCGAATTCCCGGCTGATGGATATGACTTTGCTCATAATTTTGCCTCCCTTTTTGATATAGTATCCCTATCATACCATACTTTCTGCCAATTTCCAACAATTCTCTTTTTTTTCCAGAGGTATTCGTGTATCATAGGAGGAAAAACAGGAGGTGTACTATGACTCTGACCCAGCTTCGCTATGTGATCGCCGCCGCCGACACAGGCTCCATGAACGAGGCGGCAAAAAAGCTCTTTATTTCCCAGCCCAGTCTGTCCCAGGCCCTCAGAGAGCTGGAAAAGGAGATCGGGATCGAGATATTTTTAAGAAATAACCGGGGCGTGATCCTGACAGAGGAGGGCAAAGAGTTCCTGGGATACGCAAGGCAGGTGACAGAGCAGTATGAGCTGATGGAGTCCCGGTACGTGGAAAAGAAGGACGTGAAGAAGAAATTTGCCGTCAGCATGCAGCATTATACCTTTGCGGTCAGTGCCTTCATCGGGATGGTGAAGCAGTTTGGCATGGAGGAATACGAGTTTGCAGTGCGGGAGACCACTACCTATGAAGTGATCGAGGATGTGAAAAACTTCCGGAGCGAGATCGGGATCCTTTATGTCAATGAATTCAATAAGCGGGTGCTTTATAAGTTGTTTTCCACCATGGATCTGGAATTTGAGCTGCTGATGGACTGCGGCGTATATGTATATATGTGGAAGGGCCATCCCCTGGCGGGGAGAACGAGGATCTCCATGGAGGACCTGGAGCCGTATCCCTGCCTTTCCTTTGAGCAGGGCCAGTATAATTCCTTCTATTTTGCGGAGGAGGTCCTCAGTACCTATGATTACAAACGCTCCATTAAGGTCAGCGACCGGGCCACCATTTTAAACCTGATGGTGGGTCTCTGCGGCTATACCCTTTGCTCCGGCATCATCTGTGAGGAGCTCAACGGCTCCGATTACTGTGCAGTCCTTCTGGAAGGGGAGGAGACCATGACCATCGGATATCTGAAACGGAAAGGGGCAGCCTTAAGTCCCCTGGGGCAGAAATATCTGGAGGAGCTGGAGAAGGTCCTGGTATAGAACAACTTGATATAGGAAAAACCTTTAACAAGACGTATTTTTTCTATATTAGACAGGGACGCATTTTTGTGATAGCATACCTTCATTACAGAAAATGACTAAAGGCAGGCAGAAGATATGAAGATCACAGAAATCTTATCCCAGGAAAAACCAGTTCTTTCCTTTGAAGTGTTCCCTCCCAAAAAAGAGAGCGCATATGAGACCGTGGAGCAGGCGGCGGTGGAGATCGCCAGGCTTTCCCCGTCGTTTATGAGCGTCACCTATGGGGCCGGCGGCGGCACCAGCCAGTATACGGCGGACCTGGCGGCCTGCCTGGCGAAAAAATACGGAGTCACGTCCATGGCCCATCTGACCTGTGTTTCCTCCACCAGGGAGCATGTGATGGGCGTGGTGGAACGGCTCAGGGAAAACGGGATCGAAAACATCCTGGCGCTCCGGGGGGATATCCCTTCGGACGGTCATGTGGAAAAGGATTACAGCCACGCCAGTGACCTGGCGGCAGAGCTGGCGGCCATGGGAGATTTCTGCATCGGCGGCGCCTGCTATCCAGAGGGCCATCCCGAATCGAAGAATAAAGCAGAGGACATCCGGTATCTGAAGGAAAAGGTGGACGCAGGCTGCAGCTTCCTGACGACCCAGATGTTTTTTGACAACGATCTGTTCTACAACTTCCTTTACAGGATCCGGGAGGCTGGGATCGCCGTGCCGGTGGTGGCCGGGATCATGCCGGTAACAAACGCAAAGCAGATGAAACGGATCCTCAGCATGTCCGGAACGGTCCTTCCCACCCGTTTTAAAATGCTGTTAGACAGGTTCGGGGACGATCCGGCGGCCATGAAGCAGGCGGGCGTCGCCTATGCCGTATCCCAGATCATCGATCTGGTGGCCAACGGGATCCATGCCATCCATATCTATTCCATGAACAAGCCGGATGTGGCGGAGCAGATCAAGAGCAGCTTATCGGAGATCCTGGTATGATGGAGGACGGGGTCCGCAGGAGCGAGGTGTTCCGGTATCTGGGATATGGGAACCGGGTCCCGGATGAGGAAACAGGAGAACTGGCAGAGGAATGTATAAAAGAGCTCCTGCGGGTATCAGAAGAGCGGATCTGTGTACGGGAGTTTCCGGTGACGGTGCGGGACGGGAGCCTGGACTGCGGCTGTTTCCAGACCTCCAGCAGAAGTCTTTTAAAGAACCTGGGCGGCTGCGCCCGGGTTCTTGTGATGGCGGCGACCCTGGGGACGGGAGTGGACCGGCTGCTCCTTAAGTACGGGAAGCTTTTTATGGCCAGGGCTGTGGTCATGCAGGCAGCAGCAGCGGCTCTGATCGAGGAGGTCTGTGACAGGAATTTTGAGTCCTGGCGAAAGGAATATGAGGAAAAGGGGCTTTACCTGCGGCCAAGATTTTCTCCGGGCTACGGAGATTTCCCGTTAAGCGTCCAGAAGGACCTTCTGGGAGGGCTGGAGGCCGGGAAGCGCCTGGGGATCACTCTGACAGAGGGAGGCCTTATGATGCCGTCCAAATCCGTGACGGCGGTGATCGGGATCAGTCCGGTAAAGGGCTTCTGCCGGACAGAAGGGTGCGAGGCATGTGAAAAAAAGGACTGTCCGTACAGGAGGAGCCTGGGACAGGGAAGGGAGACGTAAAGACAGATGGATATCAGGGATGAACTGAAGCGGAGGCGGATCTTTTTTGACGGAGGCATGGGGAGCATGCTCCAGGAACGGGGACTTCTGCCGGGAGAGCTGCCGGAGACATGGAACCTTTCTCATCCGGAGGCCGTGAAGGAGATCCACCTGGAATACTTAAGGGCCGGGGCCGATGTGGTGACAGCCAATACCTTTGGGGCCAACGGGTTCAAATATAAGAAAGACGAAGGATACAGCCTGGGATCCATTGTAACGGCGGGCGTTTCCCTGGCAAAGGAGGCTGTAAAGGAGGCCGGGCATGGATATGCGGCCCTGGATCTGGGGCCCACGGGGCGGCTTCTGGCCCCCTGCGGGGATCTGGATTTCGAGGATGCATGTAAGGCGTATAAAGAGGTGGTGGAGGCTGGAGTCCGGGCAGGAGCCGACCTGATCGTCATTGAGACCATGGGAGACAGCTATGAGTTAAAGGCAGCGGTGCTGGCAGCCAAGGAGGTCTCATCTCTTCCGGTGTTCGCCACAGTGACCCTGGACGAAAGGGGGAAAATGCTCACGGGAGGCACGGTGGAGACGGCGGCCGCCCTCCTGGAGGGACTGGGAGCGGATGTCATAGGCCTTAACTGCGGTCTGGGACCGGTCCAGCTGCTGCCGTTCATGAAGCATCTCAGAAGCGTCTCCTCCCTTCCTTTGATGGTAAATCCCAATGCCGGCCTTCCCAGGAGCGAGAACGGGCGGACCGTGTATGACATCGATGCCCGCGGCTTTGCCCAGGCCATGAAGGCCATGGCAGAATGCGGAGTTTCTGTCCTTGGCGGCTGCTGCGGAACCACGCCGGAGCATATCCGGAGACTTAGGGAGACCTGCGGCCCGCTTCCTCTGCTTCCAGTGGAAAAAAAGGACCGGACGGTGGTCTCCTCTTATGGACGGACGGTGATCCTGGGAGAAAGGCCCGTGATCATCGGAGAGCGGATCAATCCCACGGGAAAACCCAGGCTTAAACAGGCCCTAAAGGACCGGGATATGGCGTATATCCTGAACATGGCCGCCTCCCAGGAGGAGAATGGGGCGGATATCCTGGACGTGAACGTGGGGCTTCCCGGCATCGATGAGGCGGCAGTGATGACAGAGACCGTAAGAGAGCTCCAGAGCGTAACAGATCTGCCGCTGCAGATCGATACCTCAGACGTAAAGGCCATGGAGCAGGCCATGCGGATCTATAACGGAAAGCCTATGGTCAACTCTGTCAACGGAAAGAAGGAGGTCATGGAGGCGGTGTTCCCGCTGGTGCGGAAGTACGGAGGCGTGGTGGTGGCCCTGTGCCTGGATGAAAACGGGATCCCGGAAACGGCGGCCAGAAGGCTTGCAGTGGCGAAAAAGATTTACGAGACGGCGGCCTCCTACGGTATTGAGAAGAAGGATATCCTGGTGGATGCCTTGTGCATGGCTGTGAGCTCGGATAAGAACGGGGCCATGACCACCCTGGAGACCGTAAAACGGGTCAGGGAGGAGCTGGGAGGAAAAACCGTGCTGGGCGTATCCAACATTTCCTTTGGCCTTCCCATGAGAGAGCATATCAATTCTGCGTTCTTTCTGCTGGCGCTGGAAAATGGCCTGTCTGCGGCGATCATCAATCCTGGCCTCCCGGCCATGGCGGCCGCTTATAAGAGCTTCCTGGTCCTCCACGGGATGGATGAGAACTGCTCCGGCTATGTGGAAAAATACGGGCAGGAGGAGGCGGCCAGGAAGGCAGAGCAGGAGGCCCGGAAGGAAGCGGCGGCTGGAATGCGGAAAAACGGATCCCAGGGAACTGGGGAAACTGAAGGATCCGGAGTTCCCCATGGTCCGGCAGCGCTGGAGGGAGATCCGGCAGAGACTCCTTTAAAGCGCAGCATAAAGAAGGGGATGATCCAGGCGGCTGAAACGGCAGCACGGAACGCCCTTCTTTCAGCAGACGCCCTAACTGTCATAAACCGGGAGATGATCCCAGCTCTGGACGAGGTGGGAAAGGGCTTTGAGGCCGGAACTGTGTTCCTGCCGCAGCTTTTAATGAGCGCAGAGGCTGCCCGGGCTGCTTTTGGGATCATGAAGGAAAAGATGACAAAAGACGGAGTGGAGCGGGAGAATCGGGGCACGGTGATCCTGGCCACAGTCAAGGGAGATATCCACGATATCGGAAAAAACATCGTAAAGGTCCTGCTGGAAAATTATGGGTTCCAGGTGATGGATCTGGGGAGAGACGTGCCGCCGGAGATCATTGCTGCCGCTGCGGTGGAGGGCCATGTCCCTGTGGTGGGACTGAGCGCCCTTATGACAACCACGGTCCCTGCCATGGAGGAGACCATCCGGCTTTTAAGGGAAAAGGCCCCCTGGGCTAAAATCATGGTGGGCGGCGCGGTACTTACAGAGGAGTACGCCAATTCCATCGGCGCCGATGCGTATTGCAAAGATGCCATGGCATCCGTGAATTTTGCAGTCAAATATGTTAAAAAAATATAAAAAAACTAAAGATGAAGTAAAAATAATAAAGAAAAACCAATAAAAACAGATGGTAATAAATTGACATCATTTGTGCAACATGGTATATTAAATATGTAATCGATAAAATCTATACGGAAATGCAGATACATAGAAAAAAGGTATCCGAGGGGTAGGATACGGAAGGCTGCCTGGTGATCCAGACGCCGGAATATGCATTCCGCAGGGGGAGATTTTAAGATTTTATTGTGTACATATGTCCCCTATGGTCTGGGCTTCCAGACCAGCAGAGCCGTAAGGATTCCGGTCCCTGACCGGGATCACATTATGCAATAATAGGAGGAAATACTATGCAAGCATTAACTGACACCTTACTGCCTATCGTGAATACCATTAATGGATATCTGTCTGACTATATCCTGGTATTCCTTCTTATGGGAGCCGGCCTGTACTTCAGCTTCAAGACGAAATTCGTTCAGGTCCGCTGCTTTGGAGAAGGTATGAAGCGGGTATTCGGAAACCTGACTTTAAGCGGCAAGAAGCATGAGAGCGGAATGAGCTCCTTCCAGGCGCTGGCCACAGCCATCGCTGCCCAGGTTGGTACCGGCAATATCGTCGGCGCCTCTGGTGCGATCCTGACCGGCGGTCCCGGCGCTATTTTCTGGATGTGGATCATCGCGTTCTTCGGTATGGCGACCATTTATGCTGAGGCAGTTTTAGCCCAGAAGACACGTGTGAAAAATGAAGACGGACAGTATCTTGGCGGACCTGTTTACTACATCCGCACTGCTTTCCAGGGCAGCCTTGGAAAATTCCTGGCAGCCTTCTTCGCCATTGCCATCATCCTGGCTCTGGGCTTTACCGGCTGTATGGTACAGTCCAACTCCATCGGCTCTACTTTCAGCACAGCCTTTGGTGTTCCGTCCTGGATCGTTGGTATCATTTTAGTAGCAGTATGTGGATTTATTTTCGTTGGCGGCGTTCAGCGTCTTGCTTCCGTTACTGAAAAGCTGGTTCCCCTCATGGCGGCCGTATTCCTTCTGGGCGGCGTTGTTGTCCTGATCGCAAGGATCCAGTATGTTCCGGCAACTTTTGGGATGATCTTCAAATATGCCTTCCAGCCCCAGGCCATCGTCGGCGGTGCTTTTGGTACTGCATTAAAGGCAGCCATCAGCCAGGGTGCAAAGCGCGGCCTGTTCTCCAATGAGGCTGGTATGGGTTCCACACCCCACGCTCATGCTCTTGCAAATGTAAAAGAGCCCCACGAGCAGGGCTGTGTGGCTATGATCGGTGTTTTCATCGATACCTTCGTAGTTCTGACTTTAAACTCCCTGGTTGTTATCTGTACGCTTTACACTCCTGACGGCCCCTTAGCAGCAGGCTATACCGGAGAGGTTGTAAATGTGCTTAACAACACGAACCTGGCCCAGAGTGCCTTCGGCGTTGTGTTTGGCGCAGATCTGGGAGCGAAATTCGTGGCAGTCGCCCTGTTCTTCTTTGCGTTCTCCACGATCCTCGGATGGAATATGTTCGGTAAGGTAAATACGGAGTACCTGTTTGGCAAGAAGGGCGTGACCGTTTATACGATCATTTCTTTGATTTTCATCTTCCTGGGAACCACCACCTCTTCTGATCTGGTATGGGCTCTGTCCGATATGTTCAACCAGCTCATGGTTCTTCCCAACGTCATCGGTCTCGTTGGCTGTACAGCCCTCGTAGTATCCCTGACAAAATTCAAAAAATAAGACTGGAAATCCCCCCCGATATGAAAAAAGGCCTTTCGCTGTATGGTGCAGCGGGAGGCCTTTTTATGGGCTGGAAGTTACAGAGAAACCCAGGATGGGAGACAGGCTGGAAAGAGCAGATGAAAAAACCCCTTATAGTTATTGGATCTTTCAACAACTATAAGAGGTCTGATACAGCAGATAACGGGAGTCGAACCCGCCTTTCCAGCTTGGGAAGCTAGCGTTCTACCGATGAACCATATCTGCAAAAAGAAAAAATGGAGCATATGGGATTCGAACCCACGACCTTTTGAATGCCATTCAAACGCGCTCCCAACTGCGCTAATGCCCCAGTGCCTATATACTACCACAAAAGGATCATTTACACAAGCCCTTTTTTGAAAAAATTTAATTATGTTGCTTTCTTTCTGGTCAAAGGGGGAAACTCCATCCATTCAGGCACATATGCTATCCTAACATCCTTTATTGTGAGGCAGACATGGCACAAGGTTATCTGCAGGTAGATGTGGTTTCAGATACAAATAATTTTCCGATCACAGATGCCAGCATCTCCATATCAAAGACAGAGACGCCGGAGGAGATTCTGGAGGAAGTGAGGACAGACAGCTCCGGCCAGACAGAAAATGTGGCTCTGGAAGCCCCTCCGGCGGAGCTTAGCCTGGCTCCGTCCGGGGAGAGGCCTTACGCAGAATATACGATCCGCATCACAGCGCCGGGATACGAACCTCTGGTGATCTCCGGAACAGAGATCCTGGCAGACGCCACAGCGATCCAGCCGGCCAGGATGATCCCGGCGGCGGATCTTGGAGGAGAAGAGGATATTACGATCCCCGATCACACTTTATACGGAAATTATCCGCCTAAGATCGCAGAGAGTGAGATCAAGCCTGTGACCGGAAGCGGTGAGATCGTCCTTTCCCGGGTAGTGGTCCCCCAGACGGTGATCGTCCATGACGGTGTCCCCACCAACGCATCGGCCCCCGACTATTACGTTCCATACAGGGATTATATTAAAAATGTAGCGTCCAGTGAGATCTATGCCACCTGGCCAAAATCATCCATAACAGCCAATGTGCTGGCCATCATGTCCTTTACCCTGAATCGTGTATACACGGAATGGTACAGGAACCAGGGATACGATTTTACCATTACCTCGTCCACCGCCTATGACCATAAATGGATCTATGGCCGCAACATCTATGAATCCATTTCTGTTGTGGTGGATGATATTTTTGACAATTATCTGTCCAGGCCGGAGGTGAAGCAGCCGATCCTGACCCAGTACTGCGATGGGAGACAGGTGACGTGTCCGGGGTGGATGACCTTTTTGTTTTTGCGTATACACGTCAAAAAAGCTAGGTTTTATGCGGGTTTGCGGGGATCCTGCTCCCGGCTCTGTTCTTTTAAATAATAGAAAACATCGATGTGCATGGTATCTTTGTGGAAAACGATCCGGTCTACGATGCTGCGGAGAGCGACATTTTTCTGGAGAGCAGAAAAGTGGTCAGACCGCAGTATATCGGTAACGGACCGGATGTGATCCAGCATCTGCCTTTCCTGGCTTTTACTGTCTGCACTTTCCTCCGGTCCGGCCGCTTCCAGCTGCTTTAAGGATTCGGCCAGGGTCTCCCGCTCCTTCTGGATCAGGAGTTTATTCTGCTTGTACTCCTCCAGGGAGTCGATCCCGTCCATATAGGCTGCCTTCGCCCGCTTCTCCTTCAGTTCCAGCCGGTCTACCATATTTTTCAGCAGCTCCATTTCATGGCTGTCCTCAGCTTTTACCACGGACTTAACCTCATAATCGACGGTTCCGGCCTCCAGGACCTCCTGTAGGGCGTTCAATACCGCTGCGGCGATATCTTTTTCAGTGACATAGTGGCTGACCCGGCATTTGCCTTTCAGATAGCCATAGCACTGGAAAGAATAATGGTCTCCGGACTTTGTGTGACGTACACAGGAGGAGAGAGTACGGCCGCAGGCAGAGCATTTGAGCATACCGGAGAGCCAGTGCTTTGTCACTTCGGCCGGTTTTGCGTTTTTCGGCCGGTACTCGGACTCGAACCGGAGCATCGCCTGGTTATACAGCTCCTCGGATATGATCGCCGGGTGGGTCCCCTTGGTCACGATCCACTCAGACCGGTCCCGGATCTCATTGGTCTCGTTGCAGGTCCGGTTCCACCGGACGATCCCGGCATAGGCAGGATTCTGGAGGATATATTCCAGGGACCTTTTTTCAAAGGGCTTTCCCTGGCTGGTTTTAAGGCCGAGACTATTCAGATACCGGGTCAGGGCAAAGATGCTCATCTTGTGGTTTACATACCGGTCAAAGATCATCCGGACAATTTCCGCCTCCTCCGGAACAATTTCCGGGGTCGCATTGTGGTACGGGATCCGGTATCCCAGGGGCGGGCGGCACTGGTACCCTCCATTCTGGGCCTTGGTCTTCATGCCGCGGGTGACATCCTGGGCCAGATTGTAAGAGTAAAACTCATCCTGCCATTCGATGATCATTTCGATCAGACGGCCGTACATACCATCCAGCACTGGTTCCGAGATGCTGATCACATCGATGCCCAGCTTTTTCCGCAGCATTCCCTTGTAGAAGGTGCTTTCATCCTGATTCCTGGCAAATCTGGAAAATTTCCAGACCAGGATACAGTCAAAGGGCTTTGGGGTAGTCTTGGCAGTGGCAATCATCCGCTGGAATTCCGGCCGGTTGTCGGCCTTTTTCCCGCTCCGTCCCTCGGATTCCATGAAGATATATTCTTTCGGGATCACGATCCGGCTGCTCTTGGCATACTGGACAATGGACTCCAGCTGGGACTCCGGGCTCAGGTCCATCTGGCCGTCAGTGCTGACCCGGATATAGGCGGCACCGACTTTAAGGGCAGTAGTGCTTGTCATTACATCATCTCCTCGTATAGATTGTATGGGTGTTGGGTATAAAAAATACGCCCCTTGCCAGAGCGCTCCGGAGATGATATAATCTAGGTGGTTAATCTGATATATCTTTCCGGGTGCGACCTGGTAAGAGAAATCTATGGAAGCCGTCTGGTGCTGGTAACACCAGGCGGTTTTCCTGTTTGGTTTGACAAAAAGGTTCGGGTGACATATAATATACTTAACAAGACAGCCGGAAGATAGATTAAGCCTATCCGTCCTGGCGAATTATAACAACTTTAGTAAGTCGCCCATCCGGCCAAGGAGCAGGGCGGCTTACTTATTTTTCAGATTCAGAATTGCTACGATCAAGCTGGCTGTTGCCAGAATTACCATGAATTCCTCATATGTACTCATAAGCATCATCCTTCCTGTCAAGACTCAGGACGGATGGCATGCACGCCCTCCCGGCTGCCCGGGTAAGTATATTATATTGTCAAGGTGCGGCCATTGGGGGCCTGGTGGGACGAGGTGTTGTTTTCTTATTTGACAAAAAGGTCCAGGTGACATATAATATACTTAACAAGACAGCCGGTGGGTGAATGCACCTCACCCGTCCCGGTGAACATCAGATTAAAAAATAGTCGTCAGCTTTCCAGGGCAGGACGGCTATTTTTTATGGGTATAGTTCAGAATGGCTACGATCAGCATGGCAACGCCCAGGATGATCTGGAATTCCTCATATGTACTCATAAGGCACCACCCCTTTCCGCAAGACTCGGAACGGGATGGGAGCACGTCCCCCGGCTGCCCGGGTAAGTATATTATATTGTCAAGGTGCGGCCTCTGCGGCGGGGCAGGGGCGGTTTTCTCATTTGACAAAAAGGTCCAGATGACATATAATATACTTAACAAGAGAACCAAAAGCTGGGTGAAGTCCAGCCGCCGGCGAGAGTAATTTGCTAAAAGTAGCGCCTTATCTTACCAGGACAGGGGCGCTACTTTTTGTGTCTGCTGAGAGTAACAACAAGAGTAACGATGGAACAGATCATGCTCACGAACGCGAACAGATCACTGTATGTAACCATACACACCAGCTCCTTTCTGAAAAGTCCGGAAGCTGGAGTATCGCCCCTTCGGTTCCCCGGGTAAGTATATTATATTGTCAATGGGGTGCCCCTGCAACGGGACCAGGTGAGCCGAAAGGAACCGGCAGTACTAACAGTAATAGGTGATTTCGCCGAAATGTTCGACCCACTGCTGAATAATCTCATCACTGTTGGCTTCAATCATTCTCATGATACTCCGTAAAACCTTAAACGGAAGGTCTGCGGAATTTTTTGCGAGGAGAGTTTTCCCAGTACTGGTGATCCATACTTTGGTTCCGGCAGCAGTCGCGCGTCCTTCTGCAATATGGACATGGATCGGTTCAAGAGGTTTTCCTTCGTTGGACCAGAAGTAAACAGTATAGGAGCCGATCTTAAATATTTGAGGCATTTTCAAATCCTCCCTCCTGCGAAAATTCTATGATCAGGTGGGCATTGTTCCGAAGGAGGTGCTTAAAATATTCCATTTCCAGAGTCGAGTAACCGGATACATTTTCCCAGGTGTAGTCCGGAAGATAGCAGGTAGCGTTCCGGAAGCCGCCATTGTCATCCGGGGTCTCAAAATACACCTTAACGCGTCCGTCCGGCTTCATTTCAGAGTGGGTGATCTCTGTGTCATCGTTTAAGGTCATGTATGGGTACATCATAATAAACATTTCCTTTCTGCTACATTGCATTTTCTATATCATCAGCGTTTTCTTATTCCATTTTTTCATACACAGCCAGATACGGTTCAAACATAATCACATAATTATCTATGGCCGCATACGTCCCGTATATCTGGCGGTAATATTCCAGGGCCTCAGTCAGGGTGTCTTCAGACACGTTTAAGAAATCAGCCACTTCAAACCGGTTCCTGCAGCCATGGTGGTAAGCCTGTATGATACCGATCAGCCCGATCCGCTTATTATAAGACCACAGGCGGGCGGAATGCTCCTGCTTTCGGGAGTGCGTGTTATTGGAATCAATGATCCGGCCGACACCCGTGTGGTAATGGCCCATTTCTTCGGCCAGGACGTCTGCTTTCTTCGCAAGTGTAGGGATATTTTTCCGGATCGCGATCCGCTTTCCTTTAATGCGGCCGTCGGAGCCGGCCAGCGGTTTTTCTCGGACGATGAGGCCCTCGGAATCCGCCTCGATCAAAAGTTCTTCATACGTCATTCTACGTTACACCTCTTTTACAGACATAGCGTATTTTATGCAAATAAACGGGCCTCGACCTGTTCGATGTCCAGGACCTCCGGGCAGTCGCGGAGCGTGTCCGGGCAGATATCGATGCAGTTGATGCCATCCATGCATCCGGACAGGTCCCATGCCAGGGTATCATTTAAAATCGTGCATGTGCTTTTAAATGTCTCTATATCCTGGATCCGGCTGAAGATCCCGCCTTTCGCAATCAGCGGAGCGGCATCATAGAGCCGCACGGTATTGTCGTCCATATAGACATACACCTTGTAATCATCGGTAGGAATAACCTGGATTACTTCTGGCAGCATAAAAATGCCTCCTTTCTATTACCTTAATGGATCAATCGCTCTGACGTTTCCGGTTCCTTTTTCTATTTCATTCCAGTTTTCCAGAAGCTCTTCCTGGTGGATAATGGCCCAGGCTGTTACGAGCTTCAGCTGACGATTGGGGAGAGCTCCTTTTATAACTTTGGCGGAGCGGATATCAATTTCCGCCTTCTGGCCATTATATTCTGCGTGAAAATGAGGCGGTCTGTGTTCGTCATAGTACATGGTGATTCTTATACTGAAAAATCTTGAAATTTCTGGCATGATTGCCTCCTTTTATTTCCATTCATCATCATTATCCATAATGTCATCATCTTTCTTTACCAGATCCGGGGTAACATCGATGTCGGTACGGTCATGGGCGGCCTCGGGTATCAAATGAGACTGTTCTTCTTCCATCCGCTGGATGGCAAGGAGATTATCGGAGTAATTAATGACCTTTTTCTTATTTATATCAGAAAGTTGTCCATAGTTGTCTATCAGTTTTCGACCGGAAATACGAAAGATAGCACAAAGCTTCGGGTTTTCGTTGAGTTCCTGCGCGATTACGCGGACTTCACTGCTGAGCTGATACGAATCTTCTACTGTCGTTGAATCATCACTCCCGATAATATCAGTTTTTTTGCATCGAAGGGCAGAACTTATCTTTTCTACCATCCCCATTTTAGGTTCAGTCCTATTTATTTCCCATGACGATACTGTTTTATCACTTACACCGAGCATTTCGGCCAATTCTGTCTGTTTTAGATTCCTATATTCTCGCCATTTTTTGATATTCTCTCCGATACTCATAAGTACACCGCCTTTCTGATTATCATTATATGCGTTTTGTAGGACGATGTCAAATAAAATATGCAAAATGTAGAAAAAACTATTGACACACTACAAAACGTGGAGTATACTACAGATAATCTACAAAACGTAGGAGGTGAAAGCAATGGGTCTTTCAGTGAAGCAGTGGAGGCTGGCAAAAGGGATATCACAGACAGAAATGGCAATGAAGTGCGGAGTACATAGAAATACATATGCCGCATGGGAAGAGAATCCAGATGATATTTCGGTAGGTAATGCAAAGATTATTGCAAAGGCTTTAGGTGAAAGTGTAGATACAATTTTTTTTAAGAATGAATCTACAAAATGTAGATAACGAACAGAGATGTGATGGGATACGGGAGTATCTGATGGAAAGTGTTCCGGATGAGAAGAGAGCGTAACCATCGGGGAGCTGCGGAGTAGGGAGGTGAGAGAAATGGTTAGTAGAAGAAGGCAAATGCAGTTTGAAAGAGTTGGAATGGACCTGGAAAAAGTAAAACACAAAGTCCAAAAAATTATAGACGAATGTGTAGCGGAAAATTTTACAATGCGAGAGAGTAGGCTTCTCGCAAAAGAATTAGACTACGCATTGGATCAAATAGAAATGCGTAGTCTGGATTCTGAGATTTCTAAGTTTACAAATTCTGTTACTGATTAAGGCTTTCGTTGTCACGCAAAATGTAATTATGTACAGAATCGTAGGTATTGGCGTAGATTTGAGCAGCAGTGTTAACCTTCTGATAAAAAGCAGAACTGTCAAGGTCAAAATCAGAAGTTGTATTCAAAAGTTTTGAATATTGCTGGACAAAAGCTATAGCGATATTGTGAGCAGCAAGCTCAGCGTTGATTTTTTGCATAAAAATCTCCTTTCGTTTGTACTCGGCCTGGCAGGGCCTGTAAAAAGAGTATATAACGGGTAAGAGAATAAGACAATACCAAGAAGATGAGTGGTGAATAGTAATAGCACGGAAATAAGGCCTGTGGCAAGGCGGAGACTGGAGGTGAACCAATGAACGGTAACAAACTTCTTATTGTTTCTGTTATTGCATTGATACTGTCACTCAAAGGGAGTGCGATAGTCCTGGATTTTTCCCATCCACGCCCGTGGATTGGACTGGTTATGCAGATACTGGGGCAGATGCTAGGTGTTTTTGTCCTTGTTTCGATAGTTATCAAATTCGTATAAGTCTTTTTGCATGGCAAGTATTGCATTGGCTTGAACATTTCCGATGATTTCGGAAGGTACGTTTTCAATCAGTGCTTGACCGTAGAGAGCGATTGCTGCCTGTGTTTCTGGGGTAGAAAGAAGAAGGGCAGCAGCTGACATATGATCAAAGTTTTTTAAAACCTGGGAATCCGAGGAAGGAAGGTCAATGGTAGCTTCCATAAAATCATGATAAGCCTTTAATTTTGCATTAAAAAAGAGATCAATGGTTTTTATCTTGTATTGGTAGCGAACTTGGATATAAGCAGATACAGCTGGTGCAATGATAGCTGAAATCGCAGTAATGGAACAAGCAATAATAGTAATAGCAGAATCAGAAATATTCATAAGTATCCCCCAAAGTATTTTAGACTTTCTAAATTAGTACATGCTCAATATCACCAGGTATGAATGTGCTGTCAGGTAAATTTTGAATCTCGCGGCTGCAAAAAGCACTGGCTATATTGTGGGCAGCAGTTTCCGGATCTATGTAGTGTTCCATTGTGTACATCCCCCTTCTTTTATATTTCAGCATGGCAGTGCTGATAAGGGGAGTATACCACGGAAACACCAGGTTTTCCAGAAGGTCATAGATTATCTGGGCGTGACCATCGAGGAGCTGCTGAAGTAGGGAGGTGAGAGCGTGTGGATTTCAAAAAAGAAGTGGCAGTTATTAGAAAAGAGAGTAACTGACCTTGAAGCACGAGTTCAAAATCAGCCAATAAGGCTATCTGAAAACATCAAAGTTCAGTTAAGTGACAGTGATATAGGCGTACTTGCTGAAGAATTAAAGAAGGCTGTCGCCAATCTTTTTGAATAGGGCAACAAGTACAACCATCCTTGCATAGTATCAACCAGGAGGTGAGGCGATTTGACCATTACATACACCAATATCATCAAAACAGAAGGTGGAGAAGTAAAGTTCTCGGCCCTTCCGGCAGAAGAGAGGAAAAGGATCTCCAACATGATGCGCCGTAAGCCGCTGGAACAGTTTGGTGATGTCAGAGTACGTCCTCCCGCTTAACGGCGGGCCAGATGGACAAGCACAGGGAGGTGAGGACGATGAGAAGGAGACCAAAGCGGCCGACCGATGAGCAGGCGATGCTGATCGCAAAGACCGGGCTGGTGGCCAGGGACTGGCTGGTCCTGTGGGAATCCGGAAGCCAGATGTGCCTGGTGCATCGGGGAAACGGTAAGACCAGGCGAATCGAGATTTAAGGAGGTAAGGACGATGGACAAAGAGATCCAGTACATGCCGGTGGGCCGGGTACGCCGCCGGAGAAGGACCTGGCACCGGATCATGAGAGATCTGGTCCGGATGCTGATGGCCGGAGGCGAGCTGATCGGCACAGGGATCCTGGCCGGGGCCGGATTCGGAGTCGGGCTGGCAGCAGTGACGGTTTTATTATAGGCAGGGAGGTGCAGACATGAAGGACGGAAGCGTGGCAGTAAAGATCAATTTTCCGGAAAGTGACTTCGCAGGAGCGACCATTTACCTGGAGGACTGGCAGGCCCGGGAGCTGAAAGCCCGGGTGGACAAACATAACCGATGGCTTCGGTCCCAGGGACGTCCGGAGGATTACACCATGGCACATGCCATCCACTTTGCGCTCGAGATGTACTTCAGATGGCTGGAAGAAAAAGAATCCCCGGAAGCGGCAACTTCCAGGGGACTCAAATGAAAAACACTACGCCCTTATTGTAGGGCAAAAACAGGAGGATATCAAGGGAGAAATAGAAAATGTGGAGACATTACCGCTGTAAACGGTGTGGGAGGGTCATCTACATAGACCCGGGGGAGAAAAGGCTCTGTGAAGACTGCATGGAAGCAGAAGAGGATAAGGAGGCCCCGGATATACAGGAGGGATCCGGGCATGGCAGCAGAAAAGAGGAAGAGGTGACGGAGCATGACGTATGAGAGGAAGATCGATATCATGGTGGCGGCCTTCTGTGCTGCCCAGGGAGACCGGGGAGAGGCATGGGAGGCCGGGATCCGGAAGGGGCTGATCGATGGATTCCTTCGGATCCGGAGACTGGAGATGGCAGAGGGGGCAGCAGAAGCACGGTGCTGCTTCTTCCCGGTGGAGCGGATCCAGGAAGGATTCGGGATCTGGAACAGCGGCGGGTATGACAGCAGGCATGGGCTTGGCAGATCGGTGGCAGCGGCCGGAATGGACGGGGAGAAGCTGCGGCAGATCCGGTATGTGGCGGAGAGGAATGGCCGCCATTCCCTGGCCGTAGTCTATCCGGGATGCTATATTGCAGTATCCGTAAGCCGGGACATGCATGATCCGGCCAGCATAGCTGTGTACCGGGTTGAGGGATTCCGGGAGACGGAGCCGGGGGTGTACCAGGCCAGGGCCGCCAGGGTATACCAGATGGAGCCCTATTATTCCAGCCTGTCAGAAGCCCAGGAAAAGCGTCTGGAACGCCTTATCAGGGTATCCGTCTGGATCGCCACGACGCCGGATCTGTACAAACTCCGGGACAAGGTGTGACATGAAATACTATAAAGGAAAAGTGGAAGCGGTCCGGATCCGGCAGGACTCTTCAGAACTGCATCTGATCGTTGATGATAACCTGGAGGACCTCCGCCGCCAGCGGTGCAGGTGGGGATCGATGACGGCCGGACGATCTCCCCGGCCCAGAGACGGAAAGCGTATGCGACTCTCCGGGACATCGGGGACCATACGGGTTATGCCCCGGAAGAGATCAAGCAGATCATGAAGATCGAGCACATGCTGCGTGTCGGGGACCAGAAGGTGATCAGCCTGTCGGACTGTACCATGACAGACGCCAGGGAGTTTATCAATACGCTGATGGAGTACGCACTGAAGGAGGGGATCATCCTCACAGAGTCGGGACTGATGCGGACAGATGACATAGACTGCTATCTGATCCAGTGCATCCGGTACCGGCGGTGCTGTATCTGCGGGAAGCCGGCGGATATCCACCATGTGGATGCGATCGGCATGGGAAGGAACCGGCAGCAGGTGGATGATTCCAGCCATGAGATTGCCGCCCTGTGCCGGATGCACCATACGATATCACACCAGATGGGATGGGACCGGTTTGCGGATTCGTACCATGTGTACGGGATAAGGCGGGACCGGACGGAGGTGGACAATGAACAGAGCCATCATAAATAAACTGGTCAGGAAGGCTCCGGCCAGTCTGGAGAGCAGTTATATATTCGTAAATGATAACAGGGCGATCTGTGAAGCAGTGATCACGGTCGGATTTACGTCCCTGTATGTGTCCAGGGAAGGCAGCAGCTTTTTTACACTGGAGACCCTGTGTGATTTTATCCGTGATACGGTCAATACGGGCTCTGAGATTGAGAACTATACGTTTGTGCTGGCCTGCTTCCGGAAGCGTACCAATGACAGCCTGGAGGCTGTTCTGAAGAATAATCTGCTCCAGTATAAGTCCGGGGCCTATACCCTGTTTAAGGACAAGGAGTATCTGGCGAAGTATGACCGCCAGGGAGAGCTGGAGGAGGCGCTGAGAGCGTATGTACGGAGGTTTGAGGGCAGCGATGAGATCCTGGTGGACAAGGGGCAGTTCTGCCGGTATTCGGACAGTGGAGCTGTCCAGGGGATCATTGATATCGCCATCGTAAGATATCTGATGGAAACATACTGTATGTTTGTGTCGGGGAAGGAGCTGTACATATACCAGAATGGATGCTATGTCCTGGACCGGGATGGTGTCCGGATCAAACAGGTGATCTCTGGGCTGATCCCGGATCGGTATATTACATACCGGAACCTGTCCTCGATATACAGTCTGCTCCTGGAGCAGCAGCCGATCCAGAAGACCATGGAGGAGCTGAACTGTTATCCCGCATGGTGGATCAATTTCCGGAATGGTATGTTCGATGTGAAGGCGGGGAAGCTGCACCGGCACCGGCCGGAGTATTACTCCATTAACCAGATCCCGCATGAGCTGGACATGAAAGTCCGGGAAAATATGGAGGCAGCAGGTACCGCAACGAGAAAGTTTCTTTCCGCAGCCCTGCCGGATCCGGAGGACCAGGTCATGCTGTGGGAGTATATCGGATACTGTATGACCAGGGATACGGGGTTTCAGAAGTTTCTGATCCTCCGCGGAGACGGGGGTACAGGAAAATCCAAGGTGATCCATATGGTGGAGGAGATCGTGGGTGCGGATAACTGCAGCGGGGTCAGCCTCCAGGATCTTAATGAGCGTTTTTTCCCGTCCATGCTGTATGGGAAGCTGGTCAATGCATGCGCGGATATCAGTTCTGAGGCCATGATGCAGGTGGATAATATCAAAAAGGCCACTGGAGAGGATATCATGATCTGCGAGAAAAAGAATAAGGATCCGACTCCATTCCGGAGTTACGCCAAATTACTGTTTTCGGCCAATAAGATCCCGCTGAATCTGGATGAAAAATCCAATGCGTTTTACCGGCGCCTTCTGATCCTGTCCATGGAGCATAAGCCATCAGAGGAGGAGAAGGATCTGGAACTGTCGGACAAGCTGCATGCAGAACTGGGGTATTCGGTCTGGATGGCTGTTGGGGCCTTGAAAAAGCTGTATAAGGACGGGAAATTTGTGGAAAGCGCCGGGTGCCGGTCACAGGTTGAAGATCTGTACCGGGCAGCAGATACGGTCAAAGCGTTCGCAGACGAATGTCTTGAGCCAGCGCCGGGGAAAAGGATGGCCCGCACGATGATCTATGACAGCTATAAGGAGTACTGCGACAGCTATGGGCGTAAACCGCACAGCCCTATGATCTTCTACCGGTCCCTGGCAGAAAAGGGATATGCAGAGGGACGGGGGAAGGATGGGCGCTTTTTTAAGGACATTGCCCTGAGGGACGATGGATTTGTATCGGTGGACTAAGCATAGGGTGACAGGTAGGTGACAGGAAAGTGACAGGTTTTATGACAGGTTTAAGAAAATGGGGATGGTCAGAAAAGCCAGTATTTATGCGGGCTGGAGGGATATCCGGAGAAAAAGGTGACAGAAATGACAGGTTTTTCCAAACTCTTTTCACGTGCGTGCGTGTATCTCTAATTTATATTTACCTGTCATTTCTGTCACTATAAAGAAAAAAGAGAAAAAAAGCTAGGAAATACAAGGGAAAATGGATGACAGGTTTTTAAAGGGACCTGTCACCCTCCAGTCATAAAGCTGTCACCAGGAAGGAGAAGAGGATGAATACAGTGATACTGATGGGAAGGCTTACAAGGGATCCGGAGGTCCGTTATACCCAGGGAGAGAAGTCCATGGCTGTGGCCAGATATACACTGGCGGTTGACCGGAGGAGGGCCACGGATTCTGGAGGACAGAACACAGATTTTATAAGCTGTGTAGCCTTTGACCGGGCTGGGGAGTTTGCGGAGAAATACTTCCGTCAGGGCCAGAGGGTGCTGGTCCGGGGCAGGATCCAGACCGGAAGCTATGTGAACCGGGATGGCCAGAAGATCTATACGACGGATGTGGTCATCCTGGAACAGGAGTTTGCAGACAGCCGAAGGGACGGAGGAAGCGGCCGCCGGCCGGAGCCCGCGCAGGATGACGGGTTTATGAATATACCAGACGGTGTTGAGGATGACGGGCTGCCGTTCTGATCGGGCAGAACGGATTCAGGATCCTGGGAGCAGGCAGAAGGAGCGTGGGGAATGAAAAATAAAAACGGAGCCAGGATATGGCTGTGCAGCATCTGCGGAAAGGAGATCACAGGAGATCATGTGGAGATCCGGAGCCGCGGGGAAAAAGAAAGGCATATCCACTATGAATGCATGAGGACGGGAAGACCGGCGCAGGAGAATTCTGAAAAATAAGAGGAGGAAGCTGATCCGCGGTAAAAGGGTGGCCACCCGGCGAATGGATTATGCTGGATGAAAGACAGAGAAGACTGGTGGAAGATAATATGGGACTGGCCTGTTATACGGCCCGGATGAGCAGCGTTCCGATGGAGCTGGAGGAGAAGATATCCCTGTGCTATCTGGGACTGGTGCTGGCGGCAGGGAGTTTTGACCCGGACCGGGGGATCCGGTTTGCGACCTTTGCAGTCCCGGGCATGCAGAATAAGATCTTACAGGGACTTAAGCGGGAGAAGAAACACTTTGGTGTGATATCCCTTGAGCAGCCCGCCGGAAAGGAGAATGGAGGAACACTGGCCGATCTGGTGCCGGATCCGGGGAATTCCTTCCGGGATCTGGAAGAGCTCCTGGATTTCCAGGATGCGGTTAAAAGGACCGGGAGGGAGCTGTCCGGAAAGAAGCTCCGGCTGTACCAGGAGCTCCTCCGGAACCCGGGACTGGCACAGAAGGAATACGGGGAAAGGATTGGGTGCAGCCAGTCCCTGGTATCAAGATGGATGAAGGAGATAAGACAAAAACTGTGTTTGTAAAGCCGGAGGAAGGAGAAGGAAGAGGATGAAGGTAAGAATATCGATTCCAGGCGCGTATATGGTGAAGGATATGCCTGAGGACAAGGCATGGGAGACTTTCGGGAAACTGGCAGAGATGATACTGATTATCAGCCGGAAGGATAAAGAAGAGGAAGGTGGAGCGGGTCTGGATACCAATTCATCGGATGCGGATCCGCAGGTATCTGTCCGGGTACCTGGAATGGAGATCCATGAAACAGAAGGGGGTGCAGATGAGGCCGCCATGGACACTCCGGAAAGCCGGACGGGGCAGAAATATAAGGGATTCATGTACATTCGATGCCCAGAATGCGGGAAAGAGAAGAGTTTTTTTACCAGACAGGAAACAGATCATTATCATTGTGATGCCTGTGGAGCCCGTCGGATTTTTGAAAAGCCCTTGAAGGAGCTGAGGCTGGAATGTGAGTGTGGGACAAGGCTGCGATATTTTACAAATCTGGAAGAACCTCTGTTTAATATTAACTGCTTCAGATGCGGATCTCCGGTGACTGTCTCGTGGAATGGGAAAAAGAAGATGTATATGACGGTTTAGAGGAGGGCAGATGGAAGAGGATGAGCAGGAGGGGGAACCATTGAAAATCCGGAGTATTGCAGAATCGAAAAAGAAGATTAAGATCGGGTCAAAGGTTATGATAACGACCCAGAAAGCATGCGCCAAAGACTCATTTGGGGCAGTTAAGACCGGGATCCCGAGACAAGCGGTTGTTATTGGCATTTATGAGTATTTTGTCCATGTGCAGTTGGAGAGCGGAGTATGTGAGAGCGTGATGTGGATGGATCTGATCAATGCCAGGGAATAGGTACAGGAGGGAAGAAATATGTTTGTGAAACAGATTGATATGGCAAAAGCCCTGGAACTGGCGGCGAAGGGGATGGAGATCAAGGTCCTGGCCCCGATCGGCCAGGAAGACGGCTGGGAGAACTTGGTCCCGGATACTCTCCAGCACATGCTTGAGGGAGTAATATTCTTTCGGCAGGAACCGGCCCTGGAGAAGGAGATCCTTCCAGTAGTTTCCAGAGAGGAGCCAGAGCCGCCAGCAGAAAAGTCCCTGTCGGATCTCACGAAGGAATTGAAACAGGCCAGACCGCAAAAAGGGAAGCTGGATGTGGACATCGGGAAGATGAAGGCCCTGCGGGAGGCCGGATGGAGCTACGCGAAGATCGCGGATGAGATGCGGATCAGCGAAGGGAGCGTATATAACTATCTCAAGCGGGCAGAGGAGGAAGAGCGATGAAAAATAAAGAGGGTTACCCGGATCCGACCGCGGGCAGAGCGGTCCGGGAGGCCGACCGGCCGCCGGAGAACGTGGTCATGTTCCGGCGGATGATCAAGTCAATGTGTACGATCTTCCACCTTCGGATCCTGGGCAAGGTGACGATCGTGGATGAGAAAGGACGGCGGTGGTGATGACGAGAGCGGAGAGGAGGCGTCTGGAAAAGGCAGGGGCCAGGAAGGAGCCGGTCTACACGCTGACCCAGACCCAGATCAATGAGATCAGGAAGCAGGCGGTCCTGGAGCGCAAGGAGGAACTTAAGGCCAGCATATCCAGAGAGATCGACGAGCGGATCCAGAAGGAGTGGGCTGCGCGCGAGGCGGCGCTGACAGGAGAAACAGACGAGGAGCAGATCCTAAAGGTCCTGTGCCTTCTCCTGGCGGTGCCAGCCAAGGTCCTCTGTGAAAAATTCCGTTGGAAACCGATTGAGGATGAGAATGACCGGAGGTCACGGCTTTTACAGTTTTCCGAAGCTGTGGTGAAAGAGGTCAACCGGACATTTGAAAACGACAATGCGGACATCCGGGCAATCGGTGAGGAAGTATATGAGAAATACGGAGTGAGATTTGAAGTGAGGTGAGGCCGTTGGACCAGAGCGTCTTAGTCCAATACAGCGAGGTTATGGAGGAGATCAGGGATTTAAGGGAGAGGATCCGGAAGCTGGACCGGTTTTTATCGGATCCGCCGGTGGTTTCGGATACAGTCCGGGGAACCAGGAAGGACGGGACCATCGGTCCGATCAAGATCACGGGGATCCCGGTACCGGAGTACAGCCGGAAGGAAAAGATCCGGGAACGGTACAGGGAGATGCTGGAAGAGAAGGAGGCAGAGCTCCTGGAGCTGACCTGCAAGGCAGAAGAGTACATAGAGTCGATCCCGAAGGCAGAGATCCGGATCATGTTCCGGCTGTATTACATCGACGGGCTTACCTGGGAGCAGGTGGCCAGGCAGATGAATCGGGCATTTCCGAAAAAGAGGATTTCTTATACTGCGGACAGCTGCCGGATGCGGGCGAAAAGATTTTTTGAAAAATTTTAAAAATGTTCGCCAATGTTCGGTAAAAACGTGGTAGTCTATAGACTGGGAGCCGGAGGCGGAGAGCTGCCGGCCCCATCGTCCTCATCCAAGTACTTATCCCCGTAAGCCCGTCCATCCCAGGCGGGCATTGACGGAACATCTTCCCGGACGGGAGGAAGCGTGAGCCGTAAAACCGAGCCGCAGGTTCGAGCCCTGGTGTTCCGATGTTGTCACAACCTCCTATTCAATATATCCTGGGTGGCCATCGTGCCGCCCGGGGAACTAAAAACTTGAGGGGAATCGAACCCCCGTCCACATGGAGACATCCTCGAAAGAGGGTGTTTTTGTGTTAAAAAATAAAACTCACAAAATATCAATATGAAAATCATCTAAAATGTCAATAGATTTTTTGTGCAAAATACCATATACTAGATACATACAAAATGTTGACAGCAGTGTAACTTGGATATGATAGCGATTATATTCAAGTTTTTTGCTTTATTTGTAGGAGGTATACGCTATGTATAGTGCTGTTGATGTTGCAAAGTACATTATCTGGTATTGCAAACAGAAGGGTTACTCTATAAGCAATCTAAAATTGCAAAAAATATTATATTTTGTCCAAGCTGCCTTTTTGGTTGACTGTGATAGAGCATGTTTTAAAGAAGAAATTGAGGCATGGGACTTTGGACCGGTTGTGCCAGAGGTATATCATTATTTCAAAATATTTGGTAGTGCTAATATTCCTAAAAGTGTAGCGATAAATGCTGAAACTGCAATTATGCGTTCAGATCGTCCAATCATAAACGAAATGGTAGATCAATGTGCGGAGTATTCAGCATCAGCGTTAGTAGAACTTACGCACAATCAAGATCCATGGAGAAATGCATACCGAAAAGGTTACAACAATATTATAAATCAGGAGGCCATTCGAGCATATTTTGATGAGGATTAGAATATGGCAAAGTTAGTAAAAAACTGGAATAAACAGAATGCTGAACATTATAAGCCAACAGAAGATCATATTTCCAGAATGTCGAAAGCAATGGATGAGTTATGTGAAATGTTGGCAGAGGATTCAGGAGCATTTTCTAAAGAAGCATTTTTTGAGAAATTCAGTAGTTATATAGAGAATGGTCGCAATAGATTACTATATACGAGTGTGACAAATGCTATATTTGATAATTATGGAGCAACGGGAACTTTTCAATCAAATTTAGAAGATGTTATTGCTTTTTCATATGAACATATCCCTGCAGATATACAAAAAAAACGGGAACACGAAAAAATACAAAGAGCATTAATGAAGTTGTGGGATCATGTTAACTTAGCAATACGTCAGTATGAACTGTTTAATCAAAATGATGAAAGATATGAAAAAATTGTGGAAGAGAAAATGAAAGATGTTGAGATTCGTTTAACAAAAGAAATGAATACTCAATTGATTTCGCTGATTGCAATCTTTACGGCATTGTCATTTATCGTGTTTGGTGGAATAAGTTCTTTGGATAATATTTTTGATGGCGTGAAGGATATACCGGTTACAAAACTAATGATAGTCGGTAGTATCTGGTGTTTCTGCATTATGAATTTAGTGTTTGTGTTTATGTTTTTTGTTGGGAAATTAACCCACTTGGAAATAGGATCAACAAAGGATTTAGATGCTAATCTGGTTCAAAAATATCCGTTAATTTGGTGGTGTAATTGGACGGTGATTGCAGTTTTACTATTAAGCGCATGGGCGTATTATCTTAAGTGTGAAGGATTCAGCAAAGAGGCATATATACTTTTAAGTAAGTATCCAACGATATATAGTATTTTAGGGACAGTGATAATAGTTTTATTTATCCTTTATGGTGGATTAAAATTATATAGACTGTCACAAAAGAAATAGATTGATTTTCATTGTCTTCATGCAAAGAGGAGGTGGTCGCTATCTGGCCGCCTCCTCTTTGTATAACTCGTCTAATGTAATGCTGAGGGCATCGGTCAGTTGGATGGCAGTGCCGATTGCGAGAAATGCTTCTGAAGGGTCTTTTATTGTTTCACTTACCGATTCATTCATTATGAGACATCCTTGAAAGAAAATATCTTTTTAGAGTAGAATGGAAAAGCAACTTGACATATGGTAAACCCTATGATATAATAAGAGCATAAGGAGGTGGGATACAGATGAGAGGCGAAAGCCGGAAAAAGAAAAAGTCCAATAGCAAAATCAAAGCTTGGCTGGCTGAATTGCTAAAGGACTTGATCGTAGCGGTAACCGCTGCGATAGTTGCAAAGCTACTTGAGTAGCGGAGAGGGGCGAAAGCCCTTCTCTTAACTATAGTATAACATACTCATCTGTAAAAAACAATATGAAGGATCTGATAAGACTTGCACTGATTTTTCTTGCCGCGATTTATCTTGGAAAAGCGGTATACTGTTCATTACGGCTTCTCGGGGAAGTCTGGAAGGAGCGTAGATCATGCCAGTAGGAAATCCAAAACCACAGACAATAGCGTCTGAAAGGTACCAGAAAAAAGCGGGGTACATTTCAAAGGCCTTTAAACTCAAACGCGAGGTGGCAGAATCCTTTGCTGAGGCCTGTGAGAAGGCCGGAGTAAGCCAGGCCGGACAGATTACAAAGATGATGAAAGAATTTGTTGAGGAAGTAAACCAGAATTAATAAGGCTCTTTGGGCACCTGTCACAGCGGACAGGTGCTTTTTTATATGGCTGCTGACAGAAAAACAGGCAGAAAAAGGGAATTTATCGGCTTCGGGAAGGCGTAAGGTACTACCAGACCCCCGGCCCCCGTGCGGGGCGTGGAAGGCCCGGCATTTTTGGCTTTCCGGAACATTTTTTCAGGGTACTTCCTTCCTCTTTCTGAGGGGCTGGACAGGAGGCGTAGAAAGATGATTGTTAATCAGAAGCAGCTGGCGGAATGCCTGGGTATCAGTTCCAGGAGAGTGCGCCAGTTAAGGGAAGAAGGGCTGTTTAAGCTGACCCAGGAAGGGAAAGGATACAACCTGGAAAAAAGCATCCAGGAATACATTGAGTACAAAGTAAATGCGGAAACGGGACGCCGGGCATCTATATCGAAAGAGGAGGTGCAGGCAGAGCATGAGGAAGTCAAGAAGCAGATCTCTCTTCTGAAGCTCCGACGGCTTCGACGGGAGCTTCATGAGGCGTCCGATGTGGAAGCGTTTTTGACAGATATGCTGCTCCGGTTTAAGAACCGGCTTTTGTCGGTGCCTTCCAGGCTGGCCATGCAGATTGCCGGAGAATCTGATATCAACGAAATCATACAGATCATTAAAAAGGAACTGGGAGCGGTGCTGGAAGAACTTTCAGAGTATGATCCGGATGAAATTGACGGCGGCTCGGCCGGAGGGGACTATGATCCGGAGGAGGATGATCTGGAAGGGGAGGAGGGAGAGGACAGCGAATAAAGGAGGGGTGCCAGGGTGACGCAGAGAAGCAGGAACAGAAAGAAAACGGGACAGCTTTTCCGCCGGACCATAAAGAAGGCCCTGGCTATCCAGGACGAGATCACAGTCAGCCAGTGGGCGGAACGTTACCGGGTATTGGATGAGAGCAGCAATCTGTCCGGGAAATGGTCCAATGCGGTCACACCGTATCTGGTGGGAATCATGGATGCATTCAATGATCCCAGGATCCGGGAAATTTATCTGTGCAAAGGTTCCCAGCTGGGAGGAACAGAGGCTCTTATCAATATGCTAGGGTATATTATCTGTGAGGAGCCGGGACCGGCACTGATCGTATATCCGTCCGATGACCTGGCAAAGGATGTTTCCAATGATAAGCTGAAACCGGCGTTCCGCCTGGTTCCGGAGATCCGGAAACAGTTCAGCGAAACAAGATCGAAAGAGCTGCGGCTTAAATTTAAGTCCATGAACATTAATATTACCGGAGCCGGGTCGCCTTCAAAATTGGCATCCAGGGCAATCCGGTATCTTTTTTTTGATGAGATCGACAAAATGGGCGGGGCCAGCAAAAAGGAGGCATCTCCTTACAGCCTGGCCATGGAACGAATCAAAACGTTTAAGACCCAGAGTAAGGTGTATGCCTGTTCAACACCCACCTTAAAGACCAATTATATTTGGCAGCTTCATGACAGCGCTGATGAGGTTCGGGAGTATTTTGTTCCATGTCCGCACTGTGAGGCCATGATCCGGCTGGAGTTTAAACATATTCTTTACGACAAGGATCCGGAAAAGGACATGTCTCCTTATGAACGGGCACAGACATCCTCCTATGTGTGCCCGGAATGCGGCTGCGAGATCCTGGACAGGGATAAGCCGCGGATGCTGCGGAAGGGGGAATGGAGGGCTGTCAAAAAACGGGGAGTCGGGAACCCGAAAACCGTGGGTTTTCGGCTCAACTCTTTGTACAGCGTATTTGTAACATGGGCGGATGTAGCGGAAGAGTTTCTGAAATCGAAAGATGATCCGGAAATGCTCCAGAACTTTGCCAACAGCTGGCTGGCCGAACCCTGGGAAGATACGAAACTGAAGACAACCGAAGATCTTGTGAAAGAACGGCAGACGGAGTATGAGGAATCTGAGGTGCCGGACTGGGCTGTGGAACTGACCGGTGGCATCGACGTCCAGGAAACCAGTGTATACTGGGTGATCCGAGCCTGGGGCGAACACTGGACCAGCCAGCTGGTTGCCAGAGGACAGGCCGTGAACCTGTGGGAGGTGGACGGGATCATGAATCTGAATTATCAGAAACGGGATGGGACGCAGATGGCTCCCAGCCTGGTCCTGGTAGACTCCGGAGACCAGACGGATATGGTGTATGACTTCTGTGTGGATACTGCCGAGTATACGTTGCCCAGTAAGGGCGCGAGTAAAAAGCTGGAGACTGATTATAAGATCAGCACCATCAATAAGGCCGGTTCCAGGGCTACGGGGCATCCGCTTGTCATGGTGGATACTTCCAAATATAAGGACCGTATCGCGGCCCGTATGGCCAGGAAAAACGGAAATGGTGCCTGGATGGTATTCCGGGGAATTGACGATGAGTATGCTGCCCAGGTCACTGCAGAACACAAGATCAATGAACGTCAGGCAAATGGAAAGATTGTCCAGAAGTGGGTTCCCAAAGGCAGCCATAAGGATAACCATTACCTGGACGCGGAGGTATATGCTATGGCGGCTGCGGATATCCGCGGGGCGAGGACCTGGCATCTGGACAAATATGAGCCGTCGGAGGCTCCTAAAAAATCCCGGTCTGGCTCTGAGGCGAAGGAAGAGCAGTGGATCCGGGAAAATGAACTGGAGGGATGGATATAAGATGGAAGAACAGAATGGTACAGCAAGAGAGCAGTTAGAAAATATCAATGAGGCAATTTACAACATCCTGGCGGGTGGTCAGAGCTATAAGATCGGATCCAGGTCTCTGACCAGGGCAGATCTGGCCACGCTGATCGCAGAGAGGAACCGGCTGGAGTCCCAGCTGGATGGCGGCGGCTCTTTACTTGCGGGAGCATATGCCGCAGATTTCGGTCCGGATAACAGGAGGTAGCCATGAATATCATTGACAGTATTGCCGGATACATAAGTCCACGGTGGGGTGCTCTGCGTGCTGAATGGCGGAATACGCTGGAGGCATACAGAGGAAATTATGACGCCGGGGCGGATGGAAGGCTCCAGAGCCAGTGGAATATCCAGAACCTGTCTGGGGAAATGACGGACCGGTATGACCGGGACCGGGTCCGGGCCAGGGCGCGGGACCTGGAAAGAAATTCAGATACCATGAATTCGGTCGTCCGGGCATTCCGCCGCAATGTGATTGGGAGCGGCATCCACATACGGGTGACAACCGGGGATGCGGATATCAACGAAACACTGGAGAAAATGTGGAAAAAGTGGTGCAAACGGTTTAACTGTGATGTGACTGGCCAGCAGTCCTTCACCCAAATCGTCCGGATGTGTATCCAGAGAAAGATCGTGGATGGCGGGATCCTGGTCGTGAAGCGGTATACGAACCAGGGAATCCTTCCTCTTCAGCTCCAGATTTTAGAGGTGGATGAGCTGGATATTTCCCAGCTTGCGCCAAAGAGGAAAGGGAACCGGGTTGTAGGCGGAATTGAATATAACCGGTGGAACCGGCCGGAGGGGTACTGGATCCGGCAGTATTCCATTGACGGATACACCCAGACAGAGCCGGTTTACATCGAGGCTAAGGATGTGGTTTTTTATTTTTCCAAGAAGCGGCCATCCCAGATCCGGGAGATTTCGGATCTCAGCCCGTCCCTTACCAGGATCAAGGATATGAATGAGTTCATGCATGCGGTGACGCTGAAGGAAAAGATCGCAGCCTGTCTGGCAGTCTTTATCAAACGGATTGCTTCGATTGGAGGGCCAGGCCGCGGGTCACATAAGGCGGGGCCGGATGGGACGTATGCGGGAAAACGGGTGGTCCCAGGAATGATCATGGAGCTGAATGCCGGAGACGAGGCGCAGATGCTGAACCCGGCCGGGCAGGGGACAGACGCCACATCATTTATAAAGACATTGCAGCGGATGGTATCATCCTCCAATGGCCTGTCTTATGAATCCACATCCCGGGATATGTCTGAAACAAATTATGCGTCAGCAAGGCAGTCTATGATTGAAGATGATCTGACGTATGGAGAGGAAAGAGAGATTTTGGTTGAAAATTTTCTGGATGAGATCTATGAGTCGTTTGTGATCTCCTGCTGGCTGAAGGGTGTAATCCAGGCGGCAGATTTCTGGGAAAACCTGGAACGGTATCTGTCCCATGAATGGGTGGTGATCCCCAGACGATGGATCGACCCATATAAGGAGGCCAGCGCCAACAGCGTGGCATTAAAGACGGGGCAGAAAACATTCCAGCAGTCCTGTACGGAGAATGGCCGGGACTGGAAACAGGTAATTGATGAAATGGCAGACGCCAGGGATTACGCCAATGACCGGGGAATCGACCTTATGGCCATGATCTCCGGCCGGGATCCCGGCGGCAGTGAAATGGAGGAGAGTTATGGGCAGAGCGCAGATCAGGGAAAGGCCTATGCGGAAGAATCCGAAGGGAGAGAATGATTTTTTTCCGGTCCGGTTTATGGATGCGGGAATCCGGTCCATGGAGGGCGAGGGAAATGAAAGAAGGTTTGAATTGTCCTTTTCTTCTGAGGAACCGTATGGCCGGTGGTTCGGGTCCGAGATCCTGGACCATACAGAGGGGTGCATGGATCTGGAACGGTTAAACTCCATCGGAGTCCTTTTATTTAACCACGACACAGACCGGGTACTGGGAAAGGTGGAAAAGGCCTGGAATCAGGAGAACCGGGGAATGGCCGTGGTGGAGTTTGACGATGATGAAGCTGCGGAAACGATCCGGAAGAAGGTGGCCGGGGGAACCTTAAAGGGAGTTTCAGTCCGGTACAGCGTGGATACCTGGGAGGAGGTCATGGCGGGAAAGAAATCCTCTGACGGACGGTTTACGGGTCCCTGTTACATTGCTAAAAAATGGACGCCGCTGGAGATCAGCATCGTATCCGTACCGGCGGATCCGACGGTCGGTGTGGGGAGGGATTTTGCAGGTGAGAACGGAGCCACAGGCTCTGGGCTGGATGTTTTTGAACGGATGGTTCGGGTGAACGAGAACCGGATACGGAGAAATTAAAGAAAATGTGTAATAAATGTGTATTATCTGCTTGACTGGTGTGTAATAAATGTGTATAATGGGATTGCAAGGAGGTAAACGGATGAAACGAAGAGACCTGATTAAAAAGCTGGAAGAAGCGGGATTTCGTTTCAAGGAGCATGGAGGAAATCACGATACCTATAAAAGGGGAAGTGATACGGAACAGGTTCCACGACACACAGAAATAAACGAGATCACAGCAAAGCGGATACTGAAAAAATGGGGATTGGATTAATCCCCTGTATCCTTTTGCCGGATGACAGGAGGTAGATATAATGAAACGGGCATTTCCAACGTTTATTACACAGGCAGGAAAGGACTTTCTGGTCTATGTGCCGGATCTGGATCTTTATACGGAGGGAAACAGCCTAACAGATGCCATTGAAATGGCGAGGGATGCCATTGGATTAAAGGGAATTGATCTGGAGGATGATGGAAAGGCAGTCCCAGAAGCCTCTTCATACGAAGAGGCGTTCCGGAAAGCAGGGGAAGATACGGAAGATCTGGATTACCGAACAGGTATCGTAACGATGGTAGACGTTGATTTTACTGCTTACCGGAGCCGTATGGATAACAGAATGGTCCGCAGGAATGTAACTTTGCCCAACTGGCTTAATCTGGAGGCAGAGAGGCTTCATCTGAATGTCTCCAGGGTATTACAGGAAGCTCTTGCTGAGAGAGTGGGAGAAGCTGGCCGGTAATTTTTAAAAACAGCATAAAAACAACAGGTAATCAGAACGTCCTTCATGCGAGGGGCGTTCTTTTTATACTCAAAATCAGACGGAAGGGAGGGGAAGAACATGAATAATATGGAACAGGCCATGAGGAAAGCCGTTGCGGCGCTTACGGGTAAAAAGGAACCGGAGGTTCCGGCAGGATCCATGGAACAGATCTGTGAATTTCTCGCAGAGCACTACAAAGCGCCATCGGGTCCGGCGTTTACCCAGGTCCAGGCCCCGGCAACAGCCGCCGGTGAGACGCCGACGAAAGCCGAGTATGACGCCCTGGTGCAGAAGCTGAAGGACGCGGGAATCTTTAAATAATGATAAAAACAGATGCCGGAGAACATCCGGGGAAGGAGAATGGAATGACAGTACAGGAAATGATTGCAAGACAGAGGCAGATCACTGACCAGGCGCGGAGTGAGGGCCGGGATCTGACGGAAGCGGAAAAGGCGGAGTTTGACAGACTCCAGGGACAGATCGATGCCGGAGACGGAAACCGTGGCTCGGCCACAGGCGGACAGGAACCTCCGGCATCTGCTCCCGGGAGAGAGGATCCGGATGCGGCGGGACAGAGGGCGGCTCTGGCGGAGCGTGCGCGGATCAGCGAGATCCAGGGACTCTGCCGGAAATTCGGAGTGGACCCGGACCCGTTTGTTTCCAGGGGAGACAGTATTGACCAGGTCCGGGCGGCTGTACTGGACCAGCTGGAAAGAAATGGATCGCCTGTTTCAGTCCGTGTTACTGCGGATGCAGGGGACAAGAAACGGGCTGCCATGGTGGACGGGATCCTTTTAAGGAATAATATTCCTGTGGAAACGCCTGCAGAAGGCGCCAGGGAGTTCCGCGGTACGTCCTTAAGGATGATCGCAGCCAGCTGTCTGGCGGAGGAGGATAGTGAAAACAGCAGAAATTATTATATGATGGGGGCCAACGAGCTGTTTGAAGAGACCATGAGAAGGTCATTTTACAATCCGTCTTCTGCTTTTCCGGCCATCATGGACCAGACCATCCGGAAGGCCTATGTGGAGGGCCATAAGACAGCGCCCGTAACCTTTGACCAGTTTACCTCCAGGGGTACGCTTACAGATTTTAAGAAGGCGGATAATTATTATATCCAGGGCAGCTTCGGGGAATTTCTGGAGGTACCGGAAAACGGGGAATTAAAGCATACGCTTCCGACGGACGAAAAGCTGCCCCAGAGACAGCTTAAGACCTATGGTCGTCAGTTCACCATGTCCCGTCAGGCGTTTATCAACGACGACATGGGAGTTGTCACCACACTTCCGGCCAGGGCAGCAAGGGCATCCAGGACCACGATCAACAACCAGGTATATAAGGTCCTTACCGGCAGCCAGAAGATTTATGACGGAAAGCCGCTGTTTACGGCGGAGCATAAAAATATCCTGGCACAGGGAACTGAGATCAGCCAGGAGGCAGTCCAGTCGATGATCCTGGCGCTGGGCGGCCATAAAAAGAAAATGGATGGCGTGGACCAGGCCGTCATTATCCGGCCAGCTGTAATGGTGGTTCCTCTGGGGTATAAATTCCAGATGTATACGCTGTTCCATTCCACGACCATCAGCGCATCCGGAACGGTAAATCCTCTTTACCAGTATAAGGATATGATCCAGGTTGTGGAGGACGCCACCTTAAACGCTCTGATCCCTTCCGGCCCGATCCCGTGGTACCTGGTTGGCGATGCCAATGATACCGATTTTATCCAGGTGGACTACTTAAACGGCCAGGATATTCCCAATATCCGCCGGATGGAGGCCCCGGGACAGCTGGGTTTCGTGTGGGATGTGTATCTGGACTGGGGCATTACAGTGCTGGATTACCGTGGGGCTGTGAAGAATCCGGGCGTGGAAATTAAAAGCCCCATTGCACTGGCGTAAGGAAAGGAGAAAAGATTATGGCAAAAACTGCGGCATACTGGCAGAAAGGCGACAGCCTGGATTATACGAACAAAACGGACCAGACGATCCCGGCCGGGACCGTGCTGGTATTCGGGAAACGGATGGGAGTGGCCGGGACAGAGATCCCGGCCGGGGAGACTGGTTCCATCCATGTAACAGGAGTGTTTGAGATCCCGAAAAAGAGCGGGGTCGCCCTGGTGATGGGGGATCCGGTGACATTTACGGATGAAAATGGTATTGATAAGGCATCTTCAGATCCTATGGGGTATGCGGTCAGAGACGCGGCGGCGCAGGATGCGGCTGTGCTCGTCAAGCTTCCGGGGTGATCATGAAGGGGTTTAAGGATATCGTGAGGGCAGATGCATCAAGAATCTTTTTAAATCCGGAGGAGTTCGGGGAGACGCATATCATCAACGGGAAGGAGTATAAGATCGTCCTGGATGACAATGAAGAGGTGGAACGGCGGATCACAAAGGGAGCTTTTGCATACCGGGAGGGAAATTACCGGGTGCAGAAGCTCTTTTATGTGGCGGCGGAGGCGTTTGGACGGCTTCCGCCGGTGGGCCGGAATCTTTCCCTGGATGGAAAGGATTATATCATTACAGACGCGGCGGATGAATCCGGGATCTATTCTATCAGTCTGGAGGCGGTGCGGTCGTGATTGCGGTTTCAGTGGATGAGGGATCCTTAAGGGAAGTGGAGGCGGCTCTTCTGGCGGCGGGACAGAACCCGAAGGCAGAAATGAAGCGGGTTTTAAACCAGGTTGCCGGTGAAACAGAAAAGAAGCTGTACCAGAAGGTCATGGAGACGTATACGGTGAAGCGGCGGGCATTTCCCAAAGATATCCTGAAGTTAAAAAAGGCGGCCCAGTCGAATCTTAAGGCTGTGATCCTGGTACAGAGCGGGCCGCCGGCATTAAGACGGGGATTTAAGGTAAAGAAAAACGGAAAGAAGAAAGCAGCCCAGGCTGTGGTAAAGAAAAACGGGGATATGAAGGAGCTGGTGGTGGATGGACGGAAGGCCTTTGTGACCACCATGCACAACTCCGGAGAAGGAGCGGAGGATCATGTGGCTGTTTTCCAGCGGATCGGGAAGGGGAGGATCATGAAGCAGCCGGGAAGCCATTCCAGGGCATCCGGGAAGCGGCTGGAGAAGCTCCGGAAAAATGATCACAGAGCGGCCATTAAGGAGCTGTTCGGTCCCAGCGCATCCAAGATGTCAGAGGTGATGTTCCTGGAGATGTACGGGGATGTGGGAAGGGTGCTTTTAAACGAGATGCAGAAGGCCATAAGCCAGGGAGGTAAGAAATGACAGTCAACGCGCTCCATGAAGCGATCATAGAACGGCTGGAGGAGGAGCTGAACCGGATGGCCTGCTTTGCGGATAAAAGGATCCGGGGCTATTCCCATGATATCCCGATCCTGGATTACCGGGAGGATGAGGAGGACGCGGTTTTCCCGTACTTTAAGGTCCGGACCACGGATGTGGATATTAAAGAGGAGGACAGCCGGACAGAGACGTATATCCTGGTGGGGATCCGGGAGAGTGACCGGAGCATGGCCGGATATTTTGTTCTTTTTTCTGTTCTGGAGAAAATTGCGATGTCCTTACGGCAGAACTGCATTGCGGGTCCGTTCTGGTGTGAGCGGGAAATGAAACTGGTGATTGAAGAGGATGAGGATTTTTCTTATCCATATTTTTTCGGATGTCTGAAAACAAACTGGAATATTCCGGAAATTGCCGAGGAGGAGGTGACTGAATTTGCGAACAAAGGGTGATGGAGGAAAGGCAGAGCGTACCGGCGGATCCAGTACGGCCAGGGGAATCGTTATGTACCTGGGGCCGTCTGTCCACGGGATCATCCAGTCCGGAACGTCCTATAAGAACGGGCTGCCGCCAAAGGCAGCGGCCCTGGCGGCGCTGCATCCGGTTTTCCTGGAATTGTTTGTGCCGGTGGACGGACTGGCCAGGGCCAGGAAAGAACTGGCGGAGCCGGGGAGCCGGCTGCGCGGGGTTTATGAAGAGGCAGTAAAAATTCTTGAAAGATAGGAGAGTGCACATGTATAAGCATGGAATTGAGGTAACAGAGCTGGCGACCAGATATGAGGATCCATTGGCGACCCGGTTCGGCGTCCAGGTAGTAGTCGGGACGGCTCCGGTGTTTAAGGTAGATGATCCGGACAGTGCTGTGAACCGCGCAGTCCGGGTTTCTTCTATGGACGAGGCGGAAAAGTATCTGGGATACAGCGACGAATGGGAAAAATTTTCTTTGTGTGCCAGCATGAAGGCCAGCTTTGGTCTGACCAACGTATATCCGGTGATCTTTATTAACGTGCTGGATCCGGCAAAACATAAGAAGACCAATGACTTAAAGGAGTATCCGGTGACAGACCACCAGATCACCCTGGAACCGTCCTATGTTTTAAAAGGCAGTGTGGCCATTAAGAAAAAGGATTCGCCGGAGACGGTGTATGAGGCAGATAAGGACTATATTTTAAAGTATGACGACCAGGACAGGTTAAAGGCGGTGTTCCTTTCTTCTGGAACAGCCTATGAAGAAACAAACGTTACAGTAGAATGCGATAGTCTGGATCCGGAGGCTGTGACAGAGGAAGATATCATCGGCGCATACGACGAGGATGCCGGAAAGGAGAGCGGCCTGGAGGTGATCCGGACGATCTATCCGCTTTATGGCATTGTGGGGGCGCTTCTTCTGGCTCCAGGCTGGAGCACCAGGGCAAATGTGGCGGCTGCGCTCCAGGAGAAATGCCGCAGCGTCAACGGCGTGTTCCGGTGTGAGTGTGTTCTGGACCTGGATACAAAAAAGGCGAAAAAGTACACCGAATGCAAGGCGCTGAAGGACAAGGACGGATATACCGGGGAAAGCGCCATTGTTCTCTGGCCTGCGGTCCGTGTGGATGGAAAGGTAATGCCGTATTCGGCTGTATATGCGGCAATGGCCAGCTATATTACGGCCACCAACGGAGATGTTCCGTATCTGTATCCGTCCAATAAGCTGTTAAATATAGAGGCAGCGGTCCTGGATGACGGAAAAATGACAGAGGTGACCCTGGACCAGATCCAGGCGGCTTACTTAAACGGTGATGGGATCGTGACCGTGATCCATGATTCCGGTCTGAAGAGCTGGGGAAATAACTGTGCCTGTTATCCGGAGGTCACGGACATGAAGGAGAGGTGGATCGCCTGCCGCCGTATGTTCACCTATGTGGCCAATTATTTCATCCTCAATTACCTGTCTGAGCTGGACGAGCCGATGAACAAAAACAAGATCGATGATATTGTCAACAGCTTTAACATCTGGGGCAACAGTCTGGTATCCAGGGGGATGTGCGCCGGTCTGCGGGCAGAATACAGAGCCCAGGACAACACCTCCAACGATCTGTTAAATGGAAAGCTGAAGGTCCGTTTCTTCATTGCCCCGTTTACGCCACTGGAGTATATTGAGGCAGCAACGGAGTTTGATGTGAAGATGTTACAGGCATCGATTCTGGGAGAGGAGGCATAAGGATGAGCAAGGGATATATGCCCAGTGTGATCAACCGGTTTAATATTTATCTGCGCAAAAACAGATTATTCGGCCATACTGGAGAGGTGGAGCTTCCGGCGGTGAAGTTTTTGACGGAGACCCTGGAAGGGGCCGGTGTGGGAGGAACTATGGATATTGCCGTGACCGGTCTTACTGAAAACATGGAGATTTCCATTCCGTTTACCTGTATCAGCCAGGATATGGCCAGGATGCTGGATCCGACAGAGCCTCTGGATCTTACCCTGCGCGGTGCAGTACAGGCCATGGACCAGGGTTCCGGAAGAATGACATTCCAGGACTTGAAGGTGGTGATCCGGGGATTTACAAAGGAGTATACACCGGGGACCTTAAAGGCCGGAGCCAAAATGTCCGGCAGCATTGCAGCCAATATGACTTATTATAAGATTGAGTATGACGGAGATACATTCCTGGAGATCGACAAGCTGAATGATGTATGCATCATCAATGGGAATGACGTTCTGGCGGAAGTCCGGGATATGTGTTAGGAGGAGGAAGCATGAGCAGAAAAGAAATTCTGAAGCTGAAATTAAGCGAGCCGGTCCGGTATGACGGGAAGGAGATCACAGAGCTGGATCTTTCCGGCTATGAGATGCTGACATTAAAGGATCTGACGGAGATCTATGCGGCGTATGAGGCCTTCGGCGGAGGCAGTGTGATCATGCAGGAGTCAGATCTCCGGTTTGCCCAGTGTGCGGCCGCCCGTGTGGCCGGACTTCCGGTGGAGGCCTTGGACCAGCTCCGGGCCAGGGATGCCGTACGTTTAAAGAACATGACCTACCGTTTTTTCTACATGTAGGCATCCGGGGGGCATTGGATGTCCGGGAGGCCAGAAAGACCTGTATTTATGTGGCAAGGTTCACAAATACAGGTCTTGATTTTTATTACGGCCTGCCGCTTGGGGAGCTGAACCGGTTTACCGGGGATGCGGTGGAAGTGATGAAGGAGATCCGGCGGGCAGGAAAGGGGTGAAAGTATGGCGTCTAAAAAGGGACAGTACCAGCTGGGGATCGAGATCTCTGGAAAGACGAACCGGTCTTTAAAGGGAGCGGTGGACAGCGCCCAGGGGGATGTGGAACGGCTCAGACGGAAGATGTATGCGTCCGGCCGGGATATGGAACGGGCATTCTCAAAGATCGATACCAGAGGCCTTAAGGCGTTAGACAGGGCGGCAGATCTGACTTTCAGCGGAATGGTGAAATCGGCGAAGGCTGCAGCTGCGGGAATCGGCGCAGCTGTGGCAGTGTCCTTTGGATATGGCGGTTCGTTTGAAAAACAGATGAGTACCGTGCAGGCGATTTCCCAGGCCTCCCGGTCAGAAATGGACATGTTAAACGCGGCGGCCCAGGAAATGGGCCGAACGACGCAGTTTTCCGCCACTGAGGCCGGACAGGCAGAGGAGTACATGGCCATGGCCGGCTGGAAGGCGAAGGAAATGGTCGCGGGCCTTCCAGGGATCATGAACCTGGCGGCTGCATCCGGCGAGGATCTGGCATCCACTTCGGATATTGTGACCGACGCCCTGACAGCCTTCGGGCTGGCCGCACAGGATTCCGCCATGTTTTCAGACGTCCTGGCCCAGGCCAGCAGCAGTTCCAATACCAATGTGGCCCTGATGGGTGAAACCTTCAAGTATGTGGCTCCGGCAGCCGGAGCCATGGGATACAGCATTCAGGACATGGCCGTCAGCATCGGACTTATGGCCAATGCGGGGATCAAGGGATCCCAGTCCGGTACTGCTCTCCGGAGTACCATCACAAGGCTTGCAAAGCCCACGGCGGAATCCGGAGCAGCCATGGAAGACCTGGGAATCGAGATCACCAATGCAGACGGCTCCATGAAGTCCTGGGCTGAGGTTGTGGACCAGATGCGCACCGGGATGCAGAAATTAACGGCAGACCAGAAGGCCAGCTATGCGGCCATGCTGGGCGGCCAGGAGGCTATGTCCGGTCTTCTGGCAATCGTGAATGCCAGCGATGCGGACTACCAGAAGCTGACGGAGGCGATCAATAATTCTTCCGGAGCGGCACAGAGGATGGCAGAGATCCGGATCGATAATCTTGCTGGGGATGTGACGTTATTAAAGAGCGCTGCCGAGGGCGCCGGGATCGCCATGTACGAGGGGCTGGTGGATCCGGCCAGGGAGGCAGTCCAGGGTCTCACGGAAGGGGTCAATGCCTTTACAGAGAGCCAGTTCCTGGAGGACCTGGTACGGATGGCCCCCACGGCCCGCAGAGAGCTGAAGGAGTTCGGCGAGAGCGCTGCAGGGGCCTTTGAGCCTCTGGTGGAGGCGGGGGAGTGGATGGCAGACCATCCCCAGGTGATCACCGGGACTCTGGCCGGGATCACTTCCGCCATGGCAGCGTTTAAGGTGGTAAAGGCCGCCAGTGCGCTGCCGAAGCTTCTAATGTCTGTGTCCGGTGTGCTGGGCGCATGGCCGGTGGCAGCCGCCGGACTTGCCGTGGGCGGGATCGTGGGGATCACCGCCGCAGTGAAGACGGCAGACCAGCGTTTGAGGAAGCAGAACCTGGCAGACCATTTCGGGGACATCAGCCTGTCCATAAAGGACCTCCGGCAGATATCCCAGGAGATGGTAAAAACGAAGTCCCTGGAAAAGATGGGGGAGGCCATGAAGGCCTTTGACGGGGTGGATACCTTAAAGAAATCCTTACGGGACAACGTGGATACCCTGGAAAAGATGAACTGGAAGGTGTCTGTGGGGCTGGAGCTTTCTGAGGATGACCGGCAGAGCTATCTGGATAATGTGGAGTCTTTTATTAACGGCTCAAGGGAACAGGTGCTGGAGATTCAGTATGCCATGCAGTTAAACCTGGAGGGGCTTGCGGGTGAGGATGAGACCGGGACAGCCTTAAAGGAACAGTTTTCAAGATTTTATACGGATCAGTATGAGGAGCTGACCAGGCTGGGAGACGAGCTGGGCCAGGTGGTCGGGGACGCCTTCGAGGACGGGATGCTGGACATCGACGAGGCGAGGGCGATCCAGGAGCTGCAGCAGAAAATGAGCCGGATCACCAGCGCCCTGGCAGTCAGTGAGTTTGACGCCAATATGCAGGTGATTACGGAGGGCTATGCCGGAAACCTGGATGCGGAATCCTTCCAGAATCTCCAGGCGGAGATGATGGAACAGGTGGAGGTGTCGGAGAAAAAGCTGAAGGAATCCCTGACCTACGGCTATGCCGGGCTGAATGCCCAGTTAAATTCCGGGAGCATCAGCCAGGATGAATATGATCTTCAGCATGAGTATCTGTCTGGCCAGTACCAGACCCAGCTGGCAGAGGTGCAGGCAAAGGCAGTCAGCTACCAGGTGGAGACCATCAAAAGGCAGTATGCCGAGGAGCTGGCAGCCGTGGGGCCGGAACTGGAGAAGGAGACACAGGAACTTTTAAATAACACTTTGTCCTGGATCCAGGGAGGAGCTTTTGCAGACACAGAATGGGAAGCATTTGCAGGACAGATGGGGGATGTGTGGAAGGCGGCCGGAATAGACCGGGATACCCATATGGCGATCCAGGAGCTGTACGGGCCGTTGGAAGAAAGTATCGGAAGGCTGAATGAACTGAAAAACACCCTGGCAGAAAGCGGCATGGAAATCCCGTCGGTTCTGACTGAGGCCATATCAGAAAGTGCGGATCTGGGGCTGATCGCCGGGAATGTGGATGCGATCATGGAGGTGACAGCGGATCATGTGGCAGCCAGCCCGGAGGCGGCAGAGATCGTAAGGGTCAGCGCAGAACAGGGCGGAAAGGTTCCGGAGGCGGTGGCGAGGGGGATCCAGGATCCGGAAAACCAGGCGAAGATTACGGATGCTGTAAAGCAGATGGAAGACTATACCAACCGGATGATCCGCGGAATGAACATTGATGGAAAGATAAATGTGAATCTGGGTGCATCTGGAAGCCGGCCTGCGGCTGCATCCCTGGAGCGGACAGTACTGAATGCCAGAGCCATTGCCCATCATGCCCGCGGGGGACTGATCGAGCAGCCGACTCTGTCTTACTTTGCAGAGGAGGGGCCGGAGATGGCCATTCCTATCGAGGATACGGATCATGCCCGGGGGCTGTGGGCCCAGGCCGGGAAGCTTCTGGGAGTGTACCAGGAAAGCCAGGGGAACAGCTATGGGAATTACTACCGGGAGATTACGGCTGGACCAGCGGCCGCTCTGGAAACGGGGCCCCAGGGCATTGCCGGAGGGCTGATGGCCGCATTCGCACCGGTCCAGAATTTTTATGGAGATGTAAAGAAGGAAGATGTGGAGGCAGCCAACCGGAGCAGCTATGAGGAGTTTCTGGAACATATCGACCGATTCCTGTTTGAGAGAAGGCGGGTGGCATTTTAAGAGCTTATGGAAAAATACAGAACTATCCAGGGAGATACCTGGGACAGGATCGCCAGGAGATTTTACGGGGATGAGCGGTATATGGACCTTCTGATGGAAGGAAACCCGGAGTGTCTGGAATATCTCATATTCCCGGCCGGAGTGGAGCTTCTGGTTCCGGAGAAGCCAGGATCAGGGGTCATGGATCTGCCGCCCTGGAGGAGGTAAGTAATGGAAATGAGGACCAGGAAATTCGGGATTCGCCTTACCTATAACGGGGCGGATGCAGCAGACGAGATCACAGCGGATCTTCTGGATTTTTCGTACTCAGACGCCCTGGAAGAATCCGATTCCGCTTCCATTACACTAAAAGACGACCGGGGGAGATGGGCCGGTGCCTGGACTCCCAGGACCGGAGACCGCATTGATCCTGTGATCTGTCTGGAAAATTGGGGAAAAGATCGGATCCCGGAATTAAATTGTGGAGAACTGCTCCTGGATACGTTCTCCCTGTCCGGATATCCAGGGAAGCTCCAGCTGGAGGCAGTCTCTGCACCGGCGGATACAGCTTTTACAGAGACGAAGCGGTCGCAGACCTGGGAATCGGTGACGATCTGCCAGGTAGCGGGGGAGATCGCTTCCCGGTATGGTCTGGAATGTGTGTATGATGCCGATGAAATCACTATAAAACGGATGGAGCAGAATAAGAGGCCGGACAGTGAATTTTTAAAGGAGCTGTGCAGCCGATACGGACTGATCTTAAAGATCTATAACCGGCGTCTGATCGTGTTTTCTTATGAAAATTATGAAAAAAGGGAGCCGTCAGGAATCATCACGCCGCAGACTCCGGGGCTTTCATGGACGTATAAAAGTACGGTTCACGGGACCTATACCGGAGCCAGGATCAGCTATACGCCCCCTAAAAAAAGAAAAACCGTGGAGATTACCGTGGGGAGCGAAGAGCGGCTGTACTACTCCAACGAAAAGGCGGAGAGTGAGGCGGATGCAGAACGGCTGGGACTGGCGGCCATGCGGATGGCCAACCGGAAGGGAACGGTCATGACGGTACGGATGATGCCGGATCTTAAATATGTTTCGGGCAGTGTGCTAATGGTTTCCGGATTCGGAAAACCGGATGGAAAATACCTGGTCAATAAGGCGACCCATTCCATGAGCAGCAGCCAGTATATGATGAATCTGACGCTTTTTAAGATCCAGGAAGGAGAAAATGCATGAACGATGATACTGTAAGGGTCGGGCTTGTTTCCAGTGTGAACCAGGATACGGGAATGGTACGAGTCACGTATCCGGACCGGGACCGGGAGGTGACGCCGGAGCTGCCGTTTTTTAAGATGGGGAACGAGTATCAGATGCCGGAGGTCAACGACATGGTCCTTGTCCTTCATCTCAGCAATGACAGTTCCATGGGAATTGTGATGGGGGGCTTCTGGAATGATGAGGAGCTTCCTGTTTCCGGAACGGATGTGTTCCGGAAGGGATTTTCCAGGGATGGAAGATCCTTTCTCAGGTTAGCTGCCGGGACTCTTTTACTGGAGTCTCCGGATCTGGCATTTGGCTGCGCAGCCGGACAGATTTCCGTGGCAGAGATCCTGGAAATGAAACGGAAGGTAGATGCGCTGTAAAGGAGTGGTGGAATGGCTGTTATAGGAATGCTGGGAGGAATCCTTTTCCAGGTCAGCGACAGGCAGGTGCTGAATTTTTCAAAGCTCCAGCGGAGCGTGTCCGGGAAATGGTCCCAGTATGACGTACTGGGGAGAAAGGCGGTGTCTGTATTTCTGGGGCCGGAGCTCCAGGAAGTGACATTAAATGTAACTCTGAATGCAGTTCTGGGCGTGAAACCCCGGCAGCTCTTGGAGCTGATGGCCCGTATGGTGGAATCAGGGACTCCGGCTGTTCTCCTTATAGGTCCCAGAAGGATCGGACAGAACCAGTGGGTGCTTACAAAGAGCAGCGAGGCATGGAACCGGGTATATGCACATGGGGAACTTGTCCAGGCGGAGACATCACTGACTCTTAAGGAGTATGTGGCGGAGGTGAACACATGAATTATGAAATTTTATTCCAGGGAGATCTCCAGGAGGATGAGAGGATCCAGAGGGATTTCCGGGTCCTTCTGGCCACCAGGGCCGGCAGCCAGCCTGTGGACAGGGATCTCGGAATTGACTGGTCGTGTCTGGATGGGCCGCCGGAGACTGCCGAGGTCATGTTCCGGATGGAGGTGGAGATAAAAACAGAAAAGTATCTTCCGGATCTGGAAATCGACAGAATTGATTTCATCCGGGAGCCGGGAGGAGTGAAGCCCCGGATTTTCTGTCACAGAAAGGAGGGGACGGACCGTGGACGGAATCAGAACGGAGCTGGAGAGTTATCCAGAGGTCAGCTTTATTGATCATCTGGGTTTTTCTGACTTTCTGGCATCGGTGATACAGGATTATCAGAACGCATACAGGGAAGAAACCGGAAAAGATGCTGTGCTGGGAAAATCGGATCCCATGCGGATGCTTTTGTATACCTGTGCAATGATGATCTACCAGGGATATCAGTATGTGGACCATAGTGGGAAGATGGGGCTTTTAAAGTACAGTACAGGAGAATATCTGGACCAGCTGGCAAGCCTTAAAAGAATCCGGAGACTGGAGCCGCAGCCAGCGTCCACGACGTTCCGGTTTACGCTTTCAAAGGCCCAGAAAGAGGTGATCGGTATTCCAAAGGGAACCCGGGCCAGGGCGGGCGACCTGTTCTTTGCCACGACCCTGTACGCGGAGATACCGGTGGGAGAGGAGACTGTGGACGTTCCGGCGGTGTGCTTAAGCACCGGCACTGCTGGGAACGGATATCTTCCTGGCGAGATCAATGTGCTGGTGGATCCGGTCAATTATGTGGACCGGATCGAAAATCTGACGGAAACAGCCGGAGGAACAGACCGGGAGGACGATGATGCCCTGGCGGAGCGTGTATACCTGGCACCCCAGGGATATTCGGTGGCGGGGCCGGAAGGTGCGTACAGATTCTGGGTCAGATCTTACAGCCAGCTGGTACAAGACTGTTTTGTCACGTCAGAATCACCAGGGGAGGTGGACATATATGTCCTTTTGGAGGACGGGGAGCTGCCTGGAGAGGAATTTATTTCCGGTCTTCAGGACTTTCTGGATGATGAGACAAGGCGGCCCCTGACGGATCATGTGGTGGTAAAGGCACCGCAGACGGTGGAATACACCATTGAAGGCACATACTACATCAGCCGGGACCGGCAGGAGATGGCGGCAGTGATCCAGAAACAGGTGGAGGCGGCGCGGGATGAATTTATCCGCTGGCAGAAAAGCGCCATCGCCAGGGATATCAATCCCTCTAGGCTGATCTATGGACTGGTTGCCGCAGGAGCTAAGTGGGTGGATCTGAAATCCCCGGGATTCCAGAAGATGGAAGGGGCCAGCGTTGCGGTCGCATCCGGGGTGAATCTGGCATACGGAGGGGTGCAGGATGAGTGATATATGGAGCACGTTTCCATGGGATCTGATCCCGGACAGTCTGAAGGCAGAAGAAACCAGAGCCTTCAGTACTGCTATGGGAAATGCATTTCACAGAATGCTTCCGTATACAGGCAGGGTTTCCGGACATGCATCCATAGATATGCTTCCGGATGAGATCCTGGATCTGCTTGCGGTGGAATTAAAAACCCAGTATTACAGGGAAGATCTTCCGCAGGATACAAAAAGGGAGCTGATCCGGCAGACTATTCCATGGTATATGCAGGCAGGGACCCCGTCCGTGATCCGGGAGTATCTGGGTACTGTGTTTGATGGAGGGAAAACGGAGGAGTGGTTTTCCTACGGCGGTAAGCCGTATTATTTCCGGGCCTATGTGTATGCAGAAAGCCATGAGATCCCTCTGGGCTATGGGGAGGAGGTAAAGCAGCAGATCCTGGCTTATAAAAACGTCCGGTCATGGCTGGAGTATTTTGCCTGGGTTATCCAGTCCTGGTATCAGGTCTGCGTCTGTTATCAGAATGCAGTAACGCTGCAGATGACCTTCTGGCCCAGGCAGAACCTGGAGGTGCTGTATCTGGACAGGACATGGGATCTGGATGGGAGCCGGAAGCTGAACGGATACCGGGCAGACCATTTCGTGGACCTGTACCCGGTCCACGGGACCGTTCTGGTTCAGATTCCAGAGCCGGTCCGATATGGCCAGACCGTTTGTTTTGAGGGAATGGCCATCGGGACTGTCCGGGCCGGGGCGGAAACGGTGGTATTGCTTGAATCCCGGATCCCGGAACCAGTGGAGCTGAAGACATGTGCCAGGATCCAGGGAAAGGCCGTACAGGAAATATCCGTGGGGAAGCTGGAGGTTATGACGGTCAATATACTGGACGGGACCTGGAAGTTAGATGGAAGCCGGAAGCTGAATGGCGGAAGAACGGTTTTGTGATGAAGGAAGGAGATAACATATGGCAGATTCAAAGGGAATTATTACGGTTATTGGAAGGAAGAAACTGTGTAAGGCACATGCCGGGGATATTACCCTGCCTCCGATCACACAGATCGCATGGGGAGACGGGGGCGTTACGGAGGATGGAGTACCAAAGGCAACGACAGGAAACGAAATATCGTTATATAACGAGCTGTTAAAAAAGAATATTTCCGGCCATATGTATCCGGTTGAGGATGAGACGACATGCCGGTACAGCGGGATCCTGGACAAGGGAGAACTTACAGGTAAAGAAATTTCTGAGATGGGGCTTTACGATTCAGATGGAGATCTGATCGCTTACCGCACTTTTCTTAGAAAAGGGAAGGATGAGGATATCCCGCTGATTTTCGATATGGACGAGGTTTTTTAAGGAGGCGTGCATATGGCAAATTGTGAGAGAAAGGATCCTCCGGTATTTACGGAGGAGGTTCAAAAATGGGATAGGGAAACGGTCGCAGATGGAGACGCCATGGGACTGGTGATCGAGCAGCTGTTTAATAATACTGTGTTTAACCGGAGGACAGCAGAAAAGGCAGCCGGGAGTTTGATAACCGGTATTACGATTCCGGCCTCC